>Ga0194132_10003092_pt1 | contig 30165 bp, 25 predicted proteins | sample TA2KigOf80mmetaG_FD_148612 | JGI IMG/M metagenome (GOLD analysis project Ga0194132, IMG submission 148612) | Freshwater microbial communities from Lake Tanganyika, Tanzania - TA2015054 Kigoma Offshore 80m | ecosystem: Environmental > Aquatic > Freshwater > Lake | place: Tanzania: Lake...
GAAGGGGCAGCCGGTGAGGGCGCTGGTGCGGCCTGGGAGCCGGGTGCGGGAACTGGATGGGGTGGAGACGGTCACGGGAGATCTGCGGGATGCGGGTTCGCTGGAACGAGCGGCAGCGGGCTGCGGAGTGGTGTATCACGTCGCGGCGGATTATCGGCTGTGGGCGGCCGACCCGCGGGAGTTGTACGAGAGCAACGTAGAAGGGACGGGCAACCTGTTGCGCGCGGCGCGGGCGGCTGGGGTGGAGCGGTTCGTATATACGAGCACGGTGGGCTGCATCGGGATTCCCGCGGGAGGAGCCGGCGACGAGACGAGCCCGGTGGGTTTGGAGGAGATGAGCGGGGATTATAAGAAGTCGAAGTTTCTGGCGGAACAGAGGGCGGTGGAGTTCGCCGGGGAAGGGTTTCCGGTGGTGATTGTGAATCCGACGGCTCCGGTGGGAGATCACGACGTGAAGCCGACGCCGACGGGGAAGATCATCGTGGATTATTTGAAGGGCGAGATGCCGGCGTATGTGGATACGGGGCTGAACTTGATCGATGTCAGGGACACGGCGGAAGGGCATCTGCTGGCGTGCGAGCGGGGCAAGCCGGGCACGCGGTATATACTTGGCGCGGAGAACCTGACGCTGCGGGAGATTTTCGAGAGGCTGGAGCGGATCAGCGGGCGTCGCGCGCCGTCGGTGAGGATTCCTTACCCGGTGGCATACGCGGCAGGGGTGTGCAGCACGGCGTGGGCGGAGATTACGGGCAAGCCGCCGCGTGCGCCGCTGGAGGGGGTACGGATGGCGCGGAAGAAGATGTTCGTACGGAACGCGAGAGCGGTCCGTGAATTGGGATTGGAGCCTGCGCCGGTGTACAAAGCGCTGGAACGCGCGGTGAAGTGGTTCCGGGATAACGGGTACTGCGGATGAGCAACCAGATGCCAACGGTGCTGTGCGTGGCGGCAGAGTCGATGGAATTCGCGGGGCTGCTGAAGAGGCTGCCCGAAGCGGCTTCCCTGCCCTGGCCGGTGGCGTACGGGCGATGCGCGGAATCGGGTGGCCGCAGGTGGTTGCTGGTAGCGAACGGTCCGGGGCCGAAGCTGTCGGCGGCGGCGGTGGATGAAGCGGTCAAGCGCGAGAAGGTGGATGCCGTGGTGAGCGTGGGCTTCTGCGGCGGACTGGATCCGGCGCTGGCAGCGGGCGATGTATTCATCGCGGATCGAGTGGTGGAGACGGAAACGGGACAGAGCATGGAGGCGGAGCATCCGGCGTGCGGTCCCGCGGCGCGCGGCGCGATTGCCTGCGATGACCGGGTGTTGCAGACGGCGGAGGAAAAGCGCGCGGTCCGGGCCAAGACGGGGGCGGCGGCTGTGGACATGGAATCGATGGGCGTGCAGGCGCGTGCGCGGGTGGCGGGGGTGAGGTTTTACTGCATCCGCGCGGTGACGGACACGGCGGAGGAGAGCTTTTCGGTGGATTTCAATTCGCTGCGGGATGATGACGGCCGGTTTTCGCGCGGCGGGATCGTGCTAGCGGCGTTGCGGCGTCCCGTGAAGCGGGTGCCGGAGCTGATCCGGCTGGCGGGCCGGGCGCGGATGGCATCGGAGAGACTGGGAGGGTTTCTTGCCGGCTGCAGCTTCTAACGGATCGATACCGGCGAGGATGCATGCGGCGGTATATACCGGCGGCGGCAAGGTGACGGTGGAGGAAGTGCCGGTGCCTGAGATCGGGGCGGGAGAGCTGCTGGTTCGCGTGGAGAGTTGCGGGATCTGTCACACGGACCTGAAGAAAATCGAGTATGACCTGCTGACACCGCCGCGTATTTATGGGCATGAGACGGCGGGCGAGGTGGTGGCGGCGGGAGCAGGAGTGACGAAGTTTGAGATTGGCGATCGTGTCGCGGTGTTCCATCACATTCCGTGCCTGGATTGTTTCTACTGCCGGCACAGATTGTACGCGCAGTGTCCGGTGTATAAGAAAGTAGGAGTGACGGGCGGGTATGAGCCGGCGGGCGGTGGATTCGGACAGTACGTGCGGGTGATGGACTGGATTGTGAAGCGCGGCGTGGAGAAGATCCCCGACGGGGTGAGCTATGAGCGTGCCTGTCTGCTGGAACCGCTGAACACGTGCCTGAAGGCGGTGGAGATGCTGCAGCCGTCGCGCGAGGAGTTCGTGCTGATTTTGGGACAGGGCCCGATCGGGATGATGTTTACGATGCTGTGCCGGCGGCGCGGGGCGAGGACTGCGGTGACGGATACGATCGCGAGGCGGCTGGAGCAGGCAAAGCGGTTCGGGGCGGATGAGGCGTGGGATCCGCGGGAGATAGATGTAGCAGGAGAAGTGAAGCGGCAAACGGAGGGGCGTGGAGCGGACATAGTCATCGTGGCGGTGTCGGCGCCGGGCGTGGTGGAGCAGGCGGTAGGCGCGTCGCGGCCGGGGAGCAAGATCATGCTGTTCGCGCAGACATCGGATCAGGAGCGGATCGAGCTTTCGGGTGGCGATATTTGCCGTGATGAGCGGACACTGCTGGGCTCCTACAGCGCGGCGGTGGATTTGCAGGCGGAGTCGGCGCGGCTGCTATTTGAGGGCGAACTGGCGCTGGAGGAGTTGGTTTCGCACCGGGTGGGATTGACGCGGATGACGGAGGGGATGGAACTGGCGTTGCATCCGGATGCTAAATCATTGAAAATAATTGTTCAGCCACAGAGGTGGACTTAAGTGAATCGACACATGCAGGCGGCCGTGCTCTACGGCAAAGAGAACCTGAGAGTTGAGTCCGTTGAAATCCCGAAAATCGAGCCCGGCGACCTGCTGGTGCGGGTTAAGGCGGCTTTAACTTGCGGCACGGATGTGAAGGTGTTCCGGCGCGGATATCACGCACGCATGATCGTGCCGCCGGCATTGTTCGGGCATGAGTTGGCTGGAGATGTGATCGCGGCGGGGGATGAAGTTTCAGGCTTTCAAGCTGGGCAGCGAGTAGTGGCGGTGAATTCGGCGCCGTGCGGGGAATGCCACTACTGCCGGCGCAATCACGAGAATCTGTGCGAGGATCTGCTGTTCAACAACGGGGCGTATGCGGAGTACATGAGGATTCCGGCGCGGATTGTGGCGAAGAATACATACCACATCCCGGATCATGTGAGTTATCAGGATGCGGCGCTGATTGAGCCGCTGGCATGCGTGTTGCGTGGGCTGGCCGAGACAGGGCTGCGCAGCGACGATACGGCGGTGGTGGTGGGACTGGGTCCTATCGGGCTGATGTTCGTGCGGCTGGCGAAGCTGACCGGTGCGCGTGTGATCGCGGTGGGGAGACGGAAGACGCAAGTGGACCGCGCGTCGCGGCTGGGGGCGGATAGCGTGCTGATCGGCGACGACGGGTTCGACGTGGTGGGAGCAGTGCGTGAGCTGACCGGGGGCCACGGAGCGGACGTAGCCATTGAAGCGGTGGGAATCCCGGAGACCTGGGAGCAGGCGGTGCGGATGGTACGGCGTGGCGGGACGGTGAATTTCTTCGGCGGATGCCCGAACGACAGCCGGGTGACGATCGACACTTCGCTGCTGCACTATTCCGAGATCACCTGCAAGGCAAGTTTCCATCACACGCCGTCGCACGTGAAACAGGCGCTGGATGTGGTGTCGCGCGGAGAGATCACGGCGGCCGATTTCGTGAACCGCGTGGAGCCGCTGTCGAACCTGCTGGAAGTGATGCGCTATCTGATGAGCCACAACGGGCACATGAAGACGGCGATCATTCCGTAAGAGCGTGGATTGAAGGATTCGTTTGCGGCTCCGAAGCAGTTTGTGGCCAATGGGCCGGCCATGGGGCGGCGGTGGGACCGCGAAGAGTCACTATCCTATACTCGCTGGCTGGCGACGTCGCATTACGAGAATTTCCATGTGGTGAGCTTCCTGCTGCCAAAGCATCTGCATCAGGATTTCTATAACGTGTACTCGTTCTGCCGGTGGGCGGATGATTTGGGCGATGAGATTGGGGCTACGGCGGAGAGTCTGCGGCTGTTAGGGTGGTGGAGGGAGCAGCTGGGTGGGATGTATGAGGGGAGGGTGTCGCACCCGGTCTTTGTGGCGCTGCGGGAGACGGCGGAGCGGCACCGGCTGCCGGCGGAGCCGTTTCAGGATTTGATCGGGGCGTTCGAGCAGGATCAGCGGGTGAGCCGGTACCGGAATTGGGAGGAACTGTTCGGCTATTGCAAAGGGTCGGCGAATCCGGTGGGGAGGCTGGTTCTGTATTTGTGCGGGTACCGGGACGAGGAGCGGCAACGGCTGTCGGATGCGACATGCACGGCTCTGCAACTGGCGAATTTCTGGCAGGACGTGGCGGTGGATCTGGAGAAGGGGCGGATCTACATGCCGCTGGACGTGCTAGCGGCGCATGGGTGCGCGGTGGCGGATGTGGAGGCGCTACGGTGCACTGGAGAGTTCCGCACGGCGATGAAGGAGATGGTTGTAGTGGCGCGGGGGTTGTTTGAAGAGGGGTTGCCGCTGACGGGGATGGTAGACCGGAGGCTGTCACTGGACTTACAGCTTTTCAGCCGAGGCGGGATGCGGATTCTGGAGAAGATCGAGGAGCAGGATTACGACGTGCTGAGCCGGCGTCCGGCGATCACGAAGGGCGAACGAGTGATGCTGGTGCTGGGGGCGCTGTGGCGCTGGAGTTGGAGACGGGCGGCGTGACGGCGCGGGAATCCTCCTATGCGCATTGCCGGCAGGTGACGCGGAAGAGGGCGCGGAATTTCTTCTATGCGTTCCGGCTGCTGGATGCGGAACGGCGCGATGCCATCTGCGCGATTTATGCTTTCATGCGGCGGTGCGATGATCTGAGCGATGAGGCAGGAGCGACGGTGGAGGCGCTGGAGCAGTGGCGAGGTGAGTTGAACCGCGCGCTTGAAGGCGCTTGGGGCGCGGATCCGATCTGGCCGGCGTTCCACGACACGGTGACGCGGTACGGGATTCCGGTGGAATTGTTTCAGGAGATGATCGACGGGGTGAGTTCCGACCTGCGGCGCAGCAGGATGGAGGATTTCGAGGAGCTGTACCGGTACTGTTACCAGGTGGCGTCGGTGGCGGGGTTGTCGCTGATGTATGTGATGCAGGCGACGAGCAAGGAGGCGCTGGCGCTGGCCGAGAAGTGCGGCGTGGCGTTTCAGCTGACGAATATATTGAGGGACGTGAAAGAAGATTTCGAGCGTGGCCGGGTGTATTTGCCGCGGCAGGATATGGAGCGGTTCCAGGTGGAGGAGATCCGGGAGACGGATGCGTTTTTGGAGCTGCTGCGGTTTGAGGCGGAGCGTGCGGGTGGCTACTATCAGGAGGCGCGCGCTTTGCCGGAGATGGTGGATCGCTCCTGCGCGGGGGCGCTGTGGGCATTGATGGAAATCTACCAGCGGCTGCTGGAGAGAATCGAGCGGTGCGGGTATCGAGTGCTGTCGGAGAGAGTGCGGGTGCCGGCGGCGGAGAAGCTATGGATTCTGGCTCGGGCGCAGTGGCGATGGCGATGGAGTTCGTAGTTCGAGCGGGGGGAGTTGCGGGTCGGCTGGGGGTGCTGGCGGGGAGTTTTCATCCGGTGACGCGGGCGCACATGGCGCTGGCGGAGGCGGCTCTTGCGCATGTGGATGAGGTGCTGCTGGTGATGCCACGGGAGTTTCCCCACAAGAAGTACGAGGAGGTGGGACTGGCGGAACGGCTGGAGATCGTGGAAGCGGCGTTGAAGGGACGTTCCGGGCTTTCGCTGGCTGTGAGCGAGGGAGGACTGTTTCTGGAGATCGCGCGAGAGTGCCGGGCTGCTTATGAGGAGCTGGAGGAGATTTGGTTTGTGTGCGGACGGGATGCGGCGGAGCGGATCTCGGGATGGGATTACGAGGGGGAGACGGGATTCGAGCGGCAGTTGGAGGAGTTCGGACTGCTGGTTGCGGACCGGCAGGGAAGCTTTGAGGATTTGGGGAAGGGAGTCCGGCGATTGGGGGTGGAGGGAGATTGGGATCAGTTGTCGGCGACCGAGGTGAGAAGGAGGATTCGCGGCGGTGAGCCGTGGTTGGAGCTGGTGCCGGAGAGGACGGGGGAGTTGATCGAACGGTATTACGGTGGGCAGAGGCGAGCCTGAGCTCCACGGGCCGGGGGCGATTTCCGGTAAACGGCTTTCTCCCCCTTTTCGTCAGTCAATATGACCGTCAACGTGCGCACTTTCTTGGTTGTCCTGATTCTCAGCATGGCGGCTTCTGCCGGCGAACTGGAGGAAGGGCTACGAAAAGCGGCGGGGACCGGTAACACCATGCTGGCAAAGGCATTGCTGGATGCCGGTGCAAGCCTGGATGCCAAGGACCAGAACGGGAAAACGGCGCTGGAGTTGTCGGCGGCAGGCGGGCATACTGAAACCGTGCGGCTGTTGCTCGGAAGATTGCCGGCGGCGGAATCGCGGGAACGGGCTATGGTGGCCGGAGCCAGGGCAGGCTATCTGGACACGGTAGAAGTTCTGTTGGAGACGGAGATTGCGGAGGCGGCGAAGCAAATAGCACTGGCGGAGGCGATTGAATCGAACCACCTGGATCTGGCGCGCCTGCTGCTATGGACAGGCATGAACCCCGACCACGGGCCGAAGGGGACGCCGTATCTGTTCACAGCGGCGGTTGCCAACAACGGGGAGCTGATCGAACTGCTGCTGATGTCGGGCGCCGGTATCAACCAGCGTAACCAGGAAGGGAGAACGGCGCTGTGGGGGGCGGTGGTGACGGGCAATGCGGAAGCGGCGCAGACGCTGCTGAGTTTTGGCGCCGATCCGAACACGGCGGATGAGGAAGGAAACCAGGCGTTGGTGGCCGCGCTGGTTCGGGGACGGACGGAGGTCGGGAGAATGCTGCTGGCGAGCGGCGCCGATCCGAATGCACGGAACAAGGGAGGGGAAACGCCGCTGATTCTGGCGGCGGCAGCGGGGCGTGCGGCGTCGATGAGGCTGGTGCTGAGCTTCGGAGCTCGGGTGGATGAGCGTGACAGGCAGGGTTACACAGCATTGATGCACGCGGTGAGCCAGGGGCGGAGTGATCTGGTGCGGCTGCTGCTGGACTGGAAGGCGAATCCGAGCCTGCGGACGCCGGACGGGCTATCGACGTTGAATATGGCGATTGGCAGGCGGCATCCCAAGGTGGTGGATCTGCTGCGGCAGGCGGGTGCGCAGCCGTAGCCTCAGGAAGGACGTCATAATGGGAATTGCATGTCCTGCCAAACGCGGCTTTTCGCCGTCATCTTTTTTTCCTTTCTGATTGCCCTTCCGATCCAAGGGCAATTATTCATGAATCAGCCGGTGCACGCGATTGCGGCGGCGGCTGGGGCCACGCCGCGCGTGTTTGCGGCTGTGGGGAGCGGACTGTTCCGCACTGCCGATGAAGGGATCAACTGGCAGGCGCTGCACCTGAGGCCGGCCGGGCAGCGTCAGCCGGCGGTTCATATGATCGTGGCCGATCCGGTGAATGCCAGCGTGCAGTATGTGGCGACGGACCTGGACGATGGCGCGTTGTGGAGAACGCGGGACGGGGGAGACAGCTGGGCGATGGCGAACCGGGGCTTGCCGACCGGACGGGGAGCGGTGGAGTCGCTGCACATGGTACCCGGCAACCGGCTAACGCTATACGCGAAGATCCGGGATGAAGTCTACAAGACCGTGGATGGTGGCGATAACTGGACGATGCAATCCAAGTTGCGGGGAGAGATTGGGGCATTTACGATTGCGCCGTCTGATCCGACGGTGATGTTCCACAACTTGGTGAACCAGGTTTTCTTGAGCCTGGATGAAGGCAGGACGTGGACACCGAAGTTCCCACTGAGCCTGGCAGCGGGAACGCAGGTGGCGATTATCGCGGTGTCGCCCGTGAATCCGTCGACCGTGTTCATCGCGGCGCGAGGCAGCGGGGACGGCTTCGGGCTGTACAGGAGCACGGACCAGGGAGAGAATTTCACGATCCTGTTGCCCATCCAAGTGGCATCGATCAAGCTGGACCCTGGCGGGCGGCTTGTCTATGCGAGCACATTGCAAGAGGTGTGCCTGGTCCTCAGCCGGGATGAAGGGCGATTCTGGGAAAACTTCTGCCCCGGGAGTGGATTGAGGGATGTGACGGTTTCCCCGGAACCGACTACTCCCGCGGTAATCTGGGCGGCAACGAGCAGCGGGGTGTTCCGGTTCCTGGATCCGGTGACACGGTGGCAGACAAGGAACGGTTTTGTGCGGCCGACGCTATTTTCGCCGGCAACCACGGCGCGGTACGATTTCTTCCTGCCGCCGGGGGGCAGAGGGCAGCTGGATCTGCCGGTGGAATTGGTGGAGTCAGATAGGTGGTCGGCCCCGGTGAGCGTGACCCCGAGCGGGGAGAGCTGGCTGACGGTGACGGGCGTTCCCGCGGCAACACGGGCAACGGCGACGGTCCGCGTGAACGCGCAGGGACTGGCGGAGGGAACGCATAGCGGGACGGTCCGCATCAGTTCCACGCAGGCGAACAACAGCCCGGTGGTGATTCCGGTGCGCGTTACCGTGAGAGCGGCCGGGGCTGGAGATGGGTACACGATCACGACGGCGACGGGGATCGGGCAGAACGCGACGTTCGGCGATGGAGGACCGGCGAACCTGGCCGGAATCGGGCCGCCGGACTCGGTGGCTGCCGACGCCAACGGCAATGTGTACATTTCCGATCCGACGAATAATCGCGTGCGGCGCATACGCAGCAACGGGAACATCGAACGATTCGCGGGTACGGGCCAACCGAATTTCAGCGGCGACGGAGGAGACGCTCTTCTGGCCGGATTCCAGGGACCCAGGGGTCTGGGAATTGACTCTGACCAGCGGGTGCTGGTTGGAGACACGGGGAACAACCGCGTGCGCCGTGTAACGGCGGACCGGTTCGTGATCTCGGTGACGGATCAGCTGCCGGCTCCGCGTGGAGTGGCGGCGGACCGCAACGGGAACGTATATGTGACGCTGCGGGATTTCCACAATGTGATGCGTGTGGCGCCGGACGGAACGGTGAGCCGATTCGCGGGCATCGGCCTGGCGGGCTACCGGGCTGATGGGGTGAATGCGAATGAGACGCGGCTGAATACACCGACCGACGTGGTGGTGGACGCGGCGGGCAACGTCTACATCGCCGACTCCGGTAACCATCGCATCCGGAGGGTGAGGCCGAACGGGATCATTGAAACGGTGGCTGGAAACGGAGTCTCCGGGTTCCAGGGAGACGGGACGGCAACGGAGGTTGGGCTTTCGAGGCCGACGGGAATCGCGCTGGATGGAGCGGGCAACCTATTGATTGCCGATACGGACAATCAGCGCGTGCGCGTGCTGAATACACAGGGCCAGCTGCGAACGATCGCGGGGACCGGCACCGGCGGATTCCGCGGCGATGGAGGTGCTGCGCTGAGCGCGGAGTTCCAATCACCGGTGGACGTGGCGGTGGATCCGGCAGGGAGTGTCTATGTGGCGGACAACCTGAACATACGCGTGAGGAAGTTGACTCCGCCGGCGCCGGTGGTGAGGCCGGAGATTTCGAGCGGCGGATTTGTGAACGCGGCCGACGGCACGCCGCGGCTGTCGCCCGGGGGACTGTTCAGCGTGTTCGGAAGGAATCTGGCGGGCGCGACGCAGCAGGCGGGAGGAGTTCCGTGGCCGGAAACGATGGGCGGAGTGCAGGTGACGGTGAACGGCCGGGTGGCTCCGCTGTACTTCATCAGTCCGGGCCAGATCAACGGGCAGGTGCCGTACGAGACCACCGTAGGAGATGCGATCGTACGTGTCACGGTGAACGGGGTTGCCAGCCAGGAGGCGACGGTGCGGATTACGGCGACGGCGCCGGGGATTTTGATGTTCGGCGCCGGGCGCGCGGTGGCGCAGAATCCCGATGCCAGCGTGAACACAGCGGAGAACCCGATCGCGGCGGGTGCGGTGATTGTTGTGTATCTGAGCGGGCAGGGCCTGCTGGATAATCCGGTGGCTACGGGCGCGGGTGCGACGAGTTCGCCATTATCGAGGCCGATGGCCGAGGTGTCGGCAACCATCGGAGGGCGCGAAGCCTCGGTGCTGTTCCTGGGGATGTCACCGGGATTTGTGGGGCTGGCGCAGGCGAATCTGGTTGTGCCGGAACTGCCGCCGGGCGATTACGACGTGGTGATCACGATCGGCTTAGCGGTGAGCAACGCGGCGAAGATCACGGTTGGCGGCGTGTAGGGGGTCAGGCCGCGTCGAGGTGGACGGGCATGTAGTTGCCGTCGGTGCGGGAGAGCGGCTTGGCTTTGACGATGCGGTGGAGGGAGAGTTCGACGAGTTCGGTGGAATTGTCGCGGGGCTCGGGGTAGAGGTTGAACTCCACTTCAACACCTTCGCGGATCTGGCGGGCCTGGTCGGGGGTGGCGTAGCCGAGTATCTGCACGCCTTCCGCGGTTTTGTGAACCTCGAAGGACTGAAAGGCGCGCTTGTTATAGAGCGGCGTCGAATCGTTCAAAGGAGAGAAGGTAAAACCGTAGATATTCTCCGGCAGGGTGCCAAGCGGGCAGCCATCGAGTTCCGGGCCGAAGGCGATTAATTTCTTGCCGAGGCGAATGGCCTCCAACTGCTTTTCGTTCATTTCCAGAATAGGTTAGCATGGCGGTGATGCAGACAGTACGAAGCGCGAAGGTGCATGACGTGGTAGTGATCGGTTCTGGGGCGGGCGGCGGCACGGTGGTGCAGGTGTTGGCCAAGCTCGGCGTGAACGTGACGCTGATCGAGGCGGGACCGATGCTGAATCCGGCGAAGGATTTCAAGGAGCATATGTGGCCGTGGCAAGTGGGGCACCGGGGAGCGGGCGAACATGCCGAGCAGTATTTCGACCGCCAGCAATGGGGCTACTTTAACGCGCCGAATGGATATTGGGACATCGAGGGAGAGCCGTACACGACGGCTCCGGGGACGGAGTTCCGGTGGTTCCGGTCGCGGATTCTGGGGGGCCGCACGAATCACTACGGCCGCATTTCGCTGCGGTTTTCCGATTACGACTTCAAGCCGTATTCGAGCGATGGGCTGGGGACGGACTGGCCGATCGGCTACGAAGACCTTGCGCCGTACTACGACAAGGCGGAGGCATTCATCGGGGTCACGGGAACAAAGGAAGGCATACGGAGCGCGCCGGACGGGGTGTTCCAGCCGCCTGCCGCGCCGCGGGTGCACGAGATTCTGGTGAAGAAGGCGTGCGACAAGCTGCGGATTCCCTGCATTCCGTCGCGAATGGCGATTATCACGAAGCCGACCAACGGTCGCGTGGCGTGCCACTACTGCGGGCAGTGCGGGCGGGGATGCGTGACGGCGTCGAACTATTCCTCGAGCCAGGTGCAGATTCTGCCGGCGATGAAGACGGGCCGAGTGGAGGTGATCGCAAACGCGATGGCGCGGGAGCTGATCACCGATTCCCGCGGCAAGGTGTCGGCGGTGAGCTACATCGACAAGGCGACGCGGACGGAGAAGCAGATCCGCTGCCGGACGGTGGTGGTGGCGGCGAGCGCCTGCGAATCGGCAAGGCTGCTGCTGAATTCGAAACCGGCGCGGCATGGGAATGGACTGGCGAACGGGAGCGGCGTGGTGGGCAAGTATCTCACCGATTCGGTGGGGTTCGGGCTGAGCGGAAGGATACCGGCGCTGGAAGGATTACCGCGGCACGATTCGGACGGCTTCGGCGGGATGCACATGTACATTCCGTGGTGGGAGTTCGATAAAAAGAACAAGGCGTTTCCGCGGGGGTATCACGTGGAGATCGGCGGCGGGTTCCGGATGCCGCAGGTGGGCTCGTTTCATGGGTCGTGCCGGCGGCACGAGGGTTATGGAGCGGCGCTGAAGACGAAGATCAAGGGCGATTACGGGGTGACGGTGAATCTGGCCGGGCGCGGCGAAATGGTTCCGAACGCGCACACTTATTGCGAGATCGATCCGCAGGTGGTGGACCGGTTCGGGATTCCGGTGCTGCGGTTCCACTACCGCTGGAGCCAAAGCGAGATGGATCAGGCCAGGCACATGCGCGAGACGTTTCAGGAGATTATCCAGACAATGGGCGGCACCGTGCTTGGGCTGGCGAATCCGGAGCGCGAAGGGGGCGGGATTTCCGTGGGCGGGACGATCATCCATGAGTTGGGCACGGTACGGATGGGAGATGATCCGAAAAGTTCGGCTCTGAACCGGTACTGTCAGGCGCACGAGGTGAAGAATCTGTTTGTGGCGGACGCGGCGCCGTTTGTGAGCAATCCGGAGAAGAACCCGACGCTGACGATAACGGCGCTGGCGTGGAGGACGGCGGAGTATTTGGCCGAGGAAATGAGGAAGGGCAATGTCTGAAGTATCGCGGAGAGATGTACTGAGGAATATTGCGCTGTCGGCGACCCTGGGGGGATTATCCGCGGATGCGGCGCAGCATGTGCATCATGCGGCGGCCGAGGAGAAAAAGGCGAGCGGGGTCTACAAGCCGAAGGCGTTCAACGGGCATGAATACCGAACCGTGGGCGCGCTGAGCGAGATGATTATTCCGGGAGCGAAGGCGGCGGGAGCGGCGGAGTTCATTGACCTGCTGGCGAGTGGGAATCCGGAGTTCTTGGCGATATTCACGGGCGGGATCGCGTGGATGGACCGGCGCGTTACTCCGAATTTCGTGGATGCGGGGAAGGCAGAGCAGACGGCGCTGCTCGACCAGATCGCCTACCGGAAGAACGACTCGCCCGAGTTGGGGGCGGGCATCCGATTCTTTGAGTGGGCGCGGAAGATGGCGGCCGATGCTTACTATACGTCGAAGGCCGGGATGGAGGAGTTGGGCTACAAGGGAAACGTGGGGATGACGGAATTCAAGATTCCGCAGGAGGCGATTGATTGGGCGGTGAAACGGAGTCCGTTCGGGGGCTAATTTACCGCCAATCGAACTCCGCCACTAACCGGAATCAGAACTCGATCCGCAGGGCGAGCTGGACGATTCTCGCCGGGAAGGTGGATCGAATGGTGCCGAAAGCGGCCGAGGAACGGTTGACGGAGGGGTTGCCGAAGTTGGTTTTGTTGGTGAGGTTGAAGGCTTCGGCTCGGAAGTGGAGGCGCATGCCTTCGCGGGGGAGCGGGAAGGCTTTGGCGAGGCCGAGATCCATCTGGAAGAGGCCGGGGCGGCGGGCGATGTTGCGGCCGGCGTTGCCGAAGGGTTCGCTGGCGAGCGTCGGAATGACGACGTTGGCAGCGTTGAAATAGTTGTCGATGGTGCGCTCGGATTCGGGACGCATGACGGGACCGGTGACGTTGGGACGGTAGCTGATGCCGCCGCGCCAGTCGGGGAGGGTTTGTGAGACCTGAAAGGCGGCGGGCGGGGCGTAGCTGAAGTTGACCGGATTGCCGCTCCAGAGATTATTAATGGCGCTGATCTGCCATCCACCAATGATGTAGTCGGCGGCCTTGGGGATGTCGGCGGCATACTTGCGGCCTCGGCCGAAGGGGAGCTCATAAAGCACCGTCGTGGTGTTGTTGAAAGGCTGGTCGAAATCGGAAACAGCCTTCTCCGAGCGCAGGTCGTAGAAGTTCTGTGGGCTGGCGCGTCCGCCGCTGCCGCCTTGGGCTTCCAGTGCCTGACCAGAGTTGTCGATCGCCTTGCTGTAGACGAACGAGTTGAGCAGGTAGAAGCCTGAGGCGAATTTACGCTCCAGGCGGGCTTGTAGGGCATGGTAGTTGGCCCATCCGGCGGGGAAGGTGACGGTGATTGCCGAGAACGCTGGGTTGGGACGGCGTGCCTGGATGGAGGCATTTTCGCCGGGGCGGTTGGGGCGGGATTGGTTGAAGTCGGCGAACAGGATGAGGTGCGTGGATTTGTTGCCGACGTAGCCGATGTCGACGATGGTGTTCTTGGCGACCTCGCGCTGGATGGAGAAAGACCAGGTCTGGACGTAGCCGGTTGGCGTTTCACGCGGGATGTAGCTGATGTTGGCCAGCAACGGGTTGAACTTGTCGGGATCGGTGAGGCCGGCGGGATAGCCTTGTTGCGTGGTGCGGAAACCGGCTTCGCCAGGGCGCTGCGCGATGGAGGCGTTAACGACCTGCGGGCCGTTGATGCCGAGAATGTTGCCGCCGCCGGCGCGGTTGAAATGAAGGTGGCTGATGCCGTAGCCGGTGCGGATGACTGTTTTCGGATCGAAGCTGTAGGCGATGCCAATGCGCGGGGCAAAGTTATTGCGGTCCGGATTGACCTGAGCGCGGTTGGCGATGGAACCGGAAGTGGCCGGGATAAGGCGGTTGGAGATGGGATCGAAGTTGGTGAGCTTGTTGTCGCGGTCCCATTGCGGGGTGGCATATTCGTAACGGAGGCCGAGGTTGAGTGTCAGCTTGTTGTTGACTTTCCAGTCGTCCTGGAAGTAGGCGAAGTTCATGACCTGCCGGTATTGCGCGATGTAGAAGTTGACCAGGCGGTATTCACTGCGGGCTCCGAACAGGAAGTCAGCCAGATTGTATGTGCCCTGTTCAAAAACGTTGGGATTCGGAGAGCCAGGCACGCGGCTGAACTGGCCGTTATAGATGTCCTGTCCGTAGAGAGGATTGACGTCCTGGATTTCGGTGTGGATGCGCTGATACTCGAAGCCTGTTTTCAGCGAATGGCGGCCGCGGATAAAGGAGTAGACAGCTTTGGGGTTGGTGAGGAAGGGATGCTGCCATTGGGGGTTGGTGGGCTGGCGGCCGAAACGGGTGAAGCCGGAGACTTCTTGCGCGGTGAGACCACCGGCGAGGCGAGGATCCTCGGACAGCCCGGTGATGCCGTAGAGCTGGAGCATGCTGGGGCCGCCGAGTCCGGGAGGCTCCTTGCCGGCACGAGTGCGTGAGATTCCAAGGCGGAGTTCCAGTAGCGAAGTAGGGGTAACGGTGTAGGTCCAAGCGCCGACCATCTGCTGGTTGAGGACACGGATGAACCCGTTGCCGTCACCGCCGGAGGGTCCGGGGATCTCCGGCTGCTGGAGGATGTTGCTCTTGCGGTGGCTCACCCGGACGAAGGCGGTCATGCGGGAGTTGAGTTGGCCATCGAGCTTGAGGTCCATCTTGTCGTTGTTGTTCTTGTCGCCGCGCAGGAAGCGGAAGTTTTGCGTGCGGGGGTTGGTGGCGGCACCCGGATCCGTTGGCAGCGGAAGCCCGTCGAGCACGCTCGTGGCAAAGGAGCCGAGCTGGGATCGCGGAATCGGCGTGTTGGCGGGGAACATGGCGCCGGTAAGCGGATTGCGGACGGCGACGGTGAACAGGGCGTTGCGGTCATTCGGCGTGGGGAGGCTGGAGAAGGTGACGAATTTCAAGCGTTCGCGGAAGCCTTCGTAGTTGGTGAAGAAAAAGGCGCGATTCTGCTTGACGGGGCCACCGAAGGTGAACCCGAACTGATTGCGCTGGAAGACAGGCTTGCCGGTGGCCGGCTTGAAGAAGCCGACAGCGTTGAGTTCCGTGTTGCGGAGGAACTCCCAGGCGGTGCCGTGGAACTCATTGGTGCCGCTCTTCATGGTGGCGTTGACGACAGCGCCGGAACTGCGGCCGTATTCGGCGCCGGGGAGCCCTGTGACGACCTTGAATTCGCCCACGGCATCGGGAGTGAGTTGCACGACCTGATTAGAGAATCCCTGGTTGGAGGTGCCATAAGCGTTGTTGTCGACGCCGTCCATGAGGAAGTTGTTGAAGATGGAACGCTGGCCGTTGACGTTGAAGGAGCCTTCGCGCGGCGGGTTGGCGAAGGCGTAGTCAGAGCGGCGGACGCCGGTGGACAGCAGCGCGAGGTCGGCGTAGTTACGGCCGTTGAGAGGAAGGTCGACGATCTGGCGGCGGCCGACGACGAGGCCGCGGTCGGTGGAGTCCGATTCCACGGCAATGATACCTTCGGTGACCTGTATGGTTTCGGTGACCTGGCCGAGCTGAAGTGCGAAGTCGACACGCTGGCGAGCGCCGACCGAGACTTGCACGTTGTCGGCGGTGGCCAGAGCGAATCCGGACTTCTCGGCGGTGAGCCGGTAGCGGCCGATGCGGACGTTCAAGAACTGGTAGTCGCCCGTTTCATTGGAGACGGCGGATGCACGAATACCGGTCTCCCAATTGAGCAGCGTGATGGCGGCGCCGGGGACGATGTTGTTGCTCTGGTCGCGCACGGTGCCGAGCACGACGCTGGTTTCAAACTGGGCGAAGGCAGTGGAAGCCAGACCAAGGAGCAGGGCGAATGCAAACGTGTTTTTCCTCATGAAACCTCCCGAAACGAGTACCCAGATGAATGTAGCACAGAGAGACGCGGGAGGGAATGTCCAGGCGGTGAAACTCCGGTTAATCTTTTGCCGCCGGGCCGGATCCTTCCATGAATCGGGCCGCCTGGAGAAGCTGGATCTGTCGATGGACGTGACGGGCGGAATGCGCGCACTTACGTTCCATGCCGCGCAGGCGGCGGAAGGCTTTCACCAGAGGACTGGAGGGCATCTCGGCAAGGTACTGATCAAGCGCGCGGTCGATGTCTTTGGTATTGGCAGGCAGGTGGGCCATGGCGAGCAGATCGCGCTTGGCCGACTCCACACGGCGAAGATGCCACAGGTCGGTGAGGAGGGTTTCGATGAGGAACCACTCGTCCTGGTCAACGGGTTTGTAGCGATCGACGGTGGAGGCGAAGATCTGATCAAAATCAGCGCGGGACTCGTGTTTGGCGACGAGCCGAAGGGCCAAAGCCAGGCAAACGGCGTGCTGGCATGTGGCGGCGGAAGCAGTTGCAGTAGACATGGGTTATTCCCGCGCTGAGTTTGGCAGGCCGGTGGTCAGTACTGTCGAATTCGAATAGGGAAGTATATGAAAACGGGAGAAAAATAATTCAGGGCGATCCGTGATGATGAGCAGAGAGCTACGTCGCCGGCAGCCTTAGTGGCCACAAGTGATTGTTAGACAGGCACTTCGGCTCGAACAAGGCGCGACCAACGGATTGTTCAACCCAATCGAACCATCGTGTAGACCGTATCTGGCTGAGCCGCAAAGACGTCGTTGTCGTTGATCCGCACTTTACGAATCGACCCCGAATTGGCGACGATGTACCGGCGCTGGGTGGCAATTTGGCGCGCTTCCACCAGCGGAGGATCACCGTGCGGTCCACTAAGGTTAAGTGTCAGGACGCCGTTGGATCCGAGGGTGATCTCCAGCCGCTGGTTCGGCTCGGAGATGATCTCTGCGGTTTGCCCGCCAGTGAGACTGAATCGAGGATCGTCCGCACTCGCCGGGAGTCTGGTAACACGGCCGTTCTTATCAATGCTATTGATGATTACTTGGCAGTGCGCCCCAATTACTCCGCCGATGTTAGCCGGAAACGTACCAGCCGCGAAATCGGTGTGCGGGTCTGTCATCAACCGGTCCATGTCGGGGTTGGCATTACCCGCTTGCTTAATCCGCGTGGAGCCGCCGTCGTCAATGATTACTGGTGAAGCAGCCATAAATCGCCTTCCTTTCTGTATTTCCTATTCTGCCCGGAAGCTGATTAGTCCAGGCGAACCATCGTGTATACGCTGTTCGGAGGAGGTTCGAAAACCAATTTTCCATTCAAACTGATGCTGGTAATTGTGCGGGCGTTTCTGACGATGTAGCGGCGCTGATTTCCGAGTTGCCTCGCCTCTACAATCGGGCTTTGTCCCTCTACCGCCGAGATCGATAGTCTGACCTTTCCCTCTTTGTTTAGGTCGACCCGGACCTTTTGTGTTGTGCTGTTGATTTCCACGTGGTCACCGCTTCCCAGGAAAGGAAGATCGGGAGCAGTGTTGTTCCCGTTCACATCGATATTCACCACAAGGACCCGGCACTTAGGTTCCGCCGCCGAGTCTTCGGGAAATCGGCCGTCTGCGAGGTCGTGATGGGCAGGGCCCAGAAGATGATCCATATTTCTGCCGTCAGAAGCCGCCAGAATCTGTTTGATTCTCGTTGAACCTCCGTCGTCAATGATAATCGGTGAAGCAGCCATAACATCTCCTCTTCATGGCGAGTTGATAAGTAAGCGTATTGAATGAACAGCCGATGTTGTTCCTCAAAGTGCCATTGATCCTCTTAACCGAACGATATCGTGCCGGGCCAGGTAACCCTCTATCCAGCCGGCAGGCCATGAACGACGCAAGTTGGAGAGCGCGGCGAGTGACTCGTCAAGCAGACTGGAATCGGCTTGGTCCTGGGCAGCCTGATAAACAATGAACTGACACCGCCATTCGGATTCGTAGATTCTACGTGGCTGGAAGAACCGCAGGGCCTCGAGGGCATTCTGTTTTGCGAGTGGTTTCTCGCCGGAAACCAGGCATGCTTCCGCCAGCAACAGGCGGCCGGAAGCCGCTTCATGAGCCAGCCCCGCATGGGAGAAGTTCTGGACGGTATTCTCCGCGGCCGCCGAGCCTTGGGAAACCAGTCCCATCCGGATCTTGGCCAACGCCAATGCCAGTTCGGCCTTGAATCCGACGGCGCCTGGATCCCTGGCGGAGGAAGTTATCGCACGCTGCGCCGCGGAGGCTGCCTTCTCCCAGCGACCCCAAAGATAGGCAATTTCGGATTGGCGGAGGTTGTGCCAGAATTCCAACGAGCGCTGCCTGGCGCCGGCGCCGAGCATTTGCCCGACCTTGGCCAAGGACTGCTCGGCTTCCTTCATCCGCCCGAGGCGGGCGGCCAGCGCCGCACAATGCAAGATGGCGTGGCCTGACTGGAGGCCCGGACCGAGGAGCCGGAGGGCTTCCTCGCACTCCTCTAACGCCTGCGGAAGCGCTCCCTGATCGCCCAAAGTGCCGGAGAGTCTCTCGCGCACTTGGGCCAAGGTGCGGCGGTCGTCCAACAGAATAGCGGCACGCAGCGCCTCCCGGAGAATACGCGCGCTTTCTTCCAATTCGGCCAGCCTGCGGTGAACGCTGCCCATCAGGAGCATTGCCTGTACGAATTCCCTGCGATAGCCGGCTTTTGTGTAGAAAGGCAAAGCGAGGTCGATATAGCGCTTCGCATCAGCGAACTTGCCGGCTTGTTCGCACAGTGAGGCGAGCGAGAGCCGTGCCCGGGCCTCACCTCGCTGCGCCCTGCTACGTTGGGCCAGTTCCAGGGCTTGCCTGAAGTAGCCCTCAGCCTCATTCGGTTGTTCCTGCAACAAGTGCAGATTGCCCAGGTCGTTCAGGCCACTGATGGCAATGTTCTCCATTTTCTCGTTGCGTGCAACCTCCACCGTCTGGTGAACCATTTGTGCGGCGAGGCTCAGGTTACCCGCGTTTCTGTAGGCCACTCCTTGCAACAGCTGCAAGCGAAGCTGTTGCGTGAGTCCGCCGGTGGCCCGAGCGATTGCCAGCCCCTTTTCAATCACCGGCATCGCCTCGGCAGCCCTGGTGGAACGGTTCAACAAGCTCGCTTTTTCGATCAACGTCTCCGCCGCTCCTTCAAAGTCGCTCACCGAGTCATACATCGCCTCCGCTTGCTGGAATGCCTCCAGTGCCGGAGTGAGCTTTCTTTGACGCCCGAGGATGAAGCCCAGCCGGAGCTTGGCGGCCGCATAAAGGGGGTTCAGCTGGAGAGCACGGCGGTAGGCAGCCTCCGCGTCATTTGTGTTCTCCCTTTGCTGTTCCAGCCATCCGGTTTCCAGGGCCGCGGCGGCCTTGTCCCCTGCGGCGGCTTCCTCCTCCAGCTGCCGGATCAGCGGAGCCGCCTGCTCAAAATCCCGGAGCAACCACAACTGCAACGCTCTGAGACGTATCTCATCCAATCGCGACAGGCGCGAGGTCCGCGCGATGCCCAGCGCGCGCAGCATTGTTGCCTTAGCCAAATCAGAAAAGTCCAGTTCATCGTGAGCGCGGGCCAGCCGCGCATGGGCGAGTGCAAACCCGGGGTCGGCGCTCACGGCGTTCTCCAGGGCGCGGCGGGCCGATTCGTAGGTCATCGAATCCATGGCGGCAACCCCGTGCCGGTACCAGACCATTGCTTCCGGGGACGGCTGGTAGGTTTTCCGACCCCAGATCCAAAGTCCGATTCCGCCGGCGAAAGCGCCTCCCGCGATTCCTGCCGTCAGAGCCCAGTCCCGCCGCGTCAAATTCAAGTGCTGCCAATGCCAACCTTCGAACAGCTCAACCAGTTCCCCGGCCGAGGAAAACCGTTTTTGCGGGTCCCTGCGCAGACATCGGCGAATGGCCGACTCCCAGCGGGGATCGATGCCGGGGACCAACAGGCGCGGCGAGATCACGTCGCTTCCCCGTTGCATGGCGGACTGAATCAAGTGACGGGGATCGAAAGGCAACTTTCCTGTGGCCATTTCATAGAGGACTACGCCAAATGCAAAAATGTCCGAGGCCGCCGTAACGGGTCCGCCGGTTAGCTGCTCTGGCGACATGAAGGCAACCGTGCCGGCGAGAGGCTGGGGGTTGTCCGGCGCTAACGGGTCAGAGTCGGCGGTAGCCCTGGAGAGGCCGAAATCCGTGATGACAGCGCGATCGCCTTCCGGCGCGGGAACCAGGATGACGTTGCCGCTCTTGAAGTCGGCGTGAACGATGCCTGCCTGGTGCGCGGCCAGCAAGCCTCTCGCCATCTGAGCGGCAAGAGGAAAAGTCTCGCCCCGGGAAAGCCTCCCGCGCCTTCTGATCCGGGCGGAAAGTGTTTCGCCGGCCAGAAGTTCCATCGTGAAGAAGCGCAGCGGCGCCTCGTGGCCCCGGTCCCAGGTATGCACGCCAACTTCGTAAACCCGGCAGACATTCGGGTGGGTCACTTTGCGGGAAAGCTGAATCTCCTGCCGGAACCTGGAGAGGCTGGCCGCACTCCCGGCAAGATCCGGCCGCAACCTCTTCAACGCCACAGCCTCGTTGAGAAGATTGTCGAGGCATTCGTACACTTCTCCCATTCCGCCGCGCCCAATCATCCGGACGATGCGGTAGCGGTTCGCAATGAGAAGGCCCGGGGCCAAAGACTCCCCGGCAGTGGGTACGGTTTCGCCGGAGCTTTCGACCGTGAGAGTCTGCGATAGAAGAAGCTGCGCGACTTCATCGGCCAGGGAGGTATCTTGTTTTCTCAGGTTCTGAAGATACTCGTCTCGTCCCGGCCTAGGGACGCGAAGAGCCAACTCGAAGGCTTCACGTACGCGATCCTGAGCTTTGGCCGACATACTCAGCCACCCAATGGAATCGGGTCTTCCTGAGATTACCGACTTTCCACCCTAGATTGTACATCCGAAAGTGGCAACAGGGGAGCCCTATTTCGGCAGGCTTTCCCGGTGGAAAGACGGGATTAAGGTTTGGTCAGGAGTCCGCCTTCGCGAAGGTGGAGACCGGCTTGAAGGAAAGGCTCATTTTCAGGAAAAGCCAGGGCGGCAGTTCCGCCGGGGGCGAGTACGCGGGCGATTTCGCGGCAGATGAAGGGAGTGGGCTCCCATCCGCCGGCGGGATCGAGGATGTGATTGAAGTAGCCTTCCTGCCAGGGGATCTCATCGAGAGTGGCGGGAACGAACATCACGTTTTCCAGGTGCACCGCTGCGCGGCGTCCTTCGGCGACCTGATCGCGATCACCGATGCAGACAAGCACGCCGTGTTCAATGGCAGCGGAGATCTGTTCGAGCCGGGAGAGTTCAGGAATGGCCAGGCAAAGAACGCGGTCACCCGGAGCCATGCTTCAGCCGCCGAGCTGGACCAGACGCTCACCGCCGGCGACGGCCTGCGCCTCCTCCATGGTGAGTTCGCCGACCTTGGAGGAGATGTTCATGGAGCAGAATTTGGGCCCGCACATAGAGCAGAAGTGGGCTTCCTTGAAGCCTTCCTCGGGGAGCGTTTCGTCGTGCATGGCGCGGGCGGTTTCCGGGTCGAGCGAGAGTTCGAACTGGCGGTTCCAATCGAAGCTGTAGCGGGCGCGGCTGAGTTCGTCATCGCGGTCGCGCGCGCCGGGGCGGTGTCGGGCCACGTCGGCGGCATGGGCGGCGATCTTATAAGCGATGATCCCCTGCTTGACGTCCTCCTTGTTGGGCAGCCCGAGGTGCTCCTTAGGCGTGACGTAGCAGAGCATGGAAGCGCCGTACCAGCCGATCATGGCGGCTCCGATGGCGGAGGTGATGTGGTCGTAGCCGGGCGCGATGTCGGTCACCAGAGGGCCGAGCGTGTAGAAAGGCGCCTCGTGGCACATCTCGACTTCTTTGTCGACTTGGAGCTTGATCTGGTCCATCGGAATGTGGCCGGGACCTTCGATCATGACTTGCACGTCATACTCCCAGGCTTTCCTGGTGAGTTCGCCGAGGGTTTCGAGTTCGGCGAACTGGGCTTCGTCGCTGGCGTCGGCGACGGAGCCGGGGCGAAGGCCGTCGCCGAGCGAGAAGCTGACGTCGTGCTTCTGGAAGATCTTGCAGATGCGGTCGAAGTTTTCGTAGAGGAAGTTCTGCTTGTGATTCTTTACCATCCATTCGGCGAGGATGCTGCCGCCACGGCTGACGATGCCGGTGATGCGTTTGGTGGTAAGGGGGACGTACTGTATGAGGACGCCGGCGTGGATGGTCATGTAATCGACGCCCTGCTCGGCCTGCTCTTCGATGACTTCGAGCATGACGTCGATGGTGAGGTCTTCGACGCGGCGCACGCGCGAGAGGCCTTCATAGATGGGCACGGTGCCGATGGGCACGGGTGAGTCGGCGATGATCGCCTTGCGGATGAGGGGAATGTCGCCGCCGGTGGAGAGGTCCATGACGGTGTCAGCGCCGTATTTGACCGAGTAGCGAAGCTTTTCCAGTTCCTCTTCAATGTTGGAAGTGGTGGCGGAGTTGCCGATGTTGGCGTTGATCTTGCATGTCGAGGCGACGCCGATGCACATGGGCTCAAGCGAGGTGTGGTTGATGTTGGCGGGAATGATCATGCGGCCACGGGCGACCTCGTCGCGGACGAGCTCCGGCGTAATGCGCTCGCGCCTTGCGACGTAGTGCATTTCTTCGGTGATGACGCCCTTGCGGGCATAGTGCATCTGCGTGCGGATGGCGTCATTGGCGCGGGTTTTGACGTAGTCGACTCTGGTCATGATGAGACTCCCTTAAAGCTCAAGTGTACAACTTCCGGGTTTTCCCGGAACTGATTCGATAGCGGTTACCGCGCCACTCGATGGTGTTGGTGAAGCAGGACGCCAGCAGGCCATAGAGCCAGACCCAGGTGCCCAGCGGGACCCACCATGTGAACACCCAGCCGTGGCGATCGAACCAGGTTTTGTAGGTGGGCAGCGCGGATTTGGCGATCGAGGCGCGGTTGGTGCCTTTGAGCATGCCGAGTCCGAGGAGCGTGACGAGGGTGTATTCGCCGATGAGGGTGGAGCCTGTTGCCGCAACCCAGACCGATAAGGCCATCGCGCCGCAGTAGACGATGTGGCCGAGAATAGCCATCCACCAGAGGCGCGGATGGTAGACGCGGGTGATGATCATCTGGCGCTTGATCCAGGAAAGGAACTCGGCGGCGGAGGTTTGGTCTGAGGAGACGACCAGTGCGCCGGGCGCGTAGATAATGCGCAAGCCCGCGTCGTGAATGGCTTGGGAGAGGCGGAAGTCGTCGCTGACGGCGCCTTGCCAGTATTCCGCGATGCGGGCGGAGTGGAACGTGCCGCGGCGGATGGCCATGGCGCCGCCCCAGGCGAAAGGATTGTCGCCAGGGCCGAAGTTTCCGGCGATGACGCTGTTCCAGACGCTGCGCAGGAGGGACCAGAAGGAGGGAGGCTGCGGGAGGTGCCAGCGGTAGGCTGTAGCGGCGCCGGCCTTGTCCTGCTCGAGGGCGGCGGCGAGTGCTCGGAGCCAGCCGGGTTGGACTCTGCCGTCGGAATCGGCGAAGGCGAAGATTTGCGATTCGGGCCGGGCGGCGGCGATGGCGGCGAGCAGGTTGTTGATCTTTTCGCCCGTATTGGGGTCGCCATGGCCTGCGAAGACGACACGGGCGCGTGCGGGGATGACGCCGGCTGGCACGTCGGATTCCGAACGGGCGACGACGAGGAGCTCGAAGTCGGGATAGTGGAGCGAGGCGAGTGCTTCGAGGTTATCGGCAAGAGCGTGGTCGTGGCCTTTTACGGGCACGATGACGGTGGCGGGAGGAAGTGTGGCGGGCTCGCGCGCGAGAGCTTCGGCGGTGTAGTCGGCGCGGCGGCGGTCGCCGCGAAGAGAGGCCAGAGCGAGGAGGATGGAGATGGAAGCAAAGAGCCAGAACAGGAGCACTCCGTCAAGTGTACCGTCCGGAAAAAGGGTGTGCTAAACTGTGTTTGTTCCCACCTTGGCAGCGCGCCCGTAGCTCAGTTGGATAGAGCGTCTGGCTACGAACCAGAAGGTCAGGAGTTCGAATCTCTTCGGGCGCGCCATTTCTTTTCTTCCCTAGCGAATATTGACGCGAACGGTGTTGGCGCGGCGGCCGTCGACTGTGAAGACGACGTCGAGTTCGCCTCGGCCGGCGACGGTGCGCGGGACGGGTCCAGCGTTGATCTGGTCGAGGCCGGCGAATTCGCCTTGGGCGACGGCGGCCTGGACGGGCAGCTCGACGCCGCCGATGGTGGCGGTGACCGATTGGGAGTTGCCGCGGATACCGGTGCCGAAGAAGAGGAGGAAGAGCTGATCGCCCGCGCCGCCGATGTCGATGGGGATGTTGGTGCGGCTGCCGGCGGGAAGGTCAGTGCGAAAGGTGAAGTCGGAGGTGCGCTGGCCGCCGGAGGCGATGCGAAGGAAGATGGCGGCGGCCGGACCGCGGCCGTCGGAGTTGGCGGAGAAGATTCCGGGGGCAGCGCGTTCGATTTGGAGATTGGCGGTTCCGAAAGCATTGAGGGTTTCAATGCGGATTTGGCCAGCGCCGGGCGTGGCTGACGACGGGACAAGGAAGTTGAGCTGGTTGGGGGAGACAAACTGAAGCTGGGCGAAGCGCGCGACACCGGCCCCGTCGACGATGGTGACGGTGGTTCCGCCGAGGGTGGTGGGCAGCGGCGTGGAAGAGGCGACGACGAGAGCTTGCGCGAGATTGGGAGTGAAAACGGAGACCCAGGAATCGGGAGCGACGGGTCCCGGGGCGAGACCGGCGGAGTTGAGGATACGGTCGCCGGAGAGGCTGATGGGGTCGCGAGCCGCATCGACGATGAGGGCGCCGCTAAACACCGCCATTTCCGCGCCCCGTGCGATGACGATGCTGACGAGGCTGCGCTCGCGCGGCGAGGCGACGTCGACGGTGAAACGAAGGGCAAGTGTGCCGTCGGAAAAGATGATGCGCGGATCGATGCGGACGGAGTTGGGGCGGAGAGTGAGGCCGGCTCCGACCAGCCGGACGTGGGACTGCGTGATTGACTGGTTGAGGCCGCGGCCGGAAACGAGCAGGTCCAGCGATTCCCCGCCCCGCAGGAATTGTGGACCAGGAGAGTTGAGGTCTCCCGTGCCGCCGACGCGGCCACGAGCCAGGAAATCGATGTCGATGGGGCTGGCGCCGTCCTGGAGTTGGATATTGGCGTTGGAGGGCCTGCCCGGAGCGATGACGACTTCGGTGGGCAGCAGCGCCGATCCGAAGAAGGTGGGGAAGAATTCGACATCGGCATCGGCGTTGTTCAAGCGCACGTTGACCGGCATTACAGGGCCATCGAGCGGTTCGGCGTATAGCAGGTAGCGGCCTTGCGGGACGCGCGACATCGAATATCCGCCGTCAGGTCCGGTAAGGGCCCCCACGGCGGCACCGCTTGCGGGATCGATAGCGGAAATGAGGACGCCGCGCGCGGAGGAGCCGTTTTGCAGCGTGACGCGACCGGAGAGGTGGCCGAACTGAAACTCGGAATTGGCCGCCGGATAGGCCTCGCGGGCGAAGGCGATGTCATCGGAGCTGAGTGTGCGGTGCAGAGTGCCGTCGCCGGCCTGGAACATGGTGGCGCCCAGGAAGCCGGAATGGCCGGCGCCGAGCGCATGGCCGAGCTCGTGCGTTGCGGTGGCCTCCAGATCCACGGTGCCGGGCGCGCCGGTGGTGGAGAAAGGGAGGTGTTCGCCCCGGAACTGAACATTGGGATTGAACAGGATGTCGCTTTCCGCGATCCTACCGTCGCCGAAGAACACGTTGCGGGTGACGGCCAGCGCCGAGCCGAGAATGCTGCGAATCTCCGGATCGTCGCGCAGCACGAAGACGTTGCGGTTATCGCTGGGATCGTTGATGAAGGGAGAAAAGACGGGCTGGGAGAAGCGGATGGTGGAGGAGGAGATGTTGGACCAGGTGGCGGCGGAAGAGCGCAGGGCGCCGAGGGGATCGCTATCGGGGGTGAGCATGGCACGGCCGTCGGCATTCAGCGCTCCGGGGCGGAAGCGGTCATGGATAAGGTACTCGACGTTGGTAACATCGGGGCGGAACAGGGGGCGGCGGTCGGCGGTCATCAGGCGCACGTAGCCGCACAGCGGGGCGGCGATCAGAAGGATGGCGGCCAGCTTTTTCATCGCCGTCCCAGCCCCTGAATCAGCGATTTGAATTCGCTCAGGCGGATGCGGTCGGGCATTTGCAGCTTGGCTTGCGCGGGCCGTTTATCGATATCAACCAGCGAGGCATGGCGCAGATTGTTGTGGACACGCTTCTCTCCGGCTAATGAAGCGATGCTGCACTTGCCCTGCCAGTATCCGGTGGTGCGCCAGTAGCCGATGGGGGTCTGGTAGAGGAAAAGAACCAATTCTTCCCCGGTTTGAAACTTGACGGAGCCGGAGATTTCCATGGTGACGCCGTCCAAGGTACCGCCGGGCTCGCTAACGATGATTTCCGCCGGGGCATCGCCTTTCCAGTTGTCGAGCACCTGGAAACGGTAGTGGGTCCAGATGAACTGGCCGGAACGCGCCGTGTGGGAGCCGAGAACGCGGCCGTGGACGATTCTGGGGGATTCGGCGACGAGTTGTTCGATGCCGAGGCGCGGAACAACCGCTGCGGAAAGCAGAGCGGCAGCCAGGAGGGGAATGTACCTCAGCCCCATAGGCTCATTCTACAAGGCAATGGAGTCTGCTGGAGAGGGGATTTCGCCTTAGACGGGGAGGCGGGAAAGGGCCGAGAGAAGAACAACGAGGCAAGCGAATTCGATGAGGGCGCGCGGGTCCGACTCTTCCGGGCTGCCGGGGGAGAAGGCCTGGAAGAGGCCGAGCAGCAGGAGCAGAGCGAGCAGGCCTTCGCTGGTGGCAAGCAGCATGGCGCCGATGACGGCGACGATCATGAGCCTGCCTTGCCGCGAGAGAGCGCGGAAACCGCGCCCGCCATCCAGTTGCCAGACGGGAAGCAGGTTGAAGAGGTTGATCCATGCGCCGACGCGGGCGATGGCGCCGAAGATGTCTCCGCCGCCACCCCAGTAAATGGCGAGCGAAGCGAGCGCGGCGCCTGCTCCCCAAACAGGTCCGGCGAGTCCGACGCGTGCGTCTTCACGCGCGCTGGCGGGATATTGCTTTAGTCGGACGACGGCGCCGAGCATGGGAATGAACATCGGGGCGGAGGCCTTGATGCCGAAGCGGCGGAGAGCGTCGACGTGGCCCATTTCGTGAATGTAGATGGAGACAACCAGGCCGAGTGCGAACATCCAGCCCCACTGAGTCCAGTAGACGCCGAGCGAGAGCAGCATGCTGAACAGAGTGGACGCCTTGGTGAGGCCGAACAGCAGCGTCTTGCCCTTAGTAAAGAGGAAGACGAGAACGAACTTGAATTTCCAAAGAAGGAGACCGATGGGGCCGAGCAAAATCACCCAACGCGGAATGCGTGACTTTTGATCCTTTGGTGATGTTGCGCCGGGTTGTTCGTTTTCCAGTTGCGCGCTGAGGGCGTCGATCTTTTCGCGGATTACCTCGTGCTGCCGGGAGCCGGGCGGGAGCAGATCGAGCGCATGGCGCCAGTGCTCGAGCGCGGCAAGTGACTCGCCTTGGCGCTGCGCCTGCTCCGCCTGGCCGGCAAGCTGCTTGAGCATATCGGCATAAAGGAGGCAATGGCAGGCCGGACAGAGCAGCGCGTTCACCGGAAGCTCGGTGGCGCAGTGAGGGCAGTTTTTGATCATTTAGGAAGCGCCGACGCGGAAGGGGCCGAGAATCTCCAGTGGAACACGCTTGTTTTGCCGCCAGGCTTCGTAGAGTCCGATGCCGATGATGATGAGCCCCATAATGTTGTCGATGCCGGCGAGGAACGGCGCGGCGAGGCAGATCACAAACAGCAAACCGAAGAACACGGGCAGCGCCACCATGTCGGAGAGGGCTACCGGCTGCTGGGCGGCTACCGGGGCCTGATCCTTTTGCTTGTCATCGGCAATCGATTTGGTCACGGCCTGATAGGCTTGCGGAATGTTACTGGCGGCAATGGATGAATAGGTGAGCAGGATGGCCAGTGTTTGATACTTCCAGCCTCCGCGGCCGCCCGATCCGCGCGAGACGGCCTTGCCGACCAACCAGCCGGCAAGAATGGCAATGAGGCCGAATTCGTAACCGGTAAGAGCCGAGACGGCGTAGTAGATGACGCACCCCACCAATGCGGCGGCGGCGCCGAAGGCGGACGCACGAAGCCAGCGTGCGAGCGGTGATCCGGAATCACGCTCGGTCTGAAGCGACGTGCGGCAATTCCAGCAGACGGTGTTGCCGTTGACGGTGTGGTATTCGCCTTGAATGGCTGCGGAACAAAGGGCGCACTGCATTTCGGCCTGTGCGCCGAAGTCGGCACGGTCAAATTGAAGAGAATCGTCCTGCGACGGGGTTGCCTCTGGCATTTCATTGTTCCTTCCGCAGATAGGAATTCTACCATCGCAGGTGATAGGATCACATGTCATGACACGCCGGAAACTATTACAGGCAGGAGTTGCGGCGGCCTATGCGGCGAGGCTGGCCGCTCAAAACGCACCGGTGGTGAACGGAGCCGAACATGCGTGGGTGTTGCATGACACGCGGTTTCCCATCAACCCAGAGCTGGCAACGTGTCCCGGGAACCTGCCGCGACATGAATACCCGGCCGAACACATACTGGCCGATATGCAGACGCACAAAGTGGACCACGTGGTAATTTCGCACGTCTGTTATTACGGGCGCGATAACCGCTACCCGGCGCACATTTTGAAGACTTACCCGGGTAAGTTTGCGGCGATCGGGCTGTTGGTGGGACACCGGCTGTACAAGCCGGGCGATCCGGAGAACGCAGGCCGGCTAGAACGGTTGATGAAAGAAGATGGTTTCGCGGGGTTGCGGCTGAGCCCGATCTATGACCGTGACGTGGTATGGCTGAACGATCCGGTCTGCTATCCGTTGTGGAAGAAAGCAGAGGAGCTGGGAGGGGTGTTCAACATTTTTCTCGCGCCGCATCAGATTCCGCAGGTGGCGGATATGGCGCGGAGGTTTCCGGGCGTGAAGCTGGTGATCGACCACATGGCGATGATCGACATTGCGCGACCGGCGAGCGAAGGGATCGAGCCGCTGGTTGGGCTGGCGAAGTTTCCGAACGTGTATGCGCGGACGTCGCTGCACAATCCTTCCAAGACGAGGCAGCTGCCGTTCCGCGACGTGTGGCCGTATCTGCACCGCCTCTACGATGCGTTCGGTCCGCGTCGTTTGGTATATGCGAATTTTTATGAGCTGGTGATCATGAAGGAGATGATTCCGTTCTTCACGACCGAGGACAAGGAGTGGATCCTGGGGCGGACAGCGTACGGGTTGTACGGGTTCGGCAGCAAGCGAAGAGCTTAGATGCCGGCAAGCCCCCACTGCGGATGCTGTGCGTCCGCGACAAAGTCAAGCCCAGCGCCGAAGAGTTCATAACACTCCTTGCAGACCCAATTCAGCTGAAAGCCGCCATATTTTGGAGACGGCTCCACGCGCCAGCCTGAGGTGCGGGCCTTGACGATCAACTCGGGTTCCGGTTCATCCTCCGTGGGCCAAAGGGTGACCCAGCCTTCGGTCTGAATGGGTTCGGAATACTGCTCGGGAAACTCGGAAAACTTGGCCCAGCAACCACTGCAATGGTCGTGATCCCAAGCCTCGGAGACGACGCGGTACCGCTGCCAGCGGAAAACGAAACCCCGCATGGAGGTCAGATTGTCGAGTCTCCAATCCGTTTTGGAGGGTTCCGACATAGAACGTCAGGCCGCGGTCCAGCCGCCGTCGATGGTGAGTACCGAGCCGTTGACGAAGGCGGCTTCCGGTGAGGACAGATAGAGCGCCATGTGGGCGATCTCTTCGGGTGTACCGAGGCGGCCGATCGGCTGGCGCTGA
>Ga0194132_10003096_pt1 | contig 30152 bp, 28 predicted proteins | sample TA2KigOf80mmetaG_FD_148612 | JGI IMG/M metagenome (GOLD analysis project Ga0194132, IMG submission 148612) | Freshwater microbial communities from Lake Tanganyika, Tanzania - TA2015054 Kigoma Offshore 80m | ecosystem: Environmental > Aquatic > Freshwater > Lake | place: Tanzania: Lake...
GCCTTCGGCCTGATGAAATCAGCATTCATTTCGCATAATCGGCATCATCGCTTTCCTCGGGCGCACCTTTTACCTACTTGATCAGCGTATCCTTAACTCGCCCGCACGCCACATAACGCCAGCCCGGCCAGCGCACGCGCACATCGAACGGGGCCAGATGCCGCGCCAGTTTGGCCCACGGACGATCGAAATTTTCGTCGCGATTGGTAATGTAGCGCTCGTGGGTTTGATAGAGGTAGGCGTTCACCGGCAGGCACAGCGGCCACCAGGCGCGCGGCCAAAGTTTTGTGCTGGTGATGGCAACGCGCGCCCGCGGCGCAGCTTGGGCCAGCAGATTGTCGATTGCGCCTTCGGATTGCATCACGTCGTGCACATAACTAAACAACAGCGCCGAGGGCGGCGCGATCCCTCGGCGCGTCATTTCCGGCCGAAAATCGACCCGCTCGGCGCGCGCTTGCAACAGCACCACGTTATTCCAGCCGGCCGCCGCGATATGCCGCCGCGCGATGGCCAACAAGTCCTCGGAATGGTCAAACGCGAGCAACACCCCGCGCGGCCCGATGGCGGCCAGTATCGCCGCAAACGAAAACCCGCTGCCGCAACCGACGTTGAGCACGGTTTCGCCGGGCTGCAAGCCTAACGCGGCGATGGCGGCGAGCCGCACGCCGTTGGTGCGGCGTGTGCTGTGATCGTAGCGCGCGGCGATGGCGCGGTGGTCGGCAACGGATTTTTCAGGATCAAGCGGCATTTATCGTGCTACGCCCTTGCACAGGTCAAAAAAACAAATAAAAGCAAATGCTTATAAAAATTCAAGGCGATATTATACTTTAGATACCCAATCATCGAAATGTAATGATGGATGAGTTGCGTATTTCAATAGACATTGGGCGGTTGCCATTTATCAGTGACCACTCATGTTCGATCAAAGATCAAGCATCTTTTAGGCGCTCAACGTCCCTTGCATAATCACAGCCAAGCAGAATCCTGTGCAATTTTTCCCTGTATTCACGCTGCGTAATTTTCAGACGTTTCGATGCCTGTCGAAAGTCCGTGTCGTGCGTAACGAGCACTTGCCCAGACTGAGAGCATGCGACAGCGATAACGGGGTCTGGCGTGTTTGTCGCCATTACGTCACGCAATCTCACGATGGGGTTCCCCATATCCGCAAAGAACTTACTAGCGGACTCAGGAACGTTCTGATCCGTAAAAAACGGAATTGCTACCTTGCTGGACATTTACGCGGCGAGCGCGTAATTCAGAGCAGCCTGAACGTCCTTTTTAGTCAAATCTGGATATTCAGCTAGTATTGCGTTGATGTCATAACCGGCCGCGGCAAAACTCTTGATCGCAGCAACAGGTATGCGAGTGCCAGCGATAACAGGGGCATTGCGATTTACAAAGCGAGAGCGCTCTATTTTCCCTTGCTTCGATTCGTCACGAACATTCAAGCTATCAACTGCACGTTGGACATCCGAGGCAATAGCTTCGACCAGAACGGTTGGCACGACAAATTGTTTAGATAGAACTTCTTGTGGAACGCCGGTATCTGGTTCTTGCCATACAACTTTACGACTCAACACCCACAAACGAATAGCAGTCCACTTTGAGCTTCCCAAATGGCCAAGCACCTTGCTAACTGCGCGAAGATGTTGAAGTGGAACAGAATATTGGTTTCTCAAAATATTCAAAACACGAAGCGCAACAATATCCCGAAAGGAATACACACGGCTAAACGCAGCGCGGCGATTATCCTCGGCAAAACTGGGCCGATAGAATTCAATGCGATCCCAATAGCGAAGCTGGGACTTCGTGATCCCAGTAAGCCGTATGGTGTGGTCTTCGCCAAACGCAGCTATCACTTGTGCCATTTCCATGTCTATCCCCCCCGCTTACCACGAGATCTGTTGTCGGTATTTCCCGACTTAGCAGCACTCCGTGTTATGACATCAAACGCACGTACGAATTCCTCGCCAGTTTCGCTGACATCCAGCTTACGCGCTGTCTCTATGAAACGCGAAGATTGCTTCGCGTTGTCAGGTTTGGGTTTTCGCTTTGCGGCCAAGTTTGCCCCTGCGCCACAATTCCTCGTTAATGAGTCGTTTCGTAGGTGAGTCGCTTGCCTTTCACCCCTAAAAGTAGCTTTTCAGCGCGTTCAGTGTCATTCACGCCATTGGCTACACGGTTACTATACCGGAAATCGAACTCGGCCAAATACCGGCCCAAATGGTTGTGCCCGCAGTGCTGATAAACGCCCTTCATGCCACGCTTAAAAATCGAAAAGAATCCTTCGATGGTGTTGGTATGAATGCTCTTATCGTTGTAATCAACGTAGCGGCCAATGCTGTGAATGGTAGAACCATGCTCAGCAAAATGCTTATCAAGGCTACGGTAGTAAACCGCTTCGTCAGTCATTACACGCGCCTTTGTTCTTATGCGCAAAGCCGCGAGCATCAGGCGCCTTATCCTTGTTGACGCCGATAAAGGTTTCGTCAATCTCTACCTCACCACCGCCAGAGCCGAACATGTCCATGCCGCCGTCGCGCATTGCTTCACGGATACGGTGAGACATGAACCAAGCCGACTTAAGGGTAATGCCCAATGTCCGGTGCAACTGATTGGAGCTAACTCCCTTCTTGCTGGACGCAATCAGGAAAATGGCCTGAAGCCACAGGTGCATTTTGATGTGGCTGGACTCGAAAATGCTGCGCATCTTGACGGTAAACGGCTTGCGACAGTCTTTGCACTTCCACAAACCCACGCGGGTGGTTTTGCCTTTAAGCTCGTAATGGCCGCCCATGACGCCACAGTGAGGGCATACCGCGCCATTCGGCCAAAGACGCGCTTCTACGAACTTATAGGCCGCTTCTTCGTCATGGAAGTAAGGGGCGGAAAGTATGGATTGGCTCATGGTTGTTCCTTGATGTTGGAACCAGTATGAGGCTTTCATTTGGGTATGTCAAGTATAATATCGCCAAATTCAATGTTTGAAAACGGGCACCTCCGAAAGGGTTGGCCGGCGCACCCGGCAACGGCGCTGCGCGAACCACGATTCGCTTACTCGAAGGCGATGCGCAGCGCCGCGGCAATCGCCCACGGCGCGAGTGACAACGCCGCCAGCGACAGCGCGGCGAGTAGCAACAAGTACGGTGCCGCACTCATGCCGGTGGAGGTGGCTTCGACCGCCAGCGCGCCCATGATCAGCACCGGCGCATACAGCGGCAACACCAGCAACGCCAGCAACACGCCGCCGCCGCGCACCCCGAGGGTTAGCGCCGCGCCGATGGCGCCGATCAAACTCACACACGGCGTGCCCAACGCCAGCGCCAACGCCAACACGGCGAGGGCTTCGCCCGGCAAGCCGAATTGCAAACCCAACAGCGGCGCGATCAACACCAGCGGCAAATTCGCCGCGATCCAATGCGCGATCACTTTGGCGATCACAATCACCGACAACGGCGTGGCGGCGAGCAGCATTTGTTCCAGCGTGCCGTCGGCGTAATCCGCCGCGAACAAGCGCGATAACGCCAACATCGACGCCAGCAGCGCCGCCACCCACACCACGCCGGGGCCGATGGCGCGCAGCAACTGCGGCTCCGGCCCGATGCCCAGTGGAAACAGGCTCGCGACGATCACAAAAAACAAAACCGCGATAAAAACATCCGCCTTGCGCCGCCACGCCAACGTGAGATCGCGCGCGATGACGGCGCGCATCACGCTTAACATGCCGCCACCTGCGCAGTGTCAAGGTCGAGTTTTTGCGTGGCGCGCGCGGCGATGGCGCCGTCTTGATGGGTGGTGAAAATGACGCTGCCGCCCTGCTCAACGTAATCGAGGATAAAATTTTCCAGTTGCGACACCGCCGCCACATCCAGCGCGGAAAACGGCTCATCGAGTATCCACAGCCGCGCTTGGCGCGATAACGCCAGCCGCGCCAACGCCGAGCGGCGCTTTTGACCTTGCGACAAGGCGCGCGCCGGCAACTGCGCGCAGTGCGCGACACCGAACTGCGCCAATGCGGGCTGGATGGCGTCGTGCGCGGCGGGCCGGCCGGCGATTTCGCAGGCCACACGCAGGTTTTCCGCAGCAGTCAAATCGTCTTTCAATGCATGCGCGTGGCCCAGATAAACCATGTCGCGCCAATACGCCTCGCGCAGCTCGCGGATCGGTTCGCCGCGCCAACACACCTCGCCGCCGTCCGCTGCGCCGAGCCCGCACAAAATGCGCAGCAAACTGGTTTTGCCGCTGCCGTTCGCACCCGCCACATGCAGCAAGCCGCGCGCTTCGAGCGTAAACGACACATCGCCAAACAAGGTACGTTCGCCGCGCGTGCAGCCAAGTTGCCGGGCTTCGAGCACTACGCGCTCCGCTCAAAGCGCCGATAGTGAATCGCCTCGGCCACGTGCGTGGATTCAATCGCCTCAGTGCCCGCAATATCGGCGATGGTGCGCGCGACTTTGAGGATGCGGTGATACGCGCGTGCCGATAAGCCCATGCGGCTGATCGCTTGTTTGAGCAGCGCTTCGCCTTGCGCGTCGGGTTTGCAGTGTTGATCAATCTCACGCGTGGCAAGCAAGTTGTTCGGTTTTTGTTGCCGCGCCAGCGCGCGCTCGCGCGCGGCGGTGACACGCGCGCGCACCGTGGCGGTATCGTCGCCTTGCGCCGCGCGCAGCAAGTCTTCCTGCGGCAGCGACGGCACTTCGATTTGCAAATCGATGCGGTCGAGCAGCGGCCCGGAGATGCGCGAGCGGTAACGCGCGACTTGGTCGGGTGTGCAGCGGCAGGTTTTGCCGGTGCGGTCGCCCAAGTGGCCGCAGGGGCAGGGATTCAGCGCCGCGACCAGTTGGAATTGCGCGGGAAACTCCGCTTGCCGCGCCGCGCGCGACACCACGATGCGTCCCGACTCCAACGGCTCGCGCAACACCTCCAACACCGCGCGCTGAAATTCCGGCAGTTCATCGAGGAACAGCACGCCGTGCATCACCATGGAAATTTCGCCAGGCCGCGGATTGCTGCCGCCACCCACCAAGGCCACCGCAGACGCCGTGTGATGCGGCGCGCGATAGGGGCGTTGTTTCCATTTCGAAATATCGAAGCCCGCGCTGCCCAGACTTTGCATGGCCGCCGATTCGAGCGCCTCCTGCTGCGTCATCGGCGGGAGTATTCCCGGCAAGCGCGACGCCAACATGGTTTTGCCGGTGCCGGGCGGGCCGACCATCAACAAGCTGTGCGCGCCGGCGGCGGCGATTTCCAGCGCGCGCTTGGCATGTGCCTGGCCTTTGACGTCGAGCAAATCCGGATACGCCGCATCGCTGGTTGCAGCGGGCGCGTGAAATGGCGCGAGTTTTTCCTGCCCCGCCAAGTGCGCGCAGACCGCGAGCAGCGCGGGTGCGGCGTACACCGTGGCGTTTTCAACCAGCGCTGCTTCGGCCGCGTTTTGCGTGGGCAGCACAAACGCGCGGCCGTCACCGATCGCGCCCAATGTCATCGCCAGCGCGCCACGCACCGGGCGCAGTGCGCCGGTTAGCGCCAGCTCGCCGGCGAATTCGTACTCGTTCAATTTGTCGGCGGGCAATTGGCCCGAAGCCGCCAATATGCCCAACGCGATCGGCAAATCAAAGCGTCCCGATTCCTTGGGCAAATCCGCCGGCGCGAGATTGACCGTGATGCGCCGCGCGGGGAATTCAAAGCGCGCGTTTTGCAGCGCGGCACGCACGCGGTCTTTGGATTCCTTCACTTCCGCTTCGGGCAAACCGACGATGGTGAAACTCGGTAAACCGTTCGCCAGATGCACTTCCACCGTCACCGGCGGCGCGTTGACGCCGGCCAGCGCGCGGCTGTGTAAAACAGCAAGCGACATGAAATAGTTTTAGTGCGGCTGCTGGCGGCGTTCCAGCTCGGCGAGCCGCGCTTGAAGCTGCGCGATTTGTTCACGTGCGTTGAGCAGCACCTCGCGCTGCACGTCGAATTCCTCGCGTGTCACCAAGTCAAGCTTGGCAAAGGCGCTGGAAAGTAGCGCGCGCAGGTTCCGATCCAAGTCCGCCGCTGGCGTGTTGGCGATCAAGCCCCTGATTTTGCTGGAAATTTCTTCGAGAGTTCGGGTATTCATGGGGGCACCTCGGTCAGTCCATAGTCTAACAACAAGCGCTCTCGCTTTCATGATCAATCTGAGATTGCCAGTGCCCACTAGCAAATAACAAGCCGCACATTTTTCGTGCACCCTGCCAGCACCTACGCACCATATTGGCGCATACCTTCCAAGGATATTAATGTAAGCATCTGATTTAATTAATTATTTTTAACTGGCACGGTATGTGCTTTGTATCCGGTGCAAACTTTTTAAAGGGAGACATGGCGTGATCAAGCAAGCATTGGTTTCGGGATTTATTTCGAGTGCATTTGCCGCCAGCGGCGCTTACGCTCAGGCGCCGGCGGCGCCCGCGTCGCCGCACACACTATCCGGCAACATCGGGCTTTATAGCCAGTACATATTCCGTGGCTTAAACCAAACCGACCGCAGGCCCGCCCTGCAAGGTGGTTTCGATTACGCGCACTCCAGCGGCCTGTATCTGGGCACCTGGGCGTCCAATATCAGTTGGTTGCGAGACGGTAGTTCCTACACTGCTGGCGGTAGCCTCGAATGGGATTTCTACGGCGGCTTCAAGGGCAACTTCGGCAAATCCGATTTCACCTACGACGCCGGCCTGCTCTACTACTGGTACCCGGGCACTGCGGCATCCGGTTCGGTCAAGGCAGACACCCTCGAAGTGTACGGCGCGCTGGGCTGGAAGTGGATCGCCGCAAAATACTCCTACAGCCTCAACAACAAAACCTTTGGCGTCACCGATAGCCGCGGCACCTGGTATCTGGACATTGGTGCCGATGTGCCGTTGGGCAACTCGGGGCTCACGTTTAACTTGCACTGGGGCAAGCAAAAGTACAGCGGCAATGCCGGCAACAACCACCGCCTGTATTCCTACGAAGACTGGAAAGTGGGCCTGACCTACGCACTGCCGAAGGATTTCACCATCGGCGTGTATTACACCGACACCGCCGGCGCCAACCAACTTGGCTACGGCGGCAGGGCTGAAGGCGGCGCGTTCCCGCGCAACATCGCCAAGGGCACCGGCACCATCTTTATCAAGAAATCGTTTTGATTGCACCGTTCATCGGGAGACAACATGAAACTCGTAACCGCCATCATCAAACCGTTCAAGCTCGATGAAGTACGCGAGGCGCTCTCCGCCGTCGGCGTCTCCGGCGTCACCGTCACCGAAGTCAAGGGTTTCGGGCGGCAAAAGGGGCACACCGAGCTTTATCGCGGCGCAGAATACGTCGTCGACTTTTTGCCCAAGGTCAAAATCGAAGCCGCGATCAAAAGCGACATGCTCGACCAGGTGATCGAAGCCATCGAAAAATCCGCCAACACCGGCAAGATCGGCGACGGCAAGATTTTTGTATTCGATCTGGAGCAGGCGATACGCATCCGCACCGGCGAAACCGGCGCGCAAGCGCTTTAAGCTCAAGAAAACCAGGGTTCAAGAGATTCAGGAGACTAAGGGGAACAAGCATGAAACGACTCGGTATTTTGCTATCCATGCTGGCGATGCTGATGTGCGTGAGCTTCACCGCGCACGCACAAGACAAGCCGGTTGAACCTGCGGCGCAGCCCGCGGCAGCGGCGGCAAGCGTTGCGCAAGCGGCCGCGCCGGCTGCTGAGCCCGCCGCCAAGCCCACGCCAGACAAAGGCGACGTGGCGTGGATGTTGATGTGCACCGCGCTGGTGCTGATGATGAGCGTGCCCGCGCTGGCCCTGTTTTACGGCGGCATGGTGCGAGCAAAAAACATGCTCTCGATGCTGATGCAGGTGTTCGTGGTCTTTTCGCTGATCGTGGTGCTGTGGTGCGTGTACGGATACAGCCTCGCGTTTACCGAGGGCAACGCGTTTATCGGCGGCTTTGACCGATTGTTCCTGACCGGCGCGGTAATCGACGCGGCCAAGGGCGAGTTCGCCACCGCCGCCACCTTCAGCAAGGGCGTGGTATTGCCGGAACTGGTGTTCATCGCCTTCCAGGCCACCTTTGCCGCGATCACCTGTTGCCTGATCCTGGGCGCGGTCGCCGAGCGCATCAAGTTTTCCGCGGTGCTGGTGTTCATGGTGGTGTGGTTCACTTTCGCCTACCTGCCAGTCGCGCACATGGTGTGGTTCTGGCCGGGCCCCGATGCCTATACCGACGCCAAACTCGTCGATCAGCTAAACGCCACCGCCGGCTTGTTGTGGCAATGGGGCGCGCTCGATTTCGCCGGTGGCACGGTGGTGCACATCAACGCCGGTGTCGCGGGCTTGATCGGCGCCTACCTGGTGGGCAAGCGCATCGGCTTTGGCCGCGAGGCGATGAAGCCGCATAACCTCACCATGACCATGATCGGCGCATCGCTGCTGTGGATGGGCTGGTTCGGCTTTAACGCGGGCTCCGCGCTGGAAGTGAACAACACCGCGGCGCTGGCGTTCCTCAACACCTTCCTCGCCACGGCGTGCGCGGTGTTGGCATGGACGTTCGCCGAGTGGATGTTCAAGGGCAAGCCTTCGATGCTGGGTGCGGCCTCCGGCGCGGTGGCGGGCCTGGTGGCGATCACGCCGGCGGCGGGCAACGTCGGCATCGCCGGCGCCTTCGTCATCGGCACCCTGGCCAGCATCGCCTGCCTGTGGGGCGTGAACGGGCTTAAGAAATTGCTCAAAGCGGACGATTCGCTGGATGTGTTCGGCGTGCACGCGGTGGGCGGTATCCTGGGCGCGCTGTTGACCGGCGTGTTCAACTCGCCCTCGCTCGGCGGCCCGGGCTTTCCCAGTGATTGGTACGCGATGGAGCAAGGCTTCACCAGCATCGCCGCGCAAGTGTGGACGCAAGCGCAAGCGGTGGGCTTGACGGTGGTGTGGACCGCGGTGGTTGCGGTAGTGGCCTTCAAGATCGCCGATGTCATCGTGGGTCTGCGCGTGACCGAGGAGGAAGAGCGCGAGGGGCTGGACATCAACTCCCACGGCGAAACGGCGTATCACGTTTAAAATCACCGCGGCCGGCGGCAGCGCAGCCCTCCCTCTGTGCTGTTGCCCGCGGGCGCCCCTTCGCAAGATCGGGCGCCCGCTTTTTTTGGCGGTGCCGCGTGTGTTACACCGCCGCGGGTTGCACCGCCGCGCCGGCGATCTGGTGGGCAATCAGCCTGGCATACAAACCGCCGCGCGCCAGCAGTTCGCCGTGTGTGCCCTGCTCGGCGACGCGCCCTTCTTCCATCACCACGATCAAGTCGGCATCACGCACCGTCGACAGCCGGTGGGCGATGACGATGGTGGTGCGCGTGCGCATCAACGCATCGAGCGCCTCGCGCACCGCCGCTTCGTTGATTGCATCCAGATGCGAAGTGGCCTCGTCGAGGATCAGCACCGGCGCATCCTTCAAAAACGCGCGTGCGATCGCCACCCGCTGGCGCTGCCCGCCCGAGAGCCTCATGCCGCGCTCGCCGACGCGTGTATCGACGCCTTCGGGGAGGCTATCGACAAAAGTGCGCAGCGAAGCGCGGTCGATCGCATGATCGATTTCGGCTTGTGATGCGTTGGGGCGCGCGATGACGATGTTCGCGAGCAGCGTGTCGTTAAACAAATAGGTGTCCTGCGCCACCAGCGCCATGCGGCTGCGCAGGTTGTCAAGCAAATCGTCGCGCAGATCGTGGCTGTTCAAGCGGATCGCGCCCTTGTTCGGGTCCCAAAAGCGCATCAACAAATGCGCCATCGTCGTTTTGCCCGCGCCGGAGGGGCCGACCAATGCAACGGTGCGCGCCGCAGGCACGTCGAAACTGACATCGCTTAACGCCGCGCGGTTGCGGCCGAAATATTTGTAGTCGACGCGTTCCGATGCAATGGCGGCGCCCGCGGCAGTGGCGGTAGCGGGCACTCCCGCGCCGTCGGTGATCGTCACCGGCTCGTTGTGCACCGCGAACAACCGCCGCGTCGACGCCAACGTGTCGGCCAACTGGCGGCCGATTTGCGCGATCTCAGACACCGGCAAAAACGCCGCCATCGCCAGTATCGACAGCAGCGGCAAATACGCCGGCTCCAACGCACCAATGCCGGTGAGCCAGGCGCCGGTGATAATCACCACGAGGCCGCCTAAGCCGGTTGCCGCTTCGAGGATCGCTTCTTGCGAAGTCAAATCACGAAAGTACGGCATGCGCACGCTGTGGTGATAATCGATTTTGTCGAGAAAGCGTTGACGGCGTTCACCCACTTGTTGAAACGCGAGGATTTCGCTCAAGCCCTGCACGTTGTCGACGGTGGCCGCGTTAAGGTCACCCAACGCCTCGCTCGCGCGCGCGCCCAGCGTGTCGATGCGTTTACGCAGCAAAAACGGGCTGATACCTACCACCAGTAGAAACGGCAGCAACACCAGCGCCAGCGGCCAGCCAAACCACGCGAGGGTGGCCAACACCAGCGCCGGTATCAGCACCGCCACAAACGCCGGCGCGATGGTGTGGGCGAAAAAATACTCGACTTTTTCCACGTCCTGCGTCGCCATGCCGGTGAGATCGCCGGTACGCCGCCGTAGCAAGTAGCCGGGTGCGAGTTTCTCCAGTTTGTTGAACAGGTCGATGCGCATTTCCGACAACAAGCGAAACGCCATGTCGTGCGCCATCCACGATTCCAGCCAATGCAAAATGCCCGCCGCGGGCGCGGCGATAAACAATGCGATCAACCAAGCCTGATACGGCTCGCCCAGCTTTAACGCGGCGAGCGCCAGCGCACTGAACACGCCGACACCGATAAACGCCAGCGTGCGCGCCACACCCAGGCAAAACGTCAGCGTGAGCCGGCCTTTCCACGGCAGCACGAGTTTGGTCAACGCCACCGCGCAGGCGATCCAGCCCATGCCCTCGGCGCGCAGGATGGCGTCGGTGGGCTCGGTTTGCGCGGCGTCGGCGGCGCCGGGGGTTTCGTCTTCGGGCGGTGGCGCGCTTGCTTCACGCGTTGCGAGGGTTGGAGCGGCGCCTTGTCGCGCGTCCTGCGCTTGGCCCGCCATTAGCCGGTGGTAAGGGCCGTCCACGCGCATCAGCGCCGCGTGCTGGCCTTCTTCCACCACACGGCCGTCGTCGATGACGAGAATGCGGTCCGCGCCGATCACGCTCGATAAGCGGTGCGCGAATATCAGCGTGGTGCGCCCTTGCATCAAGCCGTCAAGCGCCTGCTGAATCACCGCTTCGTTTTCGGCATCGACCGCCGACAACGCCTCATCAAGGATCAAAATCGGCGCATCGCGTAACAACGCGCGTGCGATGGCGATGCGTTGGCGTTGCCCACCGGAGAGCCGCAACCCGCGTTCGCCCACCACCGTTTGATAACCTTGCGGCAAGCGCGTGATGAAGTCATGCGCGCTGGCGGCACGCGCCGCGGCCTCGAGCTCGGCTTGCGTCGCGTTGGGCTTACCCAGGCGCAGATTTTCCTCGACCGTGCCGTGAAACAGATAGGTGTCCTGGCTCACCGCCGCGAGTTGGCTGCGGATTTGATCCAGCGGCAAGCGGCGTAAGTCTTCACCGCCCAGCATCACCGCGCCCTGCTGCGGATCGTACTGCCGCAACAACAAACGCACGATGGAAGACTTGCCGCAGCCGCTGGGGCCGACGATGCCGACGCGCTCACCCGCGGCAACCTTAAAGCTCAACCCGCGATGCGTCGCCTGCCGTCCGCCGGGATACGAAAAGTGCACGTCATTAAACGCAATGGTGTGCGCGAGCGGGCGCGGCACGGCATCACGTTGGCTATCTTCGACAACCGGTTTCGCCGCCAGTAACTCGAACACCGCCTGCGCCGCCGACTGCGCCACCATGCCCTGATGCATCAGCGCGCGCAGTTCGCGCAGCGGTCGAAACACTTCGACGCCGAGCATCAAAATAATCAGCAGGGCGGTCAAGCTCATGTCGCCCGCGCTCACCCGCCATACGCCGAGCGCCAGCGTCGATGCCGCCCCCACGGCGATGCCGATATCGGTAATGCCGCGCGCCAGCGCATTGGTGGCGAGCACCCACATGGTGCTGCGAAACAGCTCGTGCGCCTTGTCGGCCAACTGGCGCGCCTTGGTCGCGCTTTGGCCGAACGCCTTTAACGTGGCGAGCCCTTGCACCGCATCGAGAAACTCCGCCGCGAACGCTTTGTACGATTTATTGCGCGCGATGCTGCTCTTGCGGTCCCAGCGGTGAAACGCCTGCGGCGCGATCAGCGTGAACAGCGCAAAGCCCGTCAGCACCAAGGCCACCGGCAAATCGAGAAAGGCGACAAAAATAAAAATTCCGATCGGCGTTAACGCCGCCACACAAAGCTGCGGCAAATAGCGCCCGAAATAGGTTTCGAGCTGCTCCACGCCATCTACCATGGTGGTGATCACCGCGCCGGTGCGTTCGAGCCCGACGTAAGCGGGGCCGAGCGTGGTGAGTTTGTCGAACAGCGTTTCGCGGATATGCCGCTGCACGATCGCCGCCGTGCGATGCGCCATCATCGTGCGCCAGTATTGGAGATGGCCTTGCAGCAACATCACCAACGCCACGCCGGCAAACGGCCACAAGAGTTCGTTCAACGGCGCGCCGCGAAACACCTGCGCCAGCAGCCAACCCAGCAACGCGAGCCGCGCAATGCCCACTGCGGCCGAGACGATGCCCACCGCCACCGTCCACGCTATGCGGCCGCGCACGCCCTCGGTGAACACCCACAATTTCGGATCGAAATACATGCCGCTGCGCTCTCCTCACCACTGAGTCATGCGGGGATGATACGACGTTTGCGGCTATGAACTTGCGGCTAGTTCGAAAGCGCTTACCTCATCCCCCACCCCTCTCCCGGCGGGAGAAGCGATTTACCGCACACGGTTCATTCAAATCAAGCGCTAATGATGCGCGCGTTGCCCCGTCAACGTACGCACCTCCACCGACAGCTCCAGCGATTCGCGCTTTTTATCTGCTAATTCGAACGTGAGTTTTAGCGGCACGCGTTCGCCCGCCTTCATTTGCTGCTTAAGCCCGATCAGCATCACGTGATAACCGCCGGGCGCCAATTTCACCGTTTTGCCCGCAGGCACGTCGATACCATCGACCGGGAACATGCGCATCACGCCGTCTTTGACCGTCATGTTGTGTATTTCGACGGTGCCGGCGACGGGGCTTTCCGCGGCCACCAGGCGCGCATTGGTTTTGCCAAGTATGTCCATGAACGCGCCGGTGGTTTTTTGCGCGGGCACGGTGCCGCGCACCCACGCCTCTTTGACTTCCACGCTCTGCGCGTGCGCGACGGCGCATACCCACCACGCCGCCAAAAACACCGCGAGCTTTTGCAACGTTTTCATTCCATCGACTCCAATCAGCAATGCGCCGCGTCTACAACTTAAGCAGCGCCTCCAAATTCTTCCACAAGATCCGGTCCTTCTCCTCTTGCGTAAGCGATTTCAAGCCCTGCACCCAGCCGCCGGGACCAGGGGTCCACGGCACGAAGGGCCAGTCGCTGCCGATCACCACGCGCTCGATGCCCAAGCGGTCGATCAGAAAGCGCAGCGCCTCCTCGCTGCCGACCACGGTGTCGTAGTAGAGCTTGCTCTGATACGCAGATGGCGGCAGCGGCGTGCGTTTATCCTTGGGTAGCCGCTCCCAGCCGCGATCCAGTCGGCCCATCGCGTAACACGTCGGGCCGCCGCCGTGCGCGATGCAGATTTTGATGTCGGGGCAGGCGTCGAGCACGCCGCCGCAGATCAGCGTCGCCGCGACGATGGCATCATCGAGTATCACGCCCAGGCTATTGAACAAGCCATGCCGCGGATTGCGCACGCGCAAAAAATTGTTCTGCGGCTGCGGGTGATAAAACAGCACCGCGCCCATTTGCTCCGCCGCCTTGAAGAACGGCAAAAATTTCGGTTCGTCCCATTGCTCGCCGTTGACGTGGGTGTCGAGCTCCACACCCTTGAGACCGAGCTTGGTCACCGCGTGCTCCAGCTCGGCGATGGCAGCGTTGACGTCCTGCATCGGCAGGGTGGCGAAGCCGGCGAAGCGCTTGGGCGCATCGCGCACGGTTGCCGAGATTTCCTGATTGACGTCGCGCGCCAGCGCCTGGCCTTGCGCGACATCGAGGTGGTAGCCGAAAAACGGCGTGTGGATCGACAGCACTTGCACATCAACGCCTTGCGCATCCATGTCCTTGATGCGCTCCTCCGGCGTGAAGCGCACCTTGGGCGAAGTCAGTTCGGTGTGCATGCCGCCGCCCACCACGCTGCCGGCGCCAGCGCCCGGCGTGTGCTTAAAGCCATACCACGCTTGTTTGGCCTCGACCGCTTTCCATAACGAGCGCGGCACCAGGTGGGCGTGGATATCGATGGTTTTCATGGTTTGTTCCTTGGGATTCTTGGGTTGAGGCTTGAATCAAGACGGCCGAGGTTACACTGAACGCGTTCAGGCGCAAAACCGCGACGCACCCTCGCACCCCACCAGCGTATTTTGTAACTTATTGATTTTATTGATATTTTTATTTTTGCGGCATTGACGCTTAAAGGCGCGCTCCCATCCGTTTGCGCGATCGTGGTTGCGCGCGCGGGCCAGCCGCCGGCAGCGGCCCGTCAGGCATGAACGCCGAGCCCGACGATCGTCATCCAATAGTGCGTTTTGCCCGTTGCATCGACATCGTAAGCGCGCACGAATTCAAGCTTGCCGTGCGCGCCGCAGCGAAACACCGACAAGCGCGCCGGCACCGTGCGCACGGCATTGCCTTCGCGCACGTTCATCGGCTTGATGCTCGCCGCGACCATCAGGCGCCCGCTCGGATCAAAGGCGAAGGTGCGCACGTGATAGGCATGCGCATCGGCGTGCTGAATGAGCCGGGGCTCACCGCTTGTGGCATCGATGGCAAAGGCGCTGATGGTGTTCTCGCCGCCGCCAAAAACTTTTTGGCCGTTAAACTCGACGGTATGGTCGGCGCGGTTTGCGATGTAAACAAAGCGCCCGTTCGGATGCACGTGGATCGTGCTCGGCTGCTGGCGCGGTTGGGCATGTGCGCGATCCTGCAAGGTATCGCAGGTGTAGGCCGCATCGGCCTCGATGCGATCGCCCGGCATGCGAAACAGGTAAAGCAAGCTGCGCTTTTCGTCGGACACGTACATCCACGGTTGCCGCGGATGAAAGTCGACATGCCGCGGGCCAAAGCCGTAACCGCCGTTGGGCGCGATCACCTGCGGATCGGACAACACGCCGTTTTCGAACGTGAACGCACGCAGCGCCCCCGGATCTTCCGCCTTGCCGTGTTCCGCCTTGTTGCCGCGGTCGGCCACCACCACCGTTCGCCCCGACGGGGTCACCCTCACCTGGTGCGGATAGGAGCCGAAGACGAGGCCCGCCGCTTGCGCGAGCGCCGCGCCCAGCGTGCCGTCGTGATGAATGCCATGGATGGTCAACCCGCTTTGCGGCAGATTGTGCGCGTTGATGGCGTAGGCGCCCGCCGGATCGAGACACACGTTGACCGCGCGATGCGCCAGCGGCTGCGGCACGCCGTGCGGCGTAAGCCGCCCCGTCGCCGCGTCGATGCGGTACGCGCTGACGTGGTTCATGTCCGCCTTCATGCCTGGGCTGCGGTTGCTGGTAGTGAGATAAAGATGGCTTCCCGACGGGTGCGCCCAGCCCTCCTGCACGAACGAGGGCGCGCGGATGCAGCCGCGCGCCGTCAATGTGGCGGCCTCGACATCGACTTCGTAATGCGTCACCACTTCGTCGACCGCGCTGTAGAGCATCACGCTGGCGTTCATGTTGACTCCTTTTGCCGCATTAGTTGTGAGTTGTCGCGGCGGCTTTGTACGTGGCCTGGCGGGCGCATTTTGGCATCGATCACCAGCGGCTGCCAGCGCACGCTTTATCGCGAACGACGCGCGCGCACCCGGCTGGACGCCGCGGTGGCGACCTGTTTTAATACTTCATCAACGCCTACCCTTCAGGAGAGCCCATGGCCATCATCGATTCGCAGGTTCACTCGTACGAAGCCAACACGCCGCAGCGCCCGTGGCACCACGTGCCGAATTGGCCGCCGCACGTTACCGGCGACGAGATGGTGGCGGCGATGGATAAGGTCGGCGTGGATGGCGCGATTTTTATTTCCGCGTTTTCGCTGTATCACTACGACGGCAGCTACGCGGTTAAGGTGCAACAACAACACCCCAATCGATTCGCCATTGTGAAGCCGGTCGATCCCGACGACCCCGCGGTGGCCGACGTCATCGCCGACTGGAAAAAAACACCGGGCACGGTGGGCGTGCGCATCATGCCCACCAACGAGCCGGGGCGCCAGCGTCAGGCGGACGATCCGGGCTTTGACCGCATCGCGCGCGCGGCGGCGCGGCACAATTTCCCGGTAAACATTTTGTGCTGGGGCAATCTTGACGTTGGCACCGCGATCATCGATCGCTTTCCCGACACGCGTTTTATCATCGATCACATCGGCTTGATGCAGCCGCGCCAACCGCCCGCGCCGCCGGAGCCGTGGGCCGAGCTGCCCAAGGTGCTGGCGCTCGCCCAGCGCAAAAACGCGGTGATCAAAATCAGCGGTGCCTGCACGCTGTCCAAAGAGCCGTATCCGTTTAACGATATTTGGGACCCGCTCGCGCGCATATTCGACGCGTGGGGTTTCGAGCGCTGCTTGTGGGGCACGGACTGGACGCGCGCGTTCGCGGTGGTCAACTACGAACAGGCGGTGGAGCCGTTTCGCCTGACCAAACGGCTGAGTGAAAGCGAACGCGCCATGCTCATGGGCGGCGCGTGTGCCAAGGCTTATGGGTGGACGCCAACGAAGTAACGGTGCGGCAACTGTACCGCCCCGCGCTCACTGCAACGGAATCTTCGCGTCCTTGATCACCCGCGCCCAGCGCGCCGCCTCCTGTGCGATGAACTTAGCGAATTCGTCGCGGCTGGTCGGCGCCGCGGTGAGCACCATATCGTTAAAGCGCTGCTGCAGATCGGGCGCGCGCAGCAGCGCGGTAAGGTCGGCGTGCACTTTGTCGAGGATCGGCGCGGGCGTACCGGTGGGTGCGCACAAACCGTACCACGACGTCACCTCAAGGCCGGGCATCACGGTTTCGCTGAACGTGGGCACATCGGGCAGTTGCGGGATGCGCTTTAAGCTCGTCACCGCCAGTGCGCGCACACGCCCCGATTGAATCGCCGGCAACACCGCGGGCGCGGTCTGGCCGCTGGAAGGGATTTGCCCGCCCACCACGTCGGCCAGCGCCTGCGGCGCGCCCTTGTAAGCCACATGCACCATGTCCAGCTTGAGCGATTGCTTAACCAGCTCGATGGTCAGTTGCGGCGAGGTGCCGGCCGCCGAGGTGCCGTAGCTTAATTTACCGGGATGCGCGCGCGCGTACGCCACGAATTCCTGAATGGTGCGCGCGGGCAGCGACGGTCACGCCCTTGCGCTTAAGTTCCCGATGCACTTGTTCGTAGTCGGGCGCGATGCGGCGGGCAACCGCGGGCGGCAGCGACTGCGGGTTGAACAGCGCCTCGATTTGCGCTTCATCCAGCGCGCTCACCGCCGGCCAAGTGAGCTTGGCTTGCGCTGCCAGGGTGCAGTATTTGGAGACCACCCCGATACTCACCCCAAGGGCGCGTTCGATCTGGCGGTGTCCGAGCCCGCAATCCAGTTTAAGCCGTAATAGTTCTTTGAGTTTGCGCATAGTGATTCGGGCTGCCGGCATGCTGTCTCCGCAAAAAACTCGACAGCTTGCCTGCGGCGTCGCTTTACGCGCGCAAACCTCTACATCGAACGCCCCATGCTCGATCCGGCAAGGGCGCCTTCACGCTACCGTGATCGCGATTTCGCTGGCCACGTCTTTTTGTTCACGTTGCCCCGAAACGCTGTTCACGATCAGCCGAAACGCTGTTCACCTTCCGCCGAAATCTCTGATCACCTTGGGCCGAAATACGCATATCGACACAGTGTAATTGTGGGTTCCGCCGATCCGCCCATTGGCAACTCAACATAATCGAAGCATCTACATAATCGGCCTGAGCGGTCATCGGGGTCCTAAATCTACGATGGCCGCAATGCGCCTACGAATAGAGGTCGCTCAAGATAAATTTCGCCAAAAATTAGCGTTTCTCTTTTCGAGCAACAACTTCAATTTGCTGACCCCTTTCCTGCGGCAGTGTGCTCACGGACGACGTGCTGAAGAAAGACTTTGGTATTCGTCGATAGTTGCTGCATCGGCGTTTCGCGTTTGCGCCCGTGTTACGAGCTGTTTAACGTCTTCGCTATAAGTATCTTTTTCGGCAGAGGTCCAGGGGCGATTGCGTTCCGCGGTTAACACGTGAGGAGCGTCTGGCCAGTTCGGGCTTGCATCGCTGTCGAAAATTTCCTTTTCACGGCTGTAAACGCGGAGTCGAACATCCGATTGTGAGACGAGTTGTTCAATCGACTTCACAAGCCCATCATACGCTTCGTCGTGCACTTCGCGTGGGGTCATACGTCCGGTGACACGCCGCGACTTTTCATCTTCGTAGCGCCGTAAAACGTTGAGCCAACTGCGTCGATGGCTGATCGCCAGAATCCTCACTTCTATGGCGTAGCCCGCATCTTCGAAATGCTTGAGACGTTCCATCACAGATTTGGGCGAGCCCATGGTTCCGTCCAGGACGACATGGCAGCGCTCGCGAATCGCGGTGTCGATCGCCTGACCGACCCACGCAGCGGCATCCGGATGGGTGTGCATGGCGGCGGTTCGGTCGTCCTCGTTTTTGAGCGATTCCGCTGCGGGATGGTAGGTGCGCATTTCATCGGCGTCGATGGAAATGGCGCCGCCCTCGCGCGCAAGCTCTACTTCGGCTGGATTCCGCAATAGGAATGTTTTGCCGGAACCGGGTTGTCCACCGAGCATAATGAGCCGCGGGCGCTCGTGCCCGTTCACTTGAGCCATAGCAAGCAGAATCGGCTCGATACGATCTTTGTAAATACGGCTGTTTTCTTGCTCGGTGAGCTGGTGGGGCGAGCGTTCAGCCATCGTACGCGAACGGCGCTACGCCGGCTCGTACCGCACCGCGTCTACCACCGCCCGCAGAAAACTGGGGTCTTGTGCCACCGGTAACTGCACGGCGCGTTGTTGGGCTTGCAACAGCGCAAAGCGTTTCTGTTCGAAAAGTTGCACCACGGCTTCCAAGCCGTTGGGAATATTGCGGTGCTGGAATAATTTCGCACGCTCCATTCCCGCAGTGCGAATCTCCTCTTCCAACCAAAGAACAGCGGCAAGTCCATTAACGGAGCGTGTTTGCCGTTGTGTTGCTTCAGCACTCGCCAAAGCCGCGCTGAGTATTTCGGTATAGGCGCCGATAGCGTCTTGCGCGCGCTCGTATTGCAGTTGCAGATCTTCCTTCATAAAAACATTTTAGCATAGCCTTTTAAACAAATCGGAGATCACGATAACCTCGCCGATATTGATGTAACTATTTGATTTTCTGTAATAATTTGCACGAGCAAATGTGGGGCATGCAAGAATCTTTGACGTGATTTTTTTCATAAACGAGATGTCATGAATCATGTTGCACGCAAAATAGTTGTTGCCACAGCGCTGCCGCTGTCGCTGAGTTTGAATGTTGTAGGGGCGGTGATAACGTTTACCGGCGCAACGCTGCTACTGACCGCCGTCGACGGCAATGGGTGAACGACTGATATCGGATACATTGCTGACGGAGGTCAGCTTGTAGCCGAGCGTCGGCTCAGGCCGAGGCGCCGTCCATAGGTGGCCGGCCGCAAGCGACAGGTCATCTCGGACACCCGCCCTCAAACGTCGAACAACCCGGACGGCAGCAACGGGGCGGTTTGCCCCTTCAGACTTTCTAGCCGCAACCGCCCACTACTCATCTGATCAAATCACAACTTCCCCATGTTACGGGTGCCCGCCCGCGCGGGAACGAAGCGGCGGGTTATCGACTGCCGTGCTAAGCGGTCGCGCGTGCGTTAGCCCGCTTTGGCCTTGCCGTCCAAGCGCACCGCGACAAAAGACCCCGGTGCATCTTCGAGCGCCTTAAGCTTACCCTTGCCCGGCACGCGCGCGGCCACTTTTCCGCCACCCAGCTTATCTACCCACGCCTGCCAATCCACCCACCACGAGCCGGCGTGTTGTTGGGCGCCGGCGAGCCACGCATCGGGATCGTCGCCTTGTTGGCGGTTGGTCCAGTAGCCGTATTTGTGGGCGGCGGGCGGGTTGACGATGCCGGCAATGTGGCCCGAGCCGCCCAGCACGAAACGTACCGCGCCATTTTTGAACACGCGCGAGCCGGCGTAGACGGTTTTCCACGGCGCGATGTGATCTTCGATGGTGGAGATGAAATAAAGCGGCGTTTTCACCCTGGATAAATCGATAGCCGTGTCCAGTAACGTAAGGCCGCCGGGCTCGCGCAACAGGTTTTTCATGTACATGTTGCGCAGGTAGTAGCTGTGCATCGCCGCCGGCATGCGCGTGGAATCGGCGTTCCAGTAAAGCAGGTCGAACGCCATCGGCTCGCGGCCCATCAGGTAGTTGTTGACCACGAACGACCAGATCAAGTCGTTGGCGCGCAGCATGTTAAAGGTGGTGGCCATCTCGCTGCCTTCGAGATAGCCGCGCTTGTTCATGCGTTTTTCCAGCGCGGCGACTTGTTGTTCGTCGATAAACACCTCAAGTTCGCCGGGCTGCTTAAAATCCACCAGCGTTGCAAAAAACGTGGTGCTTGCTACGCGTTTGTCGTTTTTCGCGGCGAGGTAGCCCAAGGTTGATGCCGCGAGCGTGCCGCCCAAACAAAACGCCACCAGGTTAAGCTCGTCTTCGCCGGTGGCTGTTAACGCCGCGTCGATCGCCGCCAGCGTACCCTCGGTCAAATAATCCTCGAAGGTTTTTTTGGCGTGCTGGGCATCGGGGTTGATCCACGAAACAATAAACACCGTGTGCCCCTCACCCACCGCCCAGCGCACAAACGAGTTGTCGGCGCGCATGTCGAGCACGTAAAACTTGTTGATCCACGGCGGCACGATCAGCAACGGCCGGCGATATACTTTGTCGGTGGTGGGTGCGTATTGAATGAGTTGCAGCAAATCGTTTTGAAACACCACCTTGCCGGGCGTGGCCGCGATGTTCACGCCGAGTTTAAACGCGCGGTCGTCGACCATTTTCACGCGCAGTTGTTCGCCGCCGCCGCGCGCGAGGTCGTCGAGCAGATTGTTCAAGCCCTTCAACAGATTTTTGCCGCCGCTGCGCGCTGTTTCGTGCAGCACTTCGGGATTGGTCAGCGCAAAGTTGGAGGGTGACAAGACGTCGATATACTGGCGCGTGTAGAAATCCACTTTCTTGGCGACGTTCTCATCCAGCCCCTCGATGCCGCACATGGTTTTGTGCAAATGCCGCGCGGCGATCAGGTACGATTGCTTAAAGTAATCGAACAAAAACTTATTTTGCCAGTCTTCGTGGCGAAACCGCCGGTCGCCCTTGGGCGGCTCCGCCACTGGCACGGGCTTTTGCCCCGCCATCGCCAACCAGGTGTTTTGCCACAGCGCCGCGTAGTCCTGCCACGCCTTCATTTGCGCTTGCGCGAGCTGTACCGGGTCGTTCATCAACTTGACCCACGCGTCAAAAAACGCGCGCGCGATGCCCAACTCATCCTCGAGCAGTTTTTGCGGATTGGCACCGCCGTTTTTGACCGCCTGCGCGAGCAATTCGCCGCTTTTACGCGCGATGTCGCCGTAGAGCTTGAAGATTTCCGCCGGGTCGTGGGGTTTGGTGTCGGGCGCGTTCATGCCGCGAGCTCCATGCGCTGAAATTGGTAATAACCGCCATCGCAGGTGCGCCGCAGTTGACCGCGATGCATCAGGTAATTCAGGTGCGCAATGCCTTCACCCATGGCAAACAGCAAATGGTGATCGTCGAACTTGCGGTCAAACAGCACCGGGATCACATCCACCGCGGCTTGCGGTTTCACGCACGCCTGCATCACTCGCTCAAGCCGCGAGCGGTGATGCTCGTGCAACGCGTCCACCCGCGCGTTAAGCCCGCGAAACGGCAGGCCGTGCGAGGGCAGCACCAGTGTATCGCCCGGCAATTGCGCATAACGTTTGAGTGAATCGAGGAACTCGCCCACCGGGTCGGCCTCCGGTTCGGCCGGCCACACGCTGACGTTGGTGGAAATGCGCGGCAGCAGCATGTCGCCCGAGATAAACAAACCGAGCGCCGCGCAATACAAGCTCACGTGCTCCGGCGAATGGCCGTGGCCGACGATCACGCGCCAGGTGTGCGCACCGATTTTGATTACGTCGTTTTCGCGCATGCGCTGGTGCCCGTGCGGCAAGCTCGGCACGCCGCGCGGGTAAAGGTTTTCGCGTTCGGCGATCCATTTCATGCGCGGCCCGTCAAGGCCGTGCGCCGTCATCAACCCACGCAGCAGTTCCGGGTCGGCGGCGCCGCCGCGCGAGCACACGATATGCGATTGCAAAAACTCCGCTTTACTCATCCACGGCAGCAGCCCGTGCTTTTGGCACAGCCAATCGCACAAGCCGATGTGATCCGGATGAAAATGCGTGACGATCACGCGCGTGACCGGTTTGCCCTTTAACTCGCGCGCCAGAATCTGATTCCAGCATTCGCGTGCCTGATCGGTGGCAAAGCCGCAATCGACGATGGTCCAGCCTTCGCCATCTTCGATCAGCCACAGGTTAATGTGATTCAACACAAACGGCAGCGGCATGCGCAGCCACAGCACGCCTTCGGCGATTTGCGTGACGGCGCCCGGCGCGGGCGCATCGGCGATGGGGTAAGTCAGGCCGTGGTTGGCGTTGGCGGTTTTGTCGATCGCTTTGGTTAAGGTTGTTGCAGCTTGCATGATGTTTCACGCCGCGGCTGGCGTATCGTCCCTAGGCTTATGTTTTTAAAACAGTTTTTGGCTTGCACGAGTTTATATTGCACAGCACAAAAACCACTATGCTACACCATTGCCACCATGGCGCCCGGTTTTGAACCATACTTGACGCCATAGCCACTAAGCGTCATCAAGCCCAGCGGGTCGATATTTTGTAAGTTATTGATTTAATTACTTTTTTTTGGAAACCCTCTTTTCATTCAACGAAGAGCTCGCAATGCTGCGCGATAGCGTCGCGGCGTTTGCCCGCCACGAGATCGCGCCGCGCGCGCACGTGATCGACCAGCGCAACGAATTTGCGCGCGATTTGTGGCCGCGGTTGGGCGAGTTGGGCCTGCTCGGAATCACCGTCGAAGCGGCCGATGGCGGCGCCGGCATGGGCTACCTCGCGCATGTGATCGCGATGGAAGAAATCAGCCGCGCCAGCGCCGCGGTGGGTTTGTCCTACGGCGCGCATTCGAATTTGTGCGTGAATCAAATTCGCCGCAACGGCAACAACGCGCAAAAGCGGCGCTACTTGCCCAAATTGATCTGCGGCGAGCATGTCGGCGCGCTGGCGATGAGCGAAGCGGGCGCGGGTTCGGATGTGGTGAGCATGCGGCTGCGCGCCGATCTCAAGGGCGATCGCTACCTGTTGAACGGCACTAAGATGTGGATCACCAACGGCCCCGATGCCGACACGCTGGTGGTCTACGCCAAGACCGACACCCGTGCCGGTGCGCGCGGCATCACCGCTTTCATCATCGAAAAATCGTTCACGGGTTTTCGCGCCTCGGCAAAGCTCGACAAGCTCGGCATGCGCGGCTCCAACACCAGCGAACTGGTGTTTGAAGATTGCGAAGTGCCCGCCGACAATGTGTTGGGCGGTGTCGGCCAAGGCGTCAACGTGCTGATGAGCGGCCTCGATTACGAGCGCGTGGTACTTGCCGGCGGGCCGTTGGGCATCATGCAGGCGTGCCTCGATGTGGTGATGCCCTACCTGCGCCAACGCAAACAATTCGGCCAGGCGATCGGCGAGTTTCAGTTGATGCAGGGCAAACTCGCGGACCTCTACACGACGGCGAACGCTTGCCGCGCGTACGTGTATGCGGTGGCGCAAGCGTGCGATGCGGGCCACGTCACGCGCCGTGATGCGGCGGGGGTGATTTTGTACGCGGCCGAGCGCGCCACCGAAATGGCGCTGCAAGCCATCCAGTGCCCGGGCGGCATGGGCTATGTCAACGACAGCCCGGCCGGGCGCTTGTTGCGCGATGCCAAGCTTTATGAAATCGGGGCCGGCACTTCGGAAATCAGACGCTGGTTGATCGGGCGTGAGTTGTTCGAGCAAGCACGGTAGATAAACCATCGACGTGTGTTGCGTTGGGCGGCGCGCTCGCCAGCCGCGCCTGGCGTGATGCCCCGCGGTTGTGCCGCCGCACCCGGCTTGGGTTTATGATGAGATCGGGTCGCCGCCCGGCTTCAGGGTTCGAGCGATCCGCGTCACGGGAGATGGTGGACGCACATGTTTTTAGCCGCCGTTTCGATGCTTTGGCGCCGCTGGGGCCGCCGGATCCTGCCGCTGCTGTTGGGGTTGGCTTGGCCGCTGTGCGCGCCGGCGGCGCAAGTCACGATCGAGCCCAAGATCGGATTTGGCGGCGTATTTCAATTGGGGCGGCCCTTTCCGCTGGAAGTGTGCCTGCACAATATCGGCCGCACCGTCGAGGGCGTGGTGGAAGTCGAGGCGTGGAAGCGCGGCGCGCCGCCCGCGGGCGCGTATCCGGTGCGTTATCAGCGCGACGTATTCCTGCCCTCGCGCGCGCAGCGCACGCTGGCGTTTACTGTCAATGCGGAGTTGCTAAGCCGCCCGCTGGTCATTCGTTTTAACGCCACGCACGGCAGCGCGTCGCACACGCTGGACTTGCGCAGCCACTTTTCGCCCGCGCCGCTGGTGTTGTCGGTCAGTGGCGGCGGCACGCTGCCGCTCACGTCGCTCGCCGCGTCGTTCACCAACCGCATCGTCTCGCTTGCGGCGGCGGGGCTGCCCTCGGACGCACGCGCGCTCGCCGGCGTGTCCCACCTGCTGCTCTACGATCAGTCGCTGCGCGATCTCACCCGGTGGCAACTGCAGGCGCTCGATGATTGGCTCGTCGCGGGCGGCCGCATGATCATCGTGGCCAGCCTGAATTTCGCACTTTATCAAGAGCCCAAGCTCGCGCGATTCGTGCCCGCGCGGGTCACCGGCGTGACGCGGATACGTTTTACCGACCCGGCGGCAGCGGGCGCAAGCCCGGCGATCGAAGGCGTGTGGGCGCACACGGTCAGCGGCGTGAGCGGCCGCACGCAAATCGCCGCCGAAGGGCTGCCGCTGCTGGTGGAAAACGAATGGGGCCGCGGCCGCGTCAGCTACCTCGCGCTTGACGCAGGCCGCCCGCCGCTGGCCGGCTGGGCGGGACTGCCGCAATTCCTGCAAACGCTGCTCGCGCCGGCTTCGGAACTTAGCCCCGCGCCGCGCCCGCGCTGGGACGAGGCGTTGTTCTCGCGGCTATTGCTAAGTTCGTGGTTCGTCGATGCCTACATCCCGACGCGCGCGCTATTCTTCGCCATTTTGCTTTACCTCTGCGGCCTTGCCGTGCTGCTGCTCAAATGGCGCCGCCAGCGTGGTGCCCCACGCACACTCGCGCTGTGGTGCTGTGGATGGATGGTGGGCTGCGCCGCCGCCGGCTACGGTTACTTCAGCCGTGGCGGCCAAATGCCCGAGGGCGTGCTACTCGGCGCAACCGTGATGGACGAAACCGACGGCGACTACGTCGAGGTGCAAACCAACCTCGCGTTGTTTTCGACGCGCCCGCGCGACTACAGCCTGGGCTTTGGGCCGAGCTGGCTGGAACTGGCGCCGTTACCGCAGCCGCACGCCGCGGCACCCGCCGAGCAAGCGGCGCCCGCGGTGATGTACCGGCACCTGGGCGCCGCCACGCGCGTGCAACTGCCGCTCGAAAGCTTCGGCCACCAGTTGTTGCGCGCACGTCACGTCGAACGCGCCGGTTTAAACACCCGCATCGAGCAACACGACGGTGTTCTGCACCTTGAGGTGAATAACCGCAGCGGCAGCGATCTCACCGACTGCTGGCTGATTGCGCCGGGCTTGCGAGTTGCGCTCGGTGAATTGCCCAGCGGCGGCAGCCTGCGCAAAGCGTTGCCCCTGCACGCGGCCGACGCCCCCGCCGCGGAACAACCGCGCCAGGCGGACACCGGCGGCAGCCTGCGAGCGCTCAGGTTCAAGGACAAAACGCGCGATCTGCTGTTCCAGGACGCGTTCTTTGCCTATGCCGCTACCGCCGCGCTGTGGACGGGCCCCACCGCGGTGTTTATCGGCTGGTTTAAAAACCCGCAACCACGCGCCGAAGTCGGTGATCCGCGGGTGCGCACCGAGCAATACACGCTCTACCGCGCGATCGTATCGCTGCCGTCGGAGGACGAATGAACGCCGTTTTGCACGAGCATGTAACGGTGTTTTTCAGTCAGCGGCACGGCCTGCCCGCCCTTTTTTACCCGCTCGGCTTGCTCGCGCTGATCGAGTTTTTGCTGCTAACGCCGATGTTCCTCGACGCGCAGGCATGGCGCGGCGCGGGCAGCCTGTTTAAGCTGTGCGCGGCAATCGCCGTGGTGTTGACGATCTATTTCACCCTGCGCGCGGCCAATCTGGCGTACGCGCCCGAACGCTTCAAACCGCTGAAGTACTGGTTGCACGAACGCGGCTATCCCGTCGGCGTCGTGGCGCGTGGCCAAGTGAGCTTTTTACTCGTGCATGCCGCCGCCACGCTGCTGCTGATCGTACCGTTGCTGGTGTGGGCGGGCGCGATTTCGCATACGCCGCCGGCGGCGCTCGCGGCCACCCTCGCGCTGATCGCCTTTTACACGGTATGCTACGGTGTATGGGGGCTCGCCGGCCTCGCCCTGTGCGAGCGCGAGGTCGACACGCGCGAAATGGTGAGCCGCGGTTTCACCGTCCTGCTAATGGTGATCGCCATGTTGGTGTACTTTCCGCTTAACCCGATCGTCTATGTGCTCGCGGTGGCGAGCGCGACCGAGCCTGGGCGCTTTAGCATCGCCGGTGTGGACTGGCCGCCCGCGGTAGCGAATATCGCCTTTCACCTTGCCTACGGCGCGGCCGGTTTGGCGGCGCACCGCTGGGCGTTGGCGCGCCTGCGATGAACCCGGGCGCGCTGCGGCAAACGCTCGATACCGGCGTCGCCGCGATGCTGGCGTGGGAGCAGCGCAAACGCCGCGAGAAGACGCTGCTCGCGGCACTCGCCGCGGCGTTGCTCGCCGCGCTGGCGCTGCCGTTATTCGTCACCCTGGCGCCGCCGTGGACATGGAGCACGCCCATCGCGGCGTTCGCCCTGATTGCGCCCACACTGCTCTACGCCTGGCGCTGGCGCGGCGGTGACACCGTGCGTGCGTTGGCCGCGCTCGACAAGGCGCTCGGTTCGGGCGAGCGCATGACCACCGCGTGGGAGCTTACCCGGCGCAACGATGCGCGCGCGGTGGCGCTGCTGGTGCTGCGCGAGGCGAGCGAGCGCTTGCAGGGCGCGAAATTTCGCAAGCTGTTCCCGCGGCGCTGGACGAAGCAGGATTTGCTGGTGTTGCCGTTGTTGGCGTTGTGGCTGGCGCTTTCGTGGTTCGAGACGCGTGTCGGGCACTCGAGCGCCGCGCCGCAGGTGAGCGCCAGTGTCGCGCGCGAGCTACGCGATTTCGCGCGCGACCTTGAGGAAACGGCGCGCGCGCAGGGCCTGCCCCAGACCACTGAGGCGGCGCGCGAACTCGCGCGCCTGGCGCAGCGCGGCATCGACGCCCAAACACCCGACCCGGCGTTTCAGCGCGAAATCGCCGAGGCGCAAAAACAAATCGCCACGCAGGCAAGCGCCAGTGCACAGGACGCGAGCGGCAGCGCCGCCAGCCAACGCCAGCTCGACGAGCTCAAAGCCGAACTGCAAAGCGCGCGCGATTGGCTCGCCGCGGCGGGCAACGCATCGCGCAACTGGGATGAAGTGTTGGGGCGGCTAAGCGAGCTGCGGCAACACGGCGAGTGGCGGCAGGATCAGGGCGGCAAGACACTCACCCGCGATCAAGTCGACGCATTCCTCGACAAGCTCGACAAACGCGTGACCGCCGAACTTGACCGGCGCGCGCTGCGGCAAACCGAACGCCGCCTTGGGCAACTCGCGCGCGGCGAGCAGGGCGAAGAAGGCGGCACGCATCCGGGCGCCGGCGGCGCCGGCGAGAAGGATGAGACGCTCGCGCAGGTTCCCGAAGGCCAACCCTCGGCGCCCGGTGAGAAACCCGGCACCGCCGCCGGCAAGGCGGCGCCGCTGCCGCAATTCTCGGTGGGGGAGCAATCCGCGGTTAAGGGAACCCTCGGCGAGGGCGCGAGCAGCAACGTCTTGCTCAAGGGCCAGCCCACCCCGGGCAAGAGCGCCGTCGCCGCAGACCCGGTGTTCGCCGCTTATCACCGCCGCGCCGAGGCGGAGCTCAACAACGAGCGCATTCCCGGCGAGCTCAAGGGCGCGATACGCAGCTATTTTCTGTCTCTGGAAGCGTCAAAGTGATGAACATGCCAACAGCAAACGCAGCACCCAGCGTCGAAGACATCGAGCGGCGCATGGCGCAAGCGCGCCGCAGCTACGAGGCGCTGAAAGCCGAAATGGCGCAGGTGATCGTCGGCCACGAAGCGCTGATCGAACAGGTATTCATCGCGCTGGCGTGCGGCGGGCATTGCCTGCTCGAGGGCGTGCCGGGGCTGGGCAAGACGCTGATGGTGAAATCACTCGGCGAGACGCTTGGCCTTACCTTCTCGCGCATCCAGTTCACGCCCGACCTGATGCCCGCGGACATCACCGGCACCAATGTGCTGGCCGATGACGCGTCGGGGCGCAAGGTATTCGAGTTCGAGCGCGGCCCGGTGTTTGCCCACATCGTGCTTGCCGACGAAATCAATCGCGCCACCCCCAAGACCCAGTCGGCGCTGCTCGAAGCGATGCAAGAAGCCAGTGTCACCGTGGGCGGCCGCGCGCACCGTCTGGACAGTCCGTTCATGGTGCTGGCGACGCAAAACCCGCTGGAAATGGAGGGCACCTACCCGCTGCCCGAGGCGCAGGTGGATCGTTTCTTTTTCAAGCTGCTGCTCGACTCGCCCAACCGCGAAGGGCTGCGGCGCATCGCCGATCTCACCACCGCGGCGGCGCCGGACGCGCTCAAAAAAGTACTGGACGGCGCGGCGATACTGGAAATCCGCCAGTGGGTGCGCGAGGTGCCGCTCGCCGCCACCGTGCTCGACTACGCGGTAAGCCTGATCCTCGCCACCCGCCCCGGCGCCGATGGCGAGGGCCACGAGACCGAGTTGGTGCGCCGCTGCGTGCGCTACGGCGCCAGCCCGCGCGGACTGCAAAGCCTGGTCCTCGCGGCGAAAGCACGGGCGCTGCTTGCCGGGAGGCCCAATGTGTCGTTCGAGGATGTGCGCTTGATGAGCGCGCCCAGCCTGCGCCATCGCTTGATTCTCAATCTCGAAGCCGACGCGCAAGGCGTCAGCGCGGAGCAAGTTCTCGCCGACGTGTTGCAGCGGGTGCCGGAGGCGCCGTGAGCGCGTTTTTCGACGCCGGCTTCATGCGCAAGCTTGAGCGGCTGCACCTTGTCGCCAAACGCCTTAACTGGAACGGCGCGCAGGGCGAACACGCCGCGTCGCGCAAGGGCTCCAGTCTGGAGTTTTCCGATTACCGCCGCTATCAACGGGGTGACGATTTGCGCTACGTCGACTGGAACGTCTACCGCCGCCTTGACCGCTTGCTGCTCAAGGTGTTTAGCGCCGAGGAGGAGATGAATCTCTATCTGCTGGTCGATACCAGTGCCTCGATGGCGGGCCCGCCCGCCGCGGCCGCCCCGGGTATCACCAAAATCGGCTACGCCAAGCAAGTCGCCGCGGCACTCGGCTACATCGGGCTCGCCAATCTGGATGCCGTCGGCGGCGCGGCGTTTTCCTCAACGCTGCACGCGCCGCTTAAGGCGGATCGCGGACGCGCGCACATCCTGCGGCTGTTTACCTTTCTTGATGCGCTATCGTGCGGCGGCGCCACCGATCTGACTGCGGCGACCCGCCGCTTCGCCGCCGTGTTTGCGCGGCCCGGCCTGGTGGTGCTCATCAGCGATCTGCTCGACCCCGATGGTTGGCGCTACGCGGTGGAGGAACT
>Ga0194132_10003097_pt1 | contig 30142 bp, 27 predicted proteins | sample TA2KigOf80mmetaG_FD_148612 | JGI IMG/M metagenome (GOLD analysis project Ga0194132, IMG submission 148612) | Freshwater microbial communities from Lake Tanganyika, Tanzania - TA2015054 Kigoma Offshore 80m | ecosystem: Environmental > Aquatic > Freshwater > Lake | place: Tanzania: Lake...
GTGATAACTCCCATGTGACTAACAAACTTGCGGAGTGGTCAGTTGAAAATGGTAGGAAGTTTCTGTTCTTTTCCGAAAAGCCACAAGAGCACTGGTATCCCGGTGGTGGAATCGGCGTTTCATTTCCGTAGTCACGACAACAGGCACATTGAGACTGCTCAGGAAGTAGAGCATAATCATTGATGCGATTGCTCTCCCACATACATACTATCTTGATTGTTTGGACTCTCATACCGTCGTTGTTTTGCAGCTGCTATTGATCAACTTGTGGTTTGAGGAGTTCATACATCGGAGGCGATAGTTGAACAAGATGTTGTTTGAGTCGACAGAATTTCTGAGGTCAGTCCAGTTTCGGAATGCAGTAGCAAACGAGCGAGTAGCAAATCAATTAGGCTTTCAAGAGCGATGAGTTCAACCGCAGATAGAGGAACTGCCGAAGGTTGGACCGTCGTAGAACCACCTCAACAGCAGACACCTTGGCATGCGATTCGAAAGCAAACCAGGAATCTTGTCCGTTCGCGCGAGACATTGCGCTTGGTGTTCAAGAAAGAACTGCGAACGGCATTCCGTCAAAGAGTATTTGGGTACTTTTGGATTATCGTTACGCCCATTTTCGCGGTCGCGGCGTATGTAGTTTTGCAACAATCGGGTGTGTTGGCTACTGGAACATCCTCAACCCAGTATGTTTTGCACGTTTTATCAGGCTCTTTGTTGTGGGCGTGTATCTCGGGTGCGGTGGCCGTAATGGCAACCTCTTTCGATCAGCAAGCTGACCTAGTTACCAAGTCAGCTACTCCTCTAATCACATTGTTGTTGGGAAGTCTTGCAACATATGTAATGGGTTTGATTGGCTCAACGTTGACATTAAGTATTGTCTGCTACGTCGTGACCGGGTCCTTACACCCGTTTACATTCCTGTTTCCACTGCTTGCTCTACCAATGGTGATAATCGGAATTGGCATTGGTTTGGTAGTTGCGGTCCTCAATTCCATAACGAAGGACTTCAGTGCGCTCGTCTTGCAATGTCTCGTACTACTTATGTTTTCTGTTCCCGTAGTCACAACTAGAAATATCGAACACACATCGATTCTCGGAAGAGTCTATGAACGGAATCCAATCACCCCTTTGATTGAGTTCCCCCGAGAACTCATGCTCAGCGGCGAAGCTGGCTCCGTTTCACAATTTGTGATTTCAAGTGGAATGGCGGTCGTGGTATTGGGTCTGTGTATTTGGCTGTTTGATCTCACTGCTGACCTCGTTTCAGAGAGGGTGTAGAGAGTGGTCGTACTTGAAGTCAGAGGTGTGAGTAAGAAGTTCGCAAGCGATTTTCGACTGAGTCTTAGGTATGGACTGACCGATGTTCTGAGAAGATCTACTGGAATGGCTCGCACGACTGCGCTACGTATCGGAGAGTTCTGGGCCGTAAATGATGTGACGTTTGATTTACACGAGGGGGAGTCTCTTGGGCTCCTGGGGCCAAACGGCTCAGGTAAGACGACCATACTGAGACTCATCAACGGTGGCTATCTGCCAACTTTCGGAAGTATTCGAAGACGAGGTCGTATTGGCGCACTTATTGCTCTTGGTGCGGGAATTTCCCCCAACATGTCTGGACGTGAAAACGTCCATCTTCTGACCTCGTTGATGGGGCTTTCAAGAAAATCCTCAAATCGTCTTGTGGACGAAATCATTAATTTCTCAGGCCTTCATAAGGTCATTGATCGTCCAGCTAAGGGATATTCGTCAGGCATGATCGTAAGACTCGGATTTTCTGCAGCAGTTGCGGCAAACCCCCAGATTCTGTTGATTGATGAGGTTCTAGCAGTCGGGGATATTGCATTTCAGAAGCGTTGTACCGAGAAGTTAATTTCTCTGAAGAACTCTGGCACCGCAATGTTAATCGTATCTCACTCAATGCATGCAGTTTGGTCAAGCTGTGATCGAGCAATTGTGTTCGACAGCGGAGCCTCAACTGAAAAGCTACCAGTTGACAAGGCGATTCAGGTTTATGAAAGACAAGTACTTCTCGCTCAGGATCATTCAAGGCTTCGGGATGGTAGCAATTCGTCTCGATCAAACTTGATTGTGAGAGCAGAAACGGACCTTGACGACAGTTCTGAAAGGTCCACCGTGAGTAACGAAGTAAAAATTAGAGTTGAGTTTGAACTTTACGAGCGTGTTTCTGATGGTCTTGTCCGCTTAGTAATAGGTTCCGCCTTGCACCCTGCCCTCTATGTATTGGACTCCTATGAGAAAAGTGGTGAGCTGATGACATTTGAAAGCGGTCGAAATCAATTAGTAATCACTTTTGATTCAACTCGTTTAAGGCCCGGGGAATACCATGTCGATGCTGCGGTTGTCTCTCGATCATCTTTCGCACACCTTCTTAAAGCTCATTCAGCTGCGACTTTCAAGGTACTGCCAAATGATGATTGGGCAAAAATTGCAGATAATCGGGCGGTGCTTAAGTGTGATTTCGAGATTCAAGCACTCTGACATGTCAATTGCTGGAAGCTTATTGAGCCGACTTAATGGTCTATTGAGCCAATTCAGTGATTCCGGTCAGATATCTCAGCAAGAGATACGTGAACGATTGAGATTGTTGGGCCATCCTCGGTCTGTTGTAAGCAAGATTTCGGTCGCACTCGATGGGTCACCATTGCCTTGGTATACGTATCCGGCCATCGAATATTTAAAGTCGCTGGACCTTGATGGGATGTCAGTGTTTGAATATGGTTCTGGTTACTCAACATTGATCTTTGAGGGTAAAGGCTGCTTTGTAACGAGTGTCGAACACGACGAGCTCTGGTTTCGCCAGATAAGTCGAATCAGTAAATCAAAGAATTTGCATCTAGAGACGAATATCAATCGTTATGTCAAATCAATCTCGAATTCATTGAAGCCCCGCTTCGATATCATTGCCATTGACGGAATAGACCGCGAGAGATGTTGCCGCCATGCAATCCAGTACCTTTCTGAAAGCGGCTTCATAATCCTAGACAACTCAGATTGGAGCTTCGGAGCGATGAACTTTCTATCCAAGCAAGATCTGATACGAATTGATTTCTCGGGGTTTGGGCCGATAAACAACTACACTTGGACAACTTCAATTTTCGCACAACGATCTGTCAAACTAGCGTTCTTGGGGTATCCAAATCCCGTTGGCGGAATTAGTAACTCGCAAGATTGAGTTTGGAATAGTCAAGAGCCAATGTGAGACAGTTCCCAAGAATCATTGTAGATCAATTGTCCAATGGGGTCACTTGGGTTCAACGACAACTCATGCGACACGCTCCATTTGAGGCGTCGCGAGTCCTGATTGAAGAGTTTCATAAGAGCCGAGATCTGGGCGAGGTCTTCGGTCTCGCCCTTGATTCTTACATTGACTCTCTCAATTCAGCTGATCTCATCCATACGCTCGACCGGCTTTCTGTTTGTGCAAATGGACCAAAATTCTCGTACAGTCAAGAAGGCGAAGATCTTCTCTTAGCTCGATTCCTACTGCATCAAGTGAGTGGGAAATATGTCGACGTTGGCTGCAACTCGCCGCGGCGATATTCGAACACCTACTTGTTGTATTTACATGGCTGGCGCGGCATCTGTATAGACGCAAACGTAACGATGGATCTCAGGGAAGATTTTGGGCGATTCAGACCAGAGGATGTCTTAGTTCAGGCAGCTGTTGGGCCGCCCAGGGAGAAACATAACTTTCATAAGTTCCTAAAGACAGAGTTGTCTACATTCTCAGCAGAACTAGCAAATCAGTACCAGCAGAGTGGTGAGATCCTTGAAGGTATTGAAACTCGTAACCTGACAAGCCTGTCGGAGATTGTAGGTCGGTACGGGAAACAGTTTCAGTCAGTAGATCTGCTATCTCTCGACGTTGAAGGATACGAACTTCAAGTTCTCGAGACCATTGATTGGAATCAATTCAGAGCGAATTTTATTGTAGCGGAGCTGCTTGGTGCTTCGGTGTCTGATGCAGTTAAGGATCCGGTGACTAGGTACTTGAACTCTAGAAATTACGACCTGATTTGTGTCTTGTTTAATTCGGTGATTTATCGATGGCGAGGATATGAAGTGTGAGACTTTTCAAGTTTGCCGATCCCTCTGAACTATATGAAGCATTCAGATCTTGAGGGTCGTAGTCTTTCAGCCCTTTGGCGGTGTTGGTCATCTAGATTCTTGGGCTCGGATGATTCTTGTGGCTCTAGAAAAATGCGGGACAAGTACGGTATTTGTAGCACCGAGAAGTACCTGCAATTATGTTGACGATTATTTTATTGAAGCAAGACGTCAAGGCTCTCTAGCAGTAATCCCCCTGGATACTCGTTTGCGAGGACTTGCACGACCACTGTGGTTAATTACTTCATTCGCACTCAGAATAAATTCCGTTATCTTCGGCAGGTGTGACTGGAGAGCAAGTCCGCTCACAATTCTCAGAGCGGTAGATCTCGTAGCACAATCAGAATTTAAATCACCCGAGATCGTCTTTCTTCCTTACCTCGATGGATTTAATCTTCGAGGTACTGAATGGAGACTCACAAAACATCTGTTGAAGAAGCTGATTATTGGGATTCGTTTCGTCGGCTCTGTCGAAGCTCGAAATCCACTAAGTCACTCAATTGATGCAGTCGCTTTACTCGACGAAAAACTAGTTGCGCAAGGCAACCTACATCAACAGCGAACACGTTATGTGTTTCTTCCTGACATCTCACCGATCGATCACCGAAAGCCAGGTGATGGACTAGAGGAGAAAATACAAAGTTTCGTTTCGGATAGAAAATGTGTCCTACTCGCCGGGGCGATTAGCAATAGAAAGTCGCCACGTCTTTGGATTGACTTGATCGAATCGGCAGACCCTCAAGAATGGGCATTTGTCCAGGTAGGAAAGATTGCATGGACTTCATTATCGTCTGACATTGCTCGTAAACTACGCAATGCACATCGTGAGCATTCACAAAAGTTTCTTATGATTGATGAGTACGTTTCAGAAGCTGAATTCAGCTCAGCATTCGCAGTAACTGATGTCGTGTTCGCTGTGTACGATAATTTCTTTGATAGCAGTAATCTCATATCTCATGCCGCCCAACATCAGAGGCCTTTGCTCGTTGCTTCTTCGGGAGTAATGGCATCGCGAGTAGAAGAGTACGGTCTTGGTGAAGTCTGTTGCGATACGACGCCCAAGGCGATGTTAAGTCAACTCGCCCGACTTGTTGCGAAGGGAGTTAGCCCCGAAGGGCGGTTTCGATATCTTCAACGATTCAACGAGTCAACGTTCAATTCGGCAATTTGCGAATTGCTTTCAATTGCTACGAATTCAGAGAGTGGGAACAACGATTAAGGATCATGTTTCGCAAATCGCTACGTCGGATTCGCTGGGCGAATCTAGGAACTAAAAATCTTGGACTCACATTAGATCGATCGATTGCAACTGTTCGCTACGGAACCGCCTACGGAGGCTGGAATCTCCCAAATCCGGTTGACTTAACTGAGACGAGTGTTTGCGTTCTGGTGGGAGCCGGCGAAGACATCTCTTTTGATGTAGCGATTGCTCGAATGTTTAAATCTCAAGTCATCATCGCTGATCCAACACCGCGTGCTGTGCAACACTTTCAAGAGCTACTTAAAGCAGTCAAAAGCCAGAACTCTCTGCCAATAAATAGCTCCACGGATGACGTATATGTATGTGACCATCAAGACCTGGCAAGAATCAGGTTCACCTCAGTCGGACTTTCTGATGTCGATGCTGTGCAACGCTTCTACCTTCCCGTAAACCCCGAGCACGTGTCGTGTTCGATTACAAACATCCAAGACACGAGTGATTACTTCGAAGCTCCCTGTGTTCGACTAGTTACGCTATTGAAGCAGCAAAACGTTGAAAAACTTGATCTCCTAAAACTTGATATAGAGGGCGCAGAGCACCGAGTACTCATTGACATGTTAAGTAGTCAGATATTTCCGCGAATGCTGCTGGTTGAATTTGACGATCTGACCACTTCTCGACTCGATAATTCACTGTCTCTCTTAAGGCAACATCAGTACAGCCTTGTTCATTCCGAGGGCCGCAACGTGCTTTTCCTTCGTGATTTGCGTGAATAGTCCCGAGAAGCGCGGCGCACCAATAGTTATCTTTGTGTACAACCGAGCTAAGCACACCAGAAGACTTTTGGAATCTCTATTGCAATGTCACTATGAAAGTCAGCCTCTGGTCTATGTCTTTTGTGACGGCCCACGTAATGAAGGTGAACGTTCGCAAGTAGAACAAGTGCGGAACGTATTAGCTGAGTTTTCTAGTCGACTTCCTATGAAAATTACCATTAGTCCGACGAATAAAGGATTAGCTGAGTCAGTGATCTCGGGCGTTTCCCTGGTACTTCAGATGCACAAGACCGCGATAGTCCTCGAGGACGATCTTGTCGTGGCCCCTGATTTTCTGAAGTTCATGAATTGGGGTCTTGAAACATTTGAGACTAATCAGCGAGTATTCTCAGTTTCGGGCTTCACTTTCCCTTCCCAGTACTTCCCACTTCCAGCTCATTACCCACACAACGTTTTGCTCAGTCCGCGATGCTCGTCGTGGTCATGGGCGACCTGGAGTAATAGATGGCAAGATGTTGATTGGTCAATGAGCTATTACCCCATGTTTCGAGACAACCCGAACCGGGTCGAACAGTTCAATGCTGGAGGATCAGACCTCTCTAAATTGCTCGAACTTCAGACAAAGAAAAAAATTGACTCATGGGCAATTCGATTCTGCTTTGCACACTACGAAAATACCGCCTATTGCCTCCATCCACGGTCAACGCTCGTACATAATCGCGGTCTGGATGGCTCGGGAACACACAGTCGTCCAGAGCGGCGTTTTGAACATAAAGATTCGTTTGGTTCGTGGACTCCGAACGAAGAGGATTCAGCGGTCGAAGTCAGTCCGTTGATTTGTGAACAGGTACGCCGTTTCTATGACGGTAGAACAGGTCCGCTGATGGGTCGCATTCGGGGGCTAGTTATACGTTCTCGTCTTCTGCATGTTGCGCGAAGAATTCTCTATCGATCGGCTAGTCAATGATCAGTGAAGCAAGAATCACATTTGTAAGTCGTAGTGACAGTGAGGGCGGAGCAGCGATTGCCACCTCACGCCTTTTTTCAGTGATTCGTCGTGACTTCCCCAATGCCGAAATACGGAGTCGACTCCGAACTGTTTGGCGGAGAACCTCCTGCGAAAGCTCGCCGAGAGCTCGGTTTCCCAGCAGATCGACCTGTACTACTTGTGGGCTCAGAATCATTATCTGATAAGCGAAAAGGTACAGATTTAGTTTGGGCTGCGCTTTCGGCGATTGATCGAAAAATAACCGCAACGGTTTTCAGCAGCGGGAGTATTCCACGAATCTCGAATCCAAATGTAGAAGTGGTAGAGTTTGGCTTCGTTAAGGATGCGAAGCAGATTGCACGCCTCTACTCGTCAGCAGACGTATTCTGCTGTGCATCTCGAGAAGATAATCTCCCAAATACTGCAGTTGAAGCAGTCGTTAGCGGAACACCAGTAGTTGGTTTCAACTCAGGGGGACTACCAGAGATTGTTGATAACGGCGTTAGTGGGATTATCTCCGACACACTGAGCCCTCAAAGCTTACTTCGATCAATCAACATAGTGCTGGACTCAGCCCCACACCGCTTCAGCCGAGGAGCGATCCGAGAGCTTGGGGTCAATCGTTTCGGAATTCAAGCTATTGCGCAGCGATATAAAGAGATTTATTCGAATCTGTTAGCAGGATCTTGATAGTCGCGTACCAACAGCATCAAGTGATTTTGCCATTTCGGATTGTGGACAGTAAATAGAATTGGGCGTTGCTAACCTGAGGTGGGAAAAGCTCTAATGTGCGGAATCATCGGACGTCTTGAGTTTGGATCAGACAAATCTCCAATACTTGACATAGAACTACTAGAAGCCATCAAACATCGCGGTCCAGATGGTAGAGGTATGTTCCATGGGCCCGGAGTATCTTTAGGACACAGCCGTTTAGCAATCATTGATCTTTCTGATCGTGCAGGGCAACCCATGAAGGACGATGGTGGAAACTTCGTCGTTGCTTTCAATGGCGAACTCTACAATTTTGAGGACGTAAGACAGGAGTTAGTGAATCTAGGCCGAGATTTCTCGACTAACTCTGATACTGAAGTGTTCTTGCAAGCATTCAAGACATGGGGATATGAGTGCGTCACTCGATTTAGGGGGATGTTCGCTTTCGCTATCTGGGACCGTAGGAAGAACGTTCTAACGTTAGGGCGGGATCCATTTGGCGAGAAGCCTTTGTATCTCTGGCGTACTGAAAAGACTCTGTCCTTTGCGTCCGAGATGAAGGCAATCTTGCAGATTGAACCAACACAGCCAACTTTGGATAATTCAGCAGTGCACCGTTTTCTGGCTTTTGGGTATATTCCTGAGCCCCAGACCATGTTTACAGAAGTCACCAAGCTTGGTTGTGGCTCAGTTTTGGAAATTGAGTGTGACTCAGGGGTGACGCGGCATTTTGAGTACTGGAACACGTCATGCACCTATGAAATGAATCCGAGAGGTCAAGAACACTCACTATTGAGTCAACAGTTAGCTGATTCGTTTACCCAAGCGTCGCAATTGGCAACTCGATCTGATGTACCGATAGGTATAGCCCTCTCGGGCGGATTAGATTCAGCCGCAGTTGCTTCAGTTGTGGCACGAGAGCACAAGAACCTTCAGGCATTCTCTGTTGGGTACTCCGGACGGCCTCCATACGATGAACGAGCTCTGGCGGTTTCACTTGGGCTCTCACTCAATATGAGATGTCATGAAATTGAAATTTCGACAGAGCAGTTCGTAGCCGGATTTCATGAACTCATTCATACACTTGACGATCCGATATCTGATCCCTCTGCATTTGCTCAGATGCAGCTTTTTAAGCGCGCGTCAATGGAAAACATCAAAGTCATACTTACCGGAATCGGAGGTGACGAAATTTTTTGGGGATACGACTGGGTTCGAGAGGTGGCCGGAGCAACAAATAAATCGAACGCAACACTCCAAGGTCGTCTCGGGTATCTTCTCAAAGTAGCTAGACATCTTGGAGTCACTAGATCGACTCGACATTTTGTCTTTAAACTTATTAGGCGCTTGCAGAATCGATCGTCACGGGCGTCCGATCAGCCTTCTGCCGGAGATACTGAAGCTAAGTTCTTTGAACTGCATCCTAGCTCGCTCGAGATGATGGATCTCTGCGATCGCTACGGTGGCAAATCAATTACCAATCAGACGAGATTTGAAGTAGATAAGTTTCCTTTGTCGCGAGCAAAATTCAGTCAGGTTCGGCACGAACAAGTTACACAACTTCTATGTGATACTTGGCTCGCATCAAATTGCCTCGTTTTAAGTGATCGTCTTGGAATGAAATTCGGGGTCGAAGTTCGAACACCATTTCTTGATAGGGACTTCGTTCAACGTGTGAATCTTGTGAAGCAAACTGAGCAATTTCATCTGAAGCGATCCAAGGTCATGCTTCAACAACTGCTCCACGGAATCGTTCCTGACCATATTATTCATCGACAAAAACAAGGCTTCCGACCTCCTGTGGAAGAGTGGACGTTGGAGGCCATCAAGGCAAACTGGGACGCCGTCTTGTCGGGACCACTGATTCATGCGGGGATCTTGGATCCGGTGCGGGTCACCATTGATAGCAAGCGATTAGAGAAATTGACGGTGGTAGATTTGTTATTTTGGTACAGAATTACGGTTTTGCATGTTTGGCTTGAGCATTTTTGGGAGGCTCTGAAAAGTGATGTTCTTCCTGCTTGAGCACTCATAATCACAGTTAATATCTGTCGGCATGCAAGTCTCACAAGAGACAAGGGTGCATCAATGAGATTTTGTAGATTACACACTCAATGACTGGCACTGAGCAAAAAATAATAGTTGATCATGTGGTGTTCTCTTCAGCCGGAGGAGCGGGTCTTGCAGCTAAGCGAATTGTTGAGGCGCAGCAGTCTGTAGGGATTGACGCGCATCTCGTATCGAGGACTACAGATCAATTGGGAAGTCGTGGTGCCCGAGAACCGAGATTGGTGTTTAATTCGCTCTTTGATCATCTAGTAGTTCGAAGAGCGTCGACAGACTCCCTATTCTCAGTTTCGCGCGCCAGCGTCGCTGGAAATGTGTATCTCCGACATGATGCGCTGCTTCATCTTCACTGGATTCCAGGGGTTCTGTCACTTCAGGAACTTGCCGAACTGGTGAGTATTAAGTCAAGTCTGATACTTACTTTGCATGATATGTGGTTCCTCTCCGGGGGATGTCACTTCTCACAGGGATGCGAAGAATTTAGATTCGGCTGCCGCAAATGTCCTCTAGTGCGCAAGCCTTTTGAAAACCTAGTTTCAAGACAATTCGCGAGAAAGAAATCTATATTCTCGAAATTTCAGAAGGTTGTAGTTATGTCCCCTGGAGAAGATCAACTGCGTCTTGCACGAGCAAGCGACGTATTCCCTCCATCGACGAACTTCATTCACATTCCAAATCCCTTGCCACATTACGAATTGTTGAGTCCAAAACATAGAATAATTCAAAATCAAAGGATTTGCATCGCACTAATCGCGAACGACCTTAGTGAAAAGCGAAAGCGTGTCGCCCTAGCGTTATCTGCGTTTGATTCTCTTCAGAAAAAACTTGGTGTATCGAATGAGCTATCACTAGTTCTGATTGGCTCGAACCCTCCTGAATTCATCAAACAACGTGGCATCAGTGCAATAGGCAAAGTCGGAGGTCATAACCAATTGCGCTCAATTCTTTCGGGAGTACAACTTGTATGGTCATTTTCAAGCGAAGAGGTGTTCCCCAATACCGTCACCGAGTGCGCGTCTCTCGGCATCCCACTGATACTTAGCAATATAAGCGCTCACGAGTTTGCGGTACGCAATGGATTTGCCGAGGTGTTTGAGTGCGAAGCCGACGCAGTTGACCTGACGTTGAAGATCATGAGGGATCCAGGTAGATATGAACAAATGTCAGTCTCTGGATATCTGTTTGCTGCACAACTTTCGCCAGCTCGAATTGGCAGTAGATATCTGGAAACGTATCATACGTTATTTTCATGAGGCGCTAGGAAAGTTACCTGAGTTGATCTAGCCAGAAAATGCAAGCCAACGTGTTATCGTCCGAAGTCATAGTGCTGCTACTCGTCAACTCTGGTGGAGGCGTAACTGATTTCGCAACTGTCTTTCTTACGTGTTATCCACGGCAGCTAAGCGCCGTCGTCGATTCGTCAATGCCATCCCCATGACCGCCTTCCCTAAGAAGTTTGACCCCGCCATTCGCTCAAGCGTATAGATGTAATGCCTCTCAATACTCGGACCGGCTAGCTGAGTCATGTTGTTACCATCACTGAACATATGGACCAATAGAGTTGGAGTGAAGATCATCTTGCGTTGTCGAAGAATACCCATATACGTCATGGCGAGATCCGGACCCACTACCAAGCTTTCACTCAATGCTTCAGGGTGAAACCAATCCTGCTGACAGGCTGCGTGGATGTCTTCGGTCAGCTGAAGACCCGCAAGTGGAGACACCGGCAGGCGGTTTAAGGCAACCAGGGGCAGGACTCTCAGCGGGAGACGAGTCTTGAATGCACGATATTGGTACCAGGAGTAGTTCTGTCCAAGAACGTGACCGATTGCGCCACAGACTATAAAATCTGCACGATATGTATTGAGCAAGTCGGCCATCGTCTTCAGGCAAGTTTCTGACAACCAATCGTCATCCCAAACGACTTTCGTGTATTTGGTCTCAACCGAGGCAAATCCTGCTCGCCAGTTATCGAAAGCTCTTGAGTTTGAAACGTCAACTCTGTGGATTATTTCGATTGTGCTTGACTCCGCAGCATTTAGGACGACTGCTCTAGTTTCCGAATCACCTAAGTTGTCCGCGACGATAACTTGCGCTGGCGGCTCAGTTTGTTTGACTATCGAGTCAAGAGCTCTTGATAACAGCGCAGATCTTCCGTGTGTTGGGACGACACAGGTTATGTCTTTTGAGGGAGTACAGATAGCGCTTCTGCGACTTTTCTTCACATTACCCACTGATTTACACTACCGCGTTCTCGTAGCATGGGGTCCAATGACGCTTATTTTCGTCGCCGGAAGCAGCGGTTACTTAGGGACACATCTAGTAACTCAACTGGCTAGTGAAAAAGGGATAGAGCTTGCGACTTTAGAGAAGTTGAGTGTTCTTGAGAAAGAGACGATTGGAGTTGAGGACATTGCTGCACTCGAGGTTCATCTCGAAGACCACTTTCGACAAAGATCACCCGACATCGTCATCAATCTCCTAGGTGGTAACTACCGTAACTCTTGGTCTAACTCGATGCCGACGTTAGAGTCAAACCTATTGCTACCAATCTCCATAGTCCAAGCCGCGTTGAGAGCGAGAGTAAGGCGATTTATCTCGATCGGAACCATCTGGGAGTCGTGTGGGCACTCAGCGCTGACATCTGACGCAGGTCCATACGTAGCGAGCAAGACATTTCTGAGCAGCTTCTTTCGTGGCAATATCTCCAAGAGCCAAATTGCCATCGTGCTTCGACTTGGAGACCTATATGGGCCGAGTGATACGCGACCAAAACTGATTCCCTATCTGGCTGATTGCTTCCAAAGGCAGAAGGTGGCACGCATCAACAATCCGTTAGGCGAATTATCGCCAATTCACGTAGACGATGCGGTAAGCGCGATCATTAAGGCGACTCAGGATACGTTGGAGCTCAAGTCGCAAGGGTTTTTTGATTACGATGTGAATCCGAACTTCATAATTACAGTGCATGACCTAATAGAAAAGTTACGAGAATTGGGTATCTGCCCACAATTTCAGTTTGATGCGGGACCGCCAGCGCGCACCCCTAGTCTCTCGGAGATTACGAGCTTCAAGTTTCTCGCCGGATGGTCACCTCAGACCCCACTATCTAAGGGCCTCGCAAGAATTTTCGGAGAGCCAGCACCTCAAACTAATTCTCACGTATAGGGCGTTAAATTCTTAATTGCATTTACAGTTCTTGGTCCAATAATCCTGAATCAAATGACTTTGTAAGCACACTCTTGAGCATGATCACGAATCTCTATCCTTAATTGGAACCCGCCGGAAAAAGATCATGACCCTAGACTCGTGGCCTGAGAGTTTCTATGCGAATCAAGCACTAAGACAACTTCGACATCGATAGCATTTTGATTGCGCCCGGGTAGCTCAGTGGTAGAGCAACGCACTCGTAATGCGTAGGTCGCGGGTCCAATTCCCGCCTCGGGCTCCAAATAGTTAACGAGTCTTTAAGACTGACCAAGTTACGAGTGAAGGTCAACTGTGGTAGGACTATAGACAACATGCAAATTGGTTACGTCAATATCTTCGTATCGAATCTCGAAAGTGCGATTTCCTTTTATCGAGACAAACTTAAGTTGTCCCTTGAGTCTGCTTCACCTGATCACGGCTATGCATCATTTTCAGGAGGTACCGTCCGACTCGGTATCGCAGTCCCGGGCGAAGATCATGCCAACTTGATTGGTAGACACACAGGTATAGGTTTCCGCGTGAGAGATCTCGATTCAGTGTTCGCGCGCCTCTCCGCGCTCGGAGTGCACTTCACAATGCCACCGACGCGCCAACCATGGGGTGGAGTCATGGCAATGATTTCAGACCCGGATTCCAATGTCTTTTATCTTGATCAACTTCCGCCTACCGAGAGCCAACTGCACGACTGACAGAGACCCCTGCTTCGCACCAGATGAAACAGTTTGTGTTATCTCGTAATGCGTAGGTCGCGGGTCCAATTCCCGCCTCGGGCTCAAAACTAAGATTCGGGGGCGTAATTATGAAAAAAATATTATCCGCACTTTTCCGGAAGATCACTGAGGCTCTCTACTTTGAATCGAGAAGGATCGAGTATTTCGAGCGAATCTTGATAAACCAAGGTCGAATACTAACAAATCAACAAATCAACAAATCAACATAAAAGATGGAGAGTTTTCAATCTTTTCCCAATTTGGAGAAGACGGCATCATCCAATACTTAGTCAATTCAATTGAGGTTGAGAACAAGACATTCATTGAATTTGGAGTAGAAGATTTCTCTGAATCAAACTGCCGATTTCTCATGATGAAAGACAACTGGCGAGGATTTGTCATAGATGGCAGTAAGCGTAATATCTCTCGATTAGAAAAAAGCTACTACTACTGGAAATACAATCTGCAGTCGATCTGCGCATTCGTCAACAAAGACAACATTGACGATCTTCTAGATCAAAGCGGATTTGATCACGACTTAGGAGTTTTATCAATTGACCTCGATGGTGTTGATTATTTTATTCTCTCCTCCATCACAAGATTCAAACCTCGCATACTTATCTGTGAGTTCAATCCAATATTTGGCCCCACACGAAAAGTGACAGTTCCCTATGACGAAAGATTCCAGAGATTCGAACATCATTATTCTGGCCAATATTGGGGCGCTTCGTTATCTGCATTAAATGATGTTGCCGTTGGCCTGGGCTACGGGCTCATCGGCACCAATTCGGCAGGGTGCAATGCATTCTTTGTTCGCGACGATCTGATTAAGCCACCCTTCCATCGCACAAGTCCAGCGGATGTGTTTAATTTTCCTACTTACCGTGACAGTCGTGATGAAACAGGAAATCTAAGTTTTATAGACTTTTCTCTAAGACAAAGATTGATTCAAGGGTTGCAGGTACTAAACACAGAAACGCAAACGCTCGAAACACTATAGATAAACAAGATCCAAAGGTCATGCCCAATAATCACGGCAGTTTTGATCTCATCTTAGGCTCAAAACGTCTCCACTGAAACAATCCAAGATCAACTTACCCTCTAGTTTCAAACTCTGGATTAAATAGTTTGCACTTACCTTCTGTTTACATTCAGATGAAAGCGTGGCGCGAAGTTTGGAATCATGCAAAAGTCTTATAACTGACTTGGAGAAATCTTGAGCAGAATCTGCGATGAGAAGATGTTTGTCATGTGAAAGATCCAGTCCTTCGGCTCCCAATGAGGTTGAAACTACTGGCACTCCACAGATAGCAGCCTCTAGTATTTTGTATCGAGTCCCTGATTCAAAAAATAATGGGACAATGCTCACATCCATCGCGCGTAGATACGGTGTCAAGTCGTCTAATCGTCCCAAAACCGTCACATTTTTACACTCGTAATCACCAAATCTTTCTCGCGATTGATTCCCTGCAATATAGAAATGTACATTCGGTACTTCGTTTTCCACCATTGGCAATACATTCTCGAGAAACCATCTACACCCGTAGTCCATGGGACTGTACTTATGACCAAAAGTTCCAGCGAAATAAATTGACGACTTTCTTGCATGCATTGCATCACTGGCATTCGCCTCGTACATCTTTGCATTAACTACATTTGAAAAGCGCATAACCTTACAATTATTACTTGCAATGCTTTGGTATACATCCAAATCAATTTCTGAAACGGCCGTGATCAAATCAGAAACTTTAGATAATGCGAGTTCCCTATGTTGTATCAACTTCCCAAGAAGCATGTAATATGGCTTTTGCCAGTATGGAACGTATGGAATTCGCCGAGTTATAAACCGCGACCACACGCTGTCGGAATCGCATATGATTCGCCCCGCCGGAAGCAGCCTTCGAACTTGCTTGATTAATGAATACGATATATTTCCATAGCCAAACCAAATTACAGAAATATCGTGCTTCTTTGAATAGTCAGCGATAGCCAAAGCCTGTTTGCCGATTTGAGGGTCATAGATCTTGCGAAACAATCGATGCGCAAAATCCAACAATTTAGTTGACGCTGACGTATGGGGTTGGGGACTTAGTCTGACAAAATCTTTACTATTCAGCTTTATGAAATCTATTAACTTTTCTTCCGAATTTGAAGACGGCTTATGCCGCGATAGAACTCTCAAATCGCATATTTGATTCAACGCCACTATTGAGTTTGCTATTCTCAATTGTGGGCCACCCAACGCTGGATACTCTAAGAGTGGAGTTGTATAGAGCACCTTTACCATTCGGAATGTCCACTGGAATTTACAGATGTTTTCCTGTTTTTCTTAATTATTTTGGCTAGTTTCATTCGGAAAAAAAGTGGTCCGCGGGCAAACTTCATTCTTGAATCGACTTCTGAATACTTTTTTTGAGCGTCTACTACATCCTTTCGATATTCTTCGATAACACTTTCCAATGCCTCTTGTGTGGTTTTACTAAGACTACGTGTTAAATGCTTACTTAAACTTTTCTCACCGATTTCAAATCCGCTAAAATGGAGCAGTTTCACTGTTTCCCCGGATTTCAAAACCAATTGGCCATTGGTCGTTGCTCTAATTTGCCTTTCATGTACATTCCAGTACGCCACATTGATACCTCGATCCAAAATTAGTGAAACTGCATTTTTGAAAAGATAGGGAAGCATTGAGAGCCACAGCTGATCTGCATATAGGCCCACCTTTGGGGCTACGAACCATTGACTTTCTACCTTTGAAATTAACCAATCAATAACTTGTTTTCCATAATTAGAATTTCGAATTAGGATTACTCCACCGTTGATATGTCCACTCCGAATTATGTCTAGATCATTTGGTAAGTAGGAGTCATGTGGATACGGTTCGGAAATATGAGGGCTCAATAAGACGTCGCCCGGAATGTCAATTAAACTTCTCTGAAGCGAACCGAGTATCAAAACATCGGAGTCTAAATGTAGGACGTCTTCGGCGCGTGATAGAAAAAACTGAATTCCTACAACCTTCATGGCGCTACAAAACTCTAAGGTGTTATAAATGTGACGCAAACTGTTCACATCAATCAATCCGAGGTCGTTGGGACTCAACAACTCAATGTTCCCTCCAATTAGGGATTGAACTTTGGAACGATTGTCTGAGCTTAAATCAGGAATAATGATGGATATATCAAAACTTGAATGAAATTTACAGAATGATTTGATCATTACTTCTGATAAATGAATTTGAGATATTGTTGCAACCGTAAACACTCTCACTTCTCTTGCCTCATCTCATAACTGAACTGCTTTTTTGCAGCCCAGCCGGTCATTTGCTCTAGTTTTCTGCTTTCAAATGTCGCATTACAGGACATGATTTTTAATTTCTGCTTTGGAGGTTTCAACGGTGTAATGAACCCAAAATTGTTAAGCACCGTTCGAATTGGGCCTTTCGTCAAATTAGCTACAAATAATGGCAGAACTCTCTTACTAGTCGTTCTAATTGAAAGCAACTCAAGGAAATCCTTCCAAGAAACTATCTCGCCATTGACTATGAATTCTTCATTTGTATTTCCAACAGCTCTCTGCGACACTGCAATTATTGCATTTGCAACATCGTTTGAATGAACCATATTTCTGATCCCAAGTTCATTTCTACCCGGATTTATGCGATTCATTCGTAAGATTTTTTCCCAATTTTTTATGCTTCTAGACTCCCTTGACCAAACATTTGTCGGATGTAAAATATTTATGTTGAAAGAAAAAGACGACCTCATTAATGATTCACAAGCAACCGCTTTATTCGATGCGTATGATCCGTTTGGAATTTTGGGTGCGAATTCGTTGATTATTTCATGATGTGGAATCTGTCCGAATACAGTCATAGAGCCCAGATAAATGAACCCCCTAAGTTTTGAACCGTGAAAATGGTTTGCTAAGTTCAATGCTGCGTCAACATTCACAACTTTTCCCTCACTTGGGATACTTGAGTTGCTCCACGCTAAATAAACCGCATAGTCATAGAAACTGCTGTTTATCAATTTCAGCCAATCAGTTTCGGTCACATCTGCAATGATGTGACCTGTGTGAGATGAACTTTTTCGACTGACGGAATGTACAACGCGTCCTTTGGATCGCAATACACTACATAGCTCGGAGCCAACTAGACCTGTACCCCCAATTACCAACCATTTTTCGCTCATGTTCCATTCACTTTGTACAAACAAATGTCAGTTGCTGAAAAGGAAAAATGAACGACAAAATACTATTTTCATAAATCTGAGGAAAACGGAGCGCAATTTTTGACAACGCCAACCTAATTGGATTCTTTGGATAGTCAATATCCAGAAATTTTTCAATCTTCAAAAAAAACATTCATCAAACTTATAATTCTCGTGCAACCAAGAATCAATCAACCAATAATCAACAGTTAAAAGTGTAAAACTACGAACATGTGTTGGATCAATTGCACTCCAAGATGAGCGAAAATATGGAACATGCATTATCAGAGTCCCATTACACTTTAATACCCGATGCATTTCAGCCATCAGCTGGGTAAAATTCTTAATGTGTTCCACAACTTGATTTGCAACAATCGCATCAAAGGATCCATCTCTAAAAGGTAATTTCGATTCCAAGTTTGCGACTATGTCAACTGCAGGGATGGCCTTTTGATCCAGTCCAATAAATCCCTCAGTCTTGTGCGCTCCACAACCAATCTCAAGGCAACAACCTTTAGAGTAAATTTCGTTAATCTCCTTTGATGAGCGCATTGTCGCTATGACCCCTTACTAACTGGGTCTGGGGAATAGAGATCGGTCCGCTCGTCTGTTAAAAACTCAAGAAAATTCGCAATGTCTCCACTTGACGGGAGATCTAGGGTTTTACTGGGAAGATAACTTAGATCATCAGACCTAACCATGGATCTTCTGCCGAAAGCCAAAGAAGGCTTCAAACTCGACATTTTGAAAGCCTTCAGTGCGAAAATCCCGTAGGCGTATTTTCTTGCCAAAAGCTGCTTAACATCACCTAAATCACCTATTTGATGCAAAGTTGAGAGGACTTCTTCGTACTCCTTTACCGACTTCGGATCAATTGTGAAGCCACAATCTTCATACCTTCCCGTACCCGCCGTTACAACCTGTTTCCCAAGTGTTGCCATTTCCAATCCAGCAGTACCCCGTACAGTAACACCATAGTTAGCAATTTGCATTAGAGAATACGTACTGATCTTTGAATCTGATTTTATGATATGAACATGAGACGGTAGTTCTGGGAAATTACTACTTATAATCCGTTCCTCAAGGGTTTGCCCTTTCAGCAAAGATTCCATCTCATCTCGCCAAACGTTAGAAGGGTGAAGTTTGATGATCCATTGCACATTAGCGTTTCTAATCGCTTGGCGCAGAGTTTCAATAAGCCAAGTTTCATAACTTGGATAAAGATCAGTCCCATAGAAATAAATTGAATCATAAAGAATGTGACTGAAAACGACAGCAATCGGTTTGTCTCTGCGAATACACAATTCATCAAGTACAAGATTTTTATCTTCAATTTGAATACCAGGGCAATTACGTTTCGATCTAAACCACTTACCCGAATATCTGTCCTTGAAATTGGTAGAAATCCAGGATGCCATGTCTTCTGTTAGCGCCGCATTGCTTAATTCCAACCATTTAGCTGAATTCAGTGAGGCGTGGTGTCTACGGGCACTTTCCTTTGAGAGTTTCTGAATGATGAAGGCATCATCACGCACTGTGCCGGCAAACCGCACAACTTTGACGTTCTTTTCTAAACATCCATAGAAAATTCCACCGTACTCCTCCAAAAAAACTTCTGTATGAAATGAATGGCTTATGTCTAAATTATCAATCAGTTCCATTGTCACTTGATAAGACTTGTAAATATCCAACATCCAAGTCTGAATTTCTTGTCTTTCTTCTGAATCTAGATTGCCAATCCTGCCTATTCCTCGATGCCGACAAAACGTAGAAAGTGCAATGTCTCCGATAGGTACTGAAGCGAAGTAAATATTTCTGCAGTCGTTACTGTTCTTAGCACTAGCTATTTTTTCGGATAAATCCTGGGGAATCTCCCCATCAAATCTTTCAACTAGAAGATCAAAACGTATGAGTTCTGCACCTAATAATTTAAAGTATTTATGAATAAATTGTCTTTTAGCTGTTGTGATTACATAAATTCTTGGCAACTCTTTTTTCGCACACATCGCTAGAAAAGTCCAGATTTGTGCCCATATAATGTTCATTCCTCTTCCCGACGCAATTAGCAAGCCATTTGTAGGATCGTCTGATTCTGTTTTAATCTGTTGCAAACACGAAAGTAACCTATTTCTGTACCTCAGAAAATCAACGTTTTGGGAAATGTACAAAACACCAGCCATATACGCGCGAGATAACTTCCGGGCATTCTTGATTGATGGTTTTCTAATATTCTTCAACCGAAACTATTCCCGTCTGCACCAGAGAATTCAAAATAATCAAGTCAAGATTCGAGTCAAGATTCAAACTTTTCATTGGCCCCATTTCATATGCCATCGTTTTACGAGGCATCATTGTTTTTTGATCAAAAATAGACTGAGTCGTGTTGATGTAAAACGCCCCATTTAGTGCGAATACAGGCGGTAACGATTGTCTTGACACCATAGACTCTTTCCCAACGTAGGACCTTAGATACCCGTTATCTACTACCTGAATCTTGTCTGGATGAGGACTATCAAACTTCACAACACTGGCCATTGCGCTACAACCACTCGGTAACATCTCATACTCATCCATAAATAAATTTAGATCGTCTAGTGTTCGCAATGGACTTGTGACTTGAAGAAGAAGGACTAGTCCGTCTTTGATTTCACCATTACTGATCAGGTCAATTATCACATCAATAGTTGTTGCAGTGTCCGTTGCTAAATACTTTGGTCGCAAACCTGAACTTGCAACCCCGTATCGTCCTGCAATCGTAAACATCTCCAAATCATCAGTGCTTACTAGAACCTGATCAACACGACTACAAGATATGCCTATTTTTATTGCTCTTTCTAGAAGAGTATCGTTTCCGAGCCGATATATATTTTTTCTTGGTATGCCCTTTGATCCGCCACGAGCGGGAATTATGGCAGTTACTTTTTGACCTCTAAGCATTCCTGAAAATACCAATTAGTCGACTACCGAGAAGGTTGTCATGCAAGTACTTTGGCGTAACAAAATCAAACAATCCGTCTGGATCTCCATATCCGCCATACGGATCAGCACCTGAAAGATAGCTTTTTACGTTATCGATTTCGCTTATTGCGGTTTCAAGGTGTACTTGTTTGAAGCCATTCTGTTTCATTAACCTTTCGAGGCTTTGAATACAGAAATGAGAAACGTGCTTCCAATTGAAAGTCGCAGATTTTTCGCGAATAATCCTTGTCGCCAAGCTCTTGGCGTTAGGAACCATAACGAAAATCAGGCCTTCTGGTTTTAGCATTGACTTGAATTCTTGAACCATTTCATTCGGATGGTATAAATGCTCCAGTACATTCCACAGTGAAATACAATCATATGAACCACCCAAAATTGATTTATCTATTTTTTCAAAACTTGAGTTTATGAATTGAATTCCAGGTTCGAATTTATACTGATCCTGGTAGCGGCTGTTCGCATCAATCCCAATACATTCCTTCCAACCAAGTGAATTTGCAACTTCCAGAAAAACACCAGCACCACAACCAAAATCTAGGAGTTTGCCTTTCGTTGGGCCGTTGAATTCTTCAATCAATTTGAGTCCATAGGAGTATTTGACTCGATCGATATCTTTTTGCAGAGGGGCCGTATATATATCTGCAGCCGTTTTATCATCGGAGTAGATTTCAACTGCCTTATTGAAGGTTATTCTTGGGTTTTGAAATCCATGGTCGCATACTGCACATCTCCAGATTTCAAGCCCCAATCGATTAAACAAGAAGCGATGTTCAATGCTTTGACAAACGGGACACTGTTCAACTACTTCCCAGAAATCCCCGTACCTTTGGTATCTTTCGTTACCGGTATCCATCACAATTTTTGCATGTTCGGGACCTAACCCACCAGATGCTGGGCGACCCTGTCCCGTGCGTTTAGTTTTCTCGTGAAATACTTTCGCGCCAAATTGAAGATTCCCATCAAATAAGTTCTTTTCTCGAAGGCGACTTCTACCTCTTTTCATTTGATCGCCAACACGCCTTCAAAAGACAGATACTTCAGGACTGTATTGACATCTTGAAAACCTGCTCGCTTTAACATCTCATAGTTACCTTGGGATGAAAACGGTTCCAGCACGCCTTTAAGACTGCGTATTTTTGAAACGATTTCGTCCGGACTGTAACCCATCCGAAGCTTGTAATCACTATATAAAGTAGTGAAAATATCTTGGAACCTGGCGTCAGCTCCACGAACTTTTTCAAATAGAAGCAAAGCTCCGCCCCAATTTAACGAGTTGTAAATCTTGTCAATCAAAACTTGCCGTTCAGATGTTCTGATAAATTGAACCGTGTAGTAGCAAATTATCAAATCTGCTCCATTTAAATCGTAATCCATTGCATCGATGGCATCAAACACAACATTTGTGCTCTCTATATCTGCAAGCTTCTGATTCGCCTTTGCCACCATGTCTGGTTCGATATCAATGCCAACAAACTTCGCACCATTTCTGGACTGATGATGAGTAGCAAGCTTTAGAGTTAACGTCCCCGTAGAGCTGCCAACTTCAATGCATATTGAATTTTCCTTAATGAAAAAATCACTGATATCACAAATCAATTCATGGCCTTCGTGATAGAGCGGAATTGATTTTTCCACATGTCTGTCAAAGCCGTGAACCGTATCCCCACTGAACTTCCAATCTGCCCGACCAGCATGAATGCCATCACCTACATTGAAATCTTCCATAAATGCTCCTAGATACTTACATCTGCACTGTTAACTCGTACAGAGCTGCTGCGCCTTTGAGCATTGGCCCTTCACCATTGCCTGTTGAGACATGGCTAACGAAATTTTGCAAACAATCGAAAAAGTCTTCGGCGCTTATGTCATTGATATAACCTGCATCACCCGATGCATTCGGAATTTTTTTACGGAAATCTTTCAAAAACCTATCTCTAAATTCCCAATCTCTATCTTCCGGAGTTCGCTGATGACATTTCATCCCCAATTCCTCAGCCCCACCATTCAAGTCCCATTGGCTAAAGTCATAACGTTGCAAAACAAATTTGATTTCTTCAGCCAAAAATGTAAAGACCTTTTCTCCGCCTACCGAATAACTACGATTGTAAAAATCAATCAAATTCTCTTCTATTGGACCAAAATTATTTGGCATATCAAACCTTCTTCGAATAAACAAGCGGTTCTAATTCCCAATTAAAAACCTCTTTGCTTCCATATCTATTGCAAAAACGGCCTCGGTAATAATCCCTGTTTAGTAATTCGTCATTGCTCAACTCAAAATGTCTTTTCCCCAATATTTCATCGTACTCTGGAACACGTTCAAGGATTATTTGATATTGCTCTGCGCTACTTAATTTGCTGAACATGACAAGCTCAGCAAGTTGAGATCTGGTTATCGAAACCTTTCCATCGCGAGTTTCCTCTTCAGGCAAAATTGTGAAGTGTCGCTCGATAAGTTTTGCACCCAAGTAAATCGCCACCAAGTCTGCCTTAATTCCATCACGAGCATTTAATGGATGGCTACTCAATCCGAAGTTTGGTGTGTAGTCTCTAAGATCAAACATTCGAAGTAAATTCATTTTGTCTAACGGAGTTGGATAAATAGTTACGCAATGCAGTAAAGAAAATTTCACTCCAGAGGCAGATAACACTTCAACTGCAGTCAATATCTCTTCCCAAAAAGTTGCGCCGGTTGAAACAATAACTTTATCAAAATAGCTTGATGCGGACTTCAATAGTGGAATTGACGCGCAGTCATAACTCGCGATTTTGATCGAAGTAAATCCACACTCTCTTATTAATGGAATTGAATTTACTGTAAAAGCCGTCGTCAAAGGCTCGATTCCGGCCCTACGACAAATGGATACAAATTCTGATTGTTGCAAGTAACTCAATTCTAATTTTTGCAATCGATCGTACTCACTCTTAAAAGGCCGACAGATTGAAATGGAATTTCCATTGTCATCAATTTCTCCCTTTTCGAATCTTTCTCGAAAACTCAAATCTTCAGCGAAAATTGACTGTATTTTTGCATAAGTAGCTCCGGCATCAAGAGATGAGTCCAACATCTGTTTCAGAATTTCAAAATTTCCGTTATGGTTTTGGCAAAACTCAGCAATAAATTCAGGTTCACATTCCAAATCATTACTCCTTTAGGCAACTGAGTGTTGCTGAGAGAATCAATGTTAAGTCTGATTCCATAATCGGAACCCAACTACATTTCTTCGTTTTCGTCAATTCTTTGAACATCAGTTCTTTAATATCCAACAAATAGATTGTTCTTACACTTCTATTATCCTCGGAGTCAAAAGCGTCGAGCTTGTCTATCGAGACATTGAGTGAGAATAGGTTTATACAATTAATGTCTCTGCTTTCACTGATTACCATCATTGCATTATGTTGTAAATCACCCTCATCCGTTTTGAGATTTAACTTTGTCAACGGCTTGGTTAGAAGGTCAATTTCGGTGAACAACGCCTCCTCTGAGCGGTACGCTAAGGCGTACGAGGAATCGATTACCGGTTGGAATTCTTTGTTCCTTAACAGAAGAAGTTTTCCGTCATAAAATAGAGTTAGTTCCTCAAACAACTCACGCGTGCAAAGTGATGGATCAAGCCATTCCTGATAATTATTTGACTTACCCGTAAAAAGTGAGATCTTGCCTGGATTCACCATGACATTCACATCCCTCTTGACCACAAGCAAATATCTTCCATCGATTAAAAATGATCCGCCACCAGACAAATAGAAATAGCTATCTAATTCAATATGACTATTTCTTTCAGCATCATTCAGGATGATTTCAGACTCTTGAATCTCGCTCAAATTTACGGTTATTTGATCGGCATCTATAAACAGTCTTTCGTTCAATCGAGCATGAAGCATAAAATAATATTTCTTTTTAAGGGCATTTAGTCATGTAGCCCATCGTCGCATATACAACATGCGAGTTGCCCTCTATCTCATCCTGATCAAACATGTCCCACCCATCAAAAAAAAGCTTTATGCCTTTACTTTGATTTAAGGACTGAATGACGTCAAATTCGCAGTTCAATCGATGGTTGTTCATGAAGAGAACTACGTCAGAGTTAGCCACTGCATCTCCTAGCGAGCCTGTTGCTGGGGTCAATCCCAAATTCATCAGGTCAGATTTATTGACTACGAAATCTATAACGCATACATTTGATTTGTTCGGGAGCAACTTAACTAGTTCAATAGAAACAGATTCACGCATATCTGACGTTTCGGGATCACCTTTAAAGGCAGCTCCAACGATCAAAATTTTTAAGTCACTTAGCACAAGATCAAAGTTGGTACAAAAACGCATTAACATGTTGTAGACATACATTGGACCGGCAGCATTAACCTTTCTACTCGCAACGCCTAGAGTTGGTCTATTTACCAATTGAATTGATGGACTGCCGTAAAGTACAGGGTCTTTAGTAAGACAAGGTCCACCGACACCTGGACTAGGTAGTGCAATTTGCTCACGTGGATATCCCATGTTTATCAATTTAATTAATTTGAATGCATTGATATTGAGTTCAGTACAGATACTTGCAACTTCATTTGCAAATGCGAACACAAGGTCCCGGTAGGTGTTGTTCATTAGTTTTGCCAACTCTGCAGCTTCAAGTGATTCAACTTCAATAACAAGACTTGAGATACCCCGAAAAAGATCGGAAGCCAACTTACTACTACGCTTATCAAAACCACCGATTATTTGAGGCAAAGATCTGAGCTCTACCAATGCGTTTCCTTGAACTGTCCTCTCTGGAGCAAATGCAAAGTCAAAATCAAACCCAGGCTTCAGTCCCGAGGTTTCTAGGATTGGCAAAATAACAGCACGCATGGTGCCAACCGGCAACGTTGAGCGAAAAATTACCAAATCTTTTGGCTTAAGAATTGATGCAATAAATTCTGAAACCAACTTGACAGATTTCAAGTCAGGAATTCCATTGTCGCCAATAGGCGTGCCCACTGTCACCAAATGCACTGAAGCAACAACTTCGCTTTTGACATTTGTGAACTGGAGATTATTGACAACAGATGGCGAGTTCAGTAAATATTCAAGCCCGCGTTCAAAGAACGTAGGATTTCTCGTTTTTAAGGAAGAAATCACCTCTTTACTTGTATCAAAACCTATAACTACATGTCCCACATTCGCAAAGGTTGTGGCCAATGTCAGTCCAACAAATCCCATTCCATAAATTGCAATTGTTCTAGACCGAAGGTTTTCTAAATTTAAAGATTCAGTGTCAACGACATCATTTAGAGTGCCGTTTGGATTGATCAAAATTATTTTTGAGTATTTTCTTGACTTAAGCGTAACTTTCTGTCTCTCGATTTGATACTGCTGGCGCAAATCTGACCCATCCACAATTAATTTAAACGGTCTTAAATTAGCAACGGATACGACAGGGTCATCAACAGTTTTACCATTTGATATTGCACGTCTTATATCTCCATCTGTAACAACGCCCATCACAACATCTCTTTCATCAACTAATACGACCAAGCCAGCGAAATACTTATTCTCCTTGGTTGCACCCATTTTCATCATGGCATCGCGAATTGTTGATTCGGTAGAAATCGTGCAAGTGAATTTTCCTAAGCTGTCGCGCATAAGACATCTAAACTTTCAGCTGACGGGAAGTGAAATCTCTTTTCAGCAACTCTATGCCTCGATATTAGAAGGCTGGGAACGCGTGAAAGTTGTCCAAGCCTAATATCAGTCGGATCATCGCCAATAAACAAGAAGTCTTTGAGATTGATTTTGCTCTGGAACTCTATTCTCGTAAAATGAGGAACCCCTTTGCAAAAGCTATCGTCGCTTCCCAAAACACCACTGAAAACACCACTTAAGTGTTTCGGTACATTTACGTTAACAAAATAGTCAAGTTCGGTTTGCGGTACAGACGAACTTATCCACACACTGCTCTCAAGGTTCAAAAGCCGTTGAAGCAGTCGTAGGGCATCTGGAAATAACTTGCAGTTCTGTAGCGATGTCTTGTTTAATGAAAAAAGTTCTGAATTTATCGATTGATATTCGTCCTCACTTAATACATGATCAAATTTTGCACACATATGTTCTAGAACTGCTCTGCGCTTCAAACCTGAAAGCTCATCAAAGGTTCGCGAAAGGGTCAACCTACCTAAATCAGAATTTTGAATCCCTAGAAAGTCAGTGACGATCTTTATAAAGTTAGATCGTTTTGCAGGAACGGAGTCAAAAAGAGTTCCATCCCAATCAAAAATCAAATTTCTACATTGGAACGATGAGCTCCAGACCTCTTCTCTGATACTCAATTCAAGCCGAATCGTCCAACGATTTTGATATCAAACTAATTACGTCGGCGTATTTACCCATTGCAGCGATCCGGCCTTCAGATATCAAGAGAACTTTGTCGCAATTCTCAACGTTTTTAACCCGGTGAGTAATTGTAATCACGGTCATTATTTTATTCAAATTCTCAATTTGTCGTAAAAGATCGACTTCAGTTTCTACGTCCAACGAGCTTGTCGGTTCATCGAGTATTAATACTTTAGGATTTGAATAAAGAGCCCTTGCAATTCCGATTCTTTGTCGTTCGCCACCAGAAACTTGCAATCCATTTTCGCCTACTCGAGAATTCACCCCATCTGCCAAATTGGATATGAAAGTCTCTAACTGCGCCATCTCAATAGCAGCAACCAACTTGCGTTCGTCTATATCGTCCATCGGCACCCCAAAGGCGATGTTTTCTTTGATTGTTAAATCTGAGATATACACATTCTGTGGAACATACCCAATATTTTTTCGCCACGCAGATAAACACGTTGCGATGTCAACACCGTCTACTTGAATTCTTCCACTTGTGGCCGAATTCAAGCCCAAAAGCAGATCGATGATTGTGCTTTTGCCAGCTCCGCTTTTGCCAATGATTCCAACGTTTGATCCTTTTTCTATCGTGAAATTGACATCCCTTATCGCTTCGTCAGAGTCTGGCCCATAACTAAAACCAACATTAAGGAACGCAATCTGTTTTTCAAACGCCATTTCTGTTTGCGCACTCAAATCCCGAACTTCAACAAATTCAAAAGCCTCAATCACACTGTCTAATGTTGAACTTCCAAACCTCAAGTTCTGAAATGCTGTTATCACTCGATTCAATGATGGAAGTACACGAAATGCAGCAGCACCAAAAATTGCAAGTGTTGTAACGGAGTCCGAAGGCGAACTTCCGCGGATTGTCAAGACAATGACAAGAAGTCCCAATGAACCGATAACAATTATCTCTAAGAAATACGCTGGTAATTGTTTCAAATACAAAAACCTGCTGCTTGCGGTTGCGTACCTAGTATTTTCAAATCCAAACCGCTCAAAAAATATCTGTTCTCGACCGCTGATGCGAATCTCTTTGATTCCATTGAAACAATCTTGGAGCACCCTCAATTTACTCCCTAATGCATCCCTGCGAATTTGACCATGGTGCTGTGCCGAATTATTCGACAAACGTGTGAAAAGTAGTGTGAACAGTCCAAACACGACTAGAACGACCGAAAATCCACTCGGCTCTACAATCAACAGCAATGTGATTAACCCGATAATCACCAAAGTCTCGCAAACAAGTAGTAAGGATGGAGCGATTGTGGTTTCAATCAATTGAGCAATATCAATGAGGTTGCGATACATTTCGCTCGAGTTTGTCTGTAAATGAAATGCGTATGGCTGTTTGAGGTATTTGCTCAATAGATCATCAGAAATTCGAATTTCAATTTGCGACTGAAAAACGAATTGTTTTGCCTTAACCGCGGCACTAAAAACATTTTTGAGAATGAACACAAATACCAAAACAGTCATACCAATTACTACGCGATGATTTGTTGATAGCGCATTAAAACTCTCTGTTAATGATGAGTTTGGCAATGAACTATCTGGATCAACAAGAATTGACATTGCTGGAACAATGAGGGTGAGACTTAACATCTCAAGAACAGCGCTCAATACTGTCAGAGCAGCCAACCAAGTGAACGTTTTTTTTTCTTGATGATTTAACATGCGTAAGATTTTTACTATTGTCACTCGCATAAATAGTTCACGCCTTGTGATTTGTGATTCTGCAATAGAAAATATAGATAATCACCACATGGTACCTTTTTGGTCGAGTACTTCGCCTTACGCCTTCGCATCATCAGTTTCTTTTTTAAAAAACCCAAATGCAATATTTGCAAAAGGATAAGGCGCTTCCGATCTGACAGGTGCTTTTAGCCAGGTCTACCCTATTTGTATGAATAAATTGCTCACTCCGACTCAAGAATTAATGAAGAAAATTTCGGGCACTCATTGGCTTGACAATAAATACGTTTCGGGAAGCGGATCTCGAACAGCGGTAATCGATCCTGCGACGGCAAGTCAATGCGGTGAATTTGCCCACGCAACAAACACCGAAATCGATTTAGCCGTGCGAAATGCAAATCGTGCACAACGTGTGTGGTGGTCGATGAGTGCTCTTGATCGGGCAAATGCGCTTCATAGCGTGGCAGACAAAATGTTGGCGATGACAGCCACAACCGGCGAAGTCTTGACGCGAGAAATGGGCAAACCGTTTCGCGAGAGCAACTGGGAAGGTGGCGCGTCGGTGTCGGCGTTTCGCTATTACGCCGAAATCGCGCGCAACGAACAGGGTCGCGTCGCCGGGCCGGCGATCGCTGGGCAGGTGCACATGGTGATCAAAGAGCCGCTCGGCACGATCGTGTCGATAGTGCCGTTCAACTTTCCCGTGTTGCTGTTCGGCTGGCAAGCCGCCGCGGCACTCGCCGCAGGAAACGCGGTGATCGTCAAGCCATCGGAGTTGACCCCGTTGACGTTGCTTGCCGTGATGCAGGCGTTCGATCATCTGCCAGCGGGTCTCGTGCAGGTTGTAACGGGCGGGGCCGAGGTCGGTCAACGATTGGTCGCCCACGAAAGCACGCATGGCATCGCTTTCACGGGCAGCGTGCCCGCGGCGCAAGCGGTGGCCAAGACGGCGGCCGAGCGCTTCAAGCCGGCGCTGATCGAAGCCTCCGGCAACGACCCGTTCATCGTCATGCCGTCGGCACCACTCGACGCCGTCGCCCGCGGCGCGGCGTTCGCGGCATTTTTGAATTGCGGACAAGTTTGCACATCGGCCGAGCGCTTTTAT
>Ga0194132_10003101_pt1 | contig 30122 bp, 28 predicted proteins | sample TA2KigOf80mmetaG_FD_148612 | JGI IMG/M metagenome (GOLD analysis project Ga0194132, IMG submission 148612) | Freshwater microbial communities from Lake Tanganyika, Tanzania - TA2015054 Kigoma Offshore 80m | ecosystem: Environmental > Aquatic > Freshwater > Lake | place: Tanzania: Lake...
GCGCCGGCACCGGCGCGGGTGCGCGGCGCACGAGGTCCGTGGGCGCGTCGTCGAGCGCGCCCGCGACGGCCTCGCCGAGGAGAAGTGCCGCGACCGCGTACGCGTGCTTGCAGAAGATGCCGACCGGGCACGAGCAGCGCGCGATCCACGGGCCGCGCTCGCCGTGCGGCGCGCGCTCCCAGTGGACGCGGTAGGGTGCCTCGCCCTGCACGACGGCGTCGATGGCGCCGTCGCCGAGCGTCAGCGACGCGACACGCCCATCGCGGGCGTAGCGCGCGCCGCGCTCGCGCGTACGCTGCCCGAAGGCGCTGACGCCGGACGTGAGGCCTGCCCGCACGTCCGGCGCGAGCGCGAGAGCCTGGCCGAGGGAGGACACCGCCACGACTGTCGCGTGCGGCGAGCCCGGCGGCAAGGCGCGACCCGCGCGCCGGATGGCGGCTGTCCGGTGGTCCGGACGCGGCAGGCCTGCGCGCTGCCCCTGCCCGCTTCGTGAGGGCCCGAAACGAGAACGGGCGCGGAGAGAATCGCTCTCCGCGCCCGCTTCCCGGTGGAGAGAATCGCTCTCCGCGCCCGATTCCCGGACGACGATCAGGTGATCGTCAGTTCGTCGGTACGAGCTCCACGCGCCGGTTCTGCGCGCGTCCCTCGGCCGTGTCGTTGGTCGCGACCGGGTTGGCCTTGCCGAAGCCCTGGGTCGTGAGCCGGCTCGCCGCCACACCCTGGCTGACCAGGTAGTTCTTGACGGTCGCCGCGCGACGGTCCGACAGGCGGAGGTTGTACTCCACGCTGCCGATCGAGTCGGTGTGACCCTGGACCTGGACGTTGATCGACGGGTTCTCCTTGAGGATCTTCGCCGCCTCGTCGAGGATCGGCTTGCCCTGCGGCTGCAGCGTCGCCTTGTCGAAGTCGAAGTTCACGCCACGAAGGATGATCTTCTTCTTCGGCGCCGGCGCGGGAGGCGGGGGCGGCGGGGCCGCCGGAGCCTCGGCGGGCTCGTGCCAGCCGAGCTGCAGACCTGCGCTGATCAGCTGACGGTCGTCGCGGTCGGAGTTCGCCGCCGGACGCAGGAACTGCTCCTCGAAGCGGACGAACACGCCGAGGTTGAGCTCGGGGTGGACGTCGAAGCCGAGCGCACCGTGCACGGCGAGGCCGGCGCCCGACTCGTCGATCGGACCGGCGATGTCCCGGAAGTAGCCGCCGAGCAGCGCCACCGACGCCTCGACGCCCTCGTCGACGATCGCGAACTTCGGGCCGGCCGTGATCGAGAACGTGCTCGCGACGCTGGTGTCGTCATCGCAGGCGACGAAGTACGGACCGCCCGGGCAGTCCTCCGACGGCAGGATCGAGAACGAAGGATTGCCGATCAGCGACACCGCGCTCTTGTCGAACATCCAGCGGTAGCCGCCCCAGCCACCGACCACGCCGCCGATGCCCGCCGTGTCGTTGTAGTGGCCGATCGGGAACCCGGCGCCCACGTAGCCACCCGCTTCCGGGCCATCCGCGCGTGCCTGCGGCGACGCCGCAAGCACTCCCGCCAAGGCGAAGACGGTGAGTCCCGTCAGGCGCCTACCTCTCCTCATCTCACCCATCATCAGTTCCCTCCCCTGGTTCGTCAGTGCACGCAACTTTGACGGCACAGTACTCCCGCAGGCGCAATAGCTGGCGAGCGCAGATGGCTCAAGCATGGGGTTCGGCGGCGATCGGCGTCCCGACTATGCCCCTCAAGGCGCAAGTGTCCTGGTCGGCTGCCCCGGGGGAACCGCGCCGCCGAGGGGCGGCCGACCGCCGGGCCACTGGCATCCGTTCGAGGCTTGCCGTATCCGTCCGCTGAACCCCCAGACAGAAGACACAGAGGATCAAGGCATGGCCGAAGCAGCTGCAAAGCCGCGTCCAGCGGTCGGTTTCCTGAAGATCCCCGAGAGCGGCGAGCCGTATCTCGAGGGGCACAAGTGCAAGGTGTGCGGTGCGATGTACCTCGGCGAGCGCAGCGCGTGCGCGAAGTGCGGGGCGCGCGGCCAGATCGAGGCCGTGAAGCTGTCCAACAAGGGCAAGCTGTACGTCTTCTCGATCGTCTACCGGTCGTTCCCCGGCATCCAGACGCCTTACATCTCGGCGATCGTGGACCTCGACGGCGGCGGCACGGTCAAGGGCAACCTGATCGGCGTCGAGCCCGACCCGAAGAACATCTCCTTCGGAATGCCGGTCGAGGTGGTCTACAAGGACGCGCTCGGCCGCAAGGACCGCGAGGGCAACTCCTACCTGAGCTACTTTTTCCAGCCGGCGAGCTGAGCCGAGCGGGGCGACGAGGAGAACACGATGAGCGAAGACGTCTACGTCCTCGGAATCGACATGATCAAGTTCGGCCGCTTCCCGGAGAAGAGCCTGGCCGAGATCGGCGCCGAGGCGGCGCTGCTGGCGCTCGACGATGCCGGACTCAAGATCCAGGACATCGAGGCGATGTGGTGCGGCAACCTGATGCAGGCCAACAACATGGTCGGCCAGCAGGTCCTGCAGCAGATCGGCCAGACCGGCATTCCCGTCGTCAACTGCGCCAATGCGTGCGCGACCGGTGCAACGGCGTTCCGCGACGCGTGGCTCGCGGTGAAGGCCGGCGCCTACGACGTCGTGCTCGCGGTCGGCGTCGAGCAGATGGGCAAGGGCCTCCTCGGCGGCACCGGCGCCGGACGCGGCATCCCGAAGGAGGGCCTGCTCGGCTCGATGACGATGCCCGCAGTGTTCGCGGAAGCGGGCATGGAGCATGCGCGCAAGTACGGCACGACCTTCGAGCAGTTCGCCAAGGTGAGCGTCAAGAACCACCACCACTCGACGCTGAACCCGAAGGCGATGTACCAGATCGAGACGCCGCTCGAGCAGGTGATGGGCGCCGAGATGATCTCGTACCCGAACACCAAGCTCATGTGCTCGGTGAACGTCGACGGCTCGGCCGCGGCGGTGCTGGTTTCGGAGAAGAAGGCCCGGCAGCTCGGCATGAAGCGCGCGGTCAAGATCCGCGCCTCGGTCCTCACCAGCGACCCCTGGCAGGAGCGCGATCTGGTCATGCCGGACGTCAACACCTGCACGCGGCTCGCGGCGAAGAAGGCCTACGAGATGGCGGGTGTCGGGGCGGACGACATCCAGCTGGTCGAGCTGCACGACTGCTTCGCGACCGCGGAGATCCTGCACTACGAGAACCTCGGACTCTGCAAGGACGGCGAGGCGGGCAAGCTCATCGACGAGGGCCAGACGGCGATCGGCGGCCGCATCCCGGTCAACCTGTCGGGCGGACTTCTCTCGAAGGGCCACCCGCTCGGCGCCACCGGCATCGCGAACATCTACGAGGTCTCGACGCATCTGCGCGGCGAGGCGGGCAAGCGCCAGGTGCCGAACGCAAAGCTCGGTCTCACGCACGTGATCGGCCTCGGCAGCGCGTGCGCGATCCACATCCTCGAGAAGGCCGCGTAGGCGGCTCTCGGGCTTTCGCGCGGAGGGGGCGTGCCTGCAGGCCGCCCCCTTCGTAGTTCGAACGCATGCGGATCGGCGTCGTCAGCGACACCCACAACCTGCTGTCCAACGTGCGGCGCATCGTGGAGCTGTTCAACGCGGCGCACGTCGAGCGCGTGATCCACACCGGCGACGTCACCCAGGCGCGGACGGTGCACGCCCTGGCGGCGCTGCGCGCGCCGCTGGTCGGCGTCTACGGCAACAACGACGAGCGCGACGATCTGGCACCGGCGGCCGCGGAGCACGGCTTCGCCTTCCACGAGGGCGCACTCCGCCTGACGCTCGCCGGACGCCGCATCGTCGTCGTGCACGACCCGAAGGATCTCGCCGCCGCGCAGGAAGACGAGCACGACGTCGCGCTGCACGGCCACGACCACCGCCTGGTCGTCGAGCGCGACGCGGGACGCCTGCGCTTCAACCCGGGCGAGTGCGCGGGACACGTGCCGGGACTCAACGCGGTCGGCGTGCTCGACCTGGTCTCGCTCGAGGTGGAGCTGCTGCGCTTCTGAGGCGCCCTCCGCGCGCGCGGTTGCGGGCGCCGTCCGCATCCGCGACAGTCCCCGCCATGCCCGCACCCGAGCGCTTCGAGAACGTCACCGCCGTCGCCAAGGCCAACGTCTACTTCGAGGGCCGCGTCGTCAGCCACACCATCCTGCTGGCCGGCGGCGAGAAGAAGACGCTCGGTCTCATCTACCCGGGCAAGTTCCACTTCGGAACGGACGCTGCGGAGCGCATGGAGATCGTCGCCGGCCTGTGTCGGGTGAAGATCGACGGCTCGCCGGAGGCGAGCGACTACGGGGCGGGGCAGAGCTTCGACGTGCCGGCGAAGTCCGGCTTCGACATCGAGGTCGCGAGCGGCATCTGCGAGTACGTCTGCTCGTTCCTCGCATGAGAGCCTGAGCAGGAATCGCGAACGCTCGCAGGGGGCGGGCCAAGGGCCTGCTCCTGCTCGATCACCAGAGCCCGAGCGATCTCCGCTCGGGCTCCGAGCGCCCGCTGGCCGCGCGGAGGTGCGCCGCAGGTGTCGCGCTCTGGCCGGTGCCCGACACCGCGTCCGGGATTCCGCATGGCCGCGACGCCCGGAATTCCGGAATCCCGCACCGTCGTCGTCCGCCGGGTCGCCGGAGCCCCCGCACGCTGCGCAGCCTGCTTCCCGCGGTCCGGTTTGGGCGGCGGCGCGTCAGTTGCTGGTGCGCCACCGCGAATCGGCCGTCGGGGTCACAAAAATTATTCCTGACGTAGCGGAACTCCCGCCGGGCTGGTCCTTTCGCCAGCAGGAGACGTGAAATGACGGCGAAACAATTTTTGTCTCTGCGGGTGCGCATGGTCGGCGCGCTCGTCGCGCTCGCAGCGCTCGGTGCGGCGCTGCCGACGAGTGCGCACGCGATCAACGTCGGGATCTAAGAGATGTGCGACGGCGCGGGACGCCTGAACCAGGTGAACCCGGTCACCGGCGCCGGGCACACCGCGTGGATCGTGAACGACCTCACGCTGACGGAGTTCCAGACGCTCGGCCTCGATGCGCTGATGGTCAACAACTGCAGCAACGGTCTCTACGCGCAGGAGTACCTCGATCATCTCGCCGACATCGAGACCGCTGTCGCGAACGGGATGGTCCTGATCATCCACGATCGCTACGTCGAGGCCGCGGAGACGATCCTGCCCGGCGGAGGGTCCTTCGACGTCCGGCGAGACTTCGTCGACGACCGCCAGATCGACGCCGCCGACGACACCACGCTGGTGACCGGCGGGCCGGCGGGAACGCTGACGGACACGAGCCTCGACAACGGCTGCTCGTCGAATCACGGGTTCACGGTCGCCCGCAGCGTTCCGGCGGATGCCCGCGTGATCCCGACCCGCTCGAGCCCGGGTGACCTGGTGACGTTCACGTCCCGCTACGGCGCCGGCGCTGTCGTGTACTCCACCATTCCGCTCGACTGCTACCTCGACGGAAGCGGCTGCGACATCGGCCCGACGGTGCGCGACGTGTACGCCGTGAACCTGCTCCACTGCACCGCCACTCTGGTCGAGAGCGCCTGCGGCAACGGTGCGATCGATGCCGGCGAGCAGTGCGACGACGGCGCGAACAACAACGGCGTGAGCTGCTGCACGTACGACTGCCGCCTGCGCGGTGCGGGCCACGTCTGTCGCGCGAGCGACGGTGTCTGCGACGGTGCCGAGGTCTGCGACGGCGCGAGCGGTGCGTGCCCGGCCGACGGCTTCGTCTCGCCGGGCACCGAGTGCCGGCCGGCTGCCGACGACTGCGATCTCGCGGAGTCGTGCACCGGTTCGGACGCCGCTTGCCCGGCCGATGCCGTCAAACCCGACACCGACGCCGACACGGTGTGCGACTTCCTCGACAACTGCGACGCGACGCCGAACGCCGGCCAGGCCGACGCCGACCTCGACGACGTAGGCGACGCCTGCGACCTCTGCACCGCAGTCTCGCCGGCGGTGCAGGCGAAGGGCACGAGGATCGTCGTCGCGAAGCTGAACACCCCCCCGGAGACGACCGTCTCACGATCACCGGGAGCTTCATCGGAGCGACGCTGCCGCCGCTCGCCGACCTCGCGACCACGGGCGTACGCCTCGTGCTCGACAAGCTGAACGGCCAGGTCGCCGACGTGACCATTCCCGGCGGCGCCTTCGACAAGAACACGAAGGTCGGCTGGAAGCTGAACGGCACCGGCACGAGCTACGTGAACGGGTCAGCCGCGCCGATCCAGGGCATCACCGGCGTCACCGTGCGCACGACGAAGACGTTCGGCCAGGTGAAGTTCACCATCCGCGGCAAGAATTCGGCGTATCCGGTCGCCGTGGGCGAGACGCCGCTCGCGGCGACGCTGGTGCTCGATCCTCCGTTCGCGGAGACGGGACAGTGCGTCGCGACGACGTTTGCGCCGGCGTCCTGCAAGTTCAACCCATCGGGCGCGACCGCGACCTGCAAGTAGGCCGCGGCCGGAGACGGGCGCCGTTCCGCCGCGAGCGGTCGGCGCCCGGCTCCGCTGGGCACGGTACGTGCGGTCGCGCCGGATGCGGCCTCCGCCGGTGGCACCTTCCTCCCGGCGCCCGACCGCCATGCGCTCCGGATGCCGCCAGGAGGCCGGGCGTGCGGACGGTCCCTCGCGGGCTAACGCGAAGCCGGTCGGCGGGTCAGCGGGCGAGCCGCCCGGCCTCCACCAGCTCGGGAGACTCCTCGGCGTCGTCGATCAAAGCGGCGATCTCGCTGACGAGGCCACGGTCGGCGATCGCCTCGGCGGGCGTCGCGGACGTTCCCGCCAGCGCCAGAGCCAGCCGGAGCGCGCTGGACCACGCGCCATGCGTGCGCGCGAGCCCGAGGCCCTCGTGCCAGGCGTCGCGGGCGACGGCGCGCGCGGCGTCGCCGCCGCCTGTCGCGAGCACCTCGCCGCGGATGCGGTACAGCTCGGGTACGAAGTAGCCCTGCCGGTACGCGCGCAGGTTCTCGAGCGCGTCCTCGACCATGGTGGCCGCCTCGTCGACGCGGCCGGCGCGCGCGTAGGCCTCGCAGCGCAGCACCCGGTAGTCGAAGGACGACGCGTCGCCCAGGCTGTCGAGGTAGGCCTGGAAGCCGCGGTCGGTCTCCGCGAGGCCCTCGTCCGTGCGGCCGCGATGCACCCACGCCCAGCCGCGCATCACCGCGGTGGTCGCGGTCCACAGCGGCAGCGGCGGCTCGGAGGCGAGGATCGCGTCCGAGCAGGTGATCTCCTCGACGCGTGCGAAGTCGCGCAGCAGCACGAAGGCCCACGCGGCGAGGGCGTGCGCCATGCTGCCGACCGGGCTGTAGGGCGTGCGTCGCGCGTACTCCAGGGCCTCCTCGGCGGTCCGTCGCGCGGTCGACGGAAAGCCCGTCAGCCACTGGATCACCGCGAGGTGCCCGCGCGCCGCGGCGAGCGACATCGCCGGCATGACGTCGCTCTCGAGCGCGTTCTCCGCACCGATCCCGAGACACCTCTCGAAGTGCCGTCGCGCGACGGCGAACTCGCTCGCGTGGAAGAAGGTCGAGCCCGCGATCATGTGCGCGGCGAGGCGGAGCGGCGGCTCGGCGGCCTCCCCGGCGACCGCGAGCAGCTCGCGGCTGAACGCCGCGGCGGCGTCGATCTCGCCTCGCTGCCGCCACGTGGTGGCGAGCGTCGAGAGCGACGCGACCTGCAGCGCCAGGTCCTGGGTGCCCGCCGAGAGCGCGCGCGTCCGCGCGAGGACCTCGGAGGTCGCGGCGTCGTTCAGGCCGTGGATCGACACCGAGAGCGGCGCGAGCTCGGTGAGGACCTTCAGCTCCTCGTGGTCGCGCCGGTCCGGCGGCAGCGATCCGAGCGCCGCGCGCGCCCCGCTCAGATGCATGATCGCCTCGTGGTAGCCGCCGTGGGACGCGGCGCGCCGCGCGGCGAGCTTGCCGTACTTGACGACGCGTGCGTCGTCCGCGGCGGCGTGGAAGTGGCCCGCGAGCAGCGCCGCGATGTCGCCGATCGAGCCGGCGAACGCGCGCTCGAGGCTCGCGCCGACGCGGGCGTGCAGCTGGCGCAGCCGAGCTGCCGGGATCGTCGCCTCGACGACCTGCCGGTAGAGCGCGTGGCGGAACCGCCAGCTCTGCGCCACGCTGCCGTCCGGCCAGGCGAGCGGACCGGAGTCGTCGAGCATCAGGTGGCGCTCGGCGAGGCTCTGGCACAGCGCCTCCGCCTCCTCGAGGGTGCACTCGACGCCGGCCGCCACCGCCTGCGACGCGATCCCGAGCCCGCACACCGCGGCGACCTCGAGCACCTGCCGCTCGCGCGGCGCCAGCTCCGACATGCGGTCGCGCAGCAGGCGCGCGAGGCTCGCCGGGGCCTCGGTCGGCAGGTCCGCCTCGCCGAGGCTCCATGCGTCGCCGGTTCGCCGCACGACGCCGCTCGCGACCAGGTGCTCGACGATGGCGCTCATGAAGAGCGGGTTGCCGTCGGTGCGCGCGGTGAGCCACGGGGCGAGGCGCGCCGCGACGGCGCCGTCGCCGAAGTGCTGGCGCAGGTACTCGAGCACCTCGGCGTCGCCGAGCAATGCGAGCGGCAGCTCGGTGACCTGTGTGCCGGCGCGTACCTTTAGGTGCAGCAGGCGGCGCGGGTGCCCCTCGAGGATCGCCTCGCCGGGGCGTATCGTGCCGATGAGCAGCGGGGCCGCCCCGTCGCGCCGCTCGGCGAGTGCCGCGACGAGGTCGACGGTCGCGCTGTCCGCCCAGTGGAGGTCCTCGAGCACGAGGACGAGCGGTGCGACCCGGGCCACCGCCGCGAGCGCGCGCGCGAGGTCGCGCAGCATGGCCTCGGGGCCACGGTGGGCGAAGCGCTGGTGCAGTGCCGCGCTCTCGGCCGGCTCGAGCGCGAGCGGCAGGTGCAGCAGCAGCGCCGGCGCGGACGCGCGGATCCGTGCGACGACGTCGTCGCCGAACGGACCAGCGCACAGCGCGCCCAGTGCCTCGACCACGGGCAGGAACGGATCCGGGCGGCCGCGGAGGTCGAGGCACTGGCCGCGTGCGAGGAGCAACGCGGCACCCGCATCGTGCTCGGTGAGATCGCGCAGGAAGCGTGTCACCAGCGACGACTTGCCGATGCCGGCGCCGCCGGTCACGAGCACGATCCGGGGCTCACCCGCCCGGGCCTGCGCCCACAGATGCTGCAGTAGCCGCAGCTCGGCCTCGCGGCCGACGAACGGCGTATCGTCCGCACGTGGTGTCACAGGCGCCGCGGACCCCGGCTCGGCCTCGAGCGCTGCGACGAAGCGGAAGCCGCGGCGGTGGACGGTCTCGACGTAGCGCGGGTGCGCTCGGTCGTCGCCGAGGGCGCGCCGCAGCTCCGCGACGCAGACGTTGAGCACGACGTCGGTGACCGCGACGCCGGGCCACAGCGCGCGCATGATCTCCTCGCGCTCGACGATCCGCCCCGTGTGGTCGATCAGGAAGCGCAGCAAGCCGAGCGTCTTCGGCCGCAGGCGGACCGGATGCTCGGCGCGCAACAGCTGCTCCCTCTCTCGATCGAACGTGAAGGGCGCGAAGCGGAGACGGATGGCGCTCATGATGCTGCTGCCGGGGAAGCGGTCTCCGACGGCCCCCCGGTTGTCTCCGAACGGACCGCCGCCGCGCAAGCACGGATCGGGCGTCCGAATTGAAAGTCTAGTGAAAGACTCCGCGGTGCGCTGCGGGCTAGCCAGGCCGGGTATGGCAGAGACATCCCGAGCGCAGGCCGGGCGCGCCTTCCTCGTTCAGATCGATCGTGTCGAAGCCGCGACGACGGGCTTCGAGGAGGGCGCCATCGGGCGCGTCGAGCACATCCGCAGCGGCGAGGCGAGCCGCTTCGGCAGCATGCGCGAGCTGGCGGAGTTCATGGAGCGCGTGCTGGACGAGCTTGCCGGCGGCGACGCTGCATCCACCGAGGACGCGGATGCTTAGCGTCGTCGCGTCGACCGGCGGAGCGCTGCACTCGCTCTACGAGCGCTACAACGACGCCGCGCTGCGCGACCCGCGTACGAACCCGGTCGGCTACCTCGCGGCCGACGGCGAGACCGGTGCCGTCGCGCCGTTCCTCTGGTTCCGCGACGGGGCCGAGCTGCTGCGCTTCGTCGGTACGACCGAGCTCGGGCTCCTGCGCCTGGCACCTCTGGCGCACGCCGAGGTGCTCGACGATCTCGGCGCGCTGGCGTGGCGCGAGCGTGACCCCGACCGCCTCGCGCTCGGTCTTACCGCCGCGTTCCGCGGCTGGACGGAGTTCCTCTGGGTGGGGCGCTTCTTGGATCTCTGCAGAGGTGACGGCGAGGTCCCGTGCGAGGTCCGTGCCGAGCTGCGTGCGCTGGGAAGCGGCAGCGAGGCGGACGCGGCGCTGTCTCCCGAGGAGATTCCGCAGCTGATCGGGCTGCTCGGCATGATCGCCAGCGGCTGTGCCGCTCCGGGTGGCGGAGGGAGCACGGTCGGGCCGGGCGGGCCGCGGACCACCGGCTGAGCTGCCTCGCGGGGCGCTCGAGCGCGCGCGCAGCGGACTTGCCCCGCCGGCCCGCTCAATCCATCCCGAACGGCTCGCTCGCTGCATATGCCGCCAGCGCTCCCGCCCAGCTCGCGCCGGTGGTCAGCAGAAGCACGAGGCCGAGCGCGAGGCCGGTGAACGCGAGCGGGCCGAGACGATCGAGTGCCCACGCGCGCGCGGAGGAGGCCGTACCGAACGGTCCGAGGGCGCTGATGGACGTCTGCAGGGCGATGGCAGCGCCGATCGTCAGCGCGAGGAGGCTGATCCGGCCGTCGACGCGCAGCGGGCCGAGCGGGCTCGCCAGCGGTCCCTCGCCGCCGAGCACCGGCAGGACGCACCCCGCGAGCGCGGCGGCGACCAGGCCCTTCAGCAGCGCGCGCACCCACCTGGTCGGAAGCGGCGTGTCGAAGAAGGACGCGAGCGCCGCGACCCAGGCCGCGGTGACCGTCGTCGCGACCGCGATCAAGATCGCGAGCAGCGCGGCACCCTCGGCGTACGGCTGTGGTCGCTCCGGCAGGCCGAGCAACCCGCGGCCCGCCGGCAGCAGCACAGCCGCGGCGACGAGCAGGGCCACGGTGAGCCCGGCGGCGACTGCGGCGTCGAGAGCCGCGGCGACCGCGCGCGCCGCGGAAGCGGCCGGCGAGCGCAGCGAGAGCATGCACGTTGCACCGAGTGTGCCGAGCAGCAGCAGCGGCACGGCGAGGGGTGCCACCGCGCGCCCGCGATCGATGCGCGCCGTGCAGGCCGCGTCCCCGAGCATGGCGAACACCTGCCGCCCGACCTCGACCGAGGCGGCCGAGTCGCCGCTGCGGACGAGCTCGCGCGCCTGCGCTCGTGCGGCCTCCGGATCGAGACGCGCCAGCGCCGCCGCGGCGGTGCGTGCCACCAGCGGGTCGCGTGAGCGCAGCGCCAGCTCGAGGGCGGGGCGGGTCGACGGCGACGCGAGCTGCTCGAGCGCATGCGTCGCCGCGAACGCGATCTCGGGATCCGCGTCCGCGCGCAGCGCCGCCTCGATCGGCGGCACCACCCGCTCGTCGCCGGTGCACCCGGCGTCGTAGGCCGCGTGCCGGCGCACCGTGACCGGACGGTCAGGGCCGAGATCCGCGACGATCGCCGGCACCACCTCGTCCTCGCGCAGCAGCAGCTCGACCACCGCGGCGTGCCGGGCGCGGCAGGCGGTGCCGAGCGCGCTCGCGCCACCGGCATCCCGGCCTGTCCTCGCGGCGCCGCGCGCCAGCAGGAGCGTCGCGACGTCCACGCGCCCGTTCGCGGCGGCGCTGAACAGCGCCGTCCAGCGCTGCGCGTCGAGAGGATCGTGCGCATCGACCGGACCGGCGACGAGGACGCGCTCGATGCGCGTGTGCGCGAGGTCGACCTTCGCGAGGTCCGGCAGCTTCTCCTCGTGCACGATCAGCCAGCGCGCCGCGCTGTCGGTGAGCCCGTACGCGATCTCGGGCGGCGCGTCGACGCACTCGAACGGCACCGCGGTCACGCCCGCGCGCCAGCAGCCGAGGTAGCAGGCGACCAGCTCGATCGAGTTCGGCAGCAGGAACGCGACGCGTTCACCCGCGAGCCCCGCGTCGAACAGCGCGGTCGCGACGCGCCGCTCGAGGTCCGACAGCTCGGCGTACGAGACGCGCCGCTCGCCGCACGCCAGCGCCAGCTTCTCCGGATCGCACGCGAGCGGCTCGTCGAGCAGGCGGTCGAGGCGCGGCGAGACCACGGCAGGAGCGTCGCCGGCGCGACCGCCCGAGTCAACGCCTCCGCGCGCGCAGCGCGCGGCCGGGGGGAGCTCGTGGGGCAACCGCGAGGCGACGACCTCCGCGCGTGAAGCGCGCGGCCGAGCGCAGCGAGCCGGGGGAGAAGGTTCCACGCGGCTCTGCCGCGTGGAAGAGGGGGACAGAGTCCCCCTCAACGGAAAATGGACAGGAACTCGCGCCGCGTCTGTGCGCCGTAGACGCGCAGGCTGCGTTCGGCGCGCAGCCCGCCCTGGTCTTGCTGCAGCTGCTCCAGGGCATCCGCGGGGACCGAGCACCGCGGGGCGGAGCGCCGCACGCCGTAGAGCCGCGCCGCGTTGAGGCCGAGGATCCGCTTCTTGGTGGTCGCGGTGAGCGCAGGATAGCCGAACTCCTCCTGCATCGCGGGCGGAATCTCCAGCGTCTTGAACGCGTCGATGAGCCACTGCGGCGAGCCCCACCAGATCGAGTCCGTGCCCCAGAGGATGTTGCGCGGGCCGAAGGTCTTGAGCAGCTGGCCGAGGAGGTGCGCCGCCTGCACCGGGCTCTGCAGCAGCGTCACCGCGAAGGTGCTGCCGATCTCGGCGTAGATGCGGCGACGATCCGCCGGCGGCATGCTCCCGACGACCTGCAGGAACTCGGTGAGGCCGTCGAGCCCGAGCGGATGGTCGCCCGCCTGGAAGAAGCCCGAGTGGTACGCGCAGAAGTTGAGCCGCGGAAAGTCGCGCGCGGCCTTCGGCAAGTCGATGGTGCGCACCGACTGCTCGCTACCCGGGGCGAAGATCGCCGGAAGGCCCTTGTGGACGTTGATCAGGCGCAACCCGAGGCGGTCGGCCTCGGCCAGCATCGGGTAGGCGATCTGCTCGTCGTCGAGGAACCAGTTGCCATTGTACGTGTAGCACTTGAGCGCGCTGCCCCCGAGCTCGCGCACCTGGCGCTCCATGCTGTCGATCGCCGTCGCCGATCCCGGCGGCACCTTGGGATCGATCATCGCCTGCGAGAGACAGCGCTGCGAGCCGGCGAGCTGGTTCGCGAGGTCGCGCGTCTGCGACATGATCTCGGGCCCCGCCGGCACGCCGTTGGGCAGGCCGCTGATGACGGCCACGGTCGTCTCACTGTCGACGAAGGTCTCCTTGATGAAGTTGAGCTGCCCGATCGACTCGGGGTTCTGCTGGCAGCCCTGCTGGTCGAGGAAGCGCAGGAAGCAGAAGGTGGAACCCGGGAAGCGGGCGGTGTCGGCGTGGTGCGTCTGCACGTCCATGACGAACATCGAGCGGTCGAGCAGCTCGCGACCGGCGTCGAGGTCGACGCACGCAGCGCGGCCCACCGGCAGCACCGCGGCCTCGCCGGTCTGCGCGAGGCCGTTCACCCGGTTGAGCACCCAGAAGGCGGTGGCGGTGCCGGCGGCAGTGCGCAGGAACTGCGCCCGCGTCATGCCGTGACGCTTCGCCTGCGCGTCGGCCTCGTCGGTGATCAGCCGCTCGGTGATGCGCGCCTTGGCGACGTCGTGCCGTGGCAGCCACTCGCCGTTGGACACCGGGCGGACGGGAAACGGGGTGCTCGGGGTGTCGTCGTCGTCGTGCTCGTGCTTCATGGCTCTCCCTCGTCGTGCAGCCGATTCGAGCATCGCTCGGGGTGGAGCCGCCGTCCAGCCCCCACGTGTGAACGGTCGAGAGCTGGACTGCCAACGGCCGTTGACGTGCGCCAAGGGGCGCGAGGGCGAAGGCCCGCGGGCGCTCGCGGTGTGAGCCGGGCCACGGGCGGCATGCCGCTTGCGGTAGGTGAGCGCCGGAGGAAGGCATGCACACCCGGAACGTCATGCGGATCGCCGGTCTTCGGACCGGCCTCGCCCGCGCGAGCCTCGCCCTGGCGGGCGGCAGCGCAGCCGCGGCGGACGCGATCTCGACGACGTCGGTCGTGACCGGCAACCGGACCGTCGTCACGGGCGGCGACGAGAGCATGACCGTCGGGCGCAACGCGCGGCGGCTGGTCGGGTGCGACGCCACCGAGAAGGTCGGTCGCGACGCGACGCTGCTGGTCGGCCGCGACGCGGTGACCAGCATCGCCGGTGACGCGGTGCTGGCGGTCTACGGTGGCACCGAGACGACCACCGGCCGCGACGCCAGCGTTGCCGTGGGCGGCGACGCCGCCGTCGCGGTCGCCGGAGACGCAGCGCGCGACCTCGGCCGCGACCTCACCCTCGACGTCGATCGGATGCTCGTGTCGAGACCGGCGACGGCATCGAGCTGCGCAGCGGTGCCGCGTCGATCGTGCTGAAGAGGAACGGCGAGATCGTGCTGCGCGGCACGAAGATCACCGTCCAGGCGAGCGGCGAGATCGCGCTGAAGGGCGCGAAGATCTCCCAGAATTGAGCCTCGCCGGACCGGACGTCTTGCGCAGCAGCAGCTCGGCGCTGCCCGCGATCAGCAGATCGTCGAGGCGTCCGACCTGACGGTAGCCGCGACGGCGGTAGAACCGCCGCGCGTCGTGGTTGAAGTCCGACACGGAGACGAAGAAGTTGCGGGCGCGCGCGAAGACCGCCGCCTCGGCGTGTGCCAGCAGACGCGCGCCGAGTCCCCGTCCTCGCGCGCCCGCCACCACCGCCAGCAGCTCGAGGTAGTCGCCTGCGAGGAAGCCGCACCGCACGATGGCGACGCCGCGCGCGCCGCCGCCGTCGTCGAGCACCCACGCCTCGCGGCTCGCGAGCGGACCGCCGAGGAGACGCCGCCAGTCGGCGGCCTCGTAGCCCAGGGTGCGCCAGGGCTCGGACGAAGCGAGCAGCGCCACCAGCGGCCGCACGTCGCGTGGCTCGAGGCGGCGAATCGCCGCGCCTTCGGCGTCAGCTCGCCGTCGCATCGGGGCACGGCCGCAGCAGCTCGCCGACCGTGACCGGCGTCAGGCCGGCGGCGGCGATCGCGAGCAGGAGCTTCTCGAGCAGCGCCTGCGTGTGCACGCCCCTGCCGTTCGCGTGCATGATGACGATCGCGCCGTCGCGCAGCTGCGGCCGCAGCGAGTGCAGCATGACCTCGGCCGAGCTCGCCGGGCTCGGATCGCCCGACACGGCACTCCACAGCACGACCGTCTGTCCGAGCGCCGCCGCCACACGCTGCGTGGTCGTGTCGTACTCGCCGTAGGGCGGGCGGAACAGGGTGGGGCTCGTGCCGCGCTTCGCCGCGAGCAGGGCGATGGCGGCCGCGATCTCTTCTTCCTGCGCGCCGGCGTCCATCGTCCGCAGGTGCGCGTGTGCCGCGCCGTGCGTGCCGAGCTCGAAGAACGGCACCGCGAGCAGCTCCGCGACGCGGTCGTCGTGCTTCGCCATCCAGCGTCCGGACGCGAAGAACGTCGCGGGCGTCTTCGTCGCGACGAGCCGTTCGACGAGCTTCGCGTCGTAGCCGTACGGCGCGCGGACCGGGCAGAGGTCGAAGGTGAGCGCGACGCGCCTGCAGCCGGCGACGCCGGTGCGGACGACGGGCGCGGGCGCGTCCTCGGCGCGCGCGGCGGGCGCGGGCGCATCCTCGGCGCGCGCGGCGGGCGCGAGGAGAGCCGCGGCGAGCAGCAGCGTCGCGGCGGGGCGCCGCCACGCGACCGGCGTGCGCGGCGGCGGGGGGGCCGCGACCGGCACGCCCCCGGCCGGACGCTCAGAACGCGAACGTCTCGCCAACCATCTTCTCCGAGATCGCCCACAGTCGCCCGGCCGACACCGCATCGAGCGCCCAGGGCTTCGGCTTGGTCGCCTCGGTGCAGTCGGCGAGGTAGCCGCCGCCGCGGCCTTCGAGCTCCGGCGCGGTCGCGGCCCAAACCGACGTCGCCGCACCCTGCGGGATCGTCTTGAACCCCGGCATGCCGCCGCCTGCGCGGCCACCGCCACCCGACGATTCCCCGTCCTTCTTCTCGCCACGCCCCTTCGTCATCGACTGCAGCATCGCAACGTCGTCCGCGGTCAGGTGGCGTCCGAGGTCGGTCATGATCATGCCGGGGTGAACGGCCCACGCGTGTACGCCCTTCTTTCCGAGCCTCCTCTCGAGCTCCACCGAGAAGAGGACGTTCGCGGTCTTGGATTGACCGTACGACGCCCACTTCTCGTAGTCGTGGCGCTCGAAGCTCGGATCGTCCCAGTGCACGTCGGACAGCATGTGGCCGTCCGAGCTGAGATTGACGACGCGCGCCGGAGCACCCGTGACCAGCAGCGGCACCAGCAGCCCGGTGAACAGGAAGTGGCCGAGGTGGTTCGTGCCGAACTGCAGCTCGAAGCCGTCGGCGGTGCGCGCGAGCGGGCACGCCATGACGCCCGCGTTGTTGATCAGCAGGTCGAGACGGTCGAGCTGCTGCCGCAGCCGCGCGGCGCAGGCGCGGACGCTGGCGAGCGACGCGAGGTCGAGGTCGGTGCCGGAGACCTTCGCGTCGGGCACCTGCTCGCGGATCGTGCGCAGCGCGGCGTCGGTCTTCGCGGCGTCGCGCGCGGCGAGGATCACCTCGGCGCCGTGCGACGCGAGCGCGCGCGCGGTTTCGAGCCCGAGCCCGCCGGACGCGCCGGTGACGAGCACGCGCTTGCCGGCGAGGTCGACGCCCGCGAGGACGTCTTCGGTGGTGGTGGTCGGTCCGCTGGTCGCCATGGATCACCTCGTCGAGGCACGAGTCGGGGGCTCGGCCCCCGACTCTGGCACGTTCCCGCGCACGCCTTCCACCAGATGGTGCCGGCCTGCGACGATCGGCCAGTGGAAATACGCGTAGCTCGCGCCGCGCGGTAGCAGGTCGTCGGTGCGGTGGTCGAGCAGCTCGCCGTCCTGGTCGTCGCCGTAGAGCGCGACGACCTCGTCGTCGGCGAGCGGCCGCTCCGTCCGGACGTCGTCACCGAGCCGTGGCACGATCTCGCCCGATACCCGGTCGTGGAAGCTCGCCCACGGTACGCGTTCGAGGAGCGGCCACAGGCTCGCCCGCCACGCGGCGCGGAAGGCCATCCAGCGGTCGTCGGGGACCAGGAACGACACCTGGCCGAGGAAGTTGGTGAACAGCAGCGCGGCGCCCCGCGCGTCGATCAGATCGGCCGGCACACCGCGCCCTTCGAGCACCGGTCCGATCCACGCATCCTCGGCGATCCACTCGATCTCCGGCGCCGGTGCGGCGCTCTCCCGGGCGAGAGCGCGCAGCCGCGACGCGAAGATGGGCCGGGCGGTCGGGTCGGGCTCGAAGCAGATCAGGCGCTCGAAGCGGGCGACGAGCGAGCCGGGCAGGCAGTGCCCGCCGCTCGGGCCGACGATCGCGAGCGTGCGCGTGCCTGGCTTCCAGTCGGCGAGCCAGGCCGCGAGTGCCGCCCGGAAGGGTGCCCACTCGCGGTCCCGGTGGCGCCGGGCACGCAGGTGGTAGCGGACCCCGCCGGCCGGGTTGAAGGCCGCCTTCAGCACGAGCCGTCCTTACCACACCCATGTCGATCCCGATTGAACCATGCCGGCTCCCCGAAGTAGGGACGGCACATGAGCCTACGCGGAACCGGTCAGGGGGGAACGCTCGCGCGCCTGTGGGAGACCGTCGAGGTCCTCGGCAGCGCCGGCATGCTGAACCCGTCGTTCACGTTCAACCTGGGGAAGGGGATCAAGAAGTGGGGCTCGACCCCGGCCGGGGGCTTCTGGGCCTCGGCGCAGCGTCGCCCCGACGACGTTGGTCTGATCGACGAGGCCGGCCCGCCGATGACGTTCCGCGAGATCGACCAGCACTCGAACGCGATCGCGAACGGCCTCGCGGCAGCGGGCGTCAAGACCGGCGACGGCGTCAGCCTGTTCGCGCGCAACCACCGCGGCTTCGTGCTGTCGATGGTGGCGCTGAACAAGCTCGGCGCCGACACGCTGCTGCTCAACACCGGCTTCGCCGCACCGCAGCTCGCCGAGGTCGTCGCGCGCGAGGGCTCGCAGGTCGTGCTCTACGACGAGGAGTTCGCGCCGATCGTCGAGCGCGGCGCGCCCGACAAGAAGCGCTTCGTCACCTACGGCAACGGCCCGCTCGGCGATCCGACGATCTTCGACCTCGCCGGACGGAGCTCGAACGCCGAGCCCGCCGCACCGTCGCGTCACGGCCGCACGACGATCCTGACGTCGGGCACCACCGGCACGCCGAAGGGCGCGCAGCGCTCGGTCAAGAGCGCCAGCCTCGACACGTTGATCGGCCTGCTCGGCCGCCTGCCGCTGTGCGTCGGCTGCAAGTCCTTCGACGCGGCCCCTGCGTTCCACTCCTGGGGCGGGATCCACCTGCTGTTCGGCGCGCTGCTCTCGAACACGATCCTCATGCGCAATCGCTTCGACCCCGAGGACACCCTGCGCACGATCCACGAGCACACGCCCGACGTGCTCGCCGTGGTGCCGGTGATGATGCAGCGCATTCTCGCGCTGCCGCCCGAGGTCATCCGCAAGTACGACTGCCGCTCGCTGAAGATCGTCGCGGCGTCGGGCTCGGCGCTGCCGGGCGAGCTGGCGCTGCGCTGGATGGATACGTTCGGCGACAACGTCTACAACTTCTACGGCTCGACCGAGGTCGCGCAGGCGTCGATCGCCATGCCCGACGAGCTGCGGGCCGTGCCCGGCACCGCCGGGCGGCCGCCGCGTGGCACCATCGTGAGGATCATCGACGCCGACGGCAAGGAGGTTCCCGCCGGCGTCACGGGCCGCATCTTCGTCGGCAACGACAACCAGTTCGAGGGCTACACCGGCGGCGGCAACAAGGAGATCATCCAGGGGCTCATGTCGAGCGGCGACGTTGGCCACTTCGACCAGAACGGCCTGCTGTTCGTCGACGGGCGCGACGACGACATGATCATCTCGGGCGGCGAGAACGTCTTCCCGCGCGAGGTCGAGGACCTGCTCGCCGACCACCCGATGGTGCACGAGGCGGCGGTGATCGGCGTCGCGGACACGGAGTTCGGCCAGCGCCTGCAGGCCTTCGTGGTGCTGGTCGAGGCGCGGGCCTGCTCGGCTGACGACCTGAAGAAGCACGTCCGCGACCACCTCGCGCGCTACAAGGTGCCGCGCGACATCGTCTTCCTCGAGGAGCTGCCGCGCAACCCGACCGGCAAGGTGCTGAAGCGCGTGCTGAAGGAGATGGTGATCGAGGTCCGGCAGGAGGGCTGACCTCCGCGCCGGCCTCGCCGCCGATCCGCGCGCCCGGCCCGCAGCCGACCTTCGGCCGACCGTCGACCGGTCGCCCGCGGCTGCGGACCGTTCGCGCCGCGTTGGGGCAGCGAGGGCGGGATCGGGTTGAGGGGCTGGCGCGCCCGTGGGATGTGCGAGGCTGCGGCACAGCGCCGCACCAGGAGATCGACCCATGAGCCGTTCGCGCGTTCCGTTGTCCTCGATCCTCGCCGTGCTGGCCGCGGCGACCGCGCTCTCCGCCTGCAGCGGCGGCGGTGGCGGCGGCGACGACGGTGGTCCGATCGATCCGGGGAATCCGTCCTGCGCCGACGGCGTCGAGTCCTACGACAGCACCTTCGCCGGCATCCAGACGAAGATCTTCGAGCGCCGCGGGTGCACCGAGGACGCCTGCCACGGCAGCGCGAAGTCGGGCGGTCTCGATCTGACGCCGGCCAGCGCCTACGCGAGCATCTACGGCGTGCGCTCGACCTTCAGCTCGCTGGCGCGCATCGAGGCCGGTGACGAGGAGCGGAGCTTCCTCTGGCTCAAGCTCGCCGCGGCGACGCGGCCCGGCCGCTACGAGGTTGCGGGCTCGCCGATGCCGAGCGGCCTGCCGGCGCTGAGCGAGGAGGAGCTCGAGCTGCTGCGCCTGTGGATCTACGCGGGCGCGCCCGAGACCGGCGTCGTCGCCGGCAGCGAGGAGCTGCTGGGCGCGTGCCTGCCCGAGCCCGAGCCGATCGAGATCGAGCCGCTCGAGCCGCCGCCCGCCGGCGCCGGCTTCCAGCTCACCATGCCCGAGTGGGACCTGAAGGCGGAGACCGAGTTCGAGGGCTGCATGGCGACGTACTACGACGTCACCGACCAGGTGCCCGCCGAGTTCCGCGACCCGAGCGGCACGATGTTCCGCTTCGGCGCGACCGAGGTCCGGCAGGACCCGCAGAGCCACCACGTCTTCCTGTACTACCCGCTCGGCAACTTCACCGCGGCGGGCGTGGACGTGTACGCGCCCGAGTTCGGCGAGTGGACCTGCCGCGGCGGTACGTCGATCGGTGCGTCGTGCGACCCCAAGGCACCCGACGCCTGCACCGGCGGCGGCATCTGCGCGAGCGAGCTGCGCAAGGGCCTCGCCTGCGTCGGCTACGGTCCGCGCAGCGCGGGCAACACCGTGCTGATCGGCGGCGCCGGCCAGCCGGTCAGCCGTAGCGACTACCTGCCGGGCGTGTTCGCGCAGCTGCCGATGAAGGGTGTGGTGTACTGGAACAGCCACGCCTTCAACCTGACGAAGACCGACGGCGTGATGCACGTGAAGCAGAACTACGAGTTCACGCGCGATCAGCGCTTCACCGTGACCGGCCTCGCCGACTTCTCGGCGATCTTCCGCCCCAACGCGCCGCCCTACACGCGCGAGACCTACTGCAACGACAACGTGCTGCCGCGCGGCGCACGTCTGTTCAACGTGCAGACGCACACCCACAAGCGCGGCAAGCGCACCTGGGTGACCACCGCCGACGGCACGATGATCTACGAGAACTTCTCGTTCTCCGATCCCGTGCAGGGCGACTTCAACCCGCCGCTCGCCTTCGACTCGCCCGATCCGGCGGAGCGCACGCTGCGCTACTGCGGGACCTACGAGAACGGGCTCACGACCGACGGCGCGCCCGACCCGAGCGCGGTGACGCGTCTCTCTCGCGTGAGCGTGACCGCGGCCGGACAGATCGGCGGCACGTGCCGGCCGGTGGCCTGCACGGCGGGACGCGTCGGTGCGGCGTGCAACGGCGCGAACGACGACGCGGCCTGCGACTCGTCACCCGGCGCCGGCGACGGCGAGTGCGACGCCTGCCCGATCACCGGCGGCGAGAGCACCGAGAACGAGATGTTCAACATGTTCGGGCTCTACTTCATCGAGCCCGCGGTGGCCGCGGCCGACGCCGCAGCTGGCGTGGCGACGGCGGCGCAGCTCGATGCCGCGCTCGACGAGGGCGGGCGCTCGCTCGCGACCCGGCCGATCCTGCCGTCGAGCACGGGCTGTGCGATGGCGCAGTCGGGCACGAGCCAGGCGATGCACGGCGTGGTGCTGGCGACCGACGGGCTGGCGGGGAGCGCGCACTAGCGGACTTGAGGACGATCGCAGGCCGCGGACGCCCGCGCGCGCTCAGCGCGCGGCGTCCGCGTAGCCCGCGTACGACTCCTTCAGCACCGCGTGGTTGAGGAGCATCTCCGCGACCTGCCGCTCTCCGGTCGCGTCGAAGATGCGCGTGCGCGTCCAGTACGACTCCGTGCGCTTGCTCTCCGACAGTGCCACGATCTCGCGCCGCAGCACGTACTCCTCGCCGACGCAGAGCGGGCCGTCGATCAGCCGGATCTCCTGGTCCGCGAACAGTCCCACGACCGGGCCCTTTACCGGGAAGCGTGCCTGGTGGCCGGTGTACTCGGCGAGGACGCTGATCATCTCCATCGGGACGATCGCGCGACCCCACGGCGAGGCCGACGCGTCGTGGTACCAGGGCGACGGCTCGGTGATGACCGCGAGCTTCTGCGTGAGCGAGAACGGGTAGAGCGCACCCATGTTCTGGTCGGGATCCATGCGCACGCGCTCGTCGGCGGCACCGCGCAGCCCCACCTGCAGGTCGGCGAGGATCACGAGCTTCTCCGGCGTGCGCAGCTTCGCGAGCCGCTCGTCGAGCAGCGACGGCGTGTCCTGCGGACCGATGCTGGCGCTCGCCTCCAGCACGGGCGTGCCGTCGGCCTTCTCGGCCCACGCACGCGTGCGCGTCGCGCCGGCGCACGGCAGCTCGACGAAGGCGCGCACCTCCTCTCCCTCGACGACCATGTTCTGGTAGTGCGCCGACAGGCAGCCGTGCTCGAACCAGCCGCGCCCCCAGACCTGCGCGAGCAGCGGCGCGAGCTGGCTGAAGTGCGTCGGTCCCTCGATCGGCCCGGCGCGGAAGCCGAGCTTCTCTGCGATCGCGTCGTCGTGGATCGAGCCGTGCCCGCCGTACTCCTGCTCGGCGAGCATCTGGCGCGGGCGGCGGAGCGGGCCAGAGAGGACGAGGGGGGTGTCGAAGGAGTTCGGCGTCATGCGTGTAGCGTTGCACGATCTCGCGCGGCGGGTGAAGAGGGGCGTTGCCAAGGGAGGTCGTCGACGCCGGACCCGGCCGCACCGGAGTGCCGCCTTCGAAGCTCGTCGTCGAGCTGACGCCGGCGGTCGAGGACCTCGTCGAGGTTCTCACGGGTCTGCGGGGCGCGCACGCGATCGTGCTCGGCGGCTCGCGCGCGAGCGGTACGAACGACGCGTCGTCCGACTGGGACCTCGGCGTCTACTACCGCGGCGACCTCGACCTGCCGCCGCTCGCAGCGCACGGCGTCGTTCACCCGCCGGGATCGTGGGGGCGCCTCATGAACGGTGGCGCGTGGCTGCGCTTGGGCGACGCGAAGGTGGACGTGCTGCTGCGCGATCTGGACACGGTCGAGCGATGGAGCGAGCGCGCCGAGCGCGGCGAGTTCGAGATCGACGCGCTGCTCGGCTACGTCGCGGGCGCGCCGACGTACCTGCTCACGGCGGAGCTCGCCTGGTGCCGCGTGCTGCGGGGGGTGCTGCACGCTCGCCCGTTTCCCGAGCTCCTTGCCGCGGAGGCACCTGCGAGGTGGCGCTTCCGTTGGTCGTTCAGCCTCGACCACGCGCGCATGCACGCACGGCGTGGCGACGTCGTCGCGGCGCTCGGTCAAGCAGCGAAGGCCGCGCTCGAGGAGGCGCACGCGGTGCTCTGCGCGCGCCGCGAGTGGACGTGCAACGAGAAGGGCCTGCTCGAGAAGGCCGGGCTCGCGCGGCTGCGCGAGCTGTGCGCGGCAGTGGCGGCGAGCCCGGTGGATCTGCTGCGCTGGGTGGACGGCGTCGCCGCCGAGCCGGGCGTGGCGGCGAACGAGCCGCGTCCCTGGCGGTGAGGCGATCCCGCCGTTCGAGCGCTGACGAGGAGGTGACATGCGTCTCGGCTCACGCACAACGTCGAAGAGGTGAGCATGTTCGAGAACATCCTGCTGGCCCTATACCGTGCGCGACGATGATCGCGCCCACAGCACCACCCACGCTCTGGATCTTCGCCGGCCTTCCCGGCTCCGGGAAGTCGACCCTCGCTCGCATGCTCGCGACACACGTCGGCGCCGCGTGGCTGCGCATCGACACGATCGAGCAGGGGCTGCGCGACCTGTGCGGCACCGACGTGCAGGGTGAGGGCTACCGCCTCGCGTACCGCATCGCTGCCGACAACCTGCGCGCCGGCACGAGCGTCGTCGCCGACTCGTGCAACCCGATCGAGCTCACGCGGCGCGAGTGGGAGAGCGTCGCGCTCGACGCGGGCGCCGCGTACGTCAACGTCGAGGTCGTGTGCTCGGATCGCGACGAGCACCGGCGGCGCGTCGAGACGCGACCGTGTGCCGTGCCCGGGCTCGTGCTGCCGACGTGGCACGACGTGCTGGCACGCGAGTACCACCCGTGGACGGTCGCGCGCGCGGTGATCGACACCGCGGGGCGGACTCCCGACGAGTCGTTCGCCGAGCTGCTGGCGAGGGAGCTTCTTCCGTCCGGTGCCGGGAGGTAGCGCATGGCCGAGAGCGACGCGGTCGCCGTGGTCCTGCATCGGGCGGTGGTGGCGCAGCGGAGAAGGCCGGCGAGCGAGGGCCCTGGCTCGATGGATCCGACGCCAGAGCACTCGACGCGTGGGAAGCGAATGTTCCTTCGTGCTCTGGACGTCGCCTCACTCCGTCGACTTCGGCGGCCCCGCACCGGCAGTCGAGCGACTGACGACTCCCGCCGCCCGCGCCGCCTGCGCCGCATCCTCCACCGCCGCCAGGATCTCCCGCGCACGATCGAGAAACACGCGCCCCGGCGGCAGCAGCGTCATCCCCCGCGGCGTGCGCGCGAAGAGCGGCGTTCCGATCTCGTCCTCGAGCGCGCGGATCTGACGGCTGACCGCAGGCTGCGCGACGTACAGCCGCTGCGCCGCGCGCCCGACGTGCCCGTCCTCGGCGACGGCGACGAAGTAGTGAAGCTGCGACAGGCTCATGGCTCGACTTTGCCGGCCAGCCGCACCACTTGGCAAGGCAGCGGACGACGACCGCGCTGCCGACAGGGGGCGAGAACGAATCGGCATTGGACGCAGCCCGCCCTTCCCGCGAAGATTCACGGGAAGAATGCCGGTCGAGATCCTGAGCCCCGCCCAGATCGAGCGCATGCGCCGGGCCGGCCGCGCCGCCGCCGAGACGCTGGCCTTCGTCGGTGCGCGCCTGAAGCCGGGCATGTCGACCGCCGACATCGACCGCCTGGTGCGCGAGGACACGGCGCGACGCGGCGGGCGGCCGAGCCAGCTCGGCTACATGGGGTTCCCCGCGGCCGTCTGCACGAGCCGGAACGAAGTCGTCTGTCACGGGATTCCGAGCAAGCGCGAGATCCTCGAGTCCGGAGACATCGTCAACGTCGACGTCACGACCGAGCTCGACGGCTACCACGGCGACACGAGCGCGACGTTCCTCATCGGCGACGTGAGCGACGACGCGCGGCGCATCGTCGACATCGCGCGGCGCTGCCGCGATGCGGGCATCGCCGTCATCCGCGAGGGCGCGCGGCTGGGCGACATCGGTACGGCGATCGAGGATCTCGCGCGCAGCGAGGGAGTGAGCGTCGTCGCGGAGATCGGCGGGCACGGGATCGGCCGCAGCATGCACGCCGATCCGCACGTCGCGCACGTCGGCGGGCGCGGCTTCGGACAGCGCCTGAAGGCCGGCATGGCGATCACGGTCGAGCCGATGGTGAACCTCGGCGGCGCCGCGGTCCGCCAGCGCGCCGACGGCTGGACCATCGTCACCGCCGACGGCAGCCTGTCGGCGCAGTGGGAGCACACCGTCGTCGTCACGCGCGACGGCTTCGAGCTGACGACCGATCTTCGCGGATCGTCGAGCCGCGTGCCCGACGAAGACGGCCAGGCGGCGAGGTGATCCGCATCGGCATCCTCGGCAATTCCGGACCCGGGAAGTCCGCGATGCCCGGGGGCGCCGTGAGCATCCCAGGTCGGCATCCCTCCGCAACGGGGTCGGCGCGGGTGTCGCGCCGTCTGCCGAGCCGAGGCGGCTGCCGCGCGGTCGGCCCGAGCTAACGGGCCGCGGCGCGTAGCTGCCGCTCGAGGTTCGCCATCGCGTGCCGGAGGACGCGCCCCATCACGAGCGGCGCGATCGGTCCCGAGAGCCTCTGCAGCAGCCGCGGCTCGATCGCGAGCGTCGAGGTGACACGCGTCGCGGGGCTCTCCTTAGGGCCGAGCGGCGCGTCCTCGACGTCGAACACCTCGACCTGCGCCGACGCGAGCGGCGTCGACGACTCGATCACTGTGTACGCCCATCGCTGCCCGTCGTCCAAGGCGAGCATCTCCTCGACCCAGCGCGTGCCCGACACGTCGGCCTCGCGGATCGAGCCGACGCCGTGCGGCGGCGGCGACGCGTAGCGCGCGCTGCGCACGCCGGGGAACCAGGCGGGCCAGCCCGGTGGGTCGGCGAGCGCGGCGAACACGGCGGCGCGCGGTGCGCGCACCACTGCGGCGAACACGTGCCGCACCGGCGCGCGCGCGACGAAGCCGAGGTCCTCCCTGCGCATCGCGTGGGCCCTATCGGGGGACGGGGGCGCTCACCGAGGGGCTGCCAGGAGCGGCGTCCGCCGCTGTCGGGGTGCCGCGTTCATCACTGACTTCGCCCGTGCCGCCGGCGCATCTCCGCGCGCGGATCGGAGCGTCACGGCACCGCGCTGCCGTCGAAGTAGCCGAGCGCCCTCTGGTACGCGGCGATGCCCACCACGGATCCGATCACCCGACCGGGGATGTCGTCGGCGCGCGGGTGGATACCGCTCCAGATGCGCGAGATGCCGGCCTGGTCGGCGGCGTCGTAGTACGTCGCCCACTGCAGCGTCGTCGGCTGCGTCGGGCCCTTCTCGGGCGGCAGGTACGTGTCTGCGGGGGCGACGAACTCGCCGAGGCCGCCGGGAAAGAAGGCGTCTCCGGTGAACAGCGTCAGCACCTCGGCCGCGGCGCGGCTGAACGTGCTGTGGCCGGACAGGAAGCCCGCGAAGGGCGGCGTGACGAAGGTGTTCTTCTGGTAGGCGGTCCAGCGCCGCGCGCGGATCCAGCCGATGCCGCCGACCGTGGTTCGCGGGTTCGCGGGCTCGCCCCGCCAGCCCCGCACGGCGATCTCGCCGACGAACGAGGCGAGATGCGCGTGCCGCTCGCCGGGTGCGCTGCTGTCGGCGGTGATCACCTCGATCAGGCCGGGTACGAGCGGCAGCCCGTCCGGGTGGTACGACGGGCCCACCGCGTCCGACGACTGCCCGAGGCCGCCCATCCAGCGGACCATCGAGATCGGCCGCACCGAATCGTACACCCGCTTCTGCTCCCACGCGGCGATCGCGGCGTCGTGCACCGCGCCGTTCAGCGCGAGGTAGAGCTTGACGTCCCACGCGAGGTCGTCGAGCACGGGACCGCCGCCGCCGAGCCGTTTCTCGAACGAGGGATGGTCCGAGACCTCGTTCGCGACCACATTCCAGTGTCCGGGGGGCGTCTCGGAGTCGGGGCCGTCTGCCCAGTACATGCCCAGCGTGCGGTAGAAGTCGTTGCGCTTGACGGGGTTCGGCGGGTACGCGAGCCCGGTCGCCGGATTGATGGCGTGCCCCGTGCCGTCGTTCGCGCCCAGCGAGTTGTTGCCCCGTGTGCCGGGCGAGCCGTCCACGAGCGTGCCGTCGGTCGAGTCGAGCAGGCTCTGCTTCGCGATCACGTCGACCGCCTGGTCCTGGAACTCCGCCGCCTCACCCTCCAGCGTCGGCGGTGCGGGTGGATCGAAGTACGGCACGCCGGGGGCGGGGCGCTCGAGCGCGAACGGCAGCACGGCGCCCCAGTGCGACCCGAGGAACGTCTGCACCCTGCCCGGGATCGGCACGCCGTTCTGCCCGATCTGCACGTCGAGCGCGATCGGCTGCCAGTGGCTCGGTGCGAGCATGAACGTCCCGGCGTCCTTCCACACCAGCGGCTCGTTGAGCGGCACGTAGCTCGGGTCGGCGTAGCCGTTCGCCTCGTTCGAGCCGTCGGCGAGGCCGTGGGCGATGAGCCCGGCGGCGATGCGGTTGCCGACCGCGGCCGGAGCGTCGCCGTCGGTAGCGGTGAACGCCTGGTCGAGTCCGAGCGCGTAGAAGAGATCGCCGAATCGCGCGAGCGAGGTGGCGGCGCCGCGTGACGCGGCGAAGCGGTGCCGCAGCAGACGGAACGCCGCGAAGCTGATCGCGACCTCGCGCGCTGCCGCGACGTCGCCCGCCGCCTCGCGCGCGCCGTACAGGTAGAGATCGGCCGTTCCGTCGTACGCGGCCCACGCGTCCCACATCGCGACCGAGAGGTGGAACAGGTTGCGCGCGTGCACCACCGGCCGCGGTGTGTCGACGCGGATCGCAGCCAGCAGCTCCTCGTCCCAGAGGCGCGCGACCGAGTGGTCGCGCGCCGGACGATCGCCGCAGTACGCGGTCGCGACACCGCTCTCGAACTCGTGGCACGCGGCGTTGGTACGGTCGGCGGCGTTCAGCCCCGTGCAGACGTCGCAGTGGACTCTCGGCTCGACGCACGTGCCGAGCGCGCCTGCCGGACCCGAGGCGCACTCGCCCGGGAATGCGGCCGCGACCGGCTCACCGTCGCAGGCGCGCGCCGCGTCGGCGTTCACGTCGGCGGCGATGCGTGCGACGCGCCCGCGCGGGTCCTCGCCGACGCACGCGGCGAGCTGCTGCGCGCTCTCCGCACCGCCGGCGAGCGCCTCCTCCGTGCAGCGGTTGAACTCGCGCAGCTTCGCCACGGCGATGCGGCCCATGCCGCGGACGACCGTCACCTGGCACGACGCGCGGCGCGGCTGGTCCGCGCTCGCGCCGAGCACGCCCGCGGCGTCCGGGCCGAAGACGGTGCGCACCTGGCGCAACCCGTCGAGGATGTGATTGACGCCGTCCGCGTCGCGCGGTCCGATCGGCGGCGTGCCATCGCACCAGCGTGCCTCGGCGACCGCGGTGGTGATGCGGGCTTGCACGATGCGGCCGTGCGCGTCGGCGAGCGTGCACTGCTCGATCGTCTGCCCCGCGGCGAGGCGTCCGCGTACCGCGAGCCGCGCGCAACGGAGCAGCTCGCGCGTCGTCGCCTTGGCGACGTTCGCGCCGACGCGGTTCAGCTCGACGATGCAGCGCCGCTGCGCGGGCGTCGGCGCAGCGGCGCCCGCGGGCCGAGCCGCCGCGAGCGTCCCGCAGCCGAGAAGCAGGGCGAGGATCGTGCGGTGGATCATGCTCGTGTCAGCGGTAGGAGACCGTCGATAGCGAACCGCTCAGGCGGCAATGGTCGCGCTCGAGGTCTGGTTGAAGGGCGTCGACGTCGTACTGCCGCCCGTGCCGATGCCGCCCGGATCGACGAGGCTCAGCGTGCCGGAGCTGAGCGCCACGTTCGAGCTGCCGGTCAAGGCGCCGATGTCGGACGAGCCGCTGCAGCCCGCGGCGTCGTTGAGGCGGTTCATGTCGCCCTGGCGCTGCGTCGCGATGTCGAGGCGGTAGCCGCCGGCCGCCGTCGCGTTGAACGACATGTTGTGCTGCGCGTTGCCGCTGGTGTCGCGCGTGCTGCCGATGCCGACGTCGGCGTTGACGTTCCACGCGTAGCGGCTCTGGAAGGTCGTCCCGTTGTTGGTCGGGATGCTCGTCGAGCTGCCGCAGAAGCCGTCCGAGTTGTTCGCGCCCGAGCAGGTCGATCCGGCGTTGCTCGACGCCGCGCTCGACAGCTGCGCGCTCGCGGCCGACGGCGACAGCGCGAGTCCGAGGACCGCGACCCAGAGCAATGCACGGATGCGAGACGGGCATGGACGGCGACGGGCGGTGCAGGTACGCATGGCAGCCTCCTGGTTCGGCTCTTCGGTGACGCGCAGACGACGGACGACGAGCTGCTGGATCGCACGTCGGGAGCCAGACGGCGGTTCTAGCGACTCCGGTCGAATCCGGTCAACGAACTACCTGTCCGACGCGCGCTCCGGGCGTCCTCGAGGCCCCGGGGGCTGCCCCGATCGTGCAGACCCGCCCGATTCTGACCCGGCGGCCCGGACGGGCCGTTCAGCGCAGCGCGCGCGTCGCCCAGCCCGCGACTGCCCCGCCCAGGATCAGCCAGGTCGTGTTCGGCTTCCAGCGCAGCAGGATCACCAGGCTCGCGAGCGCGAGCAGCGACGTCGGGATGTCGACGACCGATGCGCTGACCAGCTGCAGCACGACGACCGCCATCAGCGCGAGCGAGGCCACGTTGACGCCGTCGAGAACCGCGCCCGCGATCCACGACCGGCGGAGCCGCGGCACGAGCGGCGCGCTCGCCGCGACGAACACGAACGCCGGCAGGAAGATCCCGAGCGTCGCGGCCGCTGCCCCGGCGTTGCCGGCGAGCAGGTAGCCGACGAAGGTCGCGGTGGTGAACACCGGCCCCGGCGTGAGCTGCCCGATGGCGATCGCGTCCACGAGCTGTCCGGGCGTGAGCCATCCCAGGCGCTCGACGAGCTCGGCGCGCAGGAAGGCGAGCAGCACGTAGCCCGACCCGAACAGCACCGAGCCGATCTTGGCGAAGGTCCAGAACAGCGCGGTGGGGCCGACCGCTGCGGACGCGGCGGCAGGTGCCGCACCGATCGCGAGCGTCGCCGAAGGCGCGGTCGACGCGAGCGTCGCGAGCGGCACGAGGGCGAGTCCGCCGCCGGTC
>Ga0194132_10003102_pt1 | contig 30119 bp, 33 predicted proteins | sample TA2KigOf80mmetaG_FD_148612 | JGI IMG/M metagenome (GOLD analysis project Ga0194132, IMG submission 148612) | Freshwater microbial communities from Lake Tanganyika, Tanzania - TA2015054 Kigoma Offshore 80m | ecosystem: Environmental > Aquatic > Freshwater > Lake | place: Tanzania: Lake...
AAAAAAGAACTAAATGGAGAAATCTATGATATGGGTAGGAAATATGATAAAGAAGGTTTCATCAACAAAATCAAAACAGATGATGAGTTTGCTAAGAAGTGGGGTGAATTAGGACCAATTTATGGTAAGCAGTGGAGAAGTTGGGGAACAAATAAATACGATGTTATTGGTATACATAGAGTAGATCAAATCCAAAATCTAATCTCCGAACTTAAAACAAATCCAGACTCAAGACGACTAATGGTTTCAGCTTGGAATGTAGGTGAATTAGACCAAATGGTTCTTCCACCTTGTCATTATGGATTTCAGGTTTATACAAGAGAGCTAACCTGGGAAGAACAGGTGCAATGGGTAATGAAAAACACCGGTGTTGAATGGGAGAATGTCTATATTGTTGAAGAAGTTGCTAAAGAGTCAACTCCAAAAAGAGCAGTTTCGCTAATGTGGAATCAGCGGTCAGTTGATACTTTCTTGGGTTTACCATTCAACATTGCCTCTTATGGACTGTTGCTTGAAATCATTGCTAAAGAAGTTAATATGGTTCCTGATGAACTAATTGGTAATTTAGGTGATGTACACCTTTACAGTAATCATATCAAACAAGCAAAGGAACAGATTGGTAGAGAACCTTACCCATTACCAATAGTCAAATTAAGCTCAGGTCATAACCTCAGAGCGGCTATTAAAGGTAACTTTGATGAGATTGATCCAACCGACATCCTATTAATGAACTATAAATCACACCCAATAATTAAAGCACCTCTTTCAAACTAGACTGAGGTAAATAACTTTAATGTATATTTATATGAAAAGAACCTTTTATATGTTGCTAATGTTGTTACCGGTGGTAGCAATGGCACAATCCCAACCTAAATATGCGGCAACTGATACTGTAAGACTAAAACATACAAATTACACAGCAGTTTTTTCAAAATCACTAAAGTATCCAGTTCTTGTTGAGTGGTGGACTACTAAAGCAATGGTAACTTGTTCAACTCCTCTTAAAAGAAAGGATTCATTTAAACCTGACCCATTACTTCCAGCTGAAACAAATATTGCAGCAGATTATGTTGGATCAGGAACCGACCGTGGTCATATGATGCCGGTGGCTGATAACCTTTGTCAAACTCAACAAGTTCAGGATGAATGTTTTTATTTTTCAAACATGGCTGCCCAATACCATTCCCTAAATGCAGGAGATTGGAAGTCCCTGGAAACTTATACTCGTGCACTTGCATCAGAAAGAGATTCTATTAGAGTTTGGTGTGGTAATATTGGAGTAGCTAAAACAATCGGAAAGGGCACAGCTGTTCCAACTCACTGCTGGAAAGTTATTTACATTAAATCGTCTAATGAATGGCATGCATTCTTATTTGAAAATACTACAGAAAAGCCAGATGGCTTAGCAAATAATGAAGTGGCACTGCCTCAAATTAAAAAGCTTACCGGATTTAAGTTTAGAGTTAACTAAATTGGGTATAATATCCTAAACCCAACCGTTATGGATATTCGATTAACTGATACTTTTATAAAAAGTCTAAAGCGACTTATTTGGCATGAAAGCAGTGTCTATAAAACCTGGGCATTTTTTCGCTATGATATCTCCAGATTTATTAAGAATGTTTGGAGATTCCGAAAACCTCTTGCAAACCATTATTGGTGGGATCATCATGGCATATTAAGATTCATGGAAGTTGCGCTAATCCATATGTCTGATAATATTGAAGTTCACGGTAATGAAATAGATGAAACTCGTCTTAAGAAAGTTGCAGCAATGCGTAGAGTCATTAGACTAATTCAAAACTACAATGATGATCAGTATATTGAAATGGCTGAAGCTGAACTTGGTGAAATTGTCCATCATCCATGGGAATTTGAACCAGTTGATGGAAAGGACGATCTTTTTCAATTAGTCGACCATGATACACCAAAAGAAAAGGAGCATACCCGCAAAGTTTATGATAGAGCCAGAGAAATAGAGGTTTCTGAATGGAATGAATTAATGTTAATTCTTAAGGGCCAAAACTATACCAAATTTAAGAAAAAGGTCGATTGGAATAAACAGTTTGATGGATCAGGTCTAAAGTCCTGGTGGAACTAATTTTTAGTATAATATTATTATGGAAAATCAACCTACATTTAAGATATTTGTTAGAGAATATTGTAAAAGAAACAGTATTCCACTATCAAAGGTTATTTTGGATAGAAATTTAGCCAATAAAATCAAAAAAATTTATGACACAACCTATGGAAGCTCAACTAAAAAAACTGCCTGAGGCAGAGGTAACTGAATTTGCAAAGGAAACTGCAACGGCAATGATGCAAGCAATGGGCCAAGCAAAAGTAATGGGTCTGTTAAAGACTGATGAAGATATGTTGGATCTTATCGCGGTGGGCCTCAATGAAGCCTTTATTCAATTAACCGAAAAAATGGAAACGCCAGGAGAAGACTCTAAAATTATCCTAAAATGAAACCAACAAGCCCAGTAGATATCGTATTTAAACGGACGCCTAAAACCTTTGCGGCTAAACCAAAGGAAGAAAAAGAGCCTGCCCCTGACTATTCTAAATACGAAATTCTAGCTGAAGCAGCATTTGACACTATGCTAACTCCCCCTAAACTTATTAGAACTCCTGGATTTATTAAACGTATGCTAAATCGACTTTCCTTTAAGTTTAAGAGATATTTAGCAAAACAGAGACTTAAAAAATTCTATTCTTCTCAAAATGGAATTGCAATTGATGGAAGAACTGAACTTGCAATTAAGGCGCTTGAGGTTTCACTAAAGGATCCCACTAATACTCTTTTAATTGCGCCAACTTCTGGTTCTAGATACGTACAAACCACAAATTTACAAGTATTCATAATTCTTAAGTACCAAATGATTATTTTGTCCAACCATCAATATTATTATGAAATTGCTATTTCAGGTTCAGTTTATGATTATTTGATAGATAGATTTGATAAAATGATTGAGAGTCGGCGCCGTCAAATGGAAAAGCATATGCTGGAAAATTCTAAAGTTACTTTAGAAAACGCTGTGTTAAGTTTACAGGAAAAAATGATTAAAAATATTAGTAAAAAACAATATGATGGCAAAAAGAGATACTAAAACCCCAGTCCTTGATAATTTTGGAAAAGACTTAACCCAGCTTGCATTTGAGGGTAGAATGGATCCAGTGGTCGGTCGACTTGCTGAGGTTAAACGCTGTAGTCAAATTTTATCTAGACGAAAAAAGAATAATCCAATTCTTATTGGAGAACCTGGAGTCGGTAAGACTGCAATTGTTGAAGGCATTGCCAAAATGATTGTGGAAAAAACTTGCCCAAGGATTTTATTTGATAAAAAAATTATTGCGCTTGAGATTAGCATACTAGTGGCTGGTACTAAATATAGAGGCCAGTTTGAAGAGAGGATGGAGGCCATTATCAATGAGGTCAGCGCCAATCCAAATATTATCCTGTTCATTGATGAAATTCATACAATGGTTGGAGCCGGTTCGGCAAGCGGTTCACTGGATGCAGCAAATATTCTTAAACCTGCATTGTCTCGTGGAGAAATTCAATGTATTGGTGCAACCACTCTTGATGAATATAGAGAATCTATCGAAAAGGATGGAGCTTTAAACCGGCGTTTTCAGCAAGTAATGGTTGAACAGTCTACACCAGAGCAGACACGCCAAATTTTACAAAATATCAAAGAATATTACGAAAGTCACCATTCAGTTAATTATACAGATTCTGCTCTAGATTCTTGCGTAAAACTTGCAGATCGTTACTTAACTGATAGATTTTTTCCAGATAAGGCGATTGATCTTTTAGATGAGGCGGGCGCAAATGTACACATTGATGGTATTATAGTACCTCAACTTATTAGGGAGCTTGAAGAAGAGCTTGGTGAAATTTCAAAAAATAAGAGGCAGGCGGTTGAATCCCAAAAATATGAAACTGCCGCAAAACTAAGAGATGCAGAAAAGGACCAACTTGCAAAAATAGAAGAGGCCAAGGTTGAGTGGGAAAAGACCCTAAAGGACAATCGACTTGAAGTCGATGAGAGAAAAATTGCAGAGGTTGTTGCAGCAATGACCGGGATCCCAGTCAACAAGCTTACTCAATCTGATATGGATAAAATAATGGCACTTGAAGAAGATTTGGCTAACCGCGTAATTGGCCAAAAAGAAGCCATTAAAAAATTAGCACGGGCAATTAAAAGATCTAGAGCAAATATTGCATCTCGTAAAAAACCCATCGGTACGTTTATGTTTCTAGGCCCAACCGGGGTCGGAAAAACCGAACTGGCTAAGGCTCTTGCAAAGGAAATGTTTGACTCGGATGAAAATATTATTAGAGTCGATATGAATGAATACGGTGAAAAATTTACTGCATCTAAAATGATGGGAGCCCCTCCGGGCTATGTTGGTTACGAAGAGGGTGGACAGTTAACAGAAAAGGTTCGCCGTAAACCCTATTCGGTAGTGTTGCTTGATGAAATTGAAAAGGCACACCCAGACATTTTTAATAGTCTACTCCAAATCCTAGATGAAGGTTATACAGTCGACGGCCGTGGAAGACGGGTTAATTTTAGAAATACTGTCATTATTATGACTTCTAATGTTGGGGTAAGGGATCTACTGGATCGAGGAGTTGGCATTGGCTTTGCCACTGCAAATAACATTGAGAGGGAAAGGGAACTTGCCAAAAACGTCTTGGAAAAGGCACTTAAAAACAAATTTCAGCCCGAATTTTTAAACAGGATCGACGATATTATTATTTTTGATTCACTTGAAAAGACTGAAATTAGCCAGATTCTTGAGCTTGAACTCAAAGATCTGCTTGTGAGATCTCTTGAAAATGGTTACACATTTGAATTAAATCAGTTGGCCAAGGACTTTATTGTTGAGCACGGCTATGACGAGAAATATGGAGCCAGGCCAATTAAAAGAATGGTTCAAAATCATGTTGAAGACTTATTAGCAGAACTCTGGATTGATGGTAAGTTAAAGGATAATGGTCACGTTAAGATAACAGTGTCAGAAGACAAAACTGGACTCGCTGCCCAAAGTATTGAATATTAGATTAGATAAATAATCTTGAAATAATTATTTAAAATGGGAAAATTTTCTAACAAAGAGTTGCCCTTTTTTTTAAAGAAGGCTAACTATTATTCAGACGACGAAACTTTCGATAACGAAGCCGGTCGTAACCCTCAGGTCACCGAAGAGTGCGAAACCTGTGGACAAGAACAGTCTATCCCCGAAAACAAGGTATTAAGATTCGCAGATTTTTTAAACGAAAAGAAATATCAAAGGAGATACGATAGAGACGGTGACGGCGACAATGATTTTGAAGATTACAAAAAGTTTAAAACTGATGCAATCAATAAGTCTAAAAAGAAAGCATCTGGCGTTACTGAAGGTCACTCTTGCCACGATGGTAGCAAAAATATGCTATCAGAAGCAGCCCATCACCTAATCGAATCAATGTGCGAATCAACTTATTCAGACGCGTCAATGTATGAAAATGATGAGGATCCAGAGCACAAATACGAAGGTTATATTAATGAGGCCTGTGCCTATATGGAAAAGTGCATGTACGAAATGGTAGATGATGGTCTGACTGTTAATGAAGGCTGGAACAACGAATCTGCATGTTACGAATCAACTTGCGGCATGATTAAAGAAGTTTGCGAAAAACTTTGCCACGAAGGTCTTGATATTCATACTGACGATTCGGATTGTACATACAATGATTATGTAAAAGAGGCCGTTGGTTGCTATAGAAATGGTCTTGCAGAGTATGGAATGGGTGGATATGGAATGAATGAGTCTACCGAGGAACCTGAAAAACCAACCGAAGACAACACACTCGAAATGGTTACCGCCTGGTTAGCAAATTCAGAAAATCAGGAAAAATCCTTAACTATGTCTCCAGAAGACCAAGCCAAGGAAATTGGAATAAGCCTGGCTGATTATACTAAAGCCCTAGAGACAATTAAATCTAATATGTAATCTGATTAAATTAATTAGTTAAACGCAGAGCTTAATGTTCTGCGTTTTTCTTTTTATGGGCCAGATTTAGTATATTTACATTGAATAATGGGCTAAATAAATAACAAAAAAGGATTAGCCTGTGCAAAAAGTTAATGAAATGGCATTTTCTAAAGACAACTCTATCATTATCTTTGATCTAGATGACACCCTGGTAGTTACCAATGCAAAGATCCTAGTTAAAGATTCTCTGACTGGCGAAACCTTTGATCTTACTCCACAGGAGTTTAATGAGTACGAAAAGGAGCCCCATCACGAGGTTGATTATAATCAGTTCAATGATGCAAATATTCTTAAAGCCGGCCGCCTAGTTGAATGGGTGCTTAATATATTAAGGGAAGCCTATGAATCTGGAACAGCTGTCGGCATTATAACTGCTAGAGATAATAAACAATTAGTTAGAGAATTTTTACTTTCTCATGGCATCGACGTACACCCTAAATTAATCTACGCCGTCAGCGATCCAGAATTTGGGGTTGACGGATCTATCGCAGAAAAGAAAAAAGAGGCTTTCAGAAAGCTAATCACAAAGGGTTTTAGACACTTTACTTTTTATGATGATGATCGTAAAAATCTAGAATTAGCAAAAAGCCTTGAAAACGAATTTGATAATATTACCATAAAGACCAGAAAAATTGGGCGGACACAGGTTCCAAAGCTTAATATTAAAACAGTTGGAATTTTCAGTGGAAAATTTAAACCACCACACACCGGTCACTATGAAGCAATTAAAAAGATTGCCGAAGAAAATGATGAGGTACACGTGTTTATCTCAAGGACTCCAATGGCTGGAATTAGTGGAAAAGAGGCCAGGGCTGCACTTGAATATTATCTAGAAGACTTTGATAATGTTGAATTGCATATTGCATCAGTAACACCAGTTAGAAGTGGATATGAATTTGTTGATGCCCTTGGTAAAACCCAGCTTGCACCAAATATAGTTGTTAATCTTTATGCAATCGCTAAAGATATGCCCAGATGGGCTGACATGGAAAAGTGGAAGGGCGCCATTTCTAAAATTAATAGAATTGAAACTGAACGCCCTGAATTTGGAGGAAACTCTGGTTCGGGAGGTGATGAAGATGGCATGTCTGGAACTTTAATGAGAAAGTTTTGGGCAGATCGGGATCTTGACAATTTTGCTTTAGGGATTCCTCAAGGAAAAGATCCCAACCGGGTTTGGTTACTATTAGGAGGTAAAATTGAAGAGGACCTGCTATTGCCAGAGTTACCCAGAAGCCGCTCTAAAAGTAACCCCGATATGGATGATTTACCACCAGAAAGGGCTCCTCAAAGAGTTGGTGGAGGAAATAGAGTTCCAGCCCAATGGACAATGTACAGAGCAAGTAGACAAGAACTAGGCGCCAGTCCCGCGGCTGGAACAAGCCGAATAAAAACTTTTTCGGACTTTATTTCCGATAAATAACAAAAAATAATTAACTAAAAATGATTAAATCTTTTCAAACCTATTTTGGCCTAACCGAGGACGCGGCGACTGATTTGGTAACTTTAAATACCCAAGAGGCAGTTGCAATGAAGAAGGTAGATGACGCCCAGAAGGAGCTTGATGCAATTCGTTTAAAAATTGCTGACACCAATAGGATTGCAGGAGAAGAGGCCAAAAAGAAAGCGCAGGCGGACCAAGCAGCAGCTGCGATGGCACCAATTTCCTAATTAAAATAACTCACCCCGTGTGACTAGACAAGAATTAATATCAGATATTATTGATGAAGTAACCTTTTCGGGGGCGCTTCCTTATCGGCTGCCAACCAAAGAGGTTGAACGGGTTATCAAGAATGCTGAAAATTTCTTTTATGATAACTGGCACTATGCTCTATCTAAAGCATATTTACAGATCCCAGTCGAAGTTTTTAGTGCGGCTCAATTCAAAGAGAGTCGTACTATCACTCTACCCGATTGTGTTCAATTTGTACACAAAGCGGTTGAACCTACTGGGGCATCAGTATTTTCAACGATGGATCGCGATTTTGGTGAAAATAAATTTATTGGAGCCGAAGTTTACCTAACCCCGTTTATTGGAGAGTCCTTAATGTACAGAACCGTAATGTTTTCATTCTTGGATTTAACTAGAGCATTTTTACTAGATACTATCACTTACGACTATAATAAAAATACAAAGCAGATAACTATATTAGGCCGAACTCCAAAAAGAGGAGCCGTATTAGAGGTTGCCAAAAAAATAGATGAGTCCAATCTTTACGAAGACGAAATGTTTCAGAGATACTGTAGAGCAAAATCAAAACAAAGACTTGGTGAAATGCTTACAACATTTGATTATGTTCTCCCAGGCGACGTTAAAATAAGTTATACTAATCTTGTCACAAAGGCTGATGCTGAACTGACTGCTGTACTGGATGCATTTAAAACTGAAAACCCTGCAGGTTGGATGTACACAATGAGATTTTAATTATGATTAGAGATATTTACCTAAAACATATTAATGACCCTGGATATAATCAAGATTCAATTATGGAGTCTCAAGAATTTGAAGTACTACTATCTCAAATTAAAATGACACTGTTAACTCCAAATCGTTCAGTATTAGGCTTTTCAGAGTATGGAGTCGATGAAGAAAGCATCCTATTTAATTTTTCAGATTCAGTTGATTTAGAATCTCTGGAAGCATCTTTAAGATTTCAGCTAAAAAAATATTGCACTTTACTCAGGAATAGAGATTGGGACGTTTCTGCAGTTATTGTACCGGATAGTATTGATCAGCACAGAGATACTATTCATGCAGTATTAACAGTTGACAAAACTGTAACCTTTGTTATAGCATACGATTAATTAATGATATGTATAAAAAACAAAAGCCGCAAAGCGGCTTTTTTTATGAAGTTTAAATAGTATTAAAGTGCTCCGGGTGCGCCAAGTTCAGTTGCAGTTTCTTTACCTGCCGCTGCCTCAGCTCCTGCTCCTCCTTCTGGTGCAGTACCGGGCTCAACGGCCGCGCCACCTGCTGCAGCCTCCACAGCTTCACCCTCAGCAGAAGGCGCCTGATTCATATAGTCTTTATTCTTTTGAAGATCCTCATCACTTATACGAAGATATTCTTTAACCAAGTACTCGGTTGAGAAGTAAGGTTTACCCTCATCATCAACAACCCCTTTAAGGGCATTAAGAGTAGCAAGGCGCTTATTCAGAAGATCCTGTTGTTTGATTTCTTCAAACACGTTATCATCATGCCAGTTAACACCAATTGCATTTTTAAATCGGTAATCGTCTTTTAGGTCTTTAAAATCAAGACACATTTGAAGGTATATTGGCTTGGTTAATAATTCTTTAAAGGCTGAGCGAAGACGTGTTACAAATTTATTATAACGAATTTCTTCACGACGGATACCTTCAGCATTCATTGTATATTGACCGGCACCATTTGCAGAATCCCATCTTGAATATGGAATCTTAGAGTCCATCTTTAGTTTATCTTTAAAATAATTAAGAAGTTCGGAACCTGACATATTTGGCCCAGCATATTCAAGAGGAGCAATGTCAATTGATTGGTTTTGGTCATTAATTGGGAGAATGTAATTCTTATAGAAGAGAAGATTGGGTCGACCGTCTACTTGAATTTCTCCAGTATTTGTATCAAAGAAAATATCCTCCTTTAATTGATTTGCAAATTCTCTAACGTCCTCCTTTGCTTTATTTAGGGACTTACTTCCAATTGGAACCTTAGTTGTTAACCGAATGGGGGCATTCATCGTATGCCAAATAACTTTAGAGTGTTCGATTACACGCATTAAGTTAAATGATCTAACCATTCTTTCAACAAATGAAATACGTTTTGTTCTAAAATGATTTGAATATGATAAGTAGATAACTTGAGAATCGGTTAGGGTTCTTATTCTAGAGTCGCCGGCAACCTTTTGGGCCCACTCTAAAACGATTTTACCGACTGCATCTTTTTTAATTTGTGGATAGAGGGTAGAAGGATCGATCTCTTTAAATCCAATAATTTCTCTTGGATTTTGTAGATCATCATATAAAATTTCAAAGGCGAGGTGGCCTTCAATTAACCACTGAAAAAAATACTGCCATGCTGAAATTCCCTCATTGAAACCCCAAGCATTATAAACCTTTTCAAAGTTTTCATTATACTTATCGATAACCTTTTCCTGATATTTAAGGCGCTGTTCTTTGTTTTTGCCTTTATACCGCATTTCTCCGACAAGGTCATTTGGATAGACAAATCTATTATCCTCGTCAAATACAATTGCATCATCGGTTATTGATTCAATTACAAATTCTATTTCCCCGTTTGAGGCTAGATCTCTAAGCCTTTCACGTTTTGTTGCGTAGTCTAATTGAAAAAAGGCGATTGCTTTGGTTCTAAGCGCAGAGGTTGTATCTGTAATGGCCATTGTTGCACGGGCCAAAGAATCTTGGGTTCCGCCAAGTACATTACCCCTGGCCTGCATGAGCTGGCTTTCAATAAAACCTATCGATTGTGAATTCTTAATTAAAAGATCTTCGTACTTCATACCGACTCTGCTTAAATCAGATAGTCTTGATTTAAGTCCGCCTAAGCCGATATTGTCTAGAAATCCTGCCATAGTTATGCGTTAAATTGTGATATTACTGAATCCATGCTTAAGGATCTGGTCTGGATGCCGTCAAAGATATTTGTTTGAGCTACCCTGGGCACCAGATGAAATGGAATAAGCTTTGGATTTATAATAGTCGCTTTTTGATATTTATTTACTGCATAACGGATGTTAAATCGGTCTCCGCTCGCGTTTTGAAAAAATTCAACCAGGGCAAATGGATTTGCATTAAATCCTATTAAAGGAGCATATTCCGGAAGCTCATACAGTCTTCTGGTATCTCCAATAAACTCCCCTTTATCATTATATGATTTACTTATGATATTATTAAATGCCTGCCAAAGTATGTTCAGGATGATCTGGGTAGCCCCGATCGACATTATTTTAAGATTTAATATAACTACGCCATCTATCTCATTAGCTAAGCAGATGCCGATGGGCCGCTGGTCGTAATAGGGTCTTTTAATTGGGTATTTTGCAAGTTCTTTGGGGTCTCCATATTGATCTGGAGTTGGAATAAGCGAATCATCTACTGGTTGAGAAAAAAAGGTGTAGACGTGCCCTGGTATAAAAATGGATTCGGGTAAAGGGGCAAGATCTCCAAAAAATGGATCTTCCAGTCTTTCGCCTTTATTTGTAAAGTCATCTATTTGATCGTTAAATGTTGGCTTGATCATCTCTATATTTTACAAACTTTTAAATAAGAAGTTTTCGGTAATAATTCCAAACTTTATCCCTTTTTGTGCAGCATAGTCACGGGCTGCTTCAAATTTAGCCTGGTTCATAATAAACTGCTTTGCAGCATAGACATAATTTGCAGTCTTTTTATCAGTCAGCCGCTTTGGTTTAGTTGGAGGGGCAACATACTTATTAGGTTTGATCTCAATTAGCCAATTTTCCTCGCTACCATCAGGGTTTCCTATTTTAACAAAGAAGTCAATATAGTAGACATGGCCCCTCTTATCTAGAGGACTGTAATATGGAATTCCGATCGGCTCCGACGAATATTTAACGACAGATGGACTAGAGTCAAGCCACTTTAAAAATTTAAATTCCCAGCTTGATCTATAAATAATTTGACCCGGATTCCCCATATATTTTTCTGGATTTTGTGGTCTAAAATAACCCTGCTTAACTAAACCTCCAAGTCTGGGCTTAAGAAAAGATTTGATATTACGATTTTGGTTTTTACCTATCATGTTATTATTTATAGATAGGCGATATCGTATACTGAGCTGCTAAAGTACTTACCGATTAGTGATTGAAATTGATCGAGTGTAATAGATGGATCTTGTGTATTTAAAAATAAAAAAAGATCATTAATATCTTTGATTTTAGAAATCTTGATAATTTGGGTTGGATAGTTCTTTTTTAATTCATTAATGAGAGCATTCCATAAAAATACAGAATAGCCGTCCTTAATAAAACCTAGCATTGAATCCTTGCCCGCCTTATCCCTATCAAAGATAATTTTAATGTCCACTGCTCCCATTGCCTTTAGGATAGATTTTGCTTTGGAAACTCCTGAAGTGGCAAGCCCATTCTTTAAAAACATCGAGTCGATTTGACCTTCAGTTACCATTAGTGGCTGGGTAAAATCAACGTTAAGAATATTAAAATAGTTATTTAGATAGTTGGCATCGTCAATAATTTCAGGGGTGTCACTGTTTGAAAAAATCTTTGAAACCTCATTGTAGGACTTGATTAGATATTTTCGATCAGTAAATGGATCTAGGCTTCTGGTTGCAAGTCCTAAAACTTTACCAGACCGATGATCAAAGTTAAAAATATAAACCTTGTTGTCCATTGCATCAGCATACATAATGTCTCCAAAGTTTTTAACTTTGGTTAAACCTCTAGCTTGGGCAAATCTAAATGCCGCCGATTTTTCTGAAATTTGATCTAGCCGCTTTAGCGAAAAGCGATTAATCACATCTGTGATTGAAATCATGCCCTTTCGATTAGACGTCAAGAAACGAACAAGGTGGTTTTCTGTAGTCTTTTTATAATTGACTTCCAGATCGGTCTCTTCTAAAAATAACGAAGAGATAATGCCATACTGATTACTTAGACTTGCAACAAATTCACCAAGACTCATCCACGCCATGCACCCATCGTTAAAACACTTATAGGTATTAGTCTCCATATAGAGGTGGCCCCTTTTCTTTGATGCCTTAACTTTGGAGTCTCCACAAAATGGACAGGCAAAATTTAATTTGTTTTCGCTCTCTTCAATAATCTGTTTATCATGGATGCCAGGAAACCTGGCAAGCAAGACACTCTTAACAAACTTGGAAACTTCGTTTATGTCCATCTATTAATCTTCTACCTCCTCCAACTCGTCTTCTTCAACTACAACGGCTTTGGAAGTTTTCTTTTTCTTGATTTTATCAATATATTTGGCAAGTTCGGCATCTGGCACAACTACCGTATTTAAACCGTACTTTGAAACAATATTTAAGTATTGTGGCATCAATTGAGGCGGCACAGCTAATTCGGGATTTGCAATAAATTCCTGAAGAGACTCTGGCACAAGGGTATTTTCAAAAGTTTCTGAATCAACAATATGGATTGGAAAATCTTGAGCGGCTTGACCCTTTTTCGGTTTGTGTTTAACTACTTCGATTGCACGTCTTAGTTGAAGATTAATTTGAGGCAATCCCATTGCAAGAAGCAGCTTGTTTAGGGGTTCGCAAATTAACCTAAAGAATTGTTGATCTTTGTCCATTGGAATTGCAAATTCTGAAGGATAAACCCCTGGAGAAAATGCAAAAATATCGAAATCGTACTGGTTTTGAGTAGCGTAGTAAAATTTAACCTTACCGCTTACTACTCGATTGTATTTTTTATTACCGGTTTCTTTTAATAAGAAATTATGATAAGCGGCCGCTCTTGTATAAATCGGAGCGCCTTTATCTAAACGAAGAGGTGATTCACTTTTAACGTATTTGTCATAGGTGCGAACTGAGAATGAAAAACTAATATCATCGGGCGTAAGGGATTCCATTTCGGCTCTTAGCACCTGTAGTTTTGGAATTAATTCACCTTCAAGATCTAGCGCATAACCTCGATCTAAAAAGAAATCATATAATTTTTCAAGGTGATTTCTTGCCCAAATTGGATAAGATGATTGGACCTTTTCAAGACCCTTTACGACTTGATTTTCACGTTCAGCTAATTCTTCAGCTGGATTATCTTCATAACTAACCTTAAGTACATACTTTTTCTTAGCACACCAAATTGCAGCCCTTGATAAATTTTCTAGTTCAAAATCTTGGCGATTATTGGTGTTAAATGCAGACGCATACTTTTGAAATGCAGCTTTGAAGTAGTCTTTAAGGCGCTCGCGATTAATTGCTAAGCAAAATTTAAGAGCATCGTTATCATTTAGATTAAGACCTTCAATTGACTTAATTGCTGGGTGAAAACACACATAGCAAGAATCAGTATCTGTATAAATTGCCGAATCTTCTTCGATTTTATTAATCTTAAGCTGCGAGATACCCAATTTTTCATGAAGTTCAGTGTCAATGTGCCACTTTTCTCTAAAATAGTGATTTATTGCCTTAATTGAAAATTTAATTAGGTCTTGGCCTTGTAGTGTGATTGATTGAGCAATATCTGTATCGTGAAAATAGAAATATTTGTTACCAAACGCACCGTAAAACGAATTAATCAAGATTTTGAGTGCATTTTGTTCAAGATTAAGCCGCTTGATTTCTTTGTCGAGCTGTTGTTTAGTTTGCATACATAAGTGTTTTACTTGCTAGCTGTTCTTGGTTTACGGTAATAGTATAATACTAATAAATAATAAAAATTAGCAATGCAAGTGGTGGCCCAAGACCGAACCTTATCAAAAGTTTACTCAAATTATCCATTTTTAAGAAATTTTCCTTTCCAGGACTTTCACATTGAAGCCGAGGAGGTAAAAAGCCCCCAAGTTGAGGATGGGGAGTACATTACGGTGCCGACTTCTGTCACAAATCCGTTTATTATTAATTTTATCTACACTCGGGACAAACAGCGGACTGCAATTTCAGTTTTTGACAGAGAGCTTGCCTGGTTAAGCTCCAGAGCAGAGACAATTAGCCAATTGGACGATATTGCTCATATCATTAGTGAAGGCCTGAACTCAGGTGACATTATTAAAAAACGGGATGCTGTCCTTGTTGTTGAACACTGGCTCAAAAAGATCGCTGACGACCGCGCAACCTTAAATTATAGTACATTTAATGACATTTTAACGCGCCTAATAGGCATCACGCAACTCAAAGAGACGGTTCAGTTGATAAATAATATTAACAAGTTGTCCTTGGGAGCAAATGTAATAAAAATGGATAAAAAACAGTACGACATTATTATGACATATTACGATTTCCAGATGATTTATTGCAAGCTTGTCCTTGGATTAATCATTGCTGCAAAAATATCGATATAAAATGTCTCAAATCGACAAATTGTCAAGGCAAAGTGCTTCGGTTAATAAGCGATCTCCTCAATTAAATAAGCAAAATTATCAAAAAATTTGTGAAATCAGAGATAGGGTGACAGAGATTGCTGCCAAGATTCAACAGAGGCCCCAAGCAGATAGCATATTGTTATCTAAACTAAATGCAAAAGCACAGCCCGGATCATAATAATTACTGTAGGTATTACAGATGTGATTAATTGCTAAATCAAGAACTAATGAAGCATATTAAATTATTTGAAAATTTTAGTAGAGACTATCCAAAGCAGAATAATAATTCTCTAACTGCCTTTTATTCAGGTAAGATGTCATCATTTAACCTCGAAAAAAGGGTATTGGACGCATTGGACGCGCTTGAGCGCCAAGTCGATTCAACATTTTCAGATAATTGGAATTTAAATAGAGGTCAAAGTTACGGTAGATATAACGGAGACTACTTTGCACTAAATGTAAAAGTTCACGTTTGGCCATCAGTCGAAAAAGTAAAAGCTTTAACCGGTGTTGGCCTTGATGATGAGAGACTTAGTGATATTTGGTATAGATGGTTACAAGATCAAGCCGAAATGTTTGAAGAGGATATTAAAGAGTCTTATCGCTGGGTTGATAATATTTCATGGGGTGGAAACAGCGGCGGCTGGATTCATATCTATCCAGACAATGGCGCGGACCAATTATTAGAAAAAGCAGAAGAAGAGATTCAGGATTATTTAGACACTAGAGAAGAATTTGATGAAGAAGACTTGGCGGAGATTGGCAAAGCAATTGATAATCCAGAGTGGCAGCGACTTTCTGATTTAGGTTTAGTTGAAGACGAAGAATCTGTTACTGTCATTGTTAATAAGTTAAGGAGCGTAACCGAGTGGTTAGATGCAGAAATTAGAAATCTTATACAAATTGAGGAGGATCTTAGAGCTATTCAAAGACAACACCGTGAATTTGTAAAAAATGCTGAAAAGTATTTTCTAGATTTTATTCAGGAAGAGGTTTCGGATGGTCACCTCTCTGAGAACCATTCATCATTTGTTATTAAAACTGAAGGAGATGCTAATTCTGAATCAGGCATTAGGATTGCACTAAGTAATGGCGATAAAGAAGCAGGGGTAGTTGGAATAATAAATTTGGATAATTCAAATTCAAATGATTTTGATCCAGATCTGGTTGATTTTTTAAATAGAGACGCTGGGCCTTTTACTAATGATAATACATATTATCTCCACAGCATGGGAGTTGAACCTGAATATAGAGGTCAGGGTTTAAGCAAGCAGCTACTACAAAAGTGTCATGAAATTGCAAAGGCTAATGGCATGTCCCATATTCTATTAATTACAAATTGTGATAATACGGTTGCTCAAAATCTATGTGCTGGATTTGGTTATAGGCCATGCGATTCAACTGGAATAAAAGATCTTTTAGTTAAGAATCTTGCTTAATAAATTTACTTAAATCATAAGTGTGTTTTGTGATAACCCACTTTTCTTTTTCATAAATTTTTTCTCTAACTTTACCGTGTTTTACAATATAACCATTTAGATCATCAATAAGATCGTAGATTGTTACTTTGTGTTTTCCAGCAAGCTTACGCATTCCTCTACCCACCGCCTGTCTAACCGTAATTTCAGATTTATAGCTTTCAGCAAAGATAATATTTTGTACGTTTTTTAGGTCAATTCCAGTTGCAAAGGTTGCATAGCTTGCAACAAGTGCCACATTAGACCCAGCCTCCATCGCCTCTTTGTATTCTGCCCGATCATCACCGCTTACTTCGCCGTCAATATAGAATGAATTGGGATTCCATTCGGTGATTTTTTCCTTAATGCGCTGGCCGTATTTGTCTTTTACATTAATAAAAAGAATAAGGGAGTTGCCGCCAAGTTTTTGAACAAGGGTTGAGATAAAATCTACTCGGGGTTCATACGAAATAATAAAATCCTTTTCCATTTGAAACATGTTTTTACCATAGTCTTCAATTCTGTGAAACTGGCTTTTACCGTGCTCCTGCATATATCGGTAGTTTTGAATAAACGGCTCGTTCTCTGGATATTTTAGCGAAAGCATTTTAATAAAAACATCAGGAGAGTGGTTGTTTTCAATTAAGAAACTTGATTTTAGGGTCATACTTAGCGGACCAATATATTCTTGAATTTTGTAGAAGTCTGAAAAATCCTCATCGACTTGAATTGTACCAGAGAGTCCTAATTTATATTCAACATTAGTTGAAGCTAAGAGAACATCCTTAATTGTGTCTCCCCTTGAAGTATGACACTCATCGACACAAAGTACAGTAAACTTCTTAAAGAAATCGCCATCCCGTTTGGCTAAACTTTGATAGGTTGAAATGACTAAATCGGCATCTTCAAATTTCTTATCAGAATATTTGTTTTTACCGCCAATTTCTAAAATATTCCAGTTAATTAGGCCGGTGTGATAGTCCTTTACAAATTTTTCAGCGGTTTGGCCAACTAGCGAAATATTAGGAACTACAATAAGGGCTTTTTTGTCCTTACCGTTAATGATGCCTTTGCGCTTTAAGAAACTTAAATATAGAAATAGGATAAGTGTTTTACCGGCAGAGGTGGCTAATTCTTGAGCACTAAATTTAAACTTAAGAGCCCGGTATGCGGCCTCCATTTGATAATCGTATGGCGTAAGATCAACCCCATCTAGGAGAACACTTGCAAATTTCTCTAATTGATCTTTGGTAAACTCCATATTAAGCAGAGCATCCAATCCTTCTAATTCAACTTCATGTCCATAGATTTGACCAAACTGCCGGATTTGATACCAAAGCCCAACCCCAATTCGGTTTTCTCTGTCAATAAATTTATTGTATCCGTCCCAAAGCCGCCGCTGAAATAACGGGCTAAAGTGATAGCCCTTTGCCCTCTTTTTAAAAAAGTTTTTTAGATCAACTAATTCTTTTTTAAGGTCGTTGTGTACTAATTGAAAATATCTTTTGTCTTGTGTTAACTTAAACTTTAACAAACTCATTTGGATGTTTTTATACACCCAGCATCTTTTCGATATCAAGTCTAGTTTTAATGCCGAAAAGAGCGGCGTCTACTGTCTTGATAGTGTCTAGATAAAATTGAGTTTGGCTTTCAATTTGTTCGATAGTTTCTTTGATATTAGACGTTTTTCCGTCGACAATAGTAGTCTTTTCGTTAGAATTGTATCTTAGCTGTGATGTTCTGGAGACGGCTTCCCACTCCTCTCCCTTTTGCTCGCGGTATTTCTTTTTATAACGGTTGTAGTGTTCAATAAGTGTATGGTTTTCTTCTAATAACCTTTGGCGAAGACTTAAAAAATAGACTTGGGCATCAGCTAAGCGTTTAATATTATTCATATAGCCGATCCCTTCCTGTACCTCTTCCGATACAGCTTTACGCTTGGCTGAAAATACTTCGGCCAAGCTTTTCTTTGCTTCTGGTGCAGGTTGTTCAAATTCCATACCTTCTTTTACTAGGGCTGGACTTAAGGTTTAGACAAATGTGTAGCAGGTACTTTCGACTTTAAAGTAATAGTTTTCAAATACTAGAGGATCTAGGCTTGTGTAGATATCTGTCCCAATAGAGTGGCGCTCGCCGTTTTTGTAATAAGATGAGATTTGGCCTGCATAGAGACAAATAATAGAATCAATATGATATTGCTTTAAGCAGCCTAGCATCATTTGTTTAAAGTTTGAATCTGACACCTCGGATCCAACATTTGTAACAAAAATGCTTGGATAGATTAATGGATAGCCTCCCATGTGATGGTTTGCCATAAAGGTTTGACGCACATAGGGCAGGGCTGCAAATTTGGAAAGATCTGTTAAAAACTGTCGATAAATCTTTGGATTACTAAAGGTAAAGATTGCAAAGGGCTGCTTTCTTTGTACGGTTTCCCGAATAAGATTAACCCGATTGCCTTCATATTCCCCTTTTATAAACTCTAAGTTCAACTTTAGTATAATATTATTTCAAAGTTATTTATTTGCATGGAGAAAATTTTAAACGTCGTCGATTTTGATGAGACCCTATTTAGGGTTCCGGGCTTTACCCACGCTGGGTCAGAATTTAAGAAACCCTATGCGTGGTTTGATAGCCCCAACTCCTTAAATACAAATTTGTATAGGCTGCAGCTTATCGAGACAGTTTTTAATCATCTCCATAAAGAAAATACAACAATTATTTTAAGTCATCGAGTTGAAGCAACACGAAAGGCACTGGAGGCAGTTTTATATAAGTTTGGTATTAGTAAGAGATTTGATAAAATTATCCTTGGCGAAAGGGATTTAGACAAGCCTCAAATTCTCCTTGAATATTTAGATGAAGTTGGGCCAAGTTTTGATAAGATTAGAATATTCGAGGACTCTCTGGTTCAGTTAGACAAATACATAAAAAATCCATATCTTTCCAAAGTTACTGATTCGGTTGAATACTGGTTTGTTGACAAAACTGAACTGCTCCAGCTTAATCAAAAAATTGGTATAATATCAAGAGAAAGACTACAACTTAAATACTCATGATTATTTTTATCGAGGGCACCAGGCACTCTGGCAAAACATATCTGCTAAATCAGCTAATTGAAAAGCACGGTGCCGATCTTAATCTTTTCTACTACAAATTTTATTTAGCCGATGAATATTCGGCAATTGTTAAAGACTGGGAAAAGTCTGCCCTGGGTATTCACTATTTTAGCATGGGTAATATTATGACTATTCTTGATCTGCACAAGCATTTTCCAGAAAAAATCTTTATATTTGATCGAGCCCATATTACGGCAGCCGCTTGGGCAACCCTATGGAATCGAATAGATTATGACCGGGCCAAGACCGAACTTTGTGGCCTAATCAGTCGCCCCGGCTATGAAAACTGCAAAACAGTTTTTATTGATGCGCTTGACGACCTTAAACAGGATCACGCTCGCAAAAAAGACCTTTGGGATGGATTAGTTTTGTCTAAAGACGAGCAAAGAATTATGCAACGGCTTATTGAAGATACCCCGTTTAGATTTAGAGATGAGCGGCTCGGCAATTCATTTGACCATTTTACTAATAATTTTGATCAAGAGTCGGTTGATGGGTTCTGCGGTTTAATTCAAAAGCTGGTTCGGGATAAATAATTAGAAATAGGCAACATCACATGACAAAACGTGTTATTGGAGATTTTAAACAATTTCTAAACGAGGCAGAAGAACCTAAAGAACTTAAAGGCTTACCCTTTAAAGAGCTAATGGAAATTTTAGCCAAACTGACTGACTTAACTTCTGATAATTTAGAAATCGGTACACCGGCAGATATTTACGGTCACTCGACTTCGTATAAAACAGATCTTTCTGATGTGCAGGCTAGATTGGCAGATATTGATCACTATTTTGCCTCAAAAATGAAGCAAGAGGTTAAATTCTATTGCTGGAACCTAAAATGGAAAGATTATTCTTCAGGCATAGCGCTGGAAAAGAAACTTCCAGAGGGAACAATTATTCCTTATCAAAATGTAAATCTTGCTAATTTAATTACCTATTTTGAAGAAAATCCAGAAGATGCTGGCCTCCTAAAAGGTCTCAATTTAAGCGTTTCTTCTAAGGCTGGCCAAGAGTTTGCTAAGGCAATGTCGTCAGGGGACCTGGGAAGTTTAGATTAAACAACAGTGTAAGATTTTATGGCAGGGCTAAACCACTTAAAAGATATTTACGAAAAAAAGGGCAAAGAATTTTTAGAGGCCTTACTTAACAAAGAGGTGATCGTTAATGAAAAAATGGACGGTGCATTTTTTGGTGCGCAAAGAAACTGTGGAAACAGCGAAGAACCCTTTGACTTTTTTAAGCGTAATACTAAGTTGACTGGAGTTGACCGTGTCCTAAGTTCATATTATAATCCGGCGCTAAAGCATTTTGATTCAATTTCGACAGAGACGATTGAAAAATTACCATGCAATTATCACTTTGGCATGGAGTATTTTAGCTCGCCAACTGCTCAGTCAATTCAATATGATAGACTTCCAAAGAATCACCTTATTTTGAGTTATATCCATAAGTTAGACCAAAGCGGAGAGCCTTCAGAAACTATTCAAGATAAAGCTGAACTCGACAAATGGGCAGATATTTTAGAAATTGAAAGGCCGCCAATTATTTTTCAGGGTAAACTTACTGACGATCAGCGAGAAAAAATTCTTGATTTTGTCTATACTCCATTAGATGAATTGGTTGGAAAATTTAAGACTGCTTCTTTTACTAAATATATTATTAATGTCCTAAACCCAGAATTGAAAACTTCATTCTTAAGAGATACGGCAGACAAAGATATTGAGGGGATTGTTTTTAGATTTTACGAACCCAGTGGTGAAGATTCAGTATTTTTAGCAAAACTCGTTGACCCAGTGTTCCAAGCAAGAGCAAAAGAAAAGGCTCAAGCCAGAGTCGAGGCGCCTAAGACAGATGATTATATTTGGATTATGACAGCCGATCTAATGAATTTTATTGAAACCTATTCGCAGGCAGATCTTAGTGCAATTAAACCCGATGGAAAAACGTTTGAAAAGAGATATATTCAAATAATTAATGCCATCTTTAAGGATTTTGTGCAAGAGTATGGAGCAAAATACCGTGGTCTTGAAATTACCACACCCGAATTTTTAAATAAACCAGAATTTGATGTTAACCGCGAACTAATTAATGACGATATTATTATTAAGTTAATTGATTCAGATAAAACCCTTAAAGAACTTTATAGAGTTTTTTTAAATACTTTTAGAAAGAAAAACATTAGAGTTAGCTCAACATTCTTTAATAAGACTATGAAAGAGACTCTAAAAAATCAAATTGCCAAAGTGCAGCTTGCCGCAGAGGACAAATTAAACGAATCATTTTTTCCGACCTTTAATCAATTTTTTGGAACTGATGAGGATGCCACTGACTTTTTTAGTCAGTTTCAAGCGGACCAAAATAAAAAAAAAGAAATTGAGGTCGTTGTTTATTTAGACAAGTTTCAACCGCTAAGCAAAGAGCACGAAAAAATTGCAGCTAATATTAAGGGCAAGTACGATGCAGCCTGTTTAATGGTAGCGTACCATCCCGGCCAACGAAGTTCGGCTTTTCCAATGACACTGGAAACGGTTAAGGGGTCAATTGATAGATTGGCAAAAACTTCTGATTATGTAGTTGGCGGATCTACCGTTGATTCAGTTGGAATCGATGAATTAATTTCTGCAGTTGGCCAGGGCTATTCAATCAAAGCCGTTGCAACAAATCCAGAATTTATACCAGATCTTGTAATTGATCTAAAGCGAATCAATAAAAGAGCACCGTATGCTAAAATCCCTTCACAATTAAAGGTGGTAGAAGTTCCAAAAATCGAATTTGAAGGCGATCTAATTAAATCAGTAAAGGATCAAGATTTTGTTCTCTATAAGAACTTAACTAGCAAACCATTGCATTCCGAATTTTATAATATGACAAAGGAGATTGAAGAATCCCTATTGACTGAGTCAATTTCGGTTGAAGAACTTGAGAAAAAGAAAACGGATCTACTTGATTTGATTATTGATGCACCCTATAATGAAAAGATCTATAAAAAGATTGAAAAACTTTTAAAGAAAACTCACAAAGATAATACTAATGATTTAACTGAGTTTTTATCAAAGACTAAAGGCTGGAAAGATCTTGCAAAAACAATTGTTGCACTTGCAGATGAACTTGATCAAGATGATGACCTAATGATATATCTTCAAACACCGACTCTTACACTGACAGATCTTACCTCAACCGCAAGCGGCAATTTGAAAACTCTCTTTAAGAGTACCGGGCTTAAGCCAGAACTATATGATTCTCTTTTCAATCTAATTGGATCAGTCGGTAATGTAAATATTGGTCGCGGTGAAATTTTAATCTCAATCTTAATTAAAGATGCAGTAAATGCAGATAATCGTACAAAGGGAGACATTAAAATTGGATCGGATTCGATTGAACTTAAATCGAGCGGCGACAATTTTAGATTAACTGGACAGAGCGGAACTGGACTGGGCGCGGACGCTGGAAACTATATTAGAAAAGGTCTTTCTGACCTATTTAAAGAGGCAGAACATCCCATTCCGGAATATTTAGATGATTCATCAAGCTTTACCCCAACGGCATCCGATAAACCCAGAAAAGAATATTTTAGTCAGGGAATCGAAGCCGCGGTTAAAGCTTCATCCAAGGCCGAGGTTGTTGATATTTTAGCCAGTGGCTTTAACTTAATTTATAAAAACTATCGGGCTGAGCTTATCCAGACTTTTAATTTAGCAATTAGCGACGAGGGGGTATTTAATAATAAAGCCTACCTAGATGGGGTGCTTAAAATTGAGTTTGACAGATATTTAGAGGACGGTAAATACTTTATGGCTGTAAATAAGCACACCGGAGACTACATTTTAATTAATGGCAAGATCACAGACGACCAACTTAAATACTTTAAAGTTGGGCAGGCCAACAATATTAGAGCCAAATCAACTTCCTCGGACTCTTTATTGGGAATAGACCTCAATATGGATTCGTTCCTACCTCAAAACCAAGAATAAGACCGGAACCGCCTAAATAAATATCATAAAAGGGCGAATTTTGTGAACTCTTCTCAGAAAAACTATAAAGATTATCTCCGCGGCAAAGCCAGACTAGAAAATGCTGTGCTGCAGCATCCAAGCGGAGAAAATCAAATTATAGCAATGTTAAAAAAGGAGACTAGCCGAAACTTTTGGATCAAGCCATTCGCTGATTGGAAAAAACACACCACTAAAAAATGATTCCAGTTGAATTACAAACAGGATTAGACGAGCCTCAAACTGAGGGTATGGACGTATCTACTTTTATGCTAAGTCTTTTACAAATTAGAGACCAGGCCCACATTTTGCACTGGCAAACCACAAATGAAGCACAACATAATGCCTTTGGCATTTTTTATGATGAGTTTCTTGCGCTAGTTGATAAAATGGCAGAAGAGGTTATTGGAAAATACGGCAGATTTAAAGTCGGCGGCTGTGGGCTTATGTTAATGGATTATGAATCGGCTATGCCGATTTTTATTCAAAATATTGAAAAAGTCTTTATCCAAGATTTTTGTGAGATATTTGAACCCGAATCTAATACTGAACTTTACAATTTGAGAGATGAATTTTTATCTCTTAAAAATAGACTCTCATATAGATTAACCCTAGACTAATGCTTAAATTTAAACACATAAATATTCTAGAAAAACTTTTACTAGAATCTGACCTGATTATTATTGGAAACGAAATTTCCGACATTATTACTTTTGCCAAAGAAAATAAGCAAAAGGAAGAGGATATTATGAAAAAGGTCGATGAGTTTTTGACTAGACTTATCGAAAACGATGTTTTAAATAAAGCAAAAACCGATCCTCAAGTTCTCCAAACTTTAATCCAAGCCTTTTTAAATACAGAATGGGTTAAAATCTTAGACAAATACATTGAGTTTGTTTCTCAAATTCTAAAATATGAAACTGAAATTTTAGATAAGATGGTTAAAAATGGAGAAGCGGTTGAACTGCAGCTAGAAAGAATCAGAGCATATAAAGGTCGTCTTGCAATTATATGGGAAGCATACAATACAATTGAAGAGAGTAACTGGACCGCTGAGGTAAATCAATTATTGGAAAAAATTAAAGTTTCCTTTACAGATCAAAAGAAAACCGAAGTTGAAATTACCAAACTACTGACGTCTGCGGCTAAGGAAAAAATGCAAGAGACTGGGCCGGAGTCCGAAAATTTTAAGAAAACTGTTGATGATTCAGTAAAGGTTGCTTTTATTATTTCTGATTTTTCAAATAAAGACGAAGACAAAAAAAGACCAGAACCAGATATTACTGATGTAGAATGGGAAGAGGTTCAAACTGAACTTGAAAAAGAAGTTGACGATTTTAGAAAATCTACTAATAAGTTTAACGATAATAGTGGAGGTCTTGCTCGTGATATTACTAAACGTGATGTAATTATTAGATCTGCTATAGAAGAATTAAGAAATTGGCAAGATTTAAATACGTTAGAATCACAGTTTGTTAAGGTTAGAATAACCATTATGACTGACGAGAAAAGAGAGTTTGACCCTGTCACCAAAAGACAAGTGTATTCCACCAAATTGGACTCTTCAGCTAAGCGTCAATACATGTCAGAAGCAATTGATGCATATTTAGAGGCAAAGGCTAGACTGGGAAAATATAAAACTGACCTTGATGTAAAAAAATATAAGGGGGTTTCATACTCTCCATCAATAAATTTGCCACTTTTTGAAAGAATTAAAATCGCAGTAACATCAAAGCAGATGTTAGATTCAAGTAGACTCAATTACCTTTTAAAAATTGGTACATATCTAGGAACATTGCTTGCACCAGATGAATTTTACGGAAGCGCGGAAGTTAAAAATTTAGCAAATCACATTGAAAGATTTAGAAAAGCAACTCTTCCAATTATAGGAAGAACCATTTCTAGAACGGCAAAGGCAGCCGGAGGAAAGGGGGCTCAGCTAAAAGCTGAAAAATGGACCAGATTTCTTTTTACCAGTGCTGAGAGCGGATTGGATGCTCCACAAAGTAAAATAAAGGGAGCGACTAAAGTTGGATCAGGTCAAGTTAAAGAGGATGCTGTCGCGCCAGGTGTTGCATTTCAAGCCCCAACTTTAGTTAGTGGTATGGGAGATCCCATTGCGCCGACCCAAACCTCGCTTGGTTCGGGTGATAATTTTCAACCAAGAGCAAAGAAAAAGTCTAATAAAGCAATTATGGACTTTAAGACATTCTATAAAAATTTAGGAAAAAAATAAAATGAGAAAAATTAAAACATTTGAAACATTTACACAGGATGATTTTGAGCCTGCAATGATTCAGCCATTTAAAAAAGAGCCACACACTCAAGAAGAAGAGCACGAAATGGGCCAAGAAAATTATATGTTTTTTGGAAATCTTCAAACTATCAAAAGAAATATTGATCAGCTACTTCAAATGGATCCAGCAAAGGTTGATCAAATTCTTTCAAACGGACACGACTGGGCAGCAGATCATGTTGCAACATCAAAGGACGATATCGAAGAGGTATTTAATTTCTTAGTTAATGATATTGAGCCCACGGAAAAAGAGTTGATTCAAGAAGATCCAATCTAATATGTCTCCAAATCTACAATACCACCTAAATGAAAATTTGTGTGTTGCCGAGTCGGTTTTTAGACCAGCCAGCGATGCACATATTTCTCTATTAACTGAGGCTAGGTATTATTTTGAAAAAGGAGTAAGCTTTGACCCAATTACAGAAGAACTTTTTATTAAAACTGAGTTAGGTTTTATTGGAGAATACGCCGGAGAATTGGTTCCTCTCGATTTTCCGATTGAGGAGATTAATGAGGCCGAATATAAAGGCAAGCAGGTTGAACTAAACTATCCAAGACGGGGCGACGGTACTAAAAAGTATCATGTTTATGTAAAAAATCCAAAAACCAATCGAGTAATGAAGATTGAGTTTGGCGATATTAAAGGAGGACTTACCGCAAAGGTGAGTAACCCTAAGGCCAGGGCAAGCTTTGCGGCAAGGCACCAGTGTCATCTTAAAAAGGATAAAACCAAGGCCGGGTACTGGGCGTGTCGTATTAATCGTTATGCCCATCTTTGGGGCGGCAAAACTTATCCTGGGTATTGGTAAATATTAATGTCAAAAAGACTAAATAATATGCATCCATACACAGATATTTCATCTGGTGATGGTTGGGTCATTAGAGAGTTTACTCAAGATATCGATCCAATTGACCTACTATGGCATCGGGACGATGAAACCCGATCTCTTGAGTTAATCGAGGGTCAGGGCTGGAAAATACAGCTGGATAATAAGTTACCGATTGAGTTAACTAAATCAAATCAAATAAATATTAAAAAGCACGATTGGCATCGCCTAATTAAAGGAGAGGGTAATCTGTTAGTAAAAATCTGCAAATCATAAAATGGCATTTCAAATAGGAGATAGGGTTAAATTAAGACTTTCCAAAGATACGCTGGATCGTCTAAACCTTGTTGGAGCGCCAATTGACGGTCAACTTGTTACAATTGGAAAAGTCTATAAATTAGACTATTCGCCGGACCAGACTCTCTATATGGTGGATCTTGATCAACCAATCGAATTTGAAGAAAACACTTTTGACGAAATATACGATCTTAGAGATGCTGATCTTGATCTTATTGATGTAAATGAACCTCTACCTGAGGGCAAGGTTTTAAGATTTGCTAATTTTATAAATGAAGCAGAAGAAACCCTAGTATGGTATTTTGGAATTGCGGATTGTCATGGCCTTGAAAGTTTTACTAGAGAAAATATTGACCACGATTATCTAAATAAGCTGGACCGGATTCATGATCTAGGGCTGGCCGATGAAACTGCACCTACAAGAAAGAGCGTTATGAAAGAATATAACGGTCAATTAAATATGATGGTGATGCGGTGCCGATTCAATGAGCAGCGCCATCCAGTTGTATATCGTGTGCTTTTACCAGAAGATACAGCAGAGCTTATTCAATCCCTTATGGATGACGGTGATTATATTAATGCACTGGGGGCAATTAAATTAGGTGCTCACGAAATTCAACTAGCAAGGGGTCAGGCCGGAAACCTAGAGCGTCGCTGGAATATGATTCCCAATCCAGACCTCGATCCAATGTACAACGGCTAATCCATTGCTGATACTCGCGGGTTTTTTATTTTCACAAATAGATAATAAAAAGGGCTAAAGATACAGCATGCCAATTGATTATCTAGTTAATAATAATGAATCATCTTCAAAGGTTAATAACACCGGAAAAGAGATTACGACGTTTGATACTCACACCGGCCGCCCAGAGACATCTGGGGCGTCAGTTTCTCTATTTAATGCTTTTTATGTATTTAAATACAGCGGCGGTACTGATCAGGTTAATCCATCTACCTACATATCAAACAATAAGGACTCACGAAATGGAGCCCAGCCTGAAACCATAAGTAATCCTACGGCAAGCGCTATTGTTGATTGGGCTAGATCTATTCCGGCAAATGCAAAGAAGGGGGATCCTGGCGTTCAAAATTCTCCATATTCTTGGTCCGATTTCTTATTTTGTAAGTGGTATGGAATCGTTCCAAACAATAGATTAATTACATTAAGAAAATACCCACTTGCATCAAGGGATGACGCTTCACTAAATGTGAAGGGAGAGGACACTAATCTGGAAGTTCAAAATATCCCTGTTGCTCAGGCTGTGACTTGGTTTGGAGGCCCCACTGGCAATGAGTTGAATAAACTATGGCAAAATACATGGTCTATTCCTTGGCTAAGAAAGGGGGTAGATCTCAAAGAGGTTGCGGGTAATGAAATAACAAATTTCTCTGAGGCTTTGCTTAGGCTTTTGCCGGACGATATGAACGCGAGCTTGAAAGCTGTAATTAAAAATATTTCCGTACAGGTCGATGCGATAACCTCAAGCACGCAACCTGAAAGAGTGCTGAATTCGGTTGGAAAAGCAGTAATTGAAGAAAAACAACAGGCATTTTTAAAAACTTTGTGGAGTGAGAATGGTGCATTTTGGAATCAAATTCAAGGTCCAGTTAATGTTAAAAACCAGTTTTTGATTAGAGATAGAGGATTAAGCAATGCTGCTCCCGATGCACAATGGGAGATTGTTTTTGAATATAGAACAGATTCGTATTTTGGAATGAACCAGCGCAGAGTAGGTTTAGATATTCTTGCAAATATGATAAACCTAACATACTCGGACGGGGATTGGTTGCAATCCCTAAACGTTTATTATAAGAAAGTCGGACTTGCAATCTCCCCAGATGAGCAAATACTGATTGAAAATGCCTTAAACGATGGTGGAATAGATGCTGGTAAATTAACGGAGGCCTTTGTTTCACTTGCCAAGACACGGGCCAAGGGGATACTTGACCAGTCAATTAACCTTGCTAAACAAGGTGCAGCGTTTACAGTGGATGCTGCCAAGACGCTCTTCAGCGGAAAGACTGATGTGATGACCACCTTAAAAAACTTAAAAGATAACTTAGAACAAGATCCCAAGTACAAAGCCTTGCTGAACGCCCTTGAAATTGAGGCGATAAAAGCACTAGCTGATAGTTTTCCGGCATTTCTTCAACAAAGAGCTGCGGTTGCGGATATTAATACTGGAAACTGGCACTTAACGGTGGGTAATCCAATGAACCCTATTTTAAGAATAGGCAATTTGATAGTTAGAGAATGTAAATTGGATTTTGGTGAAGAGCTTGGGCCCGACGATTTTCCTATTGAAATGAAGTTTACTGTTAAACTTTCACCGTCTAAACCCAGAGACGGACAAGATTTGCGTAGAACGTTTAACAACGGTCGAGCTGATTTCATTAATAATTTTGAAGGACATACATGGGACAAGGCTAATACATACGGAAAACAGAACAACGGATATCAGCAATGGGCACAGGGCATTGAAATTAAAGACGGCGCAAAAACCAATTTTCCAAAATCTAAAAGTAATAATGAAAGAGTAAATGCAGCTGCCTCATGGATAGTTAACCGTTACGGCGCTGGGATGGTAGATCTATCAGTATTTGAAAAAATTTATTTCTATCAGCCGCCTCAAGAAGAAGAACAAGGAGGATCGGGTACACCCAAAGTAACAAACGTGCCTAAAGTCACCGGAGGATAGGGATAAAAAAGCTGAATAATTATGTTAAATTTTAGAATTATTGAAAATAAACCATTTTTTAAAGAAAGTTTTACTAGAAAACAATTAAGTCGAGGCTCTGTAAATTTCTCAAAGCCACAAACAACAGCGGATTATAAATGGCACAGAGTCGATTCGGTTGAAGAAATGCGGCCTGATCTGATTTCTCTTTCATATTATGGAACCGAAAACTACGCAGATATTCTTTGTAAATATAATGGAATATCTAATCCGTTTAGTTTAGCAAAGGATGACCTAATTAAAGTTCCTCTTAAGCCAGATTCATATTATTTTAACGGAGCAGACATAATTGACAAAGGAACAGTTAAGGCTAGTCCAAATC
>Ga0194132_10003103_pt1 | contig 30117 bp, 21 predicted proteins | sample TA2KigOf80mmetaG_FD_148612 | JGI IMG/M metagenome (GOLD analysis project Ga0194132, IMG submission 148612) | Freshwater microbial communities from Lake Tanganyika, Tanzania - TA2015054 Kigoma Offshore 80m | ecosystem: Environmental > Aquatic > Freshwater > Lake | place: Tanzania: Lake...
AGGCGAAGAGGGGGTTCGTGCTGTTGCCGCGCCGGTGGGTGGTGGAGCGCACGTTCGGGTGGCTGGGCCGGTTCCGCCGGTTGGCCCGCGACTACGAACGGTTGACCGAGACGCTCGCGGGCTGGCATTGGCTCGCCTTCCTTACGCTGCTGCTCCCCAGACTCGGACTCAATAGTGCATAACTGGCTCTAGGGTGCGCTCTCGGCGGGCAGTTCGCTCCCGCTGTTGCTCGAATCGCGAGCGTATTCTGTCGAGTCCCGCGCCGCGGCTCGGGTGCCAAATTCGCAGCAATCTTCACGGGAAAACCACGTGGTTTTCCACGTATTCGTTCCCGTCGAGACGCGGGGTGTCGCGGGTCTGGCACACGAAGTGCAATACCCACGCCGACTCTCTCCCAACCAGATGCGAACCAGCGAACACTGCCCGCGCGGGCCGGCTCTCCCCGGCCCGTCGCGGGCGTCGCTGAACTCGCGGCCCGTCGCTCGCTTCGCGATGCTTCACGGCCGCTCCAGATCCGGGAGGATGCCGTGCGCCGGCACGCGAGGGCGGGAGTCGTCTATCTTGTCGGCGCGGGGCCGGGCGCGGCGGACCTCATCACGGTTCGCGGCCTGCGGATCCTTCGCTCCGCCGACGTCGTCCTCCACGACGCGCTCGTCTCCCCCGAACTGCTCGACGATGCCGGCCCCCACGCGGAACTCGTGTCGGTCGGCAAGCGCGGCTACTGCGTCGGCTCCACCAAGCAAGAAACGATCAACGACGCGCTCGTGCGGTTCGCCCGCGCGGGCAAGAGCGTGTGCCGGTTGAAGTGCGGCGACCCGTGTGTATTCGGGCGCGGCGGCGAAGAGGCCGAGGTGCTCGCCGAAGCCGGCGTTCCCTTCGAGATCGTGCCGGGCGTGACGTCCGCGGCCGGCGCGTGTGCCGCGGCCGGCATCCCGCTGACGCACCGCGACGCGGGCCAAGCGGTCGCGCTCGTTACCGGCCACCACGACCCGGACTCGCCCGACTGCACGCTCGACTGGGGCGCGCTCGCCCGGATACCGGGGCTGGTGTTCTACATGGCCGTGCGGCACGTCGCGAAGATCGCGGCGAAGCTCGGTGACAGCGGGCTGTCACCCGACACGCCGGCCGCGGTGATCGAGAGCGGCACGCTGCCCGCGCAGCGGGTGCTGGTGGGCGACCTGAGTGACATCGGCTGGCTCGCCACAGACATCACGGGGCCGGCGGTGTTCGTGGTGGGGGAAGTGGTGGCGCGGTCCGTGCCGCTTGAGGGTTCGCGAGCAGAGGAGGCCCTCAAATGATTCGCGCACCGCACCGCCCGAAGCTCGTCGTGATCGGCAACGGCATGGCCGGGGCGCGGTTCCTCGAAGACGTGCTCGCCATCGACCCGGGGCTGTTCGACATCACCGTCTTCGGCGACGAACCCTACGGCAACTACAACCGCATCCTCCTGTCGAACGTCCTCAACGGCTCGCAGGACGCGAAGGAAATCTTCCTCAACCCGCTGTCGTGGTACGACGAGAACGGCATCACCCTGCACGCCGGCAAGCGCGTCACGCGCGTCGACCGCGCCGCCAAGCGCGTGTACGCTGACGACTTCACGGCGGACTACGACTATCTGGTGTTCGCGACGGGCAGCAAGCCGTTCATCCCGCCGATTCCCGGCACGCCGCTGCACGGCGTGTTCGCGTTCCGCACGCTCGACGACTGCCGCAACATCGCGGAGTACGCGCTCGACTGCAAGACCGCGGTGGTAATCGGCGGCGGGCTACTCGGCCTCGAAGCCGCGAAGGGACTGATGACGCACAACGTCGCGGTCACGGTGGTCGAGATGGCCCCGTGGTTGATGAGCGTGCAGCTCGACGAGGCCGGCGGGAAGGTGCTCGGCCAGACCATCGCGAAGCTCGGCATCTCGGCCCGCACCGGGACCGTGACGAAGGAGCTGATCGGCCACCGGCGCGTGACCGGCGTGAAGTTCGCCGACGGGAGCGAGATTCCCGCGGACATGGTCGTGATCTCCGCCGGCATCCGCCCGAACGCGGAACTGGCCCGCGAGTGCGGTATCGTCTGCGACAAGGCGATTGTCGTGGACGACCAGCTCCGCACCAGCGACCCCGCGGTGTTCGGCGTCGGCGAGTGCGTTCAGCACAACGGCACGATTTACGGCCTCGTCGCACCGCTATGGGAGCAGACGAAGGTGCTGGCAAAGGTGCTGTCCAGTGCGGACGCGACCGCGACCTACAGCGGCTCGAAGATCGCCACCAAGCTTAAGGTGATGGGCGTCGAACTCGCGAGTATGGGCCGCATCAACGACCTGCAACCGACCGACGAGGTCGTGCAGTTCAGCGAGCCGGGCCGCGACGTGTACTGGAAGGCCATCGTCCGCGACGGCAAACTCAGTGCGGCCTGCTTGCTCGGCGACCTCGCCCCGGCCGACGACCTGATGCGGATGTTCCACGCCGGCGCGGACGCGCCCTCGCGCCGGCTCGAACTGTTCTTCACCGCGGCGAGTGCCAAGAAGGAGGTCTCGCTCGCGGACCTGCCCGATTCGCACCAAATCTGCGACTGCAATGGCGTGTGCAAGGGCACTATCGTGCAGGCGATCAAGGCGGGCAAGTGTACGGTGCCCGCAGTCGGGAAGGCCACGCGCGCCGGCACCGGCTGCGGCAGTTGCAAGAAGCTCGTGAAGGGGCTGATCGAAGCCGTCGCGGGCGGCGTGAGGGCGGAGCCGAGCGAGTCGTGGTACGTCGCGGCCGTGCCGCTCGACAAGCCGACGCTCGTTGCCGAAGTGAAGGCCCGCGGACTGAAAAGCGTGTCCGCGGTGCTGCGCGAACTGGGCACGGCCGACGACGAGAAGAGCCGCAACGGGCTGGCCTCGATGCTCAAGGGCATCTGGGGCACCGAGTACATTGACGAGCGCGACTCGCGGTTCGTCAACGACCGCGTTCACGCGAACATCCAGAAAGACGGCACGTTCTCCGTCGTCCCGCGCATCTACGGCGGCATCACCTCGGCCGACGACCTCATCAAGATCGGGCAGGTCGCGAAGAAGTACGCGGTGCCGATGGTGAAGTTCACCGGCGGGCAGCGCATCGACCTCTTGGGCATCAAGAAGGAAGACCTGCCCGGCGTGTGGACCGACCTCGGAATGCCCAGCGGCCACGCCTACACGAAGGCACTGCGCACGGTAAAAACGTGCGTCGGTACCGAGTTCTGCCGCTACGGAACCAACGACAGCACCGGCCTCGGCATCGACCTCGAAAAGCGGTTTCAGGGCTTCGAGTTCCCCGCGAAGGTGAAGCTCGCCGTGAGCGGGTGCCCGCGCAACTGCGCCGAATCGACCGTGAAGGACGTGGGCGTGATCGCCACCGAGGGCGGCGAGTGGGAGGTGAGCGTGGGCGGCGCGGCCGGGGCGCACGTCCGCAAGACGGACGTGCTGTGTCGCGTGAAGACGAAGGACGAAGCGCTCCGTGTGATCGGCCGGTTCCTCATCTACTACCGCGACAACGCGAAGTGGCTCGAACGCACCTACGACTTCTCGCCGCGAATCGGCATCGAGAAACTGCGCGAGATCATCGTCGATGACTCGCTCGGCATCGGCACGCAGTTGGACGCGGAGGTGGAGAAGACCATCGCGGCCTACGTCGATCCGTGGCTCGAGCGCGACAAGCCTGCCTACGCGGGCCAGTTCGACGAGCCGAAGCGCGTGCCGCTGCCGGTGCTTTGATACCAACGCATTGAGCCGTATCGATTGCAACCGATGGGCGTGAAGGTGCAACCCATGACCACGACCGTGACGCGCATCGCCCTCTGCACGCTCGACGAGATCGCCGTCGGCCTCGGCCGCGCGTTCGACGTGGGCGGGCGCGAGGTCGCCGTGTTTCGCACGCGCGACGGCCGCGCGCTCGCGGTCGACGGCACGTGCCCGCACAAGGGCGGGCCGCTCGCGGACGGAATGCTCATCGGCGAACAAGTCGTGTGCCCGCTGCACGCCTTCCGGTTCGACGGCACCAGCGGCGCGTGCGATCAGGAGAGCGTGTGCGCGGTCGAGGCGTTCTCCGCCGAGGTGCGCGACGGCACCATTTACGTCACAGTGCCGCTCGCGTGAGTGCGATCCCGCCAATCCCGCTCGGCACACTGCCGCCGCAGGCGCTCGGCGTCCGTACGCACTGTCCGTACTGCGCGTTCCAGTGCGGCATTCTGATGGGCGAAGACCTCGGCGGCGGGCTGCCGCGCATTACCGGCGACCCGAACTTCCCGGTCAACAACGGCCAACTGTGCATCAAGGGCTGGACCGCCGCGACGCTCCTCGATCACCCGCGCCGCGTGACAAGCCCACAGCTCCGCGAGCGCGGCGAGTGGCGCGACGCGAGCTGGGAGGAAGCGCTCGACGTTGTCGCGGACAAGGTGCTGGCAATTCGCACGAAACACGGCGCGAACGCGAACGGCGTGTTCGGCTCCGGCGCGCTGACCAACGAGAAGGCGTACCTGCTCGGCAAGTTCGCCCGCGTCGCGCTCGGCACCGCGAACATCGACTACAACGGTCGGTTCTGCATGTCGAGCGCCGCGGCGGCCTCGAACCGCGCGTTCGGCATCGACCGCGGGCTGCCGTTCCCGGTCGCGGACATCGCCCACGCGGAAGTGATTCTGCTCGTCGGGTCGAACAGCGCGGACACGCTGCCGCCGATCATGCAGTGGTTCGACAAGCAGAAGGCGAGTGGGGGGCGGCTCATCGTCGCCGACCCGCGCCGCACGCCGACCGCGCGCGGCGCGGACCTGTACCTGCAACTCACCCCGGGCACCGACCTCGCGCTCGCCAACGGCCTGCTGTACGTCGCCATCGAGGAAAAGCTGACCGACCCGCGGTACATCGCGGACCGCACGACAGGCTTCGACAACGTGCGGGGGGTCGCGCTCCAGTACCACCCGGCCCGCGTCGAGCGGCTCACCGGCATCGCGGAACCGCACCTGCGGCAAGCGGCCCGCTGGCTCGCGAGCGCGCGGAGCGCGATGATCCTGACCGGGCGCGGTACCGAGCAGCACAGCAAGGGCGTCGATAGCGTTCACGCGTGGATCAACCTCGCGCTGGCGCTCGGCAAAGTGGGCGCGCCGCACAGCGGGTTCGGCACGCTGACCGGGCAGGGCAACGGGCAAGGGGGCCGCGAGCACGGCCAGAAGGCCGACCAACTTCCCGGTTACCAACTGATCGAAGTGGACGCCCACCGGGAAAAGGTCGCGAAGGTGTGGGGCGTCGAGCCGGCCACGCTGCCGCGCAAGGGCAAGAGTGCCTACGAACTACTCGATTCGTGCGGGAGCGAGGTGCGCAGCCTGTTCGTGATGGGATCGAACGTCGCGGTCGCTTCGCCGCACCTGTCGCGCGTCGAACAGCGGCTCAAGGCGCTCGAACTGCTCGTCGTGTGCGATGCATTCCACAACGAGACGAGCGCGCACGCCCACGTGTTCCTGCCCACGTTCCAGTGGGCCGAAGAAGACGGCACGATGACGAACCTCGAAGGGCGCGTGATCCGGCGGCGCGTGGTGGCCCGCCCGCCACTCGGCCCGCGCGGCGACATCGGCATTCTGCACGAACTGGCGGCGCGCCTCGGCTGCGGCGAGAAGTTCGCGTTCCGCACCAGCGAAAGCGTGTTCAACGAGCTGCGCCGCGCCACGGCCGGCGCGCCCGCGGACTACAGCGGCATCAGCTACGCGAAGATCGAGACCAACGACGGCGTGTGCTGGCCGTGCCCGGCCGAAGATCACCCCGGCACGCCGCGAATGTTCGGTGACCGGTTCCACCACGCCGACGGCCGCGCGAAGTTCTTTCCTGTGGAACACCGCGCCGCGGGCGAAGAGCCGGACGCGGAGTTCCCGCTGTTCTTCACGACGGGGCGCTACAAGGAGCACTACAACTCCGGCGCGCAGACCCGCGCCGTGGGCAAGCTCCAGAGCGCGCAGCCGGTGCCGCGGCTCGAACTGCACCCGCGGCTGGCGCGGCGGCACCGCGTCGCCAGTGGCTCGCGAGTTGTGGTCGAGAGCCGGCGGGCGAAGGTCGAGTTCGTCGCGGAGGTGACCGCGGACATTCGCCCAGACACGCTGTTCGCGCCGTTCCATTGGGGCGGGCGCGACGCGGCCAATCTGCTCACCGGCGGCGCGCTCGACCCGACCAGCCGGATGCCGGAGTTCAAGCTGGCCGCGGTGCGGATCGCAGGAGTGAGAGCATGAAGAAGCGTCTCGCGATCATCGGCAACGGCATGGCGGCCTCGCGCCTGCTCGACGAACTTCTGCGCCGCAACGCCGGCGCGTCGTTCGAGATCAGCGTGTTCGGCGAGGAGTCGCGCGGCGCGTACAACCGCATTCTGCTCGGCCGCGTACTGAGCGGCGGCGAACCGGACGAGATCGCTCTGAAGCCGAACGACTGGTACGCCCAGCGCGGGGTCGCGTTCCACGCCGGCGTGCGCGTGGCGAAGGTCGACCCGGTGGCGCGGCGGCTCACCACCAGTACCGGCGAGTTGCACCCCTACGACGTGTGCGTGTTCGCGACGGGCAGTTCGCCGCTGGTGCCGCGCGTCGGCGGGCTGAAGTCGGACGACGGTTCGCCGCGCGACGGCGTTCACGTGTTCCGCACCGTCGACGACTGCGTCGCGATCCGCGACCGCGCCCGGCCCGGCAGCAGCGCGGTCGTCGTCGGCGGCGGGTTGCTCGGCCTCGAAGCCGCGAAGGCCCTCTGCGACCTCGGCCTGCACGTCACCGTCCTGCACCTCGAGCCGGTGCTGATGAACGCGCAGCTCGACCGGAACGGCGGCGAACTGCTGCGCCGCGCGATCGAAAAGATGGGCATCTTCGTCCGGACCGGGGCGTCGGCGGAAGAAGTCCTCGGCAACGGGCACGTCGAGGCGGTGAAGCTGCGCGGCGGCGACGTCGTGCCCGCCGATCTGGTCGTGTTCGCGTGCGGCATCGTCCCGCGCGTCGAAGTCGCGCGCGCGTCCGGCGTGCCGGTGAACCGCGCGATTCTGGTCAACGACCTGCTCGCGACGCAGGTGCCCGGCGTGTACGCGGTGGGCGAGTGCGCCGAGCACGCCGGCAAGGTGTACGGTCTCGTGCAACCGATCTGGGAGCAGTGCGCGGTGCTCGCGGACGTGCTCACCGGCGCGAACCCGCGGGCGCGCTACACCGGCTCGAAGGTGTACGCGCGGCTCAAGGTCGCGGGCGTCGAGGTCGCGAGCTTCGGCGTCAGCGACGCCGAGTTCCTCTCGGACGAGGTCGTTCAGGTGTTCGAGGACCGCCGCGGCGTGTACCGGAAGCTGGTCGTGCGCGACGGCAGGCTCGCGGGCGCGATGCTGGTCGGCTGCGCGGACGCGGCCCCGGCGCTGGTGCAGATGTTCGACCGCGACGAGTTGCTCCCGCCGAACCGCCTCGACGTGCTCGCCACGGGCAACGCGCCGACCACCCCGACCGAGCGCGAAGTGTGCAACTGCAACCACGTAACCGAATCCGCCGTCGTGGACGCGATCCGCGACGGGTGCGACGCTCTCCCCGCGCTCTGCGACGCGACCCGCGCCGGAACCGGCTGCGGCTCGTGCCGCGGGCAGCTTGTGACCCTGCTCGCCACTCACACACGGGTGGCGAGCGCCGCGAACTCGTAACCCCTCAACCGAGGTTCCGCCAATGGCCCCGGACCAACTGGAGCGAAGCCGGCGCGCGCGCGTGCTGACGCTCTCGACCGTCGCGTTCACGCTGCTGTTCGCGGTGTGGCTGATGCTCGGAATGCTCAGCATCAAGATCAAGCCGGAACTCGGCCTCACCGACGGGCAGCTCTACAACCTGACCATCGCCGCGATCCTGTCCGGCTCGCTGCTGCGGTTCAACTTCGGCATCTGGACCGACCGCTACGGCGGGCGGCGCGTGATGACCGCGCTCATCCTGTTCACCGTGCTGCCGACCCTGATGGTCAGCCGCGTGACGAGCTACGGCGAGTTACTGGTCTGCGCGCTCCTGTTCGGCGTGGCGGGGAACTCGTTCTCGGTCGGAATCGCGTGGAACGCCGCGTGGTACCCGAAGGAGAAGCAGGGGACGGCGCTGGGCGTCTTCGGCGCGGGCAACGTGGGCGCGTCGGTGACGAAGCTGTTCGGCCCGCTGCTGATCGCGGCGGTGCCCGCGGCCGGGTTCTTCGGCGGCGCTATCCCCGGCGGGTGGCGGTTCATCCCGGTCGTGTACGCGGTGCTGCTCGTGGTGCTCGCGGCGGCGGTGTGGTTCCTGTCGCCGCGCGAGGACCGCACCCCGGCCCGCGGGCGACCGTTCTCGGAGCTGGCCGCGCCGATGAGGCACGCGAAGGTGTGGGAGTTCAGCCTGCACTACACGGTCGTGTTCGGCGCGTACGTCGCGCTCTCCGGGGTGCTGCCGCAGTTCTACTTCGCGCACTACGGCCACGAGTTGGCCGCGAGCCTGAACCTGAACGCGCAACTCGTTGCCGACTTCGACACGATCAAGACCTTGAAGGGCGAGGCCCACGCTTCGTACATGGCGGCGAACCCGGACGTGCGGGCCGACCTCGATTACCTGTCGAAGTGGGTCGGGTTCCTCGCCGCGGTGTGCTTCGTGTTCCCCGCGAGCCTGTTGCGCCCGCTCGGCGGGTGGCTGTCGGACCGGTTCGGCCCGCAGGTGGTGATGGCGATTGTATTCTGGGGAATGCTGGCGTCGGGGATCGCACTGTCGCTGCCGCTGGGGTTGGGCGTGTGGGCGTTCACCGCGGCGCTGTTCGTGCTGGGCGTCGGGATGGGTGTGGGGAAGGCGAGCGTGTACAAGATGATCCCCGACCACTTCCCGCGCGAGGTGGGCGCGGTGGGCGGGCTGGTGGGGTTGCTCGGGGCGCTCGGCGGCGTGCTTCTGCCGCTGGCGTGGTCCGCGATCCCCGGCAGCACGTTCGCGGCCCTGCTCGCGCTGACCGTACTCAGTACGGCGTGGTTCACCGCCAGCACAGCGCGCGGCCGCAAGGCCGCGGCGGTGCCGGCGCAACAGGCGGCTTGAGCGCTCAAGCGGCGCGCAACTCCTCGCGCACCTTCATCAACAGGTGCCCGAGGCGGTTCTTGCCGGAGCCGTCGCCGCCGTCGCCCCAGTAACTGTCGTTCGCGGTGTGCTCCACCAACTTCGCGTCGCCGGTGCCGAGTAGGATCGCCTTCAACTCGTCGTGCTGTGTGAACTTCGCGCGCAGCGCGTCGAGCATCACGTTCTCTTTCGCGCTCTCCCAGTCGCGGCGCAGCGGGCGCTTGCGGTCACGCCCCATGCTCGCCGCGAGCATCGGCTTGTTCGCGAGCCGCACCTCTTCCTCGTCCGGCTCGCCCGCGAACTTCTGCGCCTGAAAATAGTGCTCGGTCGTCGGCCACCGCTTCCCCTTCAGGAAGATCGGGTGCCGCGAGAAGTTCGAGAAGCAGCCGTATTCACCGCTCGTCGAGTAGAAGTTGATAACGGTATCGGGCACGGCGCACCTCGTAACTGGGAGCGGGGAGTTGAGCGTACCCGCTGGACGCGTGGGGTGCGATCGCGGTTCGCGTTCGCGCCGCGTTTCCGCATAATGACGGCTCCCGCCCGTTGCCCGCCTCGCGCGAAAGGTACACCCGTGATTCAGCGATTGTTGCCGGCGCTGTGCGCCGCGGTTCTCGTTGTGGGGCCGGGGCGCGCGGCCGACCCGCCCGCGATCTCCGCGGACCGCATCAAGGCCGACGTGAAACTGCTCGCCAGCGACCGCTTCGAGGGCCGCGCGCCCGGCACGCGCGGCGAGGAGCTGACGACCGACCACATCGCGGCCGAGTTCAAGAAGGCCGGGCTGAAGCCGATCGGGGCGCGCGGCTCGTATCTCCAGCCGGTTCCGCTCGTGCGCGTCGTGACCAACCCGAAGTCCACGCTCCGCGCGACAAAGGGGAAAGAGGCGCTCGACTTCGTGTGCGAAGACGACTTCTCCGGCACCGGGCAGACGCAGACCGAACTGGAAGAGTTCGACGCCGAAGCGGTGTTCGTCGGCCACGGCATCACCGCGCCCGAGTTCGAGTGGGACGACTACAAGGGCGTCGACGTGAAGGGCAAGATCGTCGTGCTGTTCACGAACGAGCCGCCTTCGGACGACCCGAAGTTCTTCGGCGGTACGGCGCTGACCTACTACGGCCGGTGGACGTTCAAGTACGAAGAAGCCGCGCGGCGCGGGGCGCGGGCGTGCTTCATCATCCACACGAACGAAACCGCCGGCTACCCGTACTCGGTGGTGCGCCCGCTCGACGGCGCGCAGCTCAAGCGCGACCCGGACAGGCCGGCTCTCGCGTTCGCCGGGTGGCTCAACCGCAAGGCCGGCGAAAAGCTCCTCGGCCTGTCCGGGTGGACCGTCGAGAAGGCGCTCAAGGCGGCCGACACCAAGGGCTTCAAGGCGTTCTCCCTCGGTACCAACCTGAAGGGCCGGATCGAAACGAAGGTGGAGAAGATCGTCAGCAACAACGTGGTCGGTATGGTCGAGGGGAACGACCCGGTGTTGAAGTCGGAGTGCGTCGTCTTCACCGCGCACTGGGACCACCTCGGCGTGGGCCGCGCGGTCGTGGGCGACAGCACCTACAACGGGGCCGCGGACAACGCCACCGGCACCGCGCTGCTGCTCGAACTGGCCCGTGCGTGGGCCGCACAAGCTCCGAAGCCCAAGCGCTCCGCGATGTTCCTCGCCGTGACCGCGGAGGAGAAGGGGCTGCTCGGCTCGAAGTACTACGCGCGGAACCCGTTGGTGCCGCTCGGCAAGACCGCGCTGAACCTGAACTTCGACATGATCCTGCCGCTCGGCGTGCCGGAATCCGTGGTCGTGAACGGCGCGGACCGCACGACGGCGTTCCCGTGGGTGAAGGCCGCGGCCGAGAAGCACAAGCTGGAAATCGAGCCGGACCGCCGCGCGCACCTCGGCGTGTTCTTCCGCTCGGATCACTTCTCGATGGCCCGCGCCGGCGTGCCCGCGTTCTCCGTCGGGGCCGGGCAGAAGATCAAGCGCAAGACGGCGGACGAGGTGCGCAAGGCGCTGCAAGAGTTCAACGACAAGGCGTACCACTCGCCGCAGGACGAGTTCAAGGAGGACTGGGACTTCGCGGGGTTCGTGGTGCTGGGCGACTTCGCGCTGGACGTGGCCCGCGCCGCGGCCAACGCCGACCGCCTGCCGACGTGGAACCCCGGCGACGAGTTCCGCCCCGCCCGCGAGAAGAGCGGCGTGAGGTAGCGCGCGCTCAGCGGCGCACGAACTCGAACGCCCCGGCCGGGTACGCGCCGTAGGCCGTGGAGTTCACGTTGTTGCGGAACGTCGAGACGAACTGCTGCGGCGGGTTCACCACGCGCACCTTGACCACGACGGTTTCGCCCGGCTTCGCCAGCCCCGCGTGGACCACGGCCGCGGCGAGGTTCGAGTCGAGCGTGTACACGTCCGTGCCCCACAGGTTCGGGTTCGCGCCCGCGGTCGGGGTGAACCCGGTCACGGCGTAGGTCATTTCCTTGCCGAACTGCTGCTGGAACGCCGACATGTTGCCCGGCGCTTGCGGCACCGTCGCCAGTTCTTCCACCGGAGCGACGCCCACGGTCAGCGCACGCAGGGCGCGCACGTCCGCGAGCTTCAGCGCCTGCTCGCCGAACTGGAACGTGCCGACGCGCAGCACCTCGGCCGTCAGCCGCCCGGTGATCTTCGAGTCGTCGGTGTGGACCACGTCGAACTCGCGGATCTCGAGGTGCGCGGTCGGCACCTTCGCGCGAATGTGCGTGGCGATCTCGTCGGCCCGGCGGCTCACCTCCGGGTCGTCGCTCTTGAGGGCCTTCAGCACGAGCGGGTACGCGCGCTCGCGGTAGCCCTTCAGCTCGTCGCTCGCGGCCTCGCGCACCTTGTAATCCGAGTGGTTCAGCTTCGCCAGCGCGTGCAGCACCTTCTCTGTAACATCGACCGGGGTGCGCGTGCCGAACTCGATCCGGCGCACGTCGGCCACCGGCACCTGAATGACGCCGTACTTGGTCGTCATCTCCAGTTTCTCGTCGAACAGCTTCACGCGGATCACGCTCTCGTCAACGCACTTGGCCTCGACCTCGACGCCGGCGCGCGGCTTGGCCGGGGACGGGGCCGCGACGGGCGGCGGGCCAGCGAGTGCGACCGAACACGGGGCGAAGACCGGGGCGACCAACACGGCAACGGGGGCGAACCAGCGGACCAATCGCGCGCGGGGCATGGGATAGCCCTCCGAAAGTGAGTACCGTCCGTGGACCCGGGAAGTGACCGCCTTCCTCCGAGCGGGGGAGAGGATATATCGACAATAGCTCGACTACAAATAACACACAAGATCAGTTGCCGATTGCCGGAATTCTCTATAGAGGTCGGTTTCGCGCCTCGCAGCCGGCGGATTCCGAAAAAAGTCGCGCCGCGGTGTCACAGGGCGGCGGGCCGCGGGTACGGGGGGTGTCCGCGAGCAATACTCGCCGACGCCGGCCGCCCGGTTCACGACCCGCGTCGCACAACCACCCGAACCGCCGAGAGTTTTGTCATGACCCGCCGCACCGCTTGCTTCGCCGCGTTCGCCACCCTCGCCCTGAGCCTCGCGCCCACCACCGCCCGCGCCGCCGACGCCGAAGAGCCTTCGATCCACGGCACGTGGGTCGGGTACTGGACCCCGGCCGCCGGCCTGAAGGTGAAGATCACCAGCACACTCAAGGCCGACGGCTCGTACAAGACGGTGATGGAGAACGGCGACTACGTGACCGTGGAGAAGGGGAAGTACACGTACTCGGACGGCACGCTGGAGACCGAGCCGGCCAACGGGCAGAGCGCCACGTTCACGGTGAAGTGGGAGAACAAGAACACGATGGTGGTGAAGGGGGGCGGGCTGAACATCACCTACAAGCGGCAGTAGGGTCGGTCGCGGCGGGGCGCGCGTCCGAGGTTCGGACGCGCGCCCCGTTCGCCGCGCTCAGATCAGGCAGATCTTGTCGGCGACGGCCATCCAGCCGCACGGCTCGTTGATGATCGCGTCCACGTCGTACTTGCCGAAGATGCGGGTGGCCCCGCGGCGGGTAAACAGTTCGGTGATGATGCGCCCGGCCGGGCCGACCGCGTTCTTGTTGATGCGGCGCTCGGCGAACGCCCGCCAGTGCAGTTCCGCGGCGGTCCAGTAGCAGATCTTCGTGACGGTCAGCCGGATGCCGATCTTGGCGACGGCGGCGGCGATCCCGATGGGCAGGTCCGCGCCCGGCACCAGCGCGCCCACGATCTGCGACCCGCGGATCGTCGCCTTCATGATCTTCATCTTCATGATCACGTCGATCCACTGCGAGATCGTCTGGCTCTGTTTGTAACTCTTCGCGATGGCCTTCAACTTCACGATGTGGGCCAGCGTCGAGCCGGTGGCGTTGCCGTGCTGCAACCCGCCGACCACGTCGACGTCGAACAGGACCGCCTTGGCGAGCACCTGCCCGCCCAACCCGACCGCGGCACCGGCGATGCCCTTCGCCAGCCGCGACCGTACGTACTTGAGCGTGACCGGCGACGCGGGGTCGTCCGGCTCGCACTGGCCGTTGGCGACGAAGAACGGGTTCGGCGAGTCGGCCACGTCCTTCTTCGATTTGATCAGCTTGTACGCGGAGTAGATGACGGTGATCGCCTGCCCGACGCCGGGCACGGCGTCGTGAACGTCGCCCAGTGCCGCGCACAGCCCCTCGACGGTGGCCCCGACCACGTCGTCGAACTCTTGGCCATTCGCGCCCTTCTTGATCGCCGCGTATATCTTCCGGTACTGTTCATTGGCCACGGGCGGTTCTCCTCGAAGGTAGGGTTGGTGCAGTCTAACCCTACTACTCTGGCACGGGCATGTTTCTTGCCCACGATTCGCTCGCGGCGTTCGAATCTGGGACACAGGGGCTTACGCCCCCCGCTCCGTACACTTTACAGCATCCCGCGCCCCCCGGAGGTTTACCGTGGTCCGCACGCTGTTCGCGCTCGCCGCACTCGCCCTGCCCGCGCTCGCGCACGCCCAGACGCTGCAAACGGTTGCCGAGACGAGCGGCTACAAGGCCACGTCCAAGAGCGCCGACGTGCTCGCGTTCTGCGAGGCAATCGCGAAGCGCGGGCCGACCGCGAAGCTCGACACCTTCGGCACGTCGCACGAGGGCAAGAAGCTGCCGTTCCTCGTGATCGCCGACCCGCCCGTTGCCACGCCGGAAGAATCGCGCGCCTCGAAGAAGCTCGTCGTGCTGGCGTTCGCCAACATTCACGCCGGCGAAGTCGATGGCAAGGAGGCGCTGCTCGCGCTCGCGCGCGACCTGACGAACAAGAAGGAGCACCCGCTGCTAAAGAACCTTGTGATCCTGCTGGTGCCGAACCTGAACGCGGACGGCAACGACAAGATCGACCCGAAGAACCGTGGCGACAACGGCCCGACCGACGGGGCCGGCACCCGCGCCAACGCGCAGGGCCTCGACCTGAACCGCGACTTCGTGAAGCTCGAATCGCCGGAGATTCGCGCGCTGATGAAGCTCGTGAACACTTGGGACCCCGGCTTCATCATCGACTGCCACACCACGAACGGCAGCAAGCACCGCTACCAGCTCACCTACGACGGCCCGCGCTACCCGAGCTACGAACCGGGGCACATGGACTTCGCGAACGGCGTCCTGTTCCCCACGGTCGCGAAGAAGATGACGGCCGCGGGGTTCGACATCGCCCCCTACGGCAACTTCAACGCCGACCGCACGAAGTGGGAAACGTACCCGGCGTCGCCGCGCTACGGCGTGCAGTACCTCGCGCTCCGCGGCCGGCTGTGCGTGCTGAGCGAATCGTACAGTCACGCCCCGTTTAAGACCCGCGTCGATGCGACCAAGGCGTTCGTGACCGCGTGTTTCGAGGTGGTGAGCGCGAAGGAGCGCGACCTGTCGCGCCCGATGGGCGCGAGCGGCCCGCGCCCCACGCCGATTCGCACCAAGACCGAGGCGCTGCCCAACAAGCTGACGATCAAGGGGTTCGAGGAGATCGAGAAGGACGGCAAGCGCGTCGCCACCGACAAGCACAAGGACTACGTGCTGGACTTCGTCGCGAAAGTGGTACCGACCGAGAAGGTGATTCAGCCGCACGCCTACCTGATCCCGGAGAAGTTCATCGCGGTCGCGCAGAACCTTCAGCGCCACGGCCTCACGGTCGATGAACTGCGCGAGGACATCGAGCTTGATGTCGAGTCGTTCCCCATTACCAGTGTGGACTCGAAGGAGTACGGCGCGACGAAGCGGGTACTCATCACCGACGTGGGCGGCGAGTGGAAGCCGAAGCCGCGGCGCGTGCCGGCGGGCACATTCGTCGTGCGCACGGGCGGCGTCTTCGGGCACCTCGCCACGTCGCTGCTCGAACCGCGGGCCGAAGACGGGCTGACCACTTGGGGCTTCTTCACCGACGCCCTCGTTCCGGGCAAAGAGTTCCCGGTGCTGCGGTTGCCCGAGCCGTACCTGATGAGCGTCGGCGCGGCGCGCCCGCTACCGGAAGACGTGGTCGTGAAGCCCGTCACGGAAGCCGTACTGTTGCCGCGCGGCGGCGGGTTCTCGTTCGGGTTCGCCGGTTCGCCGATCACCCCCGGCGCGTGGCTCGACGCGGACCACTTCCTGCAAGTGAAGGGCAGCACGCTGCTCAAGGTCGCCGCCCGCACCGGGCGCGGCGAGCCGTTCGCGGACGCGGAGAAGATCAAGAAGTCGCTGCTGGCGCTCAAGGACTTCGACCTGAAGACCGCGGAGAAGCTGGCGAAGGCCACGACGTTCCGCACCAACCCGGCGCGCACCGCGTTCCTGTTCGACATCGGCTCCGACTTGGGGCTGGCGTACTTCGACGGCACGCCCGCAGTGCGCCTCACTACCAGCGGCGGCACAAAGGAGCACGTCAGCTTCGACGCCGAGGGCACGCGCCTCGCGTTCGTGCGCGGCAAGAACCTGTTCGCGGTGGACATCGCCAGGCGCGAGGAGAAGCAACTGACGACCGACGGCGGCGCGACCGTGTTCAACGGGAAAGCCGACTGGGTGTACGAAGAGGAAATCTTCAACCGCAGCGGCAAAGCATACTGGTGGTCGCCCGACGGCAAGCAGCTCGCGTTCATGCGGTTCGACGACGCCCCGGTGAAGACCTTCAACCTCGTCGACCTCGCGCCGGTGCAGGGCCGGTTGGAGAGCTACGCCTACCCGAAGCCGGGCGACCCGAACCCGCTGGTGAAGCTTGGCGTGGTGAGCGCCGACGGCGGCAAACCGACGTTCCTCGAGATGGGCAACTACAAGCCCGAAGACACCATCATTTCCCGCGTCGGCTGGATTGCGGGTAGCGGCACCGTGTTCGCCTACGTGCAGAACCGCACGCAGACGTGGCTCGATTTCGTGGTGTGGGAGAGCGGCCGCGCGAAGCCGAAGAAGCTGTTCCGCGACTCCACCAAGGCGTGGATCGACGACCCCGGCGAACCGCACTTCCTCGCGGACGGCTCGTTCCTGTTCCTCAGCGAGCGCACCGGGTGGAAGCACATTTACCACTACGCGGGCGACGGCAAGCCGCTCGCCCCGATCACCGTGGGAACGTGGGGGGAGGTGCGCGACATCCTGCGCGTCGACGAAAAGGAGAACTGGGTGTACTTCACCGCGGCGCAAATCATGAACGCCGGCGAGACGACCGCGCTGGTGCGCGCCAAGCTCAAGGGCGGCGGGCCGCCGCACATCCTCACCACCGACAGCAACTCGCACCGCGTGGCGCTCGCGCCGCGAGGCCCGCTGTACATCGACCGCTACACGAACCTGCACACGCCGACGAAAGCCCGCGTCGTCGATGTTGAGAAGGGCGACGTGCGCACGCTCGACACCAACCCGGTACACGAGCGCGCCGGGTACAAGTTCGGGACGACGGAGAAGGTGAACGTGCCCGTGGGAGATCAGATTCTCGACGGCATCCTCACGCTGCCGCCGGACTTCGACCCGAAGAAGAAGTACCCGGTGTGGGTGTTCACCTACGCCGGCCCGCACGCGCCCACCGTGAAGAACGAGTACGGCGGCGGGCGCGTCCTCGACCACACCCTCGCGACCAACGGCGTCATCGTGTTCCGCATCGACCCGCAGAGCGCCAGCGGCCGGGGCGCGCAGTCCGCGTGGAAGTGCTACAAGCAACTCGGCGTTCAAGAGCTGAAAGATTTGGAGGGAGCGGTCGCGTGGCTGGCAAAGCGCGAGTACATCGACGCGACGCGCGTCGGCATCAGCGGCCACAGCTACGGCGGGTTCATGGCCGCGTACGCGCTCACGCACTCGAAGACCTTCAGCGCCGGCATCGCCAGCGGCCCGGTCACGGACTGGAAACTGTACGACACGATCTACACCGAGCGCTACATGCTGACGCCGAAGGAGAACCCGGACGGCTACGCCAAGAGCAGCGTGGTGGCCGCGGCGAAGAACCTGAGCGGCAAGTTGCTGATCGTTCACGGCATGATGGACGACAACGTCCACGTGCAGAACAGCACGCAGTTCGTGGACGCGCTCCAGAAAGCCAACAAGGACTTTGAACTGATGTTCTACCCGAACGCGCGGCACGGGATCGGCGGCGCGCACTATCTGAAGTTGCAACTGTCGTTCATCCGCCGCGCGCTGGGCGTGCAGAAGTAGGGGACGGGCCGAAACGAGCCTGATCCGCTCAGTGCGCCACCGAAGAGCCACAGCCCACACCTCTCACCCATGCTTTGATGGGGGAGAGGTCGCCGGTCGGCTTTGCGCCCGGCGGGTCAGGGGGCGTGACGCGCGTCGAGTGAGGTACGCGAAACTGATTGGAGTTGCTCGGCTCCCCCTCACCCGTCCCGCAGAGCCGGGCCGACCTCACCCCCACCAAAGCGTGGGGGCGAGGTGTACACGAACCCTTCGCGCCGCGCGCCCCTCACTCACTCCTCGCCGGGCTTCGCGGCCCATTCCGTTACCGTCACCTTCTTCGATTGCGCCACGTCGCCGGCCTTGAGGGTGATCGTGTACTCGCCGGGTTCCTTCACGTCGAACACGCACCCGTCGAGGCCCGCGGCGTCCTTGCCCAAGTAGAGGCCGACGCGCTGACCGGCAGCGTTCGTGCAGGTCAGTTGTACCTTGCCCGCGGTCTTGGGTGTAGTGAGGAAGTGGACCGGGATGCCGACCGGCGGGTTCGGGACTTTGAAGCCCGCGGGCGCGGGCGCGGGCCGCGGGACCGGCTTGTGCCAGTACGCGGGGCGCACGTCGAACAGGTGCGCGTCGGCCTTCCATACGGCCTCGGTGAGCTGTTCGAGCGGGGCGATGTCAACGATCCAGATGCCGCGGCCGTGCGTGCCGAGCACCAGCTCGCGCTGCTTGGGGTGAACGACGATGTCGTCCACGCGCACGCGCGCCAGCCCGCCGCTCTTCATCAGAGGGTACCACTTCGTTCCGGCGTCGAAGGTGACGTACGCGCCGAGTTCGGTGCCCGCGAACAGTACGAACTTGTCCTTCGACGATTGGCGCACGACGCCGACCACCGCCCCGTTGGGCAGGTTGCCGGAGAACGACTTCCACGTCTCGCCGTAGTCGAGAGTGACGAACAGGTACGGCTTGAAGTCGTCGTTGCGGTGCCGGTCGATGGCGACCATCGCCGTTCCCGGGGTGAAGTGCGAGCACTCGATCTTCGCAATCGCGCGGGTTCGCGGCACGCCCGGAATCTTGTCGCTCACGTCGGTCCAGTTCTTGCCGTCGTCCTTCGTGACCCACAGTCGGCCGTTGTCGGTGCCGACCCACAGCACGCCGGCCTTGACCGGTGATTCCGCGGTGCTGAGGACGGTGAACCCACTGCCGAACACCCCCTCCTTCGGCGGGGCCGTGAGGTCGGCGCTGATCTTCTCCCACGAGTCGCCGCGGTTCGTCGATTTGTACAGGTGCTGCGCCCCGTAGTAGAGCGTCTTCGAATCGTGCGGTGAGAGCAGAATGGGCGCGTTCCAGTTGTAGCGGTTCGGCGGGCCGCCCTTCGGCGCGGGCGGGCGGATCGAGCGCGTGGTCGGTCCCTTCGGGCCGCGCAGGTTGACGCGCGCCAGCCCGCCGTACTGCGATTCGAGGTACACCGTGTCCGGGTCGGTCGGGTCCACCGCGGCTTGGAACCCGTCGCCGCTGAGGAAGCTGCGCCGGTAGTCGCCGCCGATCATCCCGTGCCCCCAGTCGGCGAGGGTGATGCCGTCGTCGTAGCGCGTCGCGCTCGGCCCGCCCCAACTGCCGTTGTCTTGCAGCCCGCCGAACACGCGGTACGGCACCCGCGGATCGACCGCGACGCCGTAGAACTGGCTGATGCACAGCCCGCGGTTCGCGCTAAAGGTCGCGCCGCGGTCCTTCGACGTGAACAGCCCGCCGTCGTTGCCCACGATCAGGTGCTGCCCGTCCTTCGGGTCGATCCACAGCGCGTGGTGGTCGACGTGGATCGTGCGCGCGATGGTGACGAACGAGCGCCCGCCGTCCGCGGACGCCGAGAGCGGGACGCCGAGCACGTACACGCGCTGGTCGTCGCTCGGGTCGATGCGGACTTGGCCGTAGTAGAACGGCCGCGGGACGATGTCGTTCACCTTCGTCCACGTCTTACCGCTGTCTTCGGAGCGGAACACGCCGCCGGTTTCGGGCTTCCCCGGCGTGCCCGGCTTGCCGTCCTTCGTGAGCGGCGTCGCGGCCTGTCCCGCGTTGGCGTTGGCCGGCGGGATCACGGATTCGCTGGTGTGGACGATAGCGTAAACGACCTTCGGGTTCTTGCGGTACACGGCCAAGCCGCTGCGCCCGTAGGCCGCCTTCTCCGGCAGCCCGCCCTTCATCTGCTCCCACGTCTTGCCGCCGTCGGTGGTCTTGAACAGGCCGCCGGTGGCGCTCGTCTGTGTGCGCGGGCTGCCGCCGGAGAAGGCGTCGCGCCGCACCGACCACGCCGCCGCGTACAGCGTGTCCGGTTCACTAGGGTCCATCTGCACGTCCACGAACCCGGTGTTCTCGTCGATGTACTTGACGTGCTGCCACGTCTTCCCGCCGTCGGCGGTCTTGTACAGGCCGCGCTCCTTGTTCGGCCCCCAGACGTGACCGAGCGCCGCGACGTAGGCGACGTCCGGGTTCGTGGGGTGAACGGCGATGCGGCCGATGTGGTGGGTGTCGGCGAGTCCGCAGTTGCGCCACGTCTTGCCGCCGTCGGCGGAGCGGAACACGCCCGCGCCCCAGCTCACCGAGTTCCGCGGGTTGGCCTCGCCGGTGCCGACGTACACCACGTCCGGCTTCCCCTGACACACCGCGACCGCGCCGACGCACTGCGTCGGTTGGTCGTCGAAGATCGGCTTGAAGGTGGCCCCGCCGTCGGCGGTCTTCCACACCCCGCCGCCGGCTGCGGCGACGTAGTACGTGTTCGGGTCGCTCTCGACGACCGCGAGTTCGGTGACGCGGCCCCCCATGTTGGCCGGGCCGATGCACCGGGCCGAGAGGCCGGTGAGAACGGGTTCGTAGCGGTCTTGGGCGGCGGCGCGCGGCGCGAGAGCGCACAGCGCCACAAAGCCCCATACCGCGGGCGAGCGCGACATGGACGAAGTCTCCGCGAACGGAACCGAAATGAGCGAGTCGTGAGAGAGGATACCCAAAGATGAAGAAGAAGAGAAAGGGAAATCTCGTAACGGCGCGCGCTCAGCCGGCGAGCCGCTTCGACAACTTGTCGAGGTCGCGAAGAGCCGCAGCCGGCAGTAGTCAGAGGTCGGAATGGGCGACGCCCACCGGCAACCTCTGACCGCACCCCACGTCTACTTACGGGGCGGTGTAGCGCTTCGGTTCGAAGTCGTACACCACGGGCGTTTCCCATTTCTTGAGGTGCTTCTCCGCGAACTTGTCGTGGATCGGGTCCTTCAGGTACGCCTTCAGGCCGGCGGAGTCGTCGAACACGAACACCAGCGCGACGGTGTAGTCGGTGGCGGCGTCGGGCGTGGCCTTCGCGGTCGCGACCGGCTTCCCGGCCCACACCCCGCGCACGGTCTTGATCTTCGACAGTTGCGAGTACGTGTCGTCGATCACCGACTGCGGTTCCGTGCTGGGCGAATCGGACTTCAGTTTCAGAACGACGACGTGAACCAGCCCGGCCCCGCGGTAGCCGTCGATAGTGGTTTGCAGCGCCTTGATGGTCTTGTCGTCCTTCGCGTCGCCGCCCTTCTCCTTCTTCAGCAGTGCTTCGAGCCGGTTGTTCTCGGCCTGTTCCTTCTTCAGCAGCGCCTCCAGCCGGTTGTTCTCCCCTTGCAGCCGGGTGCCGATGACCTTGAGCGCGTTCACGTCGTTCTTGAGGGCAGCGATCTGCCGCTCGTTCTGTGCGTTCTCGGCCTTCAGCGCGTTGATCTGCTTTTCGAGTGCGGTCTCCTTCTTGTCCTTCTTGTCTTGCGCGCCGAGCGGGGCGGCGCGCTGGGTGACGAGCAGGCACGACACGGCGAACAGTGCGGCACACACGACGAACCGGGACATGGGGACCTCGCGAGTCGGGGGAACGGACGGGGCTACCGGGATGCAACCCCGCGCGACGGGCGCGGTGCTGCGCGAAAGTTCGGTCACACGGGCGGGGCGAACCGTTGGAGGAACTTGACGCCGCTGGTCACGTCGGCGAGTTTGGTGTCGCCCTCTTCGCGCTCGACCACCATAAACCCGTCGAACTCCAGCACTTGGAGGGTCGCGGTGAGGGCCATCCAGTCGACGTCGCCGGCCCCGACGGGCACTTCCTGTAGCCCGCGGCTCAGCCCGCCCGAGCGCGCGTCGCGGGCGTGGACGTGCGCCACCAACCCCGCGAGTGGCGGCAGGTTCGCCAGCGGATCGTGCCCGTGCAGCAGCAGGTTCGCGGGGTCGAACGTGACCTTGAGCGAGCCGCTGGCGAACGGCGCGAGGAACGCCTTCACCCGCGCGCCCGTGTCGAAGCCCAGTTCCAAAGCGGCGCAACACCCGATGCGGTCGCCGAAGGTGCCGATCGCGCCGAGGGCGTCGTGCAGGTGCAGTTCGCGCGTCGCGCCGGTGTCGGCGGGCTCGTCGGCCAACTTCGGCAGCGGGACAACGGCCCGGCGCGCGCCGAGATCGACGGCGAGTTGCATGGCCTTGCGCACCCGCTCGATCCGCGGTTGCAGGTCCGCGGCCACGTCCAGCCCGCGGCGCGTGGGCACGTTCAGCGCCGCGAGTTCGAGGTCGAACGAGCGCAGCAGCGTGCGGAAGTCGCGCCGCCCGGTGGCGGTGAGCGCGTCCGGGGCGAGGTCGCCCACGGCGCTCACCTGCACGCCGCGCGCGCCCATGCGTGCCGCGGCGATGAGCGCCTGCCGCACGCTCAGCCCGGTCGATTCGGCCACGATCCCGATCTTGAGAGGCTTCATGTCCCCGATTCTACCACGTTTGGGGCGGCACCGAGGACGTGCGCGACCGGCTTCACCAGCGCGCGGAAGTCGGCGGCGCTCAGGTGAACGGTGCGCCAGCGCGGGCTGCGGGTGCGCATGCGCGCCGCGTACGCCCCGGCGTCCACCGCGCGGAGCAGGTACACGCGCCCGCGGAACGCGAACACGTCCGGCGTGTCCGGCGGCAGCACCACGTCGAGCGCCAGATCGTACACGAACGCGAGGATCGGGCGGAAGTCCGGGCCGAGGCGGTCGGCCCAGCGCGCGAGGCTGACGACGTCCTCGCGCTCGCACCAGTTGTGCCACACGGTTCGCGGCTTCCCGCCCTTGCCGGTGCCGGGGAACTTGCGGCCCTTCACGTCCACGACCAGTTTCGCCCCGCCGGGCGCGACGACGAGGAAGTCCGGCGACTTCACCTCGCCGGGGTCGAGGTAGCTGCGCCGCCCCTCCACCACGGGCACGACCGCCGCGCCCCGCTCGCGCAGGTAGGCGTCGAACGCCGCCTCGTAGTGGTTGTCGGCCTTCATGGGTCAATCCAGCCGCATCTCTTCGGGGTGAACGCGCATTTCTAACAGCCGTAACCGGAACGGGCCCGTGCGCGGGTTCGTGGGGCGCGCGTCCACAACGTCGCCCTGTTCGGCTTCGTCGGACACCCGAACTGTGAAGAGCTCAGAGTCGGAGAAAGCGACCGTGAAGATGCCGCCGTTCAGAAACACCGCCGAGGGGAGCCACCACTCGGTTACGAACCCCTCCCGATCCCCGTGGTCCGGGCCGCGCGCCCGGTACGCTTCGCTGACACGCCGTGCCTGCCGCGCGTCGTAGTCGGCGAGCACGATCGCGCGCGCGCCGGCGATGTGCTTCCGCTCGTCGAGCGGGCGCTCCTCGTTCGGGTCGTACGCCTTGACCAGTCGGTGGAGCCGTTGCAGGAGCGCCCACCCGACCAGCCAAGACACGACGCCGCTCGTAGCCAGCACGTAGGCAACCGTGGCGGCGCTACCGAGCACCGCGTACCCGATCGCGCCGACGACCAGCAGCACGCCGAGAACGATCAGCGGATAACAGACGCAACCGAGGTTATCGTACCGCCCATACCCGACCTGCGCGAACATGTACGGTTGGTAGTGGAAGCACTGCGGGCACGGAACGGGGTCGTAGATGTCAATGTGCGAGAGCATCTCGACAAGGTCGTCGCGGGCCTGCGCTTCCGCGGTTTGCCGGGTGCGATCGTCACTGCCGGACCAGAGCGTGTCGGCGCGCCCCGCGCCGGAAAACTGGCGCTCGTAGACGAACCGACAGTCGCAGTTCTTGCAGTGAACCAGACACGGAACCGCTAGTTCGATCTTGGCCGTGTAGGTGGTGTGGGCAATGGGCATTCGCGACACCTCGATAGCCGGTGGCACGGTTCGCAATCGGGTCGATTGTACCGCGCGGTGCGGGTCACTTGCGGCCGAACAGGGACCACTTGCGCGCGCCGCCCTGCGCGTCGCGGAACAACACGCCTTCGCGCCGGAACTGGTGCGCCGCGGCCCACAGCGCCAGCGCCACGCAAAAGGCCAGCGAGCCGAACACCGCCGGGACGTGCTGCCACGGGAACGGGTCCGGGCGCACCGACATCAGCCGCTGTTGCAGCAGCAGCGCGTTCGCCAGCGGCAGCCAGCTCGTCCGCCCGTTCAGCTCCATGCCGGGCGTCATGCTCCAGTACGCCAGCGGGAGCACCACGAAGAACAGCGGCACCATGTAGTAGTTGCCCTCCTTGGTGCTGCGGGCGAAGATGCCCAGCGCCAGCGCGAGGGCGGCGAACAGCATCGCCAGCGGCACCGCGGCCAGCACGCACGCCAGCAACCCCGGCAGCGACAGCAGCCCGCCCCCGAACGACGGCGCGAGCAGCGGCGCGACGATCACCGCGATCACCATGAGGAACACGTTCCACAGGGCCGTGCCGAACCCGAACGCGGTGGTCGCGAGGAACTTCCCGGCCACGATCTCGGCGCGCTCGGCCGGGCTGATGAGCAGCGTTTCCATCGTGCCGCGCTCCTTCTCGCCCGCGGTCATGTCGATGGCCGGGTATATCGCCCCGGTGAGCATCCACATCACCAGCAGGAACGGGATGACCTTCACGAGCATGTCGCGCAGCTCGTCCGCGACCTTCTTGTCGCCGGACTTCTCGGATTGTGGATCGCGCACCTCGACGGGGCGGTCGAAGTCCGGGCGCTTGCCGGCGCGGGCGAACCGGGCGGCCTTCACGTCGGCGGTCCAGCGCGCGAGGACGCTGGTGGCGCGCTGCACCGCGAGCTTGGAGTTCTCCTCGCCGTCGCGCCCGAGCACGCGCACGACGGGGCGCGCGTCGCCGTCGGCCTCCAGCTTCGCGGCGGTGCCGGGTTCGATCAGAATGATCGCGTCTACCTCGCGCGCGGCCAGCATTTTCGTAAGCGCGCCCTCGTCCGCGGTGTCGAGGCGCTTCACGACGAGCGGGGCCGAATCGAGCGCCTCGGCGTTGTAGCGGGCGGGCAGCGCGCCGTTTTCATCGAGCAGCGACGGGTACACGCGCGCCCGGCGCGCGACCTCGCCCGGCCCGCCGAGCGCGGCGCTCAGGTCCGGTTGCGGTTGCGGCAGGTGCTCCGCCCCGGCGATGCCCACGACCAGCCTCTTTTCCTTCACCGCGGTCACGAACAGCACGCCGACCCCGACGAACAGCGGGTACATGAGCACCGGCAGGCCGAGGATGAGGAACAGCGTGCGCCGGTCGCGCAACTGGTCGCGCACCTCGCGCGCGGCGATCAACCGAACCACGGGCCAGCGCATGAAACGACCCGACATGAGTAGTGGGAGAAGGTGTTATATCTAAGGGCAAAGGCGGCGCGAAGAAACCCACCTCCCACCCTAGGGGGGGTAGTGTCTCCGTTTGGCTGTTGCAGCCCGTAATCGAGCCGGCAGTGAGCCAAACTGAGACACTGCCCGTCTGTGCTACACAAGGCGCGCGGTGTTAGTGCGGAACTGGGCGAATCGTCTTGGCAGTCGCCCCCGGTGAGAGTATTCTCAGCGATGGCGACTCGTTCATTTCTCCCCTTCGTTCGAGGTCCGTCATGTTCTCTCCCAAGCGCCGGTCGGCGTTTACGCTGATCGAGTTGTTAGTCGTGATCGCGATCATCGCGATCCTGATCGGTCTGCTGTTGCCCGCGGTGCAAAAGGTGCGCGAGGCCGCGGCTCGCATGTCGTGCAGCAACAACATGAAGCAGTTGGCCATCGCGTGCCACAGCTTCCAAGACGCGGTCGGCGCGCTCCCGTCGTCCACGCTCATGCACCCGAACGTGAGCAACATCGACAACTACAACCTGAACTTCGGGCCGAACTGGGCCGTGCTGATCCTCCCGTACATCGAACAAGGGAACCTGTACCAGCAGTACGCGACCAGCATTCAGAACTACCCCGTGAACGGTGACAGCGGCTGGCGCGGGATGCGCGGGGTTCAGATCAAAACGTACCTGTGCCCGTCGGACAGCGGCGCGCAGGTGGCGACGGCCCGGGCCGGCGGCGGGTGGGCACGCGGCAACTACGGCGCGAACGAGGGGCCGGGCATGCGCTGGGGCGGTTCCGGCGGGGTCGCGGTGGCGAACCGCAACAGCGGGCGGTGGCAGGACAACAACCCCAGCGGGTTTGCCCAAGAGTACTACCCGTCGTGGACGAACGGGTGGAACGGTGGCGGCGCGCTGGTCATCAACAACCCACAAACTACCGGCGGGCTGCGCCTCGAACACTTCGCCGACGGCACCGCGAACACGATCATGTTCGACGAACTGCGCATCGGGTGGAACGCCAACGACATCCGCGGCACGTGGGCGATGGGACAGGCCGGGGCCAGCATCTCCGCCGGCAACGGGCGCATCGACACCCCGACCCCGAACGTCTCGCACTCGGGCTGGGACGACATCCAAGGGTGCCAAGACAACCCGAGTATCGGCATGGGCTGCTGCGGGTGCAACAGTTGGCAGGTCACGGCCAAGAGCAAGCACACCAACGGTGTGAACGTTGCCCTCGCCGACGGGAGCGTGCGGTTCATCTCGAACAGCATCTCCCAGCAGTCGTGGTTCAAGCTCCACAGCCGCAACGATGGCCAGCCCAACGGCACCGACTTCTAACCGGAGGGGCCATGCGCCGCGCGCTGCTGTTCGTCGCGCTCGTCGGCCTCACGGCCGGCGGGTGCGGCGGCCCGAAACTCGCCAAAGTGAAGGGCAAACTGGTCACCAACGACCAGCCCATGACGTTCCCTCTCGCCTCCGCCGGTGTGATCTTCACCCCGCTCAGCGCCGAGGGCACACCGGACCCGTCCAAGGCGTTCACCGCCGTGATCAACGAAGACGGCACGTTCGAGATGCTCGCCAGTGGGGGGCAACTCCCGCCGGGCAAGTACCAGATTTCGATTCAGGCGCAGGGGAAGTTGAAGGAGCAACTCAAGAAGTTCGGCGAGGGCGTGTCGCCGGTGCGCCGCGAGTTGCAACCCGGCCCCAACGAACTCGTCATCGACTTCGGCAAACCCGAAGGCTAAGCCCGCCGGGCCGCGATGAGTCCGTCCGCGGCCGTGCGCGCGGCGGCGTCCCAACTGTGGTGCGCCAGCACCCAGCGCCGCGCCAGTTCGCCCGAGGCGGCGCGCTTCGTCGCGTCGGTCCACAGCAGCCCCAGCGCCGCGGCCCACTCGTCCGGCGACTTCGCCACCGTCGCGCCGCCGTCGCGCGGCGCGCGTAGCCCGTTCAGCGCCACCGGCGAGCACACGACCGCCTTCCCCATTGCCGCCGCTTCCAGAAACTTGTTCTTGATCCCGCCGCCGCTGACGAACGGGAACGCCACCACCTCGTGGCCCGCGACCGCGGCGCGCAGGTCCGGCAGGTCCGGGACTAGTTCGATCCCGTCGCGGCCGACGAGCGCGCGCACGGCGGGCGTCGGCGCGAACCCGTACACGGTGAACGTTGCGTCCGGGAACTTCGCCCGCACGCGCGGCCACACGCGCCCGCAGAACCATTCGAGCGCCTGCACGTTGGGGCCGAAGTCGAGCCGGCCCCAGAACGTGCAACTGCGCGGGCGCTGTGCCGCGGCGACCGGCGCGAAGTGCGCGCCGTCCACGCCGTTGGGCACCACGTCGATGCCGCGCACGCCGGCGACCCAGCGCATCGCGCGGCGGTCGGCGTCCGTGACCACCCACACGCGGTCCAGCATCGTGCGGTACGCGCGCTCGTACAGCCCCTTGATCGCGGCCTGTTTCATCTCGCCCCACGTGCGCGGCTTGAACGCGCGCACCTGCGAGGCGTGGTGCCAGAACCACTCGTCCGCGGCGTACCAGATGCGGAGCCGGTCGCGCACCGCGCCGAGGTACGGCAGCACGTTCAGCCCCACCACAACGACGCCGTCGGCGCTCATGTCGATGGCCGTTTGGCCGACCGCGCGGATGCGGTTCTCGTCGATGCCCCAATAGCCCTGAAACTTGCGCTGCAACCAGCGGAACTGCGGCTCCGGTCCGACCGGGGGTTCGCCGCGAGCGGGGAACGTGCGCGCCAGTGCCAGCGGCAGCCCGGCGATTGCTTCCGGCGCGGGCGCGCCCGCGGTCAGCAGCCCGACCTCGTGCCCGAGGCGCGTGAGCGCCTGCATCATGTGGAAGCAGTGAACGTCGTGCCCGCTCGACCGCGGCCACGCCAGCGAGTCTTTGACGAATAGGAGGCGCATGGTGTGTCCCGGAAACCGCTCGCGAAGCCGCAAGCGGCTCGAAGTCAGTTGGCTTTCCGCTTCGTTCTACGAGCAAGCTCGAACAGCCCGCGCAGCAGGGGCACGGCCCAGCGGCGGCGCTTGGGGTACGGGCCGGTGCGCCGCGCGGCGGCGTCGATCAGTCCCTCCAGCACCGCGTCGGCCGCGGCCGGCTGGTTCGCCTCGCGCTCGTGACAGTAGCGGTGGTAGGCGTAGCGCAGGTACGTCGCGTAGGCCGAGAGCGCGCCCGCGCGGCGGTGCCGGCGCAGCAGCAGCGCGAGGTTCCGCGTGTCGTAGTACCGCTGCCAGCTCCGGCCCTCGCGCTTGAAGCTGGTCGAACCCTTGTGCCACACCAGCGGTTCGGCCAGCACCCCGCACGCGAACCCGGCGCGGGCCGCACGCAGGCAGAAGTCGGCTTCCTCGTGGATCAGGAAGAAGCGGTCGTCGATCAGCCCGACGCGCGCGAACACGTCGGCGCGGATCATCATGCAGCAACCGTTCACGATGTCGGTGCCGTCCACCGCGGGCGGGTCGGCCGCGCGCTCGGGAACTTCGCGCCGCCGAAAGAACCCCGGGAAGCCCGGCGGCGCGAACGTCACGCCGTCGGTCATCACCACGGCCGGCTCGTCCATGTAGCGGATCACCGGGCCGATCACCCCGAACCGCGGGTGCGCGGCGAACGCCGCGAGCAGCCGCGCCACGATGTCCGGCGCAACGGTCGTGTCGTTGTTCAGCAGCAGAACGTGCGTCGCGCCGCGCGCCAGCGCGTAGCGGATGCCGGTGTTGTTCCCGCCGGACCAACCGAGGTTCGCGTCGTTGCGAACGACGTGAACCCACGGGAACTCGGCGCGCAGCGCTTCGCACGGGTCCGGGCGCGAGGCGTTATCGACGAGGACGACGTTGGCGCGCGGCGCGAGCGCGTCGAGCGAGCGCAGGCACTTGCGGGTGTCGTCGGTGCCGTTGTAGTTGACGGGCACGATCCACACGTTCGGCGCGCCCCGCGCTGGCGCCGGAACGCGCGCCGGCGCGACGCTCGCGAGCAGCGCGTCCCAGCGGTCGAGGGCCGCCGTCCACGTGTGCCCGCGGGCGACGGTGGCGCGGGCCGCGGGGCCGAGCGGCGCGAGCCGCGCCGGGTCTTGCAGCGCCGCGCGCAGGGTCGCGCGGAACCCGGCGTCGCCGTCCGCGACGAGGCCGTCGCGCCCGTCGGTGATGATCTCGTGGTGCGCGTTCTGGTACGCGCCGCCGGTTCGCACCACCAGCGGCGGCACGCCGTGCGCCATCGCTTCCAGCACGACGAGGCTGACGTTTTCGAGCTTCGACGGGAACGCGAACAGGCTCGCGGCGCGGTAGAACGGGCCGACGTCGTCGCGCTGGCCGTGGAACGTGACGCGCCCGGCGAGGCCGGCTTGTGCGGCACGGACTTCGAGCGCGGCGCGCTCCGGGCCGTCGCCGACGATGTCCAGCGCCCACGGCAGGTCGGCCGCGTCGCGCAGGGCGTCGAGCAGAAGCGCGACGTTCTTCGACGCGACCAACCGGCCGACGAACAGTACGCGCGGCACCGGGCCGGGGTCACGCGTGCCGTCTTCGGGGAACGCCACCGCTTGCGGGACGATCTCGAAGCGCGCGCGCGCGGGCAGGTCGTAGAAGTCGCGCAGCAGGTCGGCGTTGCCCGCGGTGAAGCGCACCGTGGCCGCGGAGTGTAACAGCGCCCAGCGCTCCAACCGGCGGTACACCGCGAACCCGGTGCGGCCCAAGAGGGCAGAGCGCGGGGCGAGCGCGTCGCGCACCTCGACGGGCGCGATGCGGGCGTGCGGCAGATAGATTCGGGGAACGTTGGGGAACCGGCGGGCGAGCGCGCGGAGCGCGAACACCGGGCTGCCGACGATCACGTCCGGGCGCGGCAGCGGCACCGCGGCAACACGGCGCTCGCAGTCGGCCCACTGGATGAGCGGGGCGACGCGCCACGCGCCCGGCACGCGGCCCGCGCCCGCGGGCG
>Ga0194132_10003104_pt1 | contig 30116 bp, 26 predicted proteins | sample TA2KigOf80mmetaG_FD_148612 | JGI IMG/M metagenome (GOLD analysis project Ga0194132, IMG submission 148612) | Freshwater microbial communities from Lake Tanganyika, Tanzania - TA2015054 Kigoma Offshore 80m | ecosystem: Environmental > Aquatic > Freshwater > Lake | place: Tanzania: Lake...
CTCCCCCGCAAGGGGGGAGGGCTTACTTTCGCGACGACCCCCACATCTTTCCCTCCCCCCTTGCGGGGGAGGGTCGGGGTGGGGGGTGACCGCCGCGAGACTCGTGACCAGACGGGCGAGGCGCTCGGCCTCATCACGACGAGATCAGGTCGAGGAACTCCTGGGTCGCCTGCGCCTGGTTCTTGCCGTACCACTCGCCGTCATAGACGCACTGCACGCGCGCGTTCTCCGGCGTCATCGGATCGAACTTCTTCCACTCCGGCGGCACCAGCGCGGCCGCCTGCGGATTGGCCGGCCCGTTGCCGAAGAACTTGAGCAGCTCGACCTGCGGGCCCGGATCCTGCATCGAACGCAGCAGGTGCTGGGCCGTCTTGCCGGCCGGATTGTTCTTGAGAATGACGAAGATGCCGGGCTGCAGGATGCCCTGGTTCCAGGTGAAGTCGAACTTGCCCTTGCCTTCGTCGAACAGGACCTTGGCGCGCGTGTTCCAGATCAGGCCCATGACGGCCTCGCCCGTGCGCATGATCTGCTCGCTCTCGGAGCCGTTGTTCCAATAGACGGCGTCCTTCTTGAGCTCGCCGATCTTCTTGAGCGCGCGCTTGAGGTCGATCGGGTAGACCTTATCGGCCGGCACGCCGTCGGCCATGATGGCGGCGTCGAGCATCGCCGGCACATCGCGCCGGAGCATGCGCTTGCCCGGATACTTCTTGAGGTCCCAGAAGTCGGCCCAGGTCTTGGGCGGGTTGTCCTTGAACTTCTCGGCGTTGTAGATGATCAGCGAGCTGAAGCTGTAGGCGGCCGCGCCATGGGTATAGGCGAAGCCCTTGGGCGGCAGCATGTTCTTGTCGACGATCGAGTAGTCGATCGGCTCGAGCAGGCCGCGGTTGCCCAGCTCGATCGAAGTGCCCGCGCTCGAATCGCAGATGTCCCAGGTCGGCTTGCCGGATTCGGCCTGGGTGCGGATCTTGCCGGCCGACGGGCCCGACGTGTCCTGCACGACCTTGATGCCCGGGTTCTTCTTCTCGAAGGGCTCGCCGTAGAAGCGGCCGAAGGCGGTCGATGCCATGCCGCCCCAGTTGACCATCACGACTTCCTTGGCCTGGGCGTGCGCCTCGGGGATCGAACCGAGTGCCGTGCCGGCGAGGCCGAGTGCGGCGCCCAATTTGAGGAACTGGCGGCGATCGATCTGGCCCCGGGCGTGCTTCTCGTGCAAGAGCTGGATCAGATCGGCATGGAAACTCTGCGATTCGTGCATCTCTGCCTCTCCTGTTCGGGTCGGTTATCCGTCTTGGACTCCGTGATATCTTCCCGGGCCTGCTGCTCCCAGGCAAGCGGATTCGGTCGCGCCCGCGGAACGCGCATCGGCAGGCGGAATGGCCGGCAGCGCCGGCACGTCAATCCAAGGAGCAGCGATGATTCACGCGGATCTGGTGCTTCAAAGCGGCCGCATCGCGACGCTCGACCCGCGCCGTCCCGAGGTTTCGGCGCTCGCCGCCTGGGGCGGCCGCATCGTGGCGCTCGGGACCGATGACGAGATCGCCCGCTGGATCGGGCGGCAAACCGAGGTGATCGACCTGGCCGATCGCCGCGCGGTGCCGGGCCTCGTCGATTCCCATTGTCATCCCGACGGTCATGCCGCGCGCATCGCGAACTGGCACGAGGTCGATCCGGCTCATGTCGGCAGCCGCGACGAGCTGCTGAAGCTGATCGACAAGGCGACCCGCGCGGCCAGGCCCGGTGCGTGGTTCGCGGGATATCGCCTGAACGAGCGCCGCTCGGGCGGCTATCCGAGCTTGGCCGAGCTCGACCGCGCGGCCAACGGGCGTCCGCTCTTCATTCTGCGCACGGACGGGCATATCGGTCTCGCCAACAGTGCCGCTTTCAAGCTGTGCGACGTGACGCGCGACACGCCCGATCCGCCCTTCGGTCGCTTCGACCATGATCCCGCGACCGGCGAGCTTACCGGCCTGGTGCGCGAGACGGCCGCTCATCTCTTCCTCGAGGAGGTGCATCGGCACGACACGGTCGAGGATGTCGCCGCCGGCCTCGAGCGCGTGTTCCAGCAATACCTGTCGCACGGCATCACCAGCCTGCACAATTCGCTGACCTCGTCGCGCGCGATCCAGGCCTACCAGATCATGCGCGCGACCGGCCGGCTGCATCTGCGCGTCGGCGTCATCCTCAGCGGCCGCGAGCGCGGCCTGATCGAGTCGGCGATCCGCGCAGGCATCCGCACCGGCTTCGGCGACGAGTGGGTGCGCGTGGTCGGCGCCGAGTGGTGCCCGGATTGCAGCACCAGCGGCCGCACGGCCGCCTATTACGAGCCCTATGTCGGCGCGCCCGTGCTGGGCGAGCCGCCCGACAACACGGGCATGCTGCTCTACGAGGCGGAGGATCTGAAGGCGCGCGTCACCGAGGCGCACAAGGCGGGGTTGATCGTGTGTCTCGACGGCGTCGGCGACCGCGGCATCGACTTCTGCCTCGACATGTTCGAAGCGGCACTCGCCGCCCATCCGGTCGCCGATCACCGCATGCGCGTCGAGCATTGCTGCTACGTGACGCCCAAGCAGCAGGCGCGCCTCAAGAAGCTCGGCGTGATCGACTCCTCCGCGACCGGTTTCATGTACGATCTGGGCGAGGCCTATGCGGCCAATCGCGGCGCGGCCGCCATGCGCTGGATGTGGCCGCATCGCACGCTGCTCGATGAGGGGGTCGTCGTCGCCGGCCATTCCGACGCCGCGGTCTGCCAGATCAACCCGTGGGTGGCGCTCTACGCCATGGTCAACCGCAAGAGCGAGACCGGCGTCGCGCTTGGCGCCGAGGAGGCCGTCACGATCGAGGAAGCGCTGCGCTGCTACGCGATCACCGGCGCCTATCTCGGCCGCGAGGAAGCGATCAAGGGCACGCTCGAGATCGGCAAGCTCGCCGACGTCGCCGTGCTCGATCGCGACGTGCTGTCGATTCCGTCCGAGGAGATCCGCGAGGTGCGCGCGGATGTGACGATCGTCGGCGGCGCGGTGAAGTATCGGCGATAGCGCGAGGCGACGCTGCGGGGAGCACATGGGCGAGGCCAAACGCCGAAGGCTCGCAGAGCAAAAGCTGCTCGCTGCCAGACCTATGCGTGCTTCGGCAGCGGAGCATGATCTTGGTTCCAGTCTCAGCGACCAGGAACGCGCAGCGACTCTGGCTCTCTCGCAGGCTGCGCGACAGGCGACACGCGAGAGTCTGAGAAGCGCTCGGTCAGCGTCCGGAGCGGAACGGATCGGCTTTGTCCAGATGATCGCGCAGGGCAGCGCCTTCGGTTTCGAGCATCACATCAAGAAGTGCATGGAATCGAGTCCGGAAAACCGGAAGGCGTTCGAAACGGTGGCGTGCAAGGCCGGTTGCCATTTCTGCTGCCACGTCAATGTCGCTGCGACGATTCCGGAGGCAATCTTCGTCGCGGGGGCGATCAGGCAGAAGGACATGAAGGACGCGGAGGCGGCTGTCAAGGCGACGGCCCCCTGCATCGCCAATTTGGACAACGCCAGGCGGCAGGCGAAGAGGATTCCCTGTCCCATGCTTCAGAACGGACTGTGCTCCATCTACCCGTTTCGCCCGATGGCATGCCGGTCCCACGTTTCCATGAATGCCGACGAGTGCAGGGACGATCTGGAGTCGATGGCCTCGACCGGTTCTGGACGACCGATCACGACATTGGGTGTCCCGCGCACCATCGCGCGCGCCCTTCACCACGGCGTCGCCCAAGGATGTGCGGACGAAAAAATTCAAGGATGCACAATCGAACTGACGGCGGCCGTGAACCTCCTGCTCAGCGACGCCGCGGCCGTAGAGCGATGGCTCGAGGGCGAAAAGGTGTTCGAGCCGCTTTGAGCGGGACGCTCCGGGATTCCCTGCTCATTTTTGATCTTGGAGGGGCTGTGACGGATCGTTCGAGGGACTTCATCAGCAGCGCGAATGGTCCCTTGCCCAGCCGCGCACGCAACCCGTCCTGGGCACGGCGCCACAAGCGGAAAAGGGGGGAAAAGGGGACATTCATCTTTTTCTAAAAAGATGAATGTCCCCTTTTGTCTTTGTCCCTTTTTCTAAAAAGATGAATGTCCCCTTTTGTCGGAAAGGTAAAAAGATGAATGTCCCCTTTTGTCCTTCGAGCCGCTTTGAGCGGGACGCTCCGGGATTCCCTGCTCATTTTTGATCTTGAAGGGCTGTGACGGATCGTTCGAGGGACCGCATCAGCAGGCCGAAAGGCTCCGCGCCCAGCCGCGCACGCAACCCGTCCTGGGCACGGCGCCACAATGACAGACCATTGCGGTAGGCGGCGCGGCCGGCTGCCGTCGCGCGCACCGCGCGCGCGCGTCGATCGCGTCCGGGGCCAATGGCGACCAGCCGGGCGGCAGCGACCGGCTTGAGGTTACGCACCAGCGTCGTGCGGTCGAGGTCGAGTGCGGCAGCGAGAGTTGTCACCGTCGGCGGCTCGCCGCGCTGGCGCTCGAGTGCGACCGCCATGCCGATCAGGCTGAACTGCGCGATCGTCAGGCCGGTCGGCCCAAGCGCGTCCTCATAGAAGGCGGAGATGCGCCGGCTCGCCTCGCGGATGCGGAAACAGGCGCAGACCTCGCGCCCGTCCGGCGCCGGGGCGGGATAGACGTCCTTCAGATGCTTGCGTTCCCGTGGCGCGGCCATATAGTGTATATACACGTATTCAGCCAAACATACCACGGAGCCCGGACATGTCGATAGCGCCCTTGGCAGGACTTGCGCGCGCGGTCGGCGAGATCCCGATCGAAAAGCTGCGCGAGTATTCGGGCATCGAGCTGTTCCGCGCCATGATGGCGGGCGAGCTGCCGTCGGCGCCGATCGCCGCCACCCTGGGCTTCTGGCTGCAGGAGGCCGAGCCCGGCCGCGTCGTGTTCGCCGCGGTGCCGGAGAAGCGCCACTACAACCCGATCGGCAGCGTCCATGGCGGCTTCGCCGCCACACTGCTCGACAGCGCCATGAGCTGCGCCGTGCACTCGCAGCTCGCCAAGGGGTTCGGCTACACGACGCTTGAATTCAAGATCAACCTGGTGCGACCGATCACCGACAAGACCGGGCCGATCACCTGCGAGGGAAAGTCGCTCGCCGTTGGCAAGCGCATCGGCACGTCGGAGGGCCGCATCATCGACGCCGCGGGCAAGCTCTACGCCCACGGCACGGCGACCTGCTTGATCTTCGAGATCTGATTCGGCTCAGGCGACCGAGCCGATCCTGAGCTGCCACGGCGAGATGCGCGCGGTCACGAGCAGCCCGTTCTCGACCCAGCAATCCACGGCAAGCCGTCGTTTGATCTCGTCCTCGTCCTCGGCTGGGACGATCAGCAGGACGTCGCGCGAGCCTTCGAGCGGACCCACCAGCAGGAAGAACCCTTGAGCCGCCAGCGCGTTCATGAAATCGGCGTGGCCGCGCCAGTCTTCCTGCTGCTCCATCGGCACGGCGTCGTTCCACTTGGGCCCGCGCGAGCGGATGACGGCGAAGACGCGCGGCATCTCGCTTACCTGTCGTCGCGCACCACCACCGAGGCGTCGGGATCCCAGGCGAGCCAGACGCCGAGGCCTTCCTCGGGCTCGACGCGCGCGCGCCAGGTCGGCTGGCTGACATTCATGTCGCCGAGCGCGGTGCCGACCAGGAAGTGGAACTCGTTGCCGCGATAGCTCCAGCTCTTGATCGTGCCGGCGATGCGGTTGACGGCGTCGGTCGGCTCGGCGGTCGAGATGCGGATCTTGGCTGGGCGCAGCGCCACCAGCACTCTGGCCTCTGCCGGCCTGGCGCCGGCCTGGCGGAAACTAGAGCCGCCGGCGCGGTAGGCAAAGCCGTCGCCCGAGGCTTCACCCGCTTCTGCCGCGAGGAAGTTGCTCTCGCCCAGGAAGTCGGCGATGAAATGGCTGACCGGCCGGTCATAGAGCTCGCGCGGCTTGCCCTTCTGCACGATCTTTCCGTTGCGGATGATGGCGATCTCGTCCGACATGGAGAGCGCCTCCTCCTGGTCGTGCGTGACGTAGATGAAAGTCGTGCCGACGCGCCGGTGCAGCGCGCGCAGCTCCCACTGCAGGCCGGCGCGCAGCTTCTTGTCGAGGGCCGACAGCGGCTCGTCGAGCAGGAGGATGTCCGGCTCGAAGACCAGCGCGCGCGCCAGCGCCACGCGCTGCTGCTGGCCGCCCGAGAGCTGGCGCGGCAGCCGGTCGGCCAGCGTGCCGAGCTGCACGAGATCGAGCGCGGCTTTGACCTTTTCGGCCTTCTCGGCCGCGGGCCGGCCACGCACGGTCAGCGGAAAGGCGACGTTGTCGGCGACCGTCAGGTGCGGGAACAGCGCATAGCCCTGGAACACCATGCCGAAATTGCGCTTCTCCGGGGGCAGATGGGTGATCGGCCGTCCGTCGACCCGGATCTCGCCGGCGCTCGGCTCGACGAAGCCCGCGATGCTCATCAGCACGGTCGTCTTGCCCGAGCCCGAGGGCCCGAGCAGTGTCAGGAACTGGCCGCGCTCGATGGTCATCGACACGTCGTCGACCGCGGCCAGCTTGCCGTAGTACTTGCTGATGTTGTGCAGCGACAATGTGTGCGCGACGGCCATGGCGCCGACCTTAACGACACGGAGGCGCCAGGGTCAAGGCGACGGGCCGGTATGCCGCCATCGCATGATGACGTCTTGGGCATTTCCGATATAGTGGCGCCCTCATTTTCCCTGCCTCCGCGGAGCGCCCGTGTATTTCGACAGCCGACTCTGGGCTTTCACGTCAGGCCTGCGCGACCGGATCGCCGGCGCGGTGCTGATCGGCCTGCTCTCGACGGTCGCCGGCATCGCGCGCCTCGCGCTCCTCGGCTGGCTGATCGCGGCCGCCATCGAGGGCAAGCCGCTGGACGTGCTGGTCGAGCTCGCCGTGGCCGTTGCGGCGGTCATGGGTCTGCGCGCGCTGCTCGACTATTGGCGCGCGCTGATCGCCGACCGCACCGCCATGGCGGTGCAGCTCAAGCTGCGCACGCGGCTCTACGATCACCTGATGGCGCTGGGACCGGCCTACCTCGCCGGCGCGCGCACCGGCGACCTGCTTGTCACGGTCACCGACGCGATCGAGCAGCTCCATACCTATTTCGGCCGCTACCTGCCGCAGCTCTTCGTGGCGCTGGTGACGCCGATCGGCATCTTCGCCTTTCTCGCCTGGCTCGACCTGCCGGTGGCGCTCGTCATGCTGGTGGCCGCCATGGTGGCGCTGTTCGCGCCGAGCGCGCTCCACCGCACGAGCCAGAAGAGCGCGGTCGAGCGGTCGCGCGCGCACAAGGATTTTTCCGCCGAGTTCCTCGACTCGCTCCAGGGCCTGGCGACCCTCAAGGCGTTCGGCCAGAGCGAGGCGCGCGGCCGCGAGATCGGCGAGAAGGCGCGCAATCTCTATCGCGCCACCCAATGGGTCGTGGCGACCAGCGTGGCGACGCGCGGCGTGACGGACACGGCGGTGGCGCTGGGCGCGGCCGGTGCGCTGGCGCTCGGCGCCTATCGCGTGCTCGATGGGTCCCTCGCCTTCTCCACGCTCGTCGTCGTGCTGATGCTCGGCGTCGAGGTGTTCCGTCCCTTCCGCGAGCTGCGCGACCTGCTGCATACGGGCATGCTCGGCCAGGCCGCGGCGGAAGCCATGCTTGGCCTGCTGGCGCGCACGCCCGCCATCGAGGATGCGCAGAGCGCGTCGTCGAATGAACGGTCCCTGGCGCCGACCATCGCATTCGAGAAGGTGACTTTCGCCTATGCCGGCGGCCGCGGCGCGGCGCACCGCGATCTCGATTTCAAGGTTGCGGCCGGCGAACGCGTGGCGCTGGTCGGACCGAGCGGCTCCGGCAAGTCGACCGTGCTCAAGCTGCTGCTGCGTTTCCATGATCCGCAGACGGGTCGCGTGCTGGTCGGGGGCGAGGATGTGCGCAGCCTCGGCTTCGCCGCGCTGCGCCGGCACATCGCCGTGGTCGGCCAGGACACCTATCTCTTCCACGGCACGGTCGAGGACAATCTGCGCGTCGCCAAGCCCGAGGCGAGCTGGGACGAGATCGAGCGCGCGGTCGCTGCCGCCAATGCACGCGAGTTCATCGGTCGTTTGCCCCAGGGTTACCAGACCGTCATCGGCGAGCGCGGCCTCAAGCTGTCGGGCGGCCAGCGCCAGCGCATCGCCATTGCACGGGCCCTGTTGCGCGACGCACCGATCCTGGTGCTCGACGAGGCGCTCAGCTCGGTCGATGCCGAGAACGAGGCGATCATCCAAGACGCGCTCGACCGGCTGATGCAGGGTCGCACCACGCTGATCTTCGCCCATCGCCTGTCGAGCGTGATCGGCAGCGACCGCATTCTCGTGCTGGATCATGGCCGCGTCGTCGAGTCCGGCAAGCACGGCGAGCTGATGGCGGCGCGCGGACCCTATTGGGAGCTGATGCGCGAGCAGGCGCGCGGCGACGACCGCATGACCGCCCAGACCATCGGCGCAACACCCGCCGACGCCGATGCAGTTCCTCCCGATACCCAACCGGCTGCGGCACCCGACGAGGCGGCCGATTCGGTGCTCAAGCCGGCCAAAATCGGCTGGCTGCGCGTGCTGGGAGATCTGCTCGGCCTCGTCCGGCCGTGGCGCGGCGTGCTCGGCGTGGTTCTCGGCCTGGGCATCGCCCGCGTCGTCGCTTTCGTCGGTGTCGGTGTCTTGGGCGCCCTGGTCATCCCCGCGCTCAAGGCCGGCTCGCCGCTCCAGGGCCTGGTCATCGCGCTGATCGTGCTGGCGCCGATCGCCGGCCTCGTTCATTGGCTCGAATCCTGGCTGGCGCACGACGTCGCCTATCGCCTGCTGGCCGAGATGCGCATCCAGCTCTACGAGAAGCTGGATCGGCTGGCGCCCGCCTATCTGCTGCGCCGCCGCACCGGTGACCTCGTGGCGCTCGCCGCCCACGACGTCGAGCTCGTCGAGTACTTCTTTGCGCATACGCTCGCGCCGGCCTTCGTCGCCGTGCTGGTGCCGACCGCCGTGCTGGCAGCTCTTGCGTGGCTTCATCCCTGGCTCGCCGTGACCTTGCTGCCCTTCCTGCTCTATGCCGCCGTGGCGCCGGTCCTTTTGCGCCGGCGCATCGACGAGCTGGGTGCCGCCAGCCGGCGCGCGTCGGGCCGGCTCACCGCCCATGCGGTCGACACGATCCAGGGTGTGGGCGAGATCGCCGCCTTCCAGCTCGAGACCCGCCGGCGCGACGACATGGTGACGCTGGTCAAGGAAGCGGGACGGCTGCGCCTCAAGTTCCTCGCCGATCTGGCGCGCCAGTCCGTGGTCCTGGATTTGCTGACCACCTTGGGCGCGCTCGCCGTCGTCATCGTCGGCGCAATGCTCGCCGGGCAGGGCAGCCTCAACCCGACCATGCTGCCGCTCGCGGCGCTGATCGCCATGTCGGCCTTCCTGCCCGTGTCCGAGATCGCCCAGGTCGGACGCCAGCTCGCCGACACGCTGGGAGCCGCCGAGCGCCTCAGCGCCGTCCATGACGAGCCCGTGCCGATCACCGACGGCAGCCTGTCGGCAGTGCCGGCGCCAGTGGGCGTTGCGGCGGTGGCGCTCGATCATGTCGCATTCAGCTATCCCGGCCTCAAGCGCCGCGTGCTGGACGACGTCACCTTCGCCGTTCCCGCCGGAACGACGACGGCCATCGTCGGTCCGTCCGGAGCCGGCAAGACGACGATCGCCCATCTGCTGCTGCGCTTCTGGGATCCGCACCAGGGCGTCGTGCGCTTTTCCGGCATCGACGCGCGCGAGCTGACGCTCGACGCGCTGCGCCGGCAGATCAGCCTGGTGGCGCAGGACACCTATCTTTTCAATGCAGACCTCGCCACCAACATCCGCATGGCCAAGCCGGAGTCGAACGACGAGGAGCTGCAGCGCGCCATCCAGCGCGCGGCGCTCGCCGATTTCGTCGCTGGTCTGCCCCAGGGGCTCGCGACGCCGGTCGGCGAGCGCGGGCTGCAGCTTTCGGGCGGCCAGCGCCAGCGCGTCGCGATCGCGCGGGCGCTGCTCAAGGACTCGCCGATCCTCGTGCTCGACGAGGCGACCTCGCATCTCGATGCGCTGAGCGAGCGCGCCGTGCGCCATGCGCTCGACGAGCTGAAGCGCGACCGCACGACCATTGTCATCGCGCACCGGCTGTCGACCATACGCGACGCGCAGCAGATCGTCGTGCTCGACGGCGGCGGCGTCCGCGAGTCCGGCAGCCACGCTGCGCTGCTGGCCGCCGGCGGCCTCTACGCCAGGCTGGTCGCCCGCCAGTCCGACGCCGTGCGCGCGGCCGAGTGACAGCCATGTCGGCCCTTAAAGCCGGCCAGGCCGGTCGCATCGACGAGCTGTTCGCACCCTGGACAGTGTCCGGCCAGCCCGGCGCAACGCTCGCCGTGCTGCGTGCAGGCGAGGTCGTGCTTCAGCGCTGCTACGGTCTTGCCAATATCGAGCACGGCGTCGCGATCCGGCCGGAGACGCGCTTCCACATCGCGTCGATCACCAAGACCTTCGTCGGCGCGTCCTGCGTGCTGCTGCACCGCGAGGGCAAGCTCTCGATCGACGACCCGGTGACCAAGCACATTCCCGAGCTCAAGCTGTCGGCGCCGCTGTCCGTGCGCCAGCTCTTGAACATGATCTCGGGTCTGCGCGATTCGATGGAATCGATGTCGCTGCGCGGTGTGCTCGTGCGCTATCCGCGCTCGGGCCAGGATCTGCTCGATCTCGTCTTCAATCAGCGCACGCTCAGCTATCCGACGGCCGAGCGCTACGTCTACACCAACATCAACTTCAACCTGCTGTCGCTCATCATCGAGCGCATCAGCGGCCGGAGCTTCGTCGATTTCGTCACCGAGCGCATCTGGCAGCCGCTCGGCATGTCGTCGACGCTCTTGCGCGACAGCAACGCGATGATCGTGCCAGACCTGGCCGACGCCTACATCCCGCGTGACGGCAAGATGGAGAAGGGCGTCTGGGCCTTCGGCCTGTCGGGCGCCGGCGGCTTCGTCAGCAATCTGCCGGACCTGCTGCGCTGGCAGGCAGCCTTCCGCGCCGGCGCCATCGGCAACGTCAAGATGCTCGACCTGATGAGCGAGCGCGGCCGCCTCAAGGACGGACGGCTGGTCAACTACGGCCTCGGCCTCGGCGTGCGGCGGCATCGCGGCGTGACCGTGCTGTGCCATGGCGGCGCCTTGCCCGGCTATCGCGCCATGTTCGCGCGCGTGCCCGAACGCGACTTCGGTCTCGTGCTCATGTGCAATCGCGACGACGCCGACCCCTACACGCGCATGCAGCAGATCATCGACATCGCGCTGGAGGGCGAGCTGCCGGAGCCCGAGCTGGTCACCGGCGCGCGCACCCGCCTCGCGCAGGTGACGATACCGGCCAAGGTTCTCGACGGTCTCGATGGCCGCTATCTCGACCGGGCGTCGGGCGAGGTCATCGAGCTCAAGTTCAACCGCGCGAATGCGACGATCGAGGGCGACAAGATGGGCTTCGCGCTGGCCCTCCGGCCAAGCGGGCCCGACACATTCAAGGATCCGTGGCCGAACTTCGATACCACCATGCGGATCGAGGCGCTGCCGACCGGACGCGCCCGGCTGCATGTCGATTTCGGCGGCCAGACCGGTACCTTCGAACGCGTCGATGCCTACGCGCCCGCGGCCGACGATCTCGCCACGGCGGCCGGCACCTACCACGCCGCCGATCTGCGCTCGGGTGCCGAGGCCATGGTGCGTTCAGGCAGGCTCGTGCTGCGCTTCGGATCGGACTTCCATGGCGAGTCCGAGCTGACGCTCGAGCCCTTGGCGCGCGACATGTTCCTGGCGCGGCGCGAGACCGGCGGCTTCAAGCATCACTACGCCGTGCGCTTCCGGCGCGACCAGGGTCGCGTTGCCGGCTTTCTCGTCAGCTCGGACCGGCTCAAGGACACGCGCTTCGACAGGGCCTAGACCGCGGTCGTCCCCCATTGAATCGCATCGGCGATTCAATGGGGGACGTGAATCGCGGTCTCGCTTTATGATTCGAGAACGGGATTCACGTTTCAGATTGAAGCAGCGCTTCGATCTGAAACGACCCCGTTCTGGTTTTCCCTCCCCCGCCGGAGGTGGGGGAGGCTAGGGTGGGAGCATCTGTCTGCGCGGGGACCGCGGCATGATCGCAGAGCATTCGATCGGCAATTTCGACTACATCATCGTCGGCGCGGGAACAGCCGGCTGCGTGCTGGCCAACCGGCTGAGCGCCGATCCGGCGAAGCGCGTGCTGCTGCTCGAGGCGGGCGGGCGCGACGACTACATCTGGGTACACATCCCCGTCGGCTACCTCTACACCATGAACAACCCGCGCACCGATTGGTGCCTCAGGACCGAGCCGGAGCCGGGGCTGAACGGCCGCGCCATCAACTATCCGCGCGGCAAGGTGTTGGGCGGCTGCTCCGCCATCAACGGCATGATCTACATGCGCGGCCAGGCGCGCGACTACGACCACTGGCGCCAGCTCGGCAATGCCGGCTGGTCGTGGGACGACGTGCTGCCCTATTTCCGGCGCTCCGAGGATTTCGCGCATGGCGCCGACGAGCTGCATGGTGCCGGCGGCGAGTGGCGCGTCGAGGACACGCGGCTCAGGTGGGAGATCCTCGACGCTTTCCGCGCCGCGGCCGCCGAGTGCGGCATACCCAACACCGACGATTTCAACCGCGGCAACAACGAGGGCTTCGGCTACTTCCAGGTCAACCAGAAGAACGGCATCCGCTGGACCACGGCCAAGGCGTTCCTGACGCCGGTCATGAACCGGCGCAACCTGGCGATCGTCACTCACGCCCAGGTCCGGCGTGTCCTGTTCGCCGGCCGGCGCGCGGTCGGCGTCGAGTTCGCCGAGCATGGCTGGCCGCGCAGTGCGACTGCCGCGGGCGAGGTGATCCTGGCTGCCGGAGCCGTCGCCTCGCCGCAGCTCCTGCAGATTTCCGGCGTCGGGCCGGCGTCACTGCTCGCCGAGCACAGTATCCCGGTCGTCCACGACCTCGCCGGCGTCGGCGAGAACCTTCAGGATCATTTGCAGCTTCGCCTGATCTTCAAGGTCAGCAACACGAGGACGCTCAACGAGCGCGCCAACAACTGGCTCGGCAAGGCCGGCATGGCGCTCGAGTACGGCCTCTTCCGTCGCGGCCCCTTGACCATGGCGCCGAGCCAGCTCGGCGGCTTCGCCAAGAGCGATGCCGGCCGCGAGACGCCGAACCTCGAATACCATGTGCAGCCCTTGAGCCTCGACCGGTTCGGCGAACCCCTGCACCCGTTCCCGGCCTTCACCGCCTCGGTGTGCAACCTCAGGCCGGAGAGCCGCGGCCATATCCGCATCAAGTCGCCCGACCCGACGGCGGCGCCGGCGATACGGCCGAACTATCTCGCGCAGGAGGCCGACCGGCGCGTCGCGGTCGACGCGATCAAGCTGACGCGCCGCATCGCCGCCGCCTCGGCCATGCAGCCCTTCGAGCCCGAGGAGTTCAAGCCGGGCGCCGTGGTCGCCAGCGACGCCGATCTGGCGCGCGCCGCCGGCGACATCGGCACGACGATTTTCCATCCGGTCGGCACCTGCAAGATGGGCCAGGACAAGATGGCCGTGGTCGACGACCGCTTGCGCGTGCGCGGGCTCGAACGCCTGCGCGTGATCGATGCCTCGATCATGCCGACGATCACGTCGGGCAACACCAACTCGCCGGCCGTGATGATCGCCGAGAAGGGTGCCGACATGATCCGTGAGGATGCGCGCTGAGCGGCAGACGGCTGCCCCATCCATCGGCTATCATGGCTGGACGGAGGTTCCATGGATGCACCCTTTCAGACCGTTGATCGCTCGGCGCCGGTACCTCCGGTCGCCGATCGCCTGGAGCCCTATCTCGCCGACCTGGACCGCCCGGTCGGCGAAGCGGTCGGGCTGCCGAGCTGGATCTATTTCGATCCCGCCGTGTTCGAGGCCGAGCGCAAGACGATCTTCTCCAAGGTCTGGATCGGCATCGCCTATGAGAGCGACGTGGCCGAGCCGGGCGACGTGGCGACCGCCGACTATGCCGGCTGGCGCTTCATCGTCACGCGTGCCGAGGATGGCGAGGTGCGCGTCTTCTACAATCTGTGCCGGCACCGCGGCATGGCCGTGCTCGACGGGCCGCGCCATCAGCAGCGCACGCTGTCCTGCCCGTGGCACATGTGGAGCTACGATCTCAAAGGCCGCCTGATCGGCACGCCCAACATCGGCGGCACCGGCGTCCACACAACGCCCGGCATCGAGCGCGGCGAGCTCGGGCTCGTGCCGGTACGCACCGGGCGCTGGATGGGCGTCATCTTCGTCAACATCGACGGCAAGGCGCCGCCGCTCGCCGAATACCTCAAGCCGACCACCGACCGGCTCCGGGCCTTCGACCTGTCGCTCGCGCGCGAGTCCGACGAGCGGTTCGAAACCCGTTTCGCGGGCAACTGGAAGCTCGCGATCGAAGGTGGCGTCGAGGACTACCACATCCCCTTCGTGCACAAGCAGCTCGGCCCTTCCGGCGATTTCACCGGCGAAGGCTGCGACACCTATGTCGGCATTGCGTGCCGGCGCAGCATGGACATTGCGGCGGTGCGCTACGCCGCGACGGATGCACCGAAAGAAGGCGCGCCGCTGCCGCTCTTCCCGCATTTCGCCGGCGGTGGCTCGGCCGAAGCGTCAGTCATTCTCTCGACCCTGCCGGCGACGCTGGTCGCCGCGGTCACCGACCATGTCGTTGTTTCCATCTTCATTCCCGAAAGCCCGGAGCGGACCCGTGTGCGCCGGCGCTTCCGCTTCGTCGGCGATGCGGCGACCGATGCGGCGCATGCGGCGGCGCGGCGGCGCATGCGCGACGCCTGGGCCGTGGTGACCGACCAGGACGGGCCGATCATCGAGCGCATGCAGCTCCAGGCGCCGCTGCGCGACGAGGTCGGCACGCGCCCGCGCTTCTCGCCCTATTGGGAGCCGGCCGTGCATCACTTCCAGAAGGTGATCGCGGCGCGGCTGACCGAGGCAGCTTAGCCCGCGCTCTCCTGGCGCTTCGCCTGCACGAAGCGCACCAACATCGCGGCCAGCGTCAGCAGGATCAGAATGGTGGCGACGGCCGCCACCGCCGGGTTGATGTTGTCCTGGATGCCATCCCAGATCTTGCGCGGCAGGGTGTAGACGTTGCGGCTGGTGACGAACAGGTTGACGACCAGCTCGTCCCAGGAGGTGACGAAGGCAAAGACCGCGCCGGCCGCGACGCCGGGCATGGCCGCCGGCACGATCACCATGCGCAGCGTTTGCCACAGATTGGCGCCGAGATTGCGCGCGGCCTGCTCGAGACGAAGATCTACGTTGGCGAGTGCCGCGGAGACCGTGATCACCACATAGGGCATGCCCTTCATGGTGTGCGCCGCAATCAGGCCGAGATGCGTGTCGATCAGCCCGAACTGCACCCAGGCCTGGTAGAAGCCGAGGGCATGCACGATCGCCGGCACGATCATTGGCGCGAGCATCAACATCCGGATCGCTTCGCTCGCCCTCGTCGACACGCGCCAGCAGCCGATGGCGGTGGCGGTTCCCAGAGCGACCGCCAGCGCGGTCGAGCTGAGGCCGACGATCAGGCTGTCGCGGATGCTCCTCAGCCAGATCGGATCGGTGATCAGCGCATCGTAGTGGCGCAGCGACCACACGCCGCTCGGCAGCGACAGATAGCGCTGCGGCGTGAACGACACCGGCACCACCATGGTCACGGGCAGCACGAGGAACAGCAGTGCCAGCCAGGTGCCGAACACGGTCGGTCGAATGCCGGCACTGGTGCGCTCGTAAAGACTCACGTCACCGAATTCCGAAAACGCGCCGCAGATCGACGATGCGCGCCATCACGGCCAGGATCAGGAACACCGTGATCAGCAGGGTCGAGGCGAGCATGGTGCCCACGCCCCAGTTCAGCGTGTCGGTGATCTGCAGCGCGATGTACTCGGCGATCATGATGGTCTTGCCGCCGCCCAGGAGCGCCGGCGTGATGTAGAAGCCGAGCGAGAAGATGAAGACGAGGATGGATGCGCTGATGATGCCGGGCAGGCTGAGCGGCAGGTAGACCCGCCAGAAGGCGCCCCACGGCGTGGCGCCGAGCCCGCGCGCGGCCGGCACCAGGCGCGGATCGATGCCCTTCATGTTGGCGTAGAGCGGCAGCACGGCGTAGGGGATCATGTAGTGGACCATGCCCAGCACGACGCCGAACTCGTTGCGCACCAGCGGCAGCGGCTCGCTGATCCAGCCCCAGCCCATCAGCGCCGTGTTGACCACGCCGCGGCTCTGAAGCAGCGTCAGCCAGGCAAACGCGCGGATCAACACGGAGAGCCAGAAGCACAGCAGCACGAAGAACAGGATCCATGCTTCGTGCGTCTTGCGCACATGGAGTGCGGTATAGGCGACGAGATAGCCGACGGCGAGCGAGATGATCGTGGTGATCAGACAGACGCGCGCAGTGGTCGCGAGGATGCGCTGGATGCCCGAGCTGGTGAACAACAGCGCGAAATTGCCGAGGCCGAGGCGCGGCACGGTCACGCTGATCCACAGCACCTTGGCGAGCGGATAGAGATAGAACAGCGCCAGCGCGGCGAGCGGTACGAGAACGAGAATCCAATAGGCCCGCGCCGTCCGCTCGGTGCCGTCCAGCGCCCAGTTCATCTTCCCCCTCGCTTCCGCGCGAACTGCCGCATCATCGCCGAGACTAAGCCGCAACCGATGCCGGGCCAACGGTCGATTGCGCGCGCCGGCCAGCGGGCGCGGGGGCTGGTCAGCGGCTGCGGCGGAGGTCTATGATCCGCAGCAAAGCCGACGATTGGGGCCGCCAGAAACCGATGATGGCCGACGACAAGGAGACGACGACATGACCAGGATCCAGACATTCGCCGAGGACTGCATCGAATTGCTGCGCGAGCGCACCGAGGGCAAGCTGGTCGAGCGCCGCAGCTTTCTCGCGGCACTCGCGGTGCTCGGCGTGTCGCCCGCGCTCTTCCGGCTGACCCCTGCCGCAGCCCAGGCCAAGGAGATCGTGGTGGTCAATTGGGGCGGCGATGCGGTCGGCGCCATGACCAAGGCCTGGGCGGAACCCTTCGTGAAGCAGCCGGGCGCGCCCAAGGTGGTGGTCGACGGTTCGGGCCCGTCCTCGGCCAAGATCAAGGCGATGGTCGAGAGCGGCAAGGTCACCTGGGACGTGGTCGACCGCAATCTGATCGCCGCCCTCGAGCTCGGCCGGCAGAACCTGCTCGAGAAGATCGACTACTCGATCGTCGACAAGAGCAAGGTGCGCGCGGCGCATGCCGGCGAATGGGGGGTCGGCAGCTACATCTACGGCAACGTGCTGACCTACCAGACCGACGCGTTCGGCGGCCGCAAGCCGTCGACCTGGAAGGATTTCTGGAACCTCAAGGATTTCCCGGGCAAGCGTGCGCTGCGCAAGCACATCGACGGCCAGCTCGAGGCGGCGCTGATGGCCGACGGCGTTCCGGCCGACAAGCTCTATCCGATCGACGTCAAGCGCGCGCTCGCCAAGATCAAGTCGATCAAGCAGCACACCGTGTTCTGGGCGACGGGTGCCGAGAGCCAGCAGCTCTTCCGCGACAAGGAAGTCGTCATGGGCGGGTTGTGGAACACGCGCGCGTCGGTGGCGCGCGAGGAATCCAAGGGCAAGGTCGACTTCACCTTCAACGAGGGCAATGCCTGGGTCGGCGCATGGCTGGTGCCGAAGGGCAATCCCGCCGGCAAGGACGTCTTCAAGTTCATCGCCTCCTCGCAGGACCCGGCCGGCCAGGTCGAGCTCTTCAAGATGCTCGGCAACGGCCCGGTCAACCCGGCAGCGGCGGCGATGGTGCCGGCCGATCTCAAGGTCATCGATCCGGGCAGCCCGGAAAACTACGCCAAGCAGGTCCCGGCCGACGCCGAGTGGTACGCCGCCAACAGCGCGACCGTGCTCAACCAGTACCTCGAGGCGATTTCGTAATTTGCACGCTCGGGATTCCATCTTCCCTCCCCCCTTTGCGGGGGAGGGCGGGGTGGGGGGTCGTGCAGCGGCATTGATTTAAGCAAATGACCATTCTCGGCATCGATCGCATCACCTACGGTGTCGACGATCTCGCCGCGTGCAAACGCTTCTTCCTCGATTGGGGGCTGAAGCTGGTGCACGAGGCGCCCGACGGTCTCGATTTCGAATCGCTCAATGGCTGCCAGGTCTGGATCCGGCCGCAGGACGATCCGGGACTGCCAGCGGCCTTCGAAAAGGGACCGACCTTGCGCGAGGTGGTCTGGGGCGTCGAAAGCAAGGCCGATCTCGATCAAGTCGCGCGTGCCGCACCGAATGTCCAGTCATCGGCCGATGGTTTGCGCGGTGCCGATCCCAACGGTCTCGGCATCGCGTTCCGCGTGACGCAGAAGCGTGCAATCGACATTAGGGGCGTGCCGACCAACACCTGGGACAAGGCGGCGCGTGTCGATGCCGCCAGCACCTTCTACGCGCGCGCCGAGCCGGTCGAAGTCGGACATATCGTCTGCTTCACGGACAAGCTCGCTGCGACCAGCGATTTCTACCAGCGCATCGGCTTCCGCATGTCGGACTTCTATCCGGGGCGCGGCCATTTCCTGCGTTGCGCGCCGGCAGGCGGGCACCACGATCTCTTCCTGCTTCAGCTGCCGACCGCTCAGCGCGGGCTGAACCACGTCGCATTCACCGTGCGCGACATCCACGAGGTGTTCGGCGGCGGGCTGCACATATCGCGCTGCGGCTGGGAAACCCAGGTCGGGCCCGGCCGCCACCCGATCTCGTCGGCCTATTTCTGGTACGTCAAATGCCCGGCCGGCGGGCTGGTCGAATACTTCGCCGACGAGGACGTGCTGACCGAGAATTGGCAGCCGCGCGAATGGCAGCCCGGCCCCGACGTCTTCGCCGAATGGGCGATCGACGGCGGCATCGACGGCAAGACGCGGCGCCAGCATCTCGGCGCCGCACCGCCCAAGACCCATGCGGGTGCGCGCAGCTAGAGCCGCCTAGGACCCACTTTCCCAGAAGCGTGACTCGCGTCATCCGGTGGTTCCCCTCACCCTACCCTCTCCCCCAGGGAGAGGGTTACCTGACGTCGCGCCAATTCGCCCCTCTCCTTGGGGGAGAGGGTGGCGCGAAGCGCCGGGTGAGGGGAAGCGCCTGTAGCAGGCAGATTTGATTCCAAGTACTAGCTCGGCCAAAGCTCGCCATAGTCGGGCGCCACCGTTGCGCCGCCGGAGGCAGCCGACCGGACCATCGCTTCGAGCACCGCGACGTTGCGCGCGGCCTCGATGCCGTCGACCGCAACACGTCCCTTTCCCGCGCAGGCATCCGCCCAGCGCTCGAGCTGAAGCTTGAGCGTGTCGACATGGGGAACCGCGATCTCGTCGATGGCGCCGTCGACGGCGATGCGGCGCATGGTCGGCCGCTTCTCCGGCGTCTCCGGTGCGGTGGCGACAAGCTCGATCCGCGCGTTCTGGCCTTCGACGTGAAAGCTGTGGGCATAGGGCGCCGCGTAGAGGCAGGTCAGCGTCGCGGTCAGGCCCGAGGCGAAAGTGATGAGCGCGCTCGCCGTGTCGTCCATCTCGATCGCGACGGCACGGCGGGCGAAGGCGGCGTTCACGCCGGCGACACGCCCGAACAATCCGTGCAGCCAGTCGATGACATGCACGCCGAGCGCGGTCATGGCGCCGCCGGGGCATTCCCGGCGCGAGGCACGCCAGTGGTCGCGCGTGAAGCCCTGGGCCTCCGGCGTGGAGAATTCGGCGCGCACGTGAAGCAGCGTGCCGCAATCGCCGCGCTCGATGGCCGAGGCCAGCAACCCATACTGCGCCAGCAGCCGGCGGTTATGACCGACGGCCAGGGTGACGCTGCGCTCGCGGCAGGTGCGCAAAGCCGCGGCGGCCTCGCTCACTCGCAGCGCGATCGGTTTCTCGACCAGGACATGCTTGCTGGCCGCGGCTGCTGCGATGACCTGTCCTGCGTGCAGGCTGTGAGGGGTTGCCAGCACAACGGCCTCGATCACCGGATCAGCCAGCATGGATTCGAAGCTGTCGTGGATGCGGCAGGGGAAACGGCTGCTGAATTGTCCGCACTGGTTGCGGTCCGGCGACCAGCAGGCCGCGATCGCCACGCGGCCGCGCGTGCGTTCCGCCGCCGCGGCGAGCTCGCGGCCCCACCAGCCGAGACCGATGAAGCCGGCGCGCATGGCCCTAGTTTAGCCGCTCTTGGGTGGCGAAGGCCTCGGCGATCTCGCGGCCGGTCGCATACCAGACGTCGGAGTAGTTGCGCGTGAAGGCGATGAAGTCGCGCAGGATCGCCATGCGCATCGGCCGGCCGGTCACCTGCGGGTGCATGACCAGCACGTAGATGCCGCCCCATTCGCGGATCATCTTGAACTCGTCCTGCCAGATGCCGAGCACGTGGGCGGACGGAAAGATCGGCTTGGGGAAGCGCAGATGGCTGGTGCCGTAGTTCCAGTCGTCCATCGAGGGATGCTCGGGCAGCTCGATCGGACCGCGCCGCCCGTCGCGCAGGATGTGGCGATAGGGATGCACGTCGTCCTTGAAGCAGGAGTTGTAGAGGAAGCCGCGCGCGGTGAGCTGCTCGAGCAGGAAATGGCAGGATTCGCTGCCCGGCGGCCGATATCCCACGGGCCGCACGCCGAAATGGCGCTTCATGGCGTCCAGGCCCCGATCCAATTCCTCAATGATCTGATCCGGTTTGTCCGGATCGGGCCAGTAATGCATGTAGCCGTGATGCGCCAGCTCGTGGCCGTCGTTGAGCAGCATCTCGACCTTGTCGCGGTGGTTGTCGACGGTCCAGCCCGGCGTGAAGAAGGTCGCCTTGAGCTCCTCGCGCTTCAGGAGCTCGAGGATTTTCACGATGCCGACCTTGGCGCCGTAGCGGCCTTGCGAGAGCGTCGCCAGCAGCTCGCGGTTCTTCGGCTCTTTGGCGATCCACAGCGACTCCGCGTCGAAGTCGAAGGTGAAGCACACCGCGCAGCGCGCGCCATTGGGCCAGCGCATTGGCTTGCTGTCCGGTTCCGCCGTCTGCCAACGCTCCGCCATGTCTTTCCCCCGATCAGGAAAGCCGCCAGTATGGTGCTCACTCAGGACGAGATCAACGTCGCGGGCTGAACCGGTGAGGATTCACAGCATGGCCAAGAGCAAGGCGATCGACCACCGCACCATCCCCATCTTCGACGAGCTGACCTGGCCGGACGTCGCCCAAGCCGTGATCGCCAAGTCGCCGGTCATCGTGCCCTTGGGTGCCACCGAGCAGCACGGGCCGCATCTGCCGCTCGGCGCCGATACCTGCCAGGGCATCGACATTTCGCGCCGCGCCGCCGCGCTGCTGCACGCCGAGGGCATCAAGCTCGTGGTCGGCCCGGCGATCCCGTTCGGCCCGCCGCCCTTCCTCAGCGAATCGCCCAGGTCCTACCCGGGCACGATCGCGGTCAGCAACGACACGCTGCGCGCCGTCACCCACGATGTCTGCCAATCGCTGATCGACCACGGGTTCCGGCGTATCTATCTGCTGCTCGCCAATGTCGAGAGCGAGTACGCCATGCACATCGTCGCCAAGGAGCTGACCGAGCGAACACCCGCCAACATCGTGACGCTCAACTGGCTGATCGGCATCAGGCCCGGCTACAAGGGGCTCTTGCGCTCGACCAAGCCACAGGGCCACGGCGGCGAGGGCGAGACGGCGCGCATGCTGGCGACCGCGCCGCACCTCGTGCGCATGAAGCATGCGCGGCCCTACCATCCGCGCCTGCCGGCCCAGCCCGAGGTCTATGGCGATTTCCTGCCCTATTTCGGCGGCGCCATCGGCCGCTACCGCTACGACAATGACGAGTTCGCCGGCTTCAAGGACGGCATCACGGGCGATCCCCAGCTCGCCACGGTCGAGACCGGCGAGAAGACCTACAAGCTGATCGCGGAGTGGGTCGCCGCCGCAATCCGGCATGACACGAACAAGGCACGCGGGAGGCGGAGATAGAGAAACGCCTCATACCGAGCCTGGCGAAGCATGAGGCCGACGGTGCCAGACACGGCCTAGATCAATTTGCGCTTGGGTCCTGTGGCCAGACCATCGTCCTTCGACGGGCTCAGGACGAGGGAAACTACTTGATCACCCTCTCCTCGACCACGAAGGTCGCGATCGCGCCGACGAAGTTTTCGGCATCGGCAACCAGCTTCTTGGTGTGCTCGGAGTGGTACATCTCCTCCATCGACTCCGTGTCGGCGAACCACAGCTCGACGAAGCCGTCCGGAGTCTGCGTGAGGATGGTGTCGCGCAGCGGATCGTCCTTGTGCTCGTTGCGCACGGAAAAGCGCACGAACTGCTCGGTCACGTTCAGCACCAGCCGCTTGACCGCGGGATGGGATGCCAAGAGCGGCGCGTGCACATTGGTCCAATAGTCGGCGAACTGCTGGTGCGTCGTGCCGGGCTTGCGCGTCATCACGGTGATGCGCTTGATCATCACAGCACCCCGTACTTGTCGTAGACTTCTTTGAGCTTGGCGCCGCGCAGCAGCTCGTCGCGCGTGGCGTTCTCGCTGGTCACCTTCTTGAAGGCGCGCGCCAGCGTCTCCTCCTCGATCTTGCGCGGGATCACCACGACGCCGTCGACGTCGCCGAAGACGAGATCGCCCGGCTCGATGCGCACGCCGGTCACGACGACCGGGCAGTCGATGTCGGCGACCTTGCCGCGCCCCTTGCTGTCGAGCGGCCCGATGCCGCCGTGGAACACCGGGAACTGCATCTTGCGGATGAGCCGCACGTCGCGCACGAAGCCGTCGGTCACGGCACCGACCGCGCCACGCGCGCGGGACGCGGTGGTCAGCAATTCGCCCCAGGGCGAGATGCGGTTGGAGCCGGCGCAGCTGAACACCATGACGTCGTTGGGCTTCAGATCGTCGATGATCTTGATCTCGAGCTCATAGGGGTTCTCGCCCTCGCGGACATGGAACACCTCGCGGAAGAGGCCGGTGCGCGCGATGCCGGCCAGCACGAGGTTGTCGTCGAGCGGCCGGATCTTCGGCGTCATCGCCTGGTCCATGTAGCCGAGCTCGTCCATCACGTCGGACAGCACGGCCGTGTAGAGCTTGGTTTTGAGCTCGGAGAAGAAATTGGCGTCGCCGCGCTTGACCATCCGTGCATCCTCCCGTGGTGATAGGCTGATCATCCTAAATCATAGGATGATTGACAACAAATTTTGGCCTTCCTAAAGTCGCCGCCATGAAGGCGGTGATCACCGACCATCACTATCACGATATCAAGAGCGCCGAGCGCGTCATCGCCGATGCCGGCATCGACCTCGTGATCGGCCAGTGCCACACCGAGGACGACGCCATCCGGCTCGGGCGCGATGCCGATGCGGTGATCAATCAGCACTGTCCGATCACCGATCGCGTGCTGGCGTCCTGGCCGCTCTGCCGCGGTGTCGTGCATTTCGGCAAGGGCGTGGACAACATCGACGTCGACGCCGCGACCCGGCGCGGCATCTGGGTCACCAATGTGCGCGACGCCAATTGGGACGAGGTGTCCAACCACGTCCTCTCGCTCATTCTCGCCTGGTCGCGCGGGCTCATCGCCTTCGACCGCAGCGTGCGCGACGGCAAGTGGAGCTATCGCCTGGCGATCCCGCGCCATCGTCTGGCCGGTCAGACGCTCGGCATCATCGGCTTCGGCGATATCGCGCGCCTGCTGGCGTCGAAGGCGCATGCGCTCGGTATGAAGGTGCTGGCCTACGCCCGCCATCCGCCCGAGGGGATCGCGCATGTCACGTTCGTGACGCTCGAGGATCTGATGTATCGCGCCGACTTCGTGTCGGTCCACGTGCCGCTCACCAGGGAGACGGCGGGAATGATCGGCGCGCGCGAGATCGCGCTGATGAAGCCCGGCGCATTCCTGATCAACACGGCGCGCGGCGGCGTGGTCGATCAGATGGCACTTGTCGAGGCATTGCGCGCCGGGCGCATCGCGGGCGCCGGTCTCGACGTGACCGACCCCGAGCCACTGGCGATGGACGACCCGATACGCGAGCTTGATAACGTCATCCTCACGCCGCATGTCGCCTGGTATTCCGAGGAGTCGCGCGAGCATGTCACGGTCGAGGCGGCGCGCGAAGTCGTGCGCATCCTGCGCCGGCAGCAGCCTCGATCGCCGGTCAATCCCGGCGTCGTGCCGAGGGGGTAGGGATGCGGAATCCGCTGGAAGTCGGCCCGATCGAAGCGCCGAGCGGCGGCACGGCCGAGGGGCTGGTGCAAATCGGCGAGCTCGCCGACGGCATCACGCCGGTGCAGGTGCCGGTCTGGATCGTCAATGGCAAGTCCGACGGCCCGATCGTCTATCTGCACGCCGGCGCCCACGGCCAGGAAACCAATTACTCGGTCGAGATGCTGCACCGCCTGCGCCGTGCGCTCGACCCCGCGCGCATCAAGGGCGCCGTCATCGCCGTGCCGCTGGCCAACATCCTGGCGCATCAGTTCGCCACACGCGTGGCGCCGCACTATGCGGCGCGTGAAGGGATCCCGTTTGCCGGCGATCTGCACAAGGTCTTCCCCGGCGATCCGCGCGGCAGCATCACGCAGCGCATCGCCCATTTCCTGTGGACCGAGATCGTCCGGCAGTCGGATGCCGCGGTCGATCTGCACGCGGTCGGCCACCCCGGCATGCCGTTCTGCTTCATGTATCGCGGCGGCAAGCAGGAGGCGGTCGGCACGCCGGTCTGGGACCTGAGTCTTGCCATGGCCCGGGCTTTCGGCCTGACCCTGATCACCACGGGACCGAATCCGTTGTGCCTGGCCGGCGCCTGTCTCGATGCCGGCAAACCCGCCTTCATGGTCGAGATGGCCATGGCGCGCGTGCTCGACGAGACGACCGTGACGGCGGCGCTGCGCGGTACGCGCAACGTGCTGATCCAGCTCGGCGTCATCGACGGGACCATCGAAAAGCAGACCGACGTCTTCGTGCTGCCGACCGAGCACCGCACGCTGCCGACCATCCGGGCCGAGCGCGGAGGATTCATCAACTTCGAGGTCGAATGCGGCCAATTCCTCAAGGCCGGCACGGTGATCGCGCGCACGCGCGACGTGTTCGGTAAGGTGGTCGAGGAGATCATCATGCCGGCCGACGGCTATGTCATGACCTTTCCGCCCTTGAGCTGGGTCGGTAACCAGTCGGTCGCGACCGGCGATCTGGTCGCGGACATCTTCGCCTGAGCCAGAAAACCAGAAAATCCGGAGGAGCGCGTTTATGAAGATCACCGAAGTCGAAGCGATCATCCTGCGCCAGCCCAAGGTGGACGGCGCGATCGCCGATGGCAGCCAGGACGATCTGATCGTCCGCGTGCACACCGACGAGGGCATCGTCGGCATCGGCGAGGTCGATTCGGCGCCGGAAGTCGCCAAGGCCGTGTTCGAAGCGCCCAACTCGCACTACATCGCCGCCGGACTGCGCCACGTGCTGATCGGCCAGGACCCGCTGGATATCGAGGGCCTGTGGCGCCGGATGTACATGGGCTCGGTCTATTACGGCCGGCGCGGCGTCGCGGTTCACGCGATCAGCGGCGTCGACATCGCATTGTGGGACATCAAGGGCAAGAAGCTGGGCAAGCCGATCTCGGAGCTGCTTGGCGGCAAGAAACGCGACAAGATCCGTCCCTATGCATCACTGCTGATGCCCGACACCGAGCGCGAGGCGGCCGCCCAGGTCGCGCGCCTGGTCGGCATGGGCTTCACCGCCATCAAGTTCGGCTGGGGCCCGATCGGCAAGGACGAGGCGCATGATGTGCGCCTGGCGAGCGCGGCCAAGAAGGAGGCCGGCAGCAAGGTCGAGATCCTGATCGATGCCGGCTTCGGTTACGGCGCCGATGCCGACCGTGCGATCCGTGTCGCGAGGCGGCTCGAGGAGCTCGGCATCTATTGGCTCGAGGAGCCGTTCGAGCCCGACGAGCTCGAAGCTTATGCCAAGCTCGCCGACACGGTCGGCATCAGGGTCGCCGGCGGCGAGGAGGATTCGACGCGCTGGGGCTTCTGCGAGCTGGTGGAGCGCGGCCATGTCGACGTGGTGCAGCCCGACGTGACGCGCTGCGGCGGCATTTCCGAGATCCTCAAGATCGCCAGAGAGGCGCACCGCGTCGGCGTCGGCTGCGTGCCGCATGCCTGGAAGAGCGGCGTGATCAAGGCGGCCTCGCTGCACGTCAACGCCGTGATCGACGACGCAACCTTCCAGGAATATTGCGTCGCCGAAACGCCGATCAATCTGCATCTGACGCGCGAGAAGATGCCGGTCAAGGACGGTTTCGTCGCGGTGCCCACCGGGCCGGGCCTCGGCATCGAGCTCGATCCCGACATCCTCGAGCGCTATGCCGTCGGCGCCAAGCCGCTCAAGATCAAGTGATCCCGCGCGGCTACAACGTCAAGGAGTTCAATTCCCGGCGCTCGCCGGTCTTCGCGCGGCGCGGGCTGATCGCGACCGCGCAGCCGCTCGCCAGCCTCGCCGGCATGCGCATGCTGCTGGCCGGCGGCAATGCAGTCGACGCCGGTGTGGCGGCCGCCGCCGTGCTCGGCGTGGTCAATCCCTACCAGACCGGGCTCGGCGGCGACGCCTTCGCGCTGATCTACACGGCGGGCGATAAGCGCGTGCATGCGCTCAACGCCAGCGGCCCGGCGCCGGCCGCCGCCACGCTCGAAGCCTATCGCGCGCAGGGTCACACGACCGTGCCGCGACAGAGCCCGCTCGCGTGGACCGTTCCGGGCTGCGTCGACGGCTGGGCGCAGATGCTGTCGGCCCATGGCAAGCTCACCTTCAGGCAGGTGCTGCAGCCCGCCATCGAATATGCCGAGCAGGGCTTCGCCGTGTCGCCCGGCGATGCCTTGAGCTGGAGTCTGAGCGAAGCGCTGCTCAAGCGCGATCCTGAGGCGGCGCGCATCTTGCTGATCGACGGCCGCGCGCCCGGGGCAGGCGACGTGCTGGTGCAGCCGGACCTCGCCCGCACCCTGCGGCTGGTTGCCGAGGGCGGCCGCGACGCGTTCTATGAGGGCGAGATCGCCGAGCGGTTGGCGGCTTACGTCAAGCGCAAGGGCGGCCTCATCACCCGGGACGATCTCGCGCGCTATCGCGCGGAGTGGCCGCAGGCGATCGGCACGGACTATCGCGGCTACCGCGTGCTGCAATGCCCGCCCAACGGTCTGGGTCTTGCCGCGCTGATTGCGCTCAATGCAGTCGCCGGGATCGATCTCGCCGTCCATGCGCGCCACTCGCCCGAATGCTGGCACGTTCTGATCGAGGCCATGAAGCAGGGCATGATCGAGGCGCAGCATCAGGTGGCGGATCCGCGCTTCGCCGAGGTACCGGTCGGGCAATTGCTGGCCGCGGCGACCAAGCCACAGGGCTGGTCGGCGTCGACGCCCGCGGCGCGCGCCTGGGGCCAGTCCGACACGGTCTATCTCGCCGCCGTCGACGCCGAGGGCAACGCGGTCTCCTTCATCAACAGCGTCTACGAGGATTTCGGCAGCGGACACGTCGCCGAGGGACTCGGCTTCGCCATGCAGAATCGCGGCGCCGGCTTCTCGCTCGATCCCGCGCACCCCAACCGCCTGGCGCCGGGCAAGCGGCCGTTCCACACGATCATGCCGGGCATGCTGATGAAGGATGGCGAAGTTGCCGCCGCGTTCGGCGTGACCGGCGGCTTCATGCAGCCCCAAGGCCATCTCCAGGTCCTGGTCAACCTGATCGACTACGCGCTCGACGTGCAGAGCGCGGTCGATCATCCGCGCTTCTGGTGGGAGGAGGGGCGGCGCGTGGTCGTCGAGGCGGGCGTGCCGGACGAGACCTGCGCCAGGCTCGCCGGCTGGGGCCACGACATCGTGCGGCGCGAGCATCGCGGCATGGGCGGCGCTCAGATCATCGTGCGGCTGCCGGATGGCGTCTGGGCCGCAGGCTCCGAGCCACGCCAGGACGGCTGCGCCATCGGTTACTGACATGCAGTTCTCGTCCGCCGCCATTGTCGCACCTTCGTCCTAAGAGTTAGGATAGACGCATGAAGCGCTCACGGCAGGAGAAACGATCCAAGACCTTGTGGACGCGCGCGCCCGCGCGGCGCTCGGTGACGTGGTCGGAGATCGAGCGCGCCATCCTGCTTCGCATTGCGAGCAAGGAATACCTGCCTGGTCAGCAGATTCCGACCTGCGAAGCGCTGGCCGCCGAGTTCAGCGCCAACAAGAACACGGTGAGCAAGGCCTATCGCTCGCTGGCGCAGCGCGGCTATCTGCTGACGCGTGCGGGTTTCGGCACTTTCATCAGCAAGCGGCCGGTGCGCATCAGCCTGGATGGAGCGTTGGACGGCATCACCGGCCTGCTCTCGCTCGCGCTCCAGGAGGCCAAGCTGAGCGGCCTGCAGCAGGGCCAGTTCCGCAAGCTGATCGACGATATCGTGAAGCAGGGCTACGGCCAGACCGGGCCGCGCATCGGCTTTATCGAGTGCAATCGGCATGACGCGACCACGCTCAGCCGCGATCTGCAGATTGCCGTCGCCCACCCGATCGAGCCGTTGCTGATCGATGAGGTGACGGCCGAGCCGGGGCGCTACCTGCGGGAATACGACATACTCGCCGTCAACCTCACCCATCTGGCCGCGGTCGAGGCGGTCCTTGGCGCGGCGCCGGCGTCGCGCCGGCAGGCCCAGGTATTCGGTCTGCACGTTCCGATCGATCCGGAAAGTCTCACGCGCGTGGCGCGCCTGCGCGCGGGAACCAGGATCGGCATCATGTGCGACCTCAAGCAGACCTTGGTGTCGTTGACCGGTGTGGTCGCCGGCTGCAATTCGGCGCTCGTCGTCGACGGCTGCCTGTCGCGCGAGCGCGCCGCGGTTCGCCGGCTGTTCAGCGCCAGCGACGTCGTGCTGGTCACGCCGTCGGCCGCCGAGCGCCTGCGCTCGGAGGAATCCCAGGTTCCGGTCATCACCGTGGCCTTCCGGCCCGATGAGCGTTCCGTCGAGCAGCTCGCCCAGCTGATCGCGCGTCATGCGCCGGCAGCGGTCGGCTACGACGTGAAGTCCCTGTCGCCGCGGCTGGTGGCGGGCCAGAGATGATGTGCAACCAAGAACCGGTTCAACAAGGAGGTGGATCATGACGTTACGGCGGACAATCTGCATCGCGACGGGGTTGCTCCTGGCGAGCGCGGGAGCGGCTTATGCCCAGTCGGACAGCTCGACGCTGACCAGGGTCAAGAAAGAAGGCACGATGAAGGTGTGCTACGCCCAGGGCTCGCCGGAATCCTACAAGGATCCGAAGACGGGCGAGTGGCTGGGCGCCTTCGTCGAACTCGCCAACGAGCTCGCGGCCTGGATGAACGTGAAGATCCAGCCGGTCGAGGTGCAGTGGAACACCGCGGTTCTGGCGCTCAAGCGCGGCGACTGCGACTTCTTCGGTTCGAGCTTCGTCTACAACGCGCCGCGTGCGCTCGAGGTCACCTTCATCCGGCCGTTCCGCGCCAAGGGCCTCAACGCGGTCATCCGCAAGGACAACACCAAGGGCCTCAAGACGGTCGCCGACCTCAATCGCCCCGACATCAAGATCGCGGTCGGCCTCGGCTCGCGTGAGTTCGAGACGGCGAAGCGGCTCTTCCCCAAGGCGCAGATCCTCGCGCTGCAGATCCAGGCCGACGTCGAGAGCCTGGCGCCGACCCGTCGCGGCGACACGGATGTGACCATCCTGCCGATCATCAACATCAATTGGTGGCTGCAGGTCTCCGAGAACAGCCAGTGGGCCAAGATGGCCTTCCCGGGCGAGAATTTCGGCAACGCCAACGTCGGCTGGGCGGTGCGCTATGGCGACCAGGAATGGAAGGACTTCCTCGACATGTATTCGAGCCACGTCGCCGCCAACAAGCTGGTCGAGGCCCAGGGCTGTTCAACGCTCATCACATGAAGCGCAGTGAACGGATGGCGTTGAGTCCGCCGATGGCGAGGCGATAGCGGGCGTCGGTGACGTTGTCGACGCCGTTGTGGCGCAGAATGTTGGCGGCGAA
>Ga0194132_10003107_pt1 | contig 30093 bp, 32 predicted proteins | sample TA2KigOf80mmetaG_FD_148612 | JGI IMG/M metagenome (GOLD analysis project Ga0194132, IMG submission 148612) | Freshwater microbial communities from Lake Tanganyika, Tanzania - TA2015054 Kigoma Offshore 80m | ecosystem: Environmental > Aquatic > Freshwater > Lake | place: Tanzania: Lake...
TCTCCTCGCCCAAGGATCGAAAGCCGGGTCCAGATCACCCTTGGAGATCGAGACTGATTCAACCAAAACCAGTCGTACTGACAAAATCACTGAGCAGTAAGACTGACAAAGTCATTGAGCATTGACAGTCGAATGACTTCACTCTAGGTTTTTTACCTCTGACAAGTTAGGCTAAGTCGTATGGCTTCACGCTCAGAGGCAACTCGCCAGCTTCGGGTCTTCGTCCAGCGGCAGGAAGCCGTGGCGGTTGAAGGCGCGGCCGATCTCGTCGTTCGTGAAGCGGTAGACGCGCTTGAGCCAGTCCACCTGGTAGAGGCGGTTGGTGCGGTCCATGGGAGTCCACGGGTGCTCCTCCAGCGGAGTGTGCTTCACAGGGAAGAAGGGCGAGTAGTAGACGCGCTTCAGATTCCAGTCGCCGTAGAGCTGGTCGATGCGCGTGAAGATATCGCGGTCCGTCTCGTTGGCAGCGCCGACGACGAGCTGCGTCGCCTGGCCGACCGCGCCGTTGCCGTGCTTGCGGGTCAGGGTGTCCACCCACTCCATCGGGGCGAGTATGTCCTTTTGAAGGTCCTTCATCGTGCTGATCTTCCGCATGTGCTCCGCAGTGGGCGTTTCCATGTTCACGGACAGGCGGGTGCCCAGGCGGTAGGCCTCCTCGACGAGGGGGTAGCTTGCGCCGGGCATGATTTTCATGTGGATGTAGCCCTTGAAGCCGTGCTTGTTGCGGATGGAGTCCACCACCTTGAGGAGCTTCTCGGTGGTCTTTGAGCCGTCGCCGGCGATGCCGGAGCTGAGGAAAAGGCCGGCGACGGTCTCCCGGCGCTGGAGGTCCATGAAAAGGTTGGCGAGCTCGTCCACTTTGAAGGCGTAGCGCTTGCGCGGCACCCAGTGGCTGTTGGGGCAGTAGAAGCAGTCCATCTTGCACACGTCGGTGAACATGACGCGCAGGAGGCTGATCGTCTTGCCGTTGGGCATCTGCGCCCTGTACACGCCGGGGACGGGGCTGCGGTCGGACGCGGAGTACGGGAGGCGCGACTCCCTGGGGCCGCCGTCGCGCGATGCGGTGTTGCCGCGCCTGGCAAGGAACGCGGCGGAGTTGGCCGGCACGGGGCTTGACGGCTTGGAGAGGATGTCGTCGGAGGCCATGCCGCCGAGGTAAATGAGCTTCTCGTAGACATCGGGCGAGTGGGTGATGAGCAATGGGGGTCCCTCCCTGGCGGGCTGGCTGGACGAGTTGGACTAGTTGGACTTTGTGGACGATTAGAGCGTATAGTACGCATGTTCTGTCAGAGGAGGAGTTTTGGCAACGGGGATTGACAGAGCTATCGGACTGCTGCGCCGCGCGATTCGATGAACTTTGGGAGGGGAGACCTGGCCGCGAAGTAGGCGTATAATCATAGCTATGAACAGTGAGGCAGAGGAAAAGGCCAGACTAAGATGCATCAGGTGTGGACATAGCTGGATCCCGCGCAAAAGCAATCCGGTGCAGTGCCCAGCATGCCATTCCGCCTATTGGTCGCGACCGAAGTCGCAAAGCCCCAAAGCCGCGATCGAGCTTTTTGTGCCTCTTTTTCGACTTATGAACAGGCTTCGCGACGACGGCATAATCAAGGATTGGGCAATATTTGGGTCGGTAGCCTTTCTCTACCACGGCGAACTCGTTATCACCAGAGACGTTGACGTTGTGGTGGAGTGCTCCGTTTCAGAATACGAGGGCACATTGCTTCCGATTCTGCGCCAGTACGGCCGTGAGGACCCGCCAGGCGTGTTCGATTTGAGGACAAAGAAGCTCCAGGTGATTCCAACTGCAGATAAGAAGCTTTACCCCGAACTCGTGGAGAGGGCGGTGACGGCGACCGTGGACGACGTGCCCGTCCGGGTGGCAGTCCCGGAGCATCTGATCATAGAGGCGCTGGACCGGTGGGATTCCAGAAAGCTTGATCCGATGCGAGTCGTATCGCTGTACCCCAAGGCCAACCGGAAATACCTCTATCAATTGATAAAGAAGTATGAAAAAGAAGACCGCAGACTCATCAAGAACATCAAGAGCCTCGGACCGTTCATCAACGGCCCGCTCTTCGGATAGAAGGCCGGAGGAGGTCTGGAAGGCTCGCGCTGCCGCGCGGGAGGCGGAGCGAAACATGTCTTTCGAGGATAAGCTGCGCATTCTGGACGAGCTGTTGATAGAGCTGGCGACCCCTGGCCCTCTCCCCGACTTGCACCCTACAAACCCCATTCAAACCACATCCCGTACACCCGCTTCGAAGGGTCGACGCTAGCGGACCGAAGCGCCGCGCGATTCGATGATCTTTGGGAGGGCGGTGGAGAACTGGCCTTTCGCGAGGACGTGGTCCGCGCCGAGCTTGCGGGCGGCGTCCATGCCGGCGATGTCCGCGTGGGGGCCGAATGCGACGACCTTCACGGCGTCCTTGCGGGCATCGCGCAGGTCCATCAGGATGGCGGCCCAGGCGGAGCTATCCGCCTCGAAGTCGATGAGGACCAGGACGGGCCGTGCCGCCTCATACTCCTTGCTGAACTGGTCGAGCGTGGTTACGAATTTGCAGTCGACGCCGAGGGCGTCGGTGACGTTCTGGATGCGCGGCAGCAGGAACAGGTTACTGCCTACTACGATGACCTTCTCTTTGCCCGCCATTGTGAGCCTCCGACTGGTGCTGCAACGATGGTATCATGGTGGGCGCAGAGACAATTATGAAGTATGAATTGAAGGCGGTGTGTGATGTCCCGTGAGCGGTCGAAGGAAATGTATGCCGCCGCCAGGCAGGTCATCCCCGGCGGCGTGAATAGCCCGGCGAGGTCCTGGCGGTCTGTCGGCGGCGAGCCGCTGTTTATTGCGAAGGCGAAGGGGCCGCGCATCTGGGACGTGGACGGCAACAGCTACATCGACTACGTTGCGAGCTGGGGGCCGATGATTCTGGGGCACGCGCCGGACGCGGTGATAGCGGCGATCAAGCAGACGGCGGAGCGCGGCACCAGCTACGGCGCGCCGACAGAGATGGAGACGACGCTGGCGCAGCTCGTCGTCAAGGCGATGCCGTCCATCGAGATGGTGCGCTTCGTCAGCTCCGGCACCGAGGCGGGGATGAGCGCGCTGAGGCTCGCGCGGGCGTTCACGAAGCGCGACAAGATCATCAAGTTCGACGGCGGCTACCACGGCCACGCGGACGCGCTGCTGGTGAGCGCGGGCTCCGGCGCGGCGGCGCACGGCATCCCGGACAGCGCGGGCGTGACGGCCTCGTTCGCGAAGGACACGCTCGTTTCGGAGTTCAACGACATCGAGTCAGTGGAGAAGCACTTCAAGGCGTTCCCGGACCAGATCGCGGCCATCATCGTCGAGCCCATCCCGGCGAACATGGGCGTCGTCATTCCGAAGTCCGGATTCCTGGAGGGGCTGCGCAAGACGGCGGACAGGTACGGCGCGCTGCTGATCTTCGACGAGGTCATCACCGGCTTCCGCGTGGGGTACGGCGGCGCGCAGGCGCTTTACGGAGTGAAGCCGGACATCACGTGCCTGGGCAAGATCATCGGCGGCGGTATGCCGGTGGGCGCGTACGGCGGCCGCCGCGACGTCATGCAGACCGTCTCGCCCCTAGGGCCGATGTACCAGGCGGGCACCCTCTCCGGCAACCCCGTCGCGATGGCGGCGGGCATTGCGACGCTGGAGGCGCTGGCGAAGCCGGGCGTGTACGAGGCGCTGGAGGCGAAGGGCTTCCGGCTGGCGTGGGGCCTTCAGAAGGCGTTCAAGAAGTCGGTCACGATCAACCGCGTGGGCTCGATGATGACCGTATTCTTCACGACGAGCCCCGTGACGGCGTGGCAGTCCGTTGCGACGACTGACAAGGCGGCGTACGGGCGCTTCTTCCACAAGATGCTGGAAGAGGGCGTCTACCTGGCGCCGGCCAACTTCGAGGCGTTCTTCGTCTCCACCGCGCACACGGACGCGGACATAGACGCGACGGTGGCCGCGGCGGGGAGAGTGGTGGGGAAGGGGATTTAGGGGTGTTCCTCCTCTCCCCGAGGGAGAGGCCTTTGCGGCTCTGCGCAAAGGGTGAGGGCTACGGCTGTTGGATCGATGGCGATGGCTGTAGGGCCGGCACCCCGCCAACTTCTCTCTCCCCAGCCCTCTCTCTCCGATCCATTCGCAGAGCCTCAGGACTAGCTTCAGAGAGAGGGGGTAAGGCAGGCAGCCAACAGCCAAACAGCCTTAGCCCTCACCCTACGGATAAGGCCCCGTAGGCCTCTCCCTCGGGGAGAGGAGGAACAGCCGCCCTCACCGGTCCGTCCGCCGCGGCGGACCGGACCACCTCTCCCGCGGACCCGGGAGAGGAACAAAGCGAACAGCCGACACCCTCTCTGTCCCGCAAAGCCGGGACATCTCACCCATCAAGGGGGAGAAACGATGACCTCCCCGGCCGTTCCCAGCACCCAGCACCTAGCACCCAGAACCCCTCTCTCTACGTCCTCTGCGCTCTCTGCGGTTAAACCGTCTTCGCCCCCGCCGTCGTCGCTGCCTTCCTCAATCGCGTGATGGACTCCGCTACGCCGCCTTCGCCGGCGTAGACTGCGTTGCCGGCGACCAGGACTGTGGCGCCGGCGGCTACTGCCGTGCGGATGGTGGTGGGGTTGATGCCGCCGTCTACCTCAAGCTCGGTGGGGAGGCGGCGCTGGTCGATGAGGGCGCGGATGCGGGCGATTTTGCTTACCTGGCTTTCGATGAAGGACTGGCCGCCGTAGCCGGGGTTGACGGTCATGACGACGACCATGTCCAGGTCCGGGAGCAGATATTCCAGCGCGGCGACGGGTGTGGCCGGGCTGAGGGCGAGGCCCGCCTTGAGGCCGGCGGACTTGATCTGCTGGAGGGTGCGGTGGAGGTGGCCGCCGACCTCTGCGTGGACCGTGACGATGTTCGCGCCGCCGTCCGCGAGGTCTTTGATGAAGTCCTGCGGGCGGGACACCATCATGTGGACGTCCAGCGGCAGGTCGGTCCAGCGGCGGATGGCCTTGACCATCTTGGGGCCGAATGTTATGTCCGGGACGAAGTGGCCGTCCATGACATCCACGTGGACCATGTCCGCGCCGCCTTTCGATGCCTCCGCGACCTGCTCGCCGAAGCGGCTGAAGTCGGCGGAGAGTATCGAAGGGGCTATCTTGATTCTGCCTTTAGAGAGCATGTTCGGCCTTCAGCCTTTCCCGCGCCTCGGCCAGCGCCTGGTCCACCCGCGCGGGGGCGGTGCCGCCCGGCACGTCGCGCGCCTCGATGGACGATTCGACGGAGAGGGCCAGCACGGAGCCCTCGAAGTGCATCGAGAACTTCTGGTAGGTCTCCAGCGGCAGCTCGTGGAGCTTCTTGCCGTGCTCAACGGCGTACGCCGAGAGCCGCTTCACGATGCCGTGCGCCTCGCGGAAGGGCAGGCCCTTCTCCACCAGGTAGTCCGCGATGTCCGTCGCCAGGACGTTGCTCGCCTGGGCGGCCTCGTACATGCGCTTGGGGCGGAGCTCCATCGTCTCGATCATACCCGTCGTGACGGTGATCGTGGGGATGAGGGTATCGACGGTGTCGAAGAAGCCCTCCTTGTCCTCCTGCATGTCGCGGTTGTAGGTCATGGGGAGGCCCTTCATCATCGTCAGGAGGCCCATGAGGTTGCCGTAGACGCGGCCGGTCTTGCCGCGAGCGAGCTCCGCGTAGTCCGGGTTGCGCTTCTGGGGCATGATGCTGCTGCCGGTGGTGTAGGTGTCGCTCATCTTGATGAAGCCGAACTCCTCGGACGACCAGAAGACGAGCTCCTCGGCCATGCGCGAGAGGTGCATCATCGCGATCGCAGCGGCGGACTGGAAGTCCAGGAGAAAGTCGCGGTCGGAGACGGCGTCCATGCTGTTCGCCGAGATCGCCGTGAAGCCGAGCTCCCCCGCGACGGTGTAGCGGTCGATGTTGTACGGGACGCCCGCCATGGCACCGCTGCCGAGGGGCATGACGTCCGCGCGGGCGTAGGCCTGGCGGAAGCGCTCGGCGTCGCGCGTGAACATCTCGAAGTAGGCGAGCATGTGGTGGGCGAAGAGGACGGGCTGGGCGCGCTGGACGTGCGTATAGCCGGGGAGGATGACGCCCTGGCTGTTGGCGGCGCGGTCGAGCAGCGCCTGCCGGAGGGCCTTCAGCCCGGCGACGGTCTGCCGGATAACGTCCTTGGTGTAGAGGCGCACGTCGGTGGAGACCTGGTCGTTGCGCGAGCGGGCGGTGTGCAGCCTGCCGGCGGCCTCGCCGATCTTGTCGTGCAGGCGGCGCTCGATGTTCATGTGAACGTCCTCGAGCTCGGCCTTCCACGGGAAGCTCCCGGTCTCGATCTCCTGCCGGATCTCCTCCAGGCCGCGGACGATGTCGTCCACATCCGCCTGCGTGATGATCCCCTGCCTGCCCAGCATCCGCGCGTGGGCGATGGAGCCAGCGATGTCCTGCCTGTACAGGCGGCGGTCGTACTGGTAGGAGAGCGTGTAGTCGATGGGGTTGTAATTGTTGGTCACGATGCAGTCTCGCGTTGGGTTATGGAGAGCCACGGATAGTATATGGGATTTTGCGGCGGTGCGGGCGGGCGTATGATGTGGAGGTGGAACCATCCATCGTGCTGTTCGACGGCGTGTGCAACCTGTGCAACAGCTCGGTGCAGTTCATCATCGACCGGGACCCGAAGCGGCGGTTTGTGTTTGCGTCGCTGCAGTCGGAGGTGGGGAAGGCGGTGTTGGCAGGGGCCGGTATCGATGATGAGTGGGCGGGAGAGAGCGTTGTGCTGGTCACCGGGGGGCGGGCGCACCGCGAGTCCGGGGCCGCGCTGCGCATTGCGCGGCGGCTGAGGGCGCCGTGGCCGGCGCTGTACGCGCTGATCGCCGTGCCGCCGTTCCTACGCAACGCCGTGTACAGGCTCGTGGCGCGTAACCGCTACCGGTGGTTCGGCCGGCGGGACGTCTGCCGGGTGCCGGGGCCGGGCGATGAGGAGCGGTTTTTGGGGTGATGGTGGGAGGGTGAGACGAGCGGGGAGCAAATTGTCCCTCTGACTGCATAATGTTAGGATGTTGCTAAGATAGAAAGTGGACCAGACCCTTAGCCACAGATTTACCCGCAGAACCAGGATTCCTACATGAAGGTAATAGATCTTTTTTCAGGCGCGGGAGGCTTGTCGCTGGGAGTGAAGCGCGCTGGTTTCGAGATAGTGGCGTGCGTGGAAATCAATCGCGACGCGATGGACACTTACATAAGCCATGACGCTGACGCCACCCACTTCAATCAGGATGTGCGGTCGGTCGACTTCAGGAGATATCGTGGCATTGCCGATCTAGTTATTGGTGGTCCGCCGTGCCAGCCATTCTCTGTTGGAGGACTGCGGAGGGCCAGCGACGATTCTAGGGACATGATTCCGGAGTTCATTCGATGTCTTGATGAAGCGCAACCGGAAGTGTTCCTGCTGGAAAACGTGCCCGGGCTTCTCCTTAAGAGGGCGCGACCATATTTTGAGTCCGTGCTGACGAGGCTTGCTTCGCGTGGCTACATATTGAATTGGGCCGTGTTGAACTCCGCTGACTATGGAATTCCGCAGAGACGACGACGGCTCTTCGTGATGGGTTCGAAGCGCAACCAACTTAAGTTCCCGCAGCCTTCGCATGGCCCTGACGCAAGCGTCCCTCACGTAAGAGCTCTCGATATCTTAGGCAATGAGCCAATCGGTGAAGCGCCAAATTGTCAAGTTAAATTCGCCAAGTTCCCTGATTTGCGCCCAAGCCCGTACGCAGGGCATATCTACAATGGCGGCGGCAGGCCAATAGACCCGGACGGTCCGAGCCACACTATCTTAGCTTCGTCCGGTGGATACAAAACTCATTGGATAGACACAGAGAATGTTGCGCCGGACTATCATAGGTATCTCATGTCCGGAGGCCCCCCTCGTGCAGGGGCTGTGCCCGGTGCAAGGCGGCTCAGTGTGGAAGAATGTGCAATCCTGCAGACTTTTCCAAGGGAACTCAAATTTCGTGGCCGGCGTTCGGCTCAGTACATCCAAGTGGGAGATGCCGTCCCTCCGGATTTGGCTTATTCGGTTGCCGTGTCCTTGAGAGATCAAATGCAAGGCGCTTCGTTGTCTGGCAGTATGAAGGAGGCTTTCGCAAGGACAAGCATTCAAGGGAGATTCTACTTTTGAGTGAGAGAAACGGAAGCGTCGAGAACGCCGTGGATTTGCTGTTAAGCTTGGTTGACAAACTGGCCGCGGGTGGGGAGTTAGAGAAACCAATACCAAGTACTCTCGCGGATCTATTCGACAGCCATGTCAAAGGGCAAGCGGGCAGCATCAAATTGGCCTGTGCCTTTTTGGTTGCTTATTCTGTGGTTGACCGAAAATGGAACGGCAAATCGGTTCCGGTGGGTATTCGGGGGAAATACGGCGACGAGAAATTTGCGACTGAATTGAACAGAAGGTATGTGACATTCCATGGGCAAATTGTAGCTTTCGGTGAAAATCTGGGTTGGAAAGGTGCGGTGAAGCAGTTTGATTTGTCAAAGGACAAGCGCTTTGCGCCCTTTCTTGCAAAGCTGAAGATCTTGACCCAGGAAGACCGCCGGATGCTAGTTGATCATGTTGCTTGGAGGATAGCCGATTCACGTACTCTTCCAAAGGCCTTGCCACCTCTTCCCAGCACATATCTTTCATACGCAAGAAGTCTTGACCTCTGTCACCGTATTCTTGATATGCACACCGAAGGCCACGTTCAACAATTCCTAGTCGCGGCCTTCTTGGAAGAACACAGAAAGCGCTTCGGCCACAAAATTGTTACCCATCATCCACATGCTCCAGACAAATTTGACCGTACCGCCGGTGACATTGAAGAGTTCCGTGAAAACATGCTGCTGGCTGCCTATGAAGTGACCGTCAGATCGGATTAGAAGAATAGGGTCACCGACTTCGAGAAAAAAGCTGCTTTTGGGAAATTGAAGAGGTACGTCATATTTGCGGCGAACGTACGGTCCGACAAAGATCTCTATCCAGCCTCCCGCCTTGTGGAATTCGTGGATAAGGCTGCCATCGACTTGGCGGTAGTGGACATCTCGGACTTTTTCGCAGTGTTTTGTGCAGAGTTGAACCGAGACGAATTGCTATCGGCGTTCAACAGGACTTATCAGATGCTTGCAGATCCTAATTTGTCCGGGCGAGAGGAATTCATGGCCGCTTACCGGGAAGTCACTAACGAATGGCAAGAAGTTTTGCGTTAACTTATCTAACCGGTTCGCATGCTGCCCATCATCCCCCTCTCCTTGCCCCGTCTCCCCCTCAGTGCTATATTTCTCCTCCATGTGGTAACCTAACCTGAAATCTGGTTTTCGGAAGCTGTGCACTCTCTGAAGAAAGCATGAGGTTGTGTAGATGTGCGGTATTAGCGGTCTCCTGTACAAGAACGACCGGAAGCGCGGGCAATCCAGCATCGGCGCGGATTTGACGAAGATGCTGGACTCGATGGCCCACCGGGGCAAGGACTCCAGCGGCTTCACCATCGGCGGTGAGGACATTCCGGACGACTACATCATCCGCGTGTGGACGGAGGACGAGGAGCATGCGAAGGATGTCCTCGCCCGGGCGGAGGAGTCCGTGGCGAAGGTTGGCGGCGTGGTCAACACGAAGCACGCCGTGGGGCAGTTCCTGCGCATGACGGTCAACTACGAGGGCGAGGTGCCCGACCTGGCGGCGGCGCTCCTCAAGACGAAGGGCGTCGAGGTGCACAGCATCGGTGAGTCGTCCGAGGTTATCAAGGACGTTGGCACCGCGACCGACATGGACCACAAGCACCACCTGAGCAAGTACCGTGGCACGCACGGCATCGGCCACGTGCGCATGGCGACCGAGAGCAAGGTGGACATCACCCACGCGCACCCCTTCTGGGCGTACCCGTTCCCGGATATCACCGTCGTCCACAACGGCCAGCTAACGAACTACCACAAGCTGAAGCGCCACCTTGAGGACAACGGCCACCACTTCCAGACGCACAACGACTCGGAGATAATCTCCGTGTTCCTCGCGGATACGCTGTCCAAGGGCGCGACTCTTGAGGAGGCGCTGAAGGAGTCGCTGACGGCGCTGGACGGCACGTTCACGTACCTGGTTTCCACGCGCGACGGCATCGGCTGCGCGAAGGACAAGTGGGCAGCGAAGCCCCTGGTCATAATGGAGACCGAGGACACCGTCGCGATTGCGTCGGAGGAGGTCGCGCTGCGGCGCGTCTTCTCTGAGGAGATAAACCGCGTCGAACCGCAGGAGAACGAGGTGATGGTTTGGTCAGTCTAGACGCGAGCAAGATGACGGTCACAGAGGTTAACCAGGCGATCAAAACAGCAGCCAAGAAGGGCGAGGAGATTACGGTCCTGAACCCCCAGGCGCAGCACAACATTGCCGTGTGTGTGCTCGAGAAGTGCAAGATCGATATCAAGGGCAGCGTGGGCTACTACAGCGCCAGCCTGCTCGACGGTCCGGATGTTGTCATCGAGGGCAACGCCGGGTGGGCTATGGGCGAGAACCTGATGAGCGGCAAGATCACGCTAAAGAAGGATGCCGGCGCGTCCGTGGGCGCGAGTATGCGCGGCGGCGAGATCGTCATCGGCGGCAACGCGGGAGCGCGGGCCGGCATCGCGATGAAGGGCGGGACGATGATCGTCCGTGGCAACACCGGCTTCCTGACCGGTTTCATGATGCAAAAGGGCAATATAATCGTGTGCGGAGACGTCGGCGAGGCCGTCGGCGACTCTATGTACGAGGGTGTCATCTACGTCGGCGGCAAGATAGGCTCGCTCGGCGCCGACGCAAAGGTGGAGGTGCCCTCCGAGGGCGAGCTGATCTCGATATGGAACGAGCTTGAGCGCAACGGCATAACGGAAAAGCCGCGCTTCAAGAAGGTGGTCTCAGAGAAAAAGTTCTACCACCTGGACAAGCTGGAAAGAATGGAAAAGACGGTACTTTAGGGGTGCTGGGTGCTAGGTTCTGGGTGCCGGGTCCGAACCGAAACCCGGGACCGTACACCCGGCATTCGGCTGTTCACCCAGCCCCTAGCACCCAGCACCTAGCACCCTTGATTGGAGATTCCCATGGTATTCCCAAGCAGTCAGATATTCACGCCGCACGTGATGGATGACATCCACGCAAAGGCGCAGCTCGGCCGGTACCGCATACGCGGCTTCGCCACCTTCCAGAAGGTGACGCACTTCGACGACCTTACCTTCCTCTCGACGGGCCTGACCCGCTTCCCGCTTGAGGGGTACAAGGAGAAGTGCGAGACGCGCGTCACCATCGGCGCGCGGTACGCAAAGGAACCGCTGGTACTCGAGACGCCCATCTACATTACCGGCATGAGCTACGGCGCTCTCTCCGGCAACGCAAAAGAGGCGCTCGGCCGCGCCGCGGCTATGGTCGGCACCGCGAGCTGCACAGGCGACGGCGGCATGTACCCGCCTGAGCGGGAGGCCTCAAAGAAGCTCATCTACCAGGTGCTGCCCAGCCGCTACGGCTACAACCCCCACCACCTCGTCCAGGCACAGGCGCTGGAGATCGTCGTGGGCCAGGGCGCGAAGCCCGGCACCGGCGGCATGCTGATGGGCATGAAGATCCTGGACCACATCGCGGAGATGCGCGACCTGCCGGCGGGCATCGACCAGCGCAGCCCGACGCGCCACCCGGACTGGCTTGGCCCCGACGACCTGGCGATCAAGATCGACCAGCTCCGCGAGGCGACGGACGGGCGCATCCCCATCCACGTCAAGCTCGGCGCGTGCCGCGTGACGGACGACGTCAAGCTGGCCGCGAAGGCGGGCGCCGACGCGATCGTGATAGACAGCATGGTGGCGGGCACCGGCGCGTCGGCAGAGGTCCTCCTCGACCACAGCGGCATCCCGACCGTCCCGGCGATCGTCATGGCCCGCGAGGCCCTGCGCGACATGGGGCTGTACGGCAAGGTCAGCCTGATTGCCTCCGGCGGCATCCGCAGCGGCGCGGACGCGGCGAAAGCCCTGGCCCTGGGCGCGGACGCCGTCGCGATAGGCATCGCGGCGCTGATCGCCCTGAACTGCAACAAGGAGCTTCCCGGCGTGACCGACTTCCAGAAGGAGGTCGGCGTGCCGGCCGGCATGTGCCACCACTGCCACACCGGGAAGTGCCCCGTCGGCATCACGACGCAGACGCCGCACCTGGTCAAGCGCCTGGACCCGCAGGAGGGCGCGGAGCGCGTCGCCAACTTCATCAACTCGATGACGATGGAGATGGCGCTCCTGACCCGCTCGCTCGGCAAGAGCAGCGTCAAGAGTCTCGAGCCGGAGGACCTGGCGGCGCTGACAATCGAGGCGTCCGCGATGGCGCGCGTGCCGTTGGTGGGGACGAACAAGGTCTACTAGGAAACGTTCAGCACGGCGGCCAACCGGCGGCTATGCGTTCTGTAGCCTGCACGATTTATCGTGCAGGCCCGGTTCACCGGCCCAGCCTGGTGCGCAACGCGAGCGCGATGAATCGCGCGGGCTAAAAGGGTACAAGGGAAGGTCGATTCGACGGCGCTATAACCACAATTTGGGAGCAGGCAAACAAAGGCATGACGACATCTCCCTGCGATGTGTGCCAGCGCATCGAGCTGATAAAGCGGAACGAGAACCCGCACTTCGTCAAGGAGATGAAGACCGGGTACGTTGTCCTGGGCCAGAAGCAGTTCTTCCGCGGCTACACGGTCTTCCTCAGCAAGCAGCACATCTTCGAGCTGCACGAGCTGGACAGGGAGTCGCGGCAGCTTTTCCTGAACGAGATGTCGTTGGTCGCGGAGGCTGTTTACCGCGCGTTCAAACCGGTAAAGATGAATTACGAGCTCCTCGGCACCGGCACCCCGCACATGCACTGGCACCTGTTCCCGCGCCACAAGGACGACCCTCTGCCGGGCCGCCCGGTCTGGTACATCCCGGACGAGGTCAGAGACTCGCCAAAGTCGATACCGACGGACGCGCAGCGGAACGCGCTAAAAAAGAGCTGCGCGCAGCACCGGATAGCCTCTCCTGATATGTAGCCCGCCGAATCATTATTGTGGGCTGTGGAAGCACCGACCAAACCAGATACATCACCACCACCTTACCAAGGAGTCCAGCACGATGACGAAGCGCGAAGACATCCGACGGCAGATGGACAAGGACGGCATCCAGTACATCCTGGTGCAGTTCGTCGATATCAACGGCGCGGCGAAGTGCAAGATGGTGCCCGTGCGTCACTTCGACGACGTTATCGACGAGGGCGCGGGCTTCGCTGGGGCGGCGGTGCTGGGGATGGGGCAGGGACCGCACTCGCACGACATGCTCGCGCGCATCGACCTGGACACCTACAGCGTCGCGCCGTGGGAGACGGGGGTAGCGCGGTTCGCGGCGGACCTGTTCGTGGACGGCCAGCCGTACCCGTACTGCCCGCGCCAGAACTTCAAACGCGTGCTCGGGGATGCAAAGGAGCAGGGCTACATCTTCAATGTGGGCGTCGAGCCTGAGCACTTCCTGGTGACGCGCGACGAAAAGGGCAAGGTGGCGATCTGGGACCCTGACAAGCTGGACACGCTGTCGAAGCCGTGCTACGACTTCAAGGGCATCTCCGGCGCGATGGGCTACCTCCGGGACCTCATGGACGGGATGACGCGCGTGGGCTGGGACACCTACCAGTCCGACCACGAGGACGCGAACGGCCAGTACGAGGTCAACTTCGTTTACTCGGACGCTCTGACGACGGCCGACCGCTTCACCTTCTTCAAGATGATGACCAGCCAGTACGCCAAGAAGTACGGCGCGATATCGACCTACATGGCCAAGCCGTTCGCGGACCGCACAGGCAGCGGCGGCCACATCCACTACCACGTCGCGGACGCCAAGAGCGGCGACAACCTCTTCACCGATATGAAGGACAAGCAGAACCTGGGCCTGTCCGAGTTCGCGTACCACTTCATCGGCGGCATCTTCGCCCACGCGCCCGCGCTATGCGCGATCAACTCGCCTACGGTAAACTGCTACAAGAGGATACAGATAGGCCAGGGCCTGTTCGGCTCCCGCTCCGGGTTCAACTGGACGCCGGCGTTCGTGTCGTACGGCGACAACAACCGTACGCAGATGATCCGCTGCGCCGGTCCGGGCCACCTGGAGGACAGGTCGGTGTCGTCGGCGACGAACCCGTACCTGCAGCTGGCGGCGTACCTGACGGCGGGGATGGACGGCGTCAAACGCAAGCTCGATCCGGGCAAGGCGTACCTGGGCAACCTCTACGAGCTCGGCCTCGCGGAGATCCAGCGGCGCGGCATCAAGATACTGCCGCAGAGCCTGCCGGAGGCGGTTGAGGAGCTCAAGAAGGACAAGGTAGTGCAGGGCGCGCTCGGCCCCATCGCGGACGAGTTCATCAAGCTCAAAGAGGCCGAGTGGCGGGACTACCACCGCACGGTCAGCCAGTGGGAGTTAGACCGCTACCTGACGATGTTCTAGGGAGGGCGACCTGTCCCCGTAGATGGATGCGGCAATGAGACAATGAACGGTAAGGATAAGCTCCCGAGTGGACGGGACGAAAACAGGGTCCTCAGAGTTATCTCGCACTACGAGCATCAGAGCGAAAATGAGGCTGAAGAAGAAGACGAGATGACGTTGGAGCGCGTGAGGGGAGAGGACGGCCATGAAGACGACAACATACAAGCACCTTGAGCGGCGGACGGACAAGCGCTCGAAGCATCTGTTCATCAAGGGCACTAATATCAGGGCGTCTACCATTTGGCACGACACCTATATTGAGGTAATGTCGGCGGCGGAAATAGCCGAAGACAGGGAGTTGCCCGTCGAGGCGATTTACGAAGCGCTTCACTTTTGCCAGGAAAACTGGAAGCTGATCGTTGAGGAGAGCAGACAGGAGGGTGAGCTCCTGGAATCACTAAATCTTCCAAAACCCGCCGAAAAGGCTTCATGAGGATATATCTCGATGAAGATATGGACGCCAAGAAATTGGCATCCATGTTGCGGCTGTCCGGCCACGAGGTGCTTGAGACCAGTAAGGCGGGAAATAAGGGTCGTAGCGACGAGGAGCAGCTCCGATACGCGTCCGATCTCAAAATGGCAGTGATGACCGCAAACGTTAAGCATTTTACCGAGTTGCATCAGAGTTGGAGACAGAGGAAGATACGACACGCTGGGATTTTAATAGTCCATAAGCTGAACGATTTCCGCGACAGCTATGCACTCGTCGTAGCGGCCGTTACCAATCTTGAAAGCAGCGGCCTGAAGATCGCCAACCAGCTGCACAACCTTAGCTTCTGGAGATAGGCCCGTAAGGGCAGAATCACACCTACTATGGCCTTCCTACTTACCTGTCCTAACTGCGGCGAGCGCGATGTTCATGAGTTCCGCTTCGGCGGCGAGCTGAACAAGCGCCCCGCGCCCGATGCCGCGCCGGAGACTTGGGCGACGTATTTTTACACCCGCCGCAACGTGGCGGGCGAGCAGAAGGAGTGGTGGTACCACAGCTTCGGCTGCCGCAAATGGCTCATCGCGCTCCGCAACACCGTTACAAACCAGGTGATCAAGACATCCTGGCCCGAAGAGGCCTTACCCTAGATGGTCAACACGAATACCCAATCGCGCCTTCCCCTCCGTCCCACCCACCTCATCGATCAGGACAAGCAGGTCAGCTTTTACTTCAACGGGCAGCAGGTCTCGGCCTACGCCGGCGACACCATCGGCTCGGCGCTGTACGCCTCCGGGGTGCGCATATTCAGCCGCAGCTTCAAGTACCACAGGTCGCGCGGGCTGCTGTGCGGCGCCGGGCGGTGCCCGAACTGCCTGATGACCGTGGACGGCGCGCCGAACGTGCGCTCGTGCACCACGCGCGTGGAGGCCGGCATGAAGGTGACGGGCCAGAACGCGTGGCCCTCGCTGGAGCACGACGCGCTGTCCGTGTTGGATAAGATGACGCCGCTGATGCCGGTGGGCTTCTACTACAAGACCTTCCACAAGCCCAAGCTCTTCTGGGAGGTCGCGAGCCCGATCATCAAGCGCGTCGCGGGCATCGGCGCGGTGGACCTGGAGAACTACCCGAAGGAGCACTCGCACCACGAGAACCTGCATACGGACGTCGCCGTCATCGGCGGGGGGCCGGCGGGGATGTCGGCGGCGCTGGCGGCGGCGGAGGCTGGCGCGCGCGTGACGATCATCGACGACCAGCTCAACCTGGGCGGCCACCTGCGGTTCGACGGCAGGACGCACCGGGGCATGCACGGCATGGCGGACATGGCCGGGTACGAGGTTGCGGCGGCGCTGCGGGGCAGAGTGGAGTCGGTCAGGAACATCCAGGTGCTGAGCGACGCGATTGTGTTCGGCCTGTACGAGGGCAACTTCGTCGCGATCAACCAGCGCGGCAAGGTGATGCACATGAGGGCGAAGCGCGTCGTCGTCGCGACGGGCGCGCAGGAGTCGCCGCTGACGTTCGACCGCAACGATATCTCGGGTGTGATGCTGAGCACCGCGGCGCAGCGCCTGATGCACCTGTACGGCGTCAGGCCCGGCGCGAGCGCGATCATCGGCACGGCCAGCGACCACGGCTACCACGTCGCGAGGGAGCTGCTGGACGCAGGGGTGCGAATTGCCGCCGTCGCGGACGCGAGGCCTTCGTTCCCGAGCGGGCTGGATGCGGCGCAGGCGTTGCAGTCGGCGGGCGTGCTTGTGCTGCCGTCGCACGCGGTGGCGCGGGCTGAGGGCTCGCGCAGGGTCGTGGGCGGCGTCGTGGCGCGCATCGAGGGCGGAGCGGTGACCAGGGAAGAGCGGCAGCTGGACTGCGATCTGATACTTATGAGCGGCGGCTTCCAGCCGGTGACGAGCCTGCTGCAGCAGGCGGGCGCGAATCTGAAGTACGATGCGGCCGCAGGCGCGACCGTCCCGGCCGACCTGCCTCAGGGCGTCTACGCGGCGGGCAAGGTGACGGGGACGCGCGATGCGCACGTCTCGATCATGCAGGGGCGGCTGTCGGGGCTGGAGGCCGTGGGCGGCCTCGCGGGGAAGGCGGCGAGCGCGCAGGAAATCGCGGCGATACGGGATGCCGTGTCGCATCTCCAGAACGGGACGCGCGAGAAGATAACGACCGTTGAGCCGCCCATCGCGCCGGGGAACGGGTCGAAGCAGTTCGTCTGCTTCTGCGAGGACATCACCGCGAAGGATGTGGCGCAGGGCGTGGACGAGGGGTTCGAGGACGTCCAGATACTGAAGCGCTACAGCACCGTGACGATGGGGCCGTGCCAGGGCAAGATGTGCCACCGTCAGTACGTCACCATCGTCTCCAACCGCACGGGCGCGTCCATCGACAGCCTCGGCTCGACGACCGCGCGGCCGCCGTTCCTGCCCGTGACGCTGGGCGACCTGGCCGGACCGGCGCACATGCCGCGCAAGCGCACGGCGATACACCGCGTGCACGAGGCGATGGGCGCGAAGATCGTCGACGTCAGCCCGTGGCTCAGACCGCACAACTACGGCGACCCCAAGGCGGAGACGATGGCCGTGCGCAAGGCGGTCGGCATCATCGACGTCAGCACGCTCGGCAAGCTGGACGTGGCGGGCAAGGACGCCGCGAAGCTGCTCGACAAGGTCTACACGCACCGATTCTCCGACCTCCGGCCGGGGCGCATCCGCTACGGAATCATCACCGGCGACAACGGCGCGATCATGGACGACGGCACGGTGACGAGGCTGTCGGAAGACCGCTACTTCGTGACGACCTCTACGGCGAACATTGATGTGGTTGAGGAGTGGTTCAAGTGGTGGATGGCCGGCACGGGCATGTGCTGCCACGTAACGAACATCACCTCCGGCTACGCGGCGATCAACGTCGCCGGCCCGAAGGCGCGCGACGTGCTGAAGAAGCTGACCTCGGTAGACCTTTCGTCCAAGGCCGCGCCGTACATGAGCGCGACCGAAGCCGTCGTGGCGGGCGTGCAGACGCGGCTGCTGCGCATCGGCTTCGTGGGCGAGACGGGCTGGGAGCTGCACTTCCCGGCGGAGTACGGCGAGTACATGTGGACGACTCTCATGGACGCGGGCAAGGAGTTCGGCATCTCGCCGTTCGGCCTGGAGGCGCAGCGCGTCCTCCGCCTTGAGAAGAAGCACATCATCCCCGGCCAGGATACGGACATCCTGAGCAACCCGCTCAGCGCGAACGCGGAGTGGGCGGTGAAGTTCGACAAGCCGGATTTCATCGGTCGCGGCGGATTGCTGGCGTCCCAGAAGTGGGGGATGAAGACCAAGCTCGTCGGCTTCGTGATGGTCGATCCTATCGTCCCGCACGACGGCTCGCCGATAGTCCTCGCGGGCACGCCTGTGGGGCGCGTCACGAGCGCGAGGATGAGCCCGACGATCGGCAAGGGCTTCGGCCTGGCGTGGGTGCCGACGCGGCTGGCGACGGACGGGACGGTCATACAGATAAGCGTCGATGGGCGGCTCTTCACCGCCGAGGTGCAGAACGCGCCGGTATACGATCCTGAAGGCGTACGGTTAAGAGAATGACGACTAAAAAGTGGACCCCAATCGCCCGAAGCGCCCTGCATGGCTGGCACACCGGCCACGGCGCCACATTCACCAACATCGGCGCGTGGCAGGTGCCCGCGCGGTACAGGCCTGTGGAGGACGAGCTCGCCGGAGTTCGCGGCTCCGCCGGCATCTGCGATATCAGCCTCGTCGGCAAGCTGCGGCTGCAGGGCAAGGGCCTCAGCGCCCAGCTCAAGACCGCGTTCCCGAACTTCCCGGGCCTGACCCCCGGCAAGATGATGGAGCACAAGCTTGCCGCGACGGGCGAGCTTCCGATACGCGTCGCCGCGCTGACGGCGGAGGACGCGCTGGTGATCACGACGCCCGGCCAGTCCGAGGCGGTCCTGAAGGCGATCTCCGCTGTCCCGTCCGACTGCGCCCACGGCGTAGACGTGACGTCCGTGACGGCGATGTTCCGCATCATGGGGCCCCACGCGCGAAACGTGCTGTCGGCGGTGGTGCTGGAGGATATCGGGCCGGCAGCGTTCCCGGACATGTCCGTCATCCAGGGCCGCATCGCGGACGTGCACGGGATACTGCTGCACGCGGACGCGAAGAGTGGCCCGGCGTACAGCCTGTACGTGAGCAGGGACTATGCGGAGTATATGTGGGAGGAGCTGATCGAGACGGGCCATGCGACGCCGTTCGGGATGGAGGCACATGCCAAGCTGGCGTAAGACAAGAGTTAATCGCAGAGTACGCAAAGGACGCAAAGTTAGGACAAAGAGATGAAGGACGAGGCGGTTGTTCTTAATCGCATCGCAAAAGAGATAATTGGGGCGGCTATTGAGGTGCATAAGACCCTGGGCCGGGCCTCCTCGAATCCGCCTATGAAGCGTGCCTTGCTCATGAACTAACGCTGAGGGGGGTTTAGGGTCGAGCTGCAAAAGCCGCTGCCTGTGGTTTACAAAGAGGTACAGTTGGAAATCGGATACAGGCTCGACCTGTTGGTCAACGGCTGCGTCATTGTAGAGATAAAGGCGGTTGAGGCGATTGCACCGGTTCACAAAATGCAAATCTTGTCATACTTGAGGATTACGGGCCTGCATCTAGGATTGCTGTTGAATTTCAACGTAGATTTGATGAGAGATGGAATACTTCGCATAGTTAACGATTTTCCAGACCCGGACCCTAAACCGGAATCAATAAAGTCTTCTACTTTGTCTTAACTTTGCGTTCTTTGCGTACTCTGCGATTAATTCTTCTTCGGAGCTCTCATGGTCTTACAGCTATTTACAAAGAGCCGCATGTGGCGAAAGTCTGAACTCAAGGACCGGTATGATGTCGTCATTATCGGCGGCGGGGTACATGGGCTTGCAACCGCGTACTACCTGGCGAAGTTGGACAAGGGCCTCGACATCGCCGTCCTGGATAAGTCTTACCTTGGCGCCGGCGGCAGCGCGCGGAGCACGGCGATTATCCGCGCCAACTACCTGACGGTGGAGGGCATCCCGTTCTTCCGGGAGAGCCTGAAACTGTACGAGGACCTTTCGCAGGACATGAACTTCAACATCATGTTCAACCAGATGGGGCGCCTGGACCTGGGCCACACGGAGTCGGCGCTATTTACCTTGCGGCAGCGGGCGGAGTTCAACCAGCTCCTGGGAGTCGACAGCCGCATGATCGGGCCGGACGAGATCAAGCGCCTCATCCCCGTGATGGACATGAGGGTGGGGAAGACCTTCCCTGTGATGGGCGCGCTGTACCACCCTCCGGCGGGCGTCGTGCGCCATGACGCCGTCGTGTGGGCGTATGCGCGCGGGGCGGACCGCGAGGGCGTTGAGCTGCACCCGTTCACCGAGGTTACGGGGATCACGATGGACCACGGTCGCGTGACGGGCGTGGAGACGACGAAGGGCAAGATCAGCGCGGGCATCGTCATGAGCGCGACGGCGGGGTGGACGTCCACGATCACGAAGATGGTGGGGCTGAACGTGCCGATCACGACTTACCCCTTGCAGGCGTGCGTCACCGAGCCCATCAAGCCGTTCATGCACACGACCATATCGTCCGCGAACCTTCACGTCTACGTGTACCAGACCGACCGGGGCGAGATGGTCATCGGCGGCCCGGTCAACCACTACCCGTCGTACAGCTTCAAGTCCACGCTGCACATCCTGGAGGAGCTGGCCGCGCACGTGCTGGATCTCTTCCCGCAGCTGCGCGGCGTGCGCCTGATGCGCCAGTGGGCGGGCCTGTGCGATATGACGCCGGACTACGCGCCGATCATCGGCAAGGTGGACGGCATCGAGAACTTTATCCTCAACTGCGGCTGGGGCACGTGGGGCTTCAAGGCAGGCCCGATCTCCGGCAAGTGCACGGCCGAGCTCATCCACTACGGCAAGCCGCCGAAACTGATCGAATCATTCGGCCTTGACCGTTTCAGCAATGGTAAGCTGGTAAATGAGAGGGCCTCCGCGCCCTCCGCCGCGCTGCATTAAGAAGGTTAATCGCAGAGTACGCAAAGGACGCAAAGGTAAGACAAAGGAAGAAGCTGATTGCACGTGGCGAGGCTACTGGATGTGGTTGTCATAGATTCTCATCCATGCCTGTGTAGACGTTCTTCATGGAATGTTCACACTCGATCGACATCCCTTATCATTTCTCAGTCTTACCTTTGCGTCCTTAGCGTCCTCTGCGATTAACTCCCTGGCTGTTCGCTTCATCCTTTTCTTACGGTGACCCATGAAACACACTATTGAAGGCAATCCCGACTACGGTCAGCTCACGCTTGTGCTGGGGCCGGGGGAGAAGATTCTCGCGGAGTCCGGCGCGATGTCGTGGATGAGCGAGGGAATGGTGGCGACCGCACGGATGCTTGGCGGTCTGGGCAAGGCACTCTTCCGCAAGCTGGCAGGGGGAGAGTCGTTCTTCGTCGTCGAGTACGAGCACCCAACGGGCGGGAGTATCACGCTTTCGCCGTACGCGCCGGGGACGGTGGCACACCGGACGCTGCGCGGCGAAACGTTCACGCTGACCGGCAGCTCGTTTCTGGCTTGCACTCCCGGAATCACCATGAGTACGCTCTTCGGCGGCATGAAATCGCTCTTCTCCGGCGAGGGCGCGTTCTTCCTGAAGTGCGAGGGCACGGGCGAGCTGTACTACAACACCTTTGGCGCGATGCTGGAGAAGCAGGTGGACGGCACGTTCATCGTCGATAGCGGCCATGTTGTCGCGTGGGACCAGTCGCTTACCTACACCATCCAGGGCATGGGCGGGCTCAAGAGCACGCTGCTGTCAGGAGAAGGCCTGGCGCTCAAGTTCACGGGCGTCGGCAAGGTGTACCTGCAGACTCGAACGATCAGCGGCACGGCCAGCTGGCTCACGCCGTTCAACAGGACATAGGGGGCCACGATGGAGTTCCTCGTACAGGACCGGGGCGCTTTTAGCTGGGCGCTCGTGAAGATGCGGCCGGGCGACCATCTCATATCGGAGGCGGGTGCGCTGTTTCGCGTGTCTTCTAACATCAACATTGATGTAACGACGCGGAGCGGGAAGTCCGGCGGGTTCATGGCCGGCATCAAGAGGATGCTCTCGGGCGAGCACTTCTTCATGTCGTCGTACACGGTGACGGACAGCGCCGACGCGGAGATCGGCCTTGCGCCCACGCTGCAGGGACAGGTGCAGCTCATCGATTGCGACGGGCGCGCCAACTGGGTGTGCGCCGGCGGCAGCTACATGGCGTCGGCGTCCGGGCTGGAGCTCAACACCCAATTCCAGGGCTTCAAGGGGATGTTTACGGGCGAGTCGCTGTTCTACGTCGCCGTGTCCGGCAAGGGGCGGATGCTTGTCAGTGCGTTCGGCCGCATCACTGAGATCAACCTGGACGGCGCGCTCACCGTGGACACGGGGCACGTTGTCGCGTTCGAAGATACCCTTCAGTACACCGTGGGCAAGGTCACGAAGGGGCTGATTCAGACGGCGATGACCGGAGAAGGCCTCGTCATGAACTTCCGGGGTCGCGGCAAGCTGTATGTCCAGAGCCACAATCCGAGCCAGTTCGGCAGCAAGTTAGGGCCGCTGCTCCCGCCCAGGAGGGCGTAGTGGAGGGTATGGGGGACGGGGTACAGGGTACGGGCAGACGAGAGATTAGGAAACGGCCGCCTGAGGTATTCCAATGAAGTACACGGTACAGACTCGACCAAGCTACAGCCTTCTGGAGACAGAGCTACAGCTCGGCGAAGAGCTCGTGGCAGAGTCCGGCGCGATGGTCTACATGACGCCGAGCATCAAGATGCAGACATCGACGCGCGGCGGCATTATGAAGGGCCTGAAGCGGATGGTGCTGGCGGGCGAGAGCTTCTTCCAGAACACATACCGGGCTACGGACGGCCCGGGCGTAATCGGCCTTGCGCCGGGACAGCCGGGCGACATCGTCGTGCGGGAGCTAACGAACGGTGAGCTGATTCTGGAGCGCAACGCATACATGGCCTCGACGACAGGTATAGTTGTCGATTCCAGCTTCCAGGGGCTGAAGGGCATTCTGAATGAGGGGCTCTTCGTGCTGCGGTGCACGGGCACCGGGACGCTATTCTTCAACGCGTACGGGGCGGTAGACGAGGTGGAGGTGAACGGCTCGTACATCGTGGACAGCGGCCACGCGGTGGCGTGGGAGCCAACGCTGCAATGGCAGCTCACGCGAGCGCGCCGGGTGCGGGCGTTCATCTTCGGCGACCAACTTTTGCTGCGCTTCAATGGGCGCGGCCGGCTGTGGGTTCAGTCGCGCAATCCGCAGTCCCTGGCGAATTGGGTATACCCATTCAGGCCGGTCCAGCGGGACAACGAGCACCGGTGAAGATTAATCGCAGAGGGCGCAGAGATTAAGAGAGGGGCAGTTGCCGGAGGGCGACGCCCCTCTCGCTTTTTGTCATTTCAGGCATATTTGCAGAACATGTGTGATTTCTTACGCGATACGCGGCTCAGTGACGCCACGCAAGTACGGACAAGATTCTACAATCATCTTGCTGAAAATCACACATTCCGTGCCGATATGCATGAAATGACAAAGGGGGGTGTGCTCTTGTGGTGGCGCAGACAAACGTAGGGGCGTTCTATGAACTCCCTGGTTGATAGGGAATACGGTCGCTGACACCATATTCCTTACCAGCGAGGGCGTTCATAGAACGCCCCTACGTTTGCAACCTCTTGCCTCTGCGTCCTCTGTGGTCTCTGTGGTTAATTCTCCTCCTGCGTTACTAGGAACGCCTGCTCGCCGGGCTGGACGGATGGGGTGCGGCGGACCAGCACTACTACGCCGCTGACCGTCGTCCGCAGCTCCTCCAGCAGCTCCCCGCCGAGGCCAACGACGCGGCCGAGCACGTCACCCTTTTTCACCCTCTGCAGAATGTCTACCTCAGGCACCAGGTACCCTCCGGCGCTTACTGACGGCGCGACGTCAATGTTGCCATCGCCAATGAGGCGGTATTTCGGCGGCGTGACTGTGGGCTTCCCGGGGAGAATGCCCAGGACCATCATGACGTTGCGGACGCCCTGAGCATATGTGGCGGCAATTTCCTGGTGGAGCCAGCCTCCGCCGGGACACTCCGAGTACAGCCACGGAATGCCACGCTCGTCTGCGAAACTAATCGTACGGCCGGGCGCGACGGCAGGGTGTCCCCAGATGACGGGCACGCCGAACGCGAGCGCGGCCTCTTTCGAGCGGCGGCCACGGTCGTCCGGGGTAGCGCAGTAGCCGATGAGGGTGGGCATGGCGATGTGGGAGCCGGAGCTGTGGAGGTCGATGTAGAAGTCCGACCGGCCGATGAAGCGGCTGCCTACATGATACGCGATGCGTTCTGTCACGTTGCCGTTCGGTTTGCCGGGGAAGACGCGGGCGAGGTTTCCGCCGTCGATGCCGCTGTTCCTTGTGCCGGCCGTGAAGGCGGGGACGTTTGTCTGCGATATGCCCATAAATGTGCCGGACATCTCGGCCGGGTCCAGGGAAGCAAAGACCTCGCGTACAGCATGCGGCCCTTCATACTCATCGCCGTGTACGCCGCCGGTGATGGCGATGGTCGGGCCGGGCTTGGCGCCGCGCGCGACCAGGACCGCGAGCCGCAGCATCTCGCCGCCGGAGAGAGGGGCGATGTCCAGGTACATCGTCTGCTTTGTGCCCGCCGGGACTGTGGCGTGATCGAACTGCGAGAAGTGCATGGGGCCCCCGGAGAAGAACTTGAGCGCAGGTTTCGCAGATTATACAGGCCGAAGGAGACCATGTCATTGAGGACGTACACAAATCGCCCGAGATTGCGCATCCAGTCGTTCCATTGTAGCATTCCGCGGTAAATCGTCGGCCCGGCGCTGCTGTCGGCCCGATCATCGGAAGGGATCCCAATATGCCACGTCTCATCCTGCTCCTGGCCGCGCTCGTCTTTTGCTCTCTCGCCGCGATCGCCTGCGACAAGGATTTCGATCCGCTGAACTTGCCCAAGGGCTCCGCGTGCGCTGACAAGGGCGAGGAGTGCGCGCGGCCCACGCCCGGTCCAGACGAGGAGTTTACGCCCCCGGCGCCCGAGAACCTGGGGAGCTACGATAGCATCAACCTGTTTGTCACCGATCTAACCGTGATTCACGGCGTTTCCGCAAACATTAACTGCCCCATCGGCTATACGAAGAGAATCGAGGACCTGAACGCGGACGCCGGTGGCGACTGGGTGTTTCTGTGCCTCAAGTTTGATCCGCTGAACAAGGTCAACAAGCCGCTCTCTTACCTTACGGTCATCGAGAACCGCGATAACGTCGGGGAGTGGGGCGACCTTATCTGCGGAAACAACCAGAACCGCAGCCCCGATGCGGGTATGTGGATGAAGGCGGTCACGGTCGATCTGAACGAGGATGCAGGTGGCCCGTACCTGTACTTCTGCTACGGCTACGATATCTGGCCCGGGCAGTATGCCCTTTGGGGCCAGTGGAAGCGGATAAAGGACATCCAGCTTGTTTTGTGGGACAACGACCCCTCCGGATGGCCGTGCGAACCCCGGTACACCCCCGTCATCACAGAGCATCTCGACCCCGCAAACATGGGTGAGAGGCCGCTGAAAGGATGGAGCGGTATCAAGGAGTTCGGGAGGCCGGACAACTGGATCGACCTGAACAAGGGCGCGGGCGGGAAGTGGGTGTACGGCTGCATCTACTACGGGTAGGGACGCGCATACCGTACCGTTGAGTAGTTTGTAGAGACACTGCCGGGGAACTCATGGGTTCCCCGGCAGTGTTTTTTGTATGCGCCGCTAGAAGTAGCCGCTGGAGGAGGCCGTGGGTCTCTCAGTCTCCATCTGGTCGAAGTTGGAGTCCTTCCAGTCCACCCACTCCAGGATGCCGCTGGCCTTTGTGAACTCCGTGTACGCGTCCACGACCGACTGGGGCAGGGGAGCCTGAGCAGGGAAGTGTGGGCCAGTTTCCATCCCGAGCGCCCTGAGGCGAAGACGGGCGGCAGGACCTTCTCCCATGCCGGGGGAGGCGAACGCGCCGGGGTTTGCCAGAGCCGCGTCCGTGCGCATCTTCAGGTCCAAAGCGTCCAGCTCGTCGAAGCGCTTCTGCTGGACCAGGCCCCAGCGGTGCAACGACAGCCGGGGCGCGCAGTTGACGTTGAAGTCAGTAAAGCCCCTGCCGCCGAGCCTGTAGCCGACCGACATGATGCCGCCGTTGATTATGAAGCTCAGCTTGTCCGAGTAGAGCCGCAGCATGTCGATGAAGTGCTGGGAGGTCTTTGACGACCACTTGAGGCCGACGAAGCGCTCCAGTGTGGTGAACTTCTCGATCAGGCCGCGCGAGTACTCGAATCCGTTGGGCATGGCCCAGGGGATGTTGTACGCCATGATGCCGATGTCCGCGGCGTCGTTCACGTAGCGGAAGTGGTCGAACACCTCCTGCTCTGTCGGGGCCATGTAGTGCGGCGCGGCCGTTTGGATGAAGTCGATGCCGATGTCGCGCGCCCACCGCGCCTTCCTGGCGGCCATGCGGGCGCTCAGATCGAAGACGCCGATGCCGGTGGGCACGCGGCCGGCGGCGGCCTCTACCAGCGCATCCGCCGTTGCCTTCCACTCGTCGTCGTCCAGGAAATACCCCTCGCCGAGCCCACCACCGACGAACAGGACGGCGTTGCCCTCTTTAATCCCCTGTTCGATGAGCCAGTTGACATGGAATTTCGTCTTGTTCAGCTGGATTTCGTGGTCGCTGTTGGTGAACGTGGGCAGCGATACGGCGATGCCGACGAGCTTGTCTTGGCGGGCGGTCATGGGGCCTCCAAAGCGGTTCAGGGTACGGGGTACAGTTTACAGGGTGCGGAAAGGAAAGGGAAGGGAATGGGACGGGATGTCAGGCCGGCCGCGCCCAGTTCTCGATTTTGAGGCCCTGGATTCTGTGGAAGTGGCGGACGTTGTTTGTGACGATGGTAGCGCCCTTGCTCACGGCGTGAGAGGCGATCATCAAGTCCATGGCGGCAGCCGGAAGGCCGGCGCGCTGCACCTGGTTCCGGATCACGGCATAGCTCTCGGCAGCGCTCTGGTCCCATGGATGGATCTGTATCCTGTCTGCGAACCCCCGAACTATCGCCTGGTTGAATCTTTTTGAATCGGATCTTTCCGCGCCGAACAGCAGTTCCGCCAGCGTGACAACTGAAATACACAGGTCGGACGCCGGAACTCTCCGCGCCGCCTCGGAGACGGACGCGGAGCTATTCCGCAGGATGAAGACGCATATGTCTGTATCAAGCATGTAGAGCATCAGAGCGCATCACGCTCCTGCAGCGGCAAGTCAGGTATCTCGTCCGGGAAGTCATCCGTGAGAAGAGGCAGACCCGCAAACAGGTCCTCCAACGTTTTGACCTTGGGGGAAAGGATCAGCTGATCTCCGACTTTTTCCACGTAGACTTCATCTCCCGGCATACGATACTCCTTGGGGAGCCTTACGGCCTGGCTACGGCCGGACATGAATACTTTCGCCACCTTGCGCTCGCTGCGCTCGGGCCGGTAGTTCTCCATGAAATCCGGGCTGACGCGCAGCGGAGAATCAAAAAAATCGCCCAGGGCTTTGGGTTTTTCCGCCTCCGAGGGCCTAACCGCGTAGGATACGGGCGGCTCCTTGATGGCATCTGGCTTCTTGAGTTTTGTACGTCTGTACTCTTTGGTCATGGCTGCACCGTAACTGATATATACCATCAGTATATATCAGTGCGCTTCCCTTCACAAGTAGGTATATACCGTTGCTATATACCTTCCCGGCTGCGGAGCCCCCTATATCATCAGGTCGCCGCCGTTGATGTCCAGGGAGGCGCCGGTGACGTAAGCCGCGCGGTCTGAGGCGAGGAAGGCGACCATCTCCGCGACCTCCCACGGCTCGCCGATGCGGCTGATGGGGAAGCTGTCCAGGTAGCGCTTGAGGCGCTCCTCTGTGACGTTGGCACGGACCATCTCGGTATCGATGAGCCCGGGGCAGACAGAGTTGCAGGTGATGCCGAACCTGGCCACCTCTTTGGCCGTGGCGCGGGTGAGGCCAAGCACGCCCGCCTTGGCGGCAGTGTAGTGCGGGCCGCCGAGGGTGCTCACGTTCTTGCCCGCCGTGGAGGAGAAGTTCACAATGCGCCCCCACTTCTGCTTCATCATGTGCGGCAGCACGGCCCGGGTGCACAGGTACGTGCCCTTCATATTCACGTCGATCACCAGGTCCCACTCGTCCTCTTCCATGTCGATGAGTTTTGTGGGGAAGAGGATGCCGGCGTTGTTGATGAGAATATGCACGCCGCCGAACATTTCGACGGCAGTCTGCACCATTCGGTCGACGTCTTTCTTCGAGGTCACGTCGCCGGGAAAGCCGATGGCGGCCGCCTTCTTGGCCTTGAGGAGGTCCACGACGGTCTTGACGGCGTCCATGCGCTTGTCGTTCACAAGCACCTTCGCGCCGCCCTCGGCGAGGCGGACGGCGACCGCGCGGCCCATCCCTTGGCCCGCGCCGGTAACGATGGCAACCTTCCCTGCGAAGTCATTGGGTGTCTGCATAGAGCCTCCGGGGAAGAGAAATATGAAGGATGAATTATGAAGTTTGAATGTGGGAACAAAAGCCTTCCGATCGATCCTTCATCATTCATACTTCATAATTCGTAATTTGCCTTTTTTTACTTGATCGCGCCGACCTCTTTGCCGGCTTCTTTGAACACTTTGAGCGCGCGGTCGAGCTGCTCCTTGGTGTGGGCGGCGGAGAGTTGGACACGGATGCGGGCCTCGCCGCGCGGGACGACGGGGAACGAGAAGGCGACGACGAAGACGCCGCGGGCGTTAACGGCCTTAGCTAGCCCCACGTTCTTGATCTCGTCGCGAATCATGACCGGGACGATGGGCGTGTTGCCGGGGACGATGTCGAAGCCCATGTCCGTCATGCCCTTGCGAAAGTACCGCGTGTTCTCGTGCAGCGTTTCCTGCAGCTTGGGGTTGGCCCGGATGATGTCGATGGCCTTCATGGTGCCGACGACGATGGGCGGAGCGATGGTGTTGGAGAACAGGTAGGGGCGGGAGCGCTGGCGGAGGATGTCGACAATCTCCTTGCGGCCGGTGGTGAAGCCGCCGGACGCGCCGCCGAGGGCCTTGCCCATCGTGCTCGTCATGACGTCGATGCGGTGCGGGACGCCCTGGTCAGCCGGGGTGCCGCGGCCGTTCGGGCCGATGAAGCCGGTGGCATGGGAGTCGTCCACCATCACCATCGCGTCGTACTTGTCCGCGAGGTCGCAGATGTCCTTGAGCTTGGCGACGTCGCCCTGCATGGAGAAGACGCCGTCCGTGGCGATCATGCGGTGGCGAGCGGTCATAGACTCCTTGAGCTTGGCCTCCAGGTCCGCCATGTCGTTGTGGGCGTACCTGAATCGCGTAGCCTTGCACAGGCGGATGCCGTCGATAATGCTCGCGTGGTTGAGCGCGTCGCTGATGATGGCATCGCCCTCGCCAAGGATCGTCTCGAACAGGCCGCCGTTGGCGTCGAAGCAGGAGGTGTAGAGGATCGTCGACTCGGTCTGCATCCAGTCGGTGATCTTGTTCTCAAGCTCCTTGTGGATGTCCTGCGTGCCGCAGATGAAGCGGACGGAGGCCATGCCGAAGCCGTGCGTCTTGAGGCCGGCGATGACCGCGTCCTCGATCTCGGCGCTGTCGGCCAGGCCGAGGTAGTTGTTTGCGCACATGTTGATGTTCTCGCCCTCCAGCGTGGCGACGCGGGAGCCTTGCGGAGACCTGATGACCTTCTCTTCTTTGTACAGCCCGGCCCTTCGAATGCCGTCCAGTTCGGACTGGAGGAAGCCTTTTATCTTGCCGTATGCCACTTGTGCCCTCCTGAATGAGGCGGAAATCTCTCAAACTCACGAGTGAGGTTATCGCTTGTCGAACTAGGGTGTCAATGGAGAGCGGCGGCCGTGTCTTTGCTCGGTGATATTGTCAGTAGGTAACTGCTCAGTGAATATGTCAGTCCATGAGAGGACTACATTTGACCGAGCGAGAAGCGAAGAGAGCACAGATACTGAACCT
>Ga0194132_10003110_pt1 | contig 30068 bp, 27 predicted proteins | sample TA2KigOf80mmetaG_FD_148612 | JGI IMG/M metagenome (GOLD analysis project Ga0194132, IMG submission 148612) | Freshwater microbial communities from Lake Tanganyika, Tanzania - TA2015054 Kigoma Offshore 80m | ecosystem: Environmental > Aquatic > Freshwater > Lake | place: Tanzania: Lake...
GTCCTGATCACGACCGAGGACACCGCCCTGTTCCGTCAGATGCGGCAGCGCGTGAGCGTCGATGTCGAAGACGTGCCGTTCACCAAGGCTGTCCGCAATCTCGCCAAGGCGCATGGCATCAATCTCGTCATCGATCCGAAAGTCTCCAAGCAGGCGGACGCTCCGGTGAGCCTCCAACTCGACAACACCGGCATTGAGACGACGGTGCGATTGCTCGCCGAACTTGCCAACCTCAAGGCGGTGCGCATGGGCAATGTGATGTTCGTGACCACGGAAGAGAAGGCGAAGAAGATTCGCGAAGAGGAGCCGAATCAGTTCGACAGCATCAATCCGAACAATCCTGGCGTCCCACCGGCGATTCGGTTCGGCATGGGCGGGATCGGCATGGGGGTCGGAGGTTTCGGCGGCGCCGGGATCGCATTGCCGGCAGGTGTCGCTCCGGCGGGTCCGCCGGTCGGACTGCCCATGAACATCGCGCCGCCTCCTCCGCCGGGCATCGATTTGCCAGTCGCCCCGGACCGTCCGGTTTCTGATCCAGCGGTTCCACCGAAGAAAGGTGAGACGCGTCCGAGCGCTCCGCCGCCGCCCCCTCCGCCGCCTTCCAGCGTCGACTCGGCGCCGGTGCAGGCCCCCGCCGTGCCGCGCGTGATTCGCAATTAGAGATCAGCCGCAAAAAAACGCACAAGACGCAGGAGGAGATTGGCATGGCCTCTCACCTCCTGCGTCTTGTGCGTTTTTTCGCGGCAGCTGCCGGCACTATCCTTTCGGTACCCACTTCTGGATTCTCTTGCCCGAGACGAAGCCGACGTACACCGAGCCTTGGCTGTCCACGTTGATCCAGTGCGGCATCTCTTTGCCGCTGGAGGTTTCCCAGCGCGTCATGAGTTTGCCATCCTTGTCGAGGATGCGAATGGTCCCCTTGCGGCCATCGGCGAGGTAGACTCGGTCTTTGTGGACGAACAGGCCGAACGGAGCGCCGGTGTCGGTCCAGGTGTCGAGGAGCTTACCGTCGAGATCGAAGATTTGCACTCGGTTGTTCTCGCGATCGCCGACGAAGACGCGCTTTTGGCCGTCGAAGTCGACGACATGCGGGATATTGAACTGCGAAGCGCCTTTGCCCTTCATGCCCCAGTCACGCAGGAATTTTCCGTCCTTGGTGAACTTGGCGACGCGCGAGTTGCCGTAGCCGTCGGCGACATAGAGATTGCCGTCGGGGCCAATGCTGGCGTCGGCGGGCTTGTTGAATTGATCGTTGGCCAATCCGGGTTTGTTCTTCTGGCCAAGCGTCAAGAGCAGCTTGCCCTCGGGCGTAAACTTCTGCACGAGGTGATTGGCCATGTCGGCGATCCAGACGTTGCCGTCGGAATCGATGCGCAGGCCGTGTGGCGTTTTGAAGTCGCCGTTCCAGGAGCGTAGCAGCTTGCCGTCCTTGTCGAAGACCATGACATACGGCTTGACGCGATGCAGGACGAAAAGGCTGTCCTTTGCGTCGCAAGCGGCGGCGGAGATGCCTTCGAACTTCATGCCGGGGGGCAGCGTCGGCCAGTCGGCGACCAGCTTGTACTCCAGCCTGGGCCCCGGCGTCTCGAAAGTTAGCGCCGTCGTGCCGATCACGATGGCGATCGACGCTAGCCCCAGAAGTACGCGAACCGAAAGGCGCGGCACATTCATGATGGATCCTCCTCATTGCCTGTGAGATGCAAGGCGTCGTTACTCGAGTATCTTGTTCACGACGGTCCCCGCGACATCCGTGAGGCGCATGTCGAGACCTTGATGCCGGAAGGTCAGCCGGCGGTGATCGAGGCCGAACAGATGCAGGAGGGTGGCGTGGAAGTCGTGCGTGTGCACCGGATCCTCGGCGACACGCCAGCACAGTTCATCGGTTTCGCCGAGCGTGAATCCGCGCTTGACGCCCGCGCCGGCCAGCCAAATCGTAAACGCATGCGGATGATGGTCGCGGCCGGCATTGGCGAAGTTGTTCCCTTGCGTAATGGCGGTGCGGCCAAACTCCGTGCCCCCTACGACGAGCGTCGATTCGAGCAAACCGCGACGCTTCAAATCCTGAAGCAGCGCGGCGATCGGCCGATCGATCTGCCGGCAGGCGTCTGGCAACCCGGCGGCGATGCCGTCATGATGGTCCCACTCATGATGCGTCACCGTCACGAACCGCACCCCGCGTTCGACCAGACGGCGGGCCAACAGCAGGCTGCGCGCGAAATCGCTGGCCCCATACGATTCGATGGTCGCCCGCGTCTCGCCCGAGAGGTCGAGCAACTCCGGCGCCGCCGTCTGCATGCGATACGCCAGTTCGTATGCCGCGATCTGCGCGGCGACACGCGGATCGCCGGTCTCCTCGTGGTGTAGTTCGTTCAAGCTGCGAATGGCGTCCAATTGCGCGCGATGAAGCCCCGGGGCCATTTCGCTTGGGGTCTGCAAATTGAGGATCGGCGAACCCTGATTTCGGAAGAGCACGCCCTGGTACGTCGCGGGCAAGTACCCGCTGCCCCAGACGTAGCTCCGCGCCTTCGGCGATCGGCCATTGAGCAGCACCACGTAACCGGGCAAGTTGCGCGACTCGCTGCCAAGCCCGTAGATCAGCCAGGACCCCATCGTCGGCCGGCCGGGAATGTCCTTTCCGGTGCACAATTCGAGTTCGCCCGGGGCGTGATCGAACGCCTCGTGATGCATCGAGCGGATTAGCGTCAAGTCGTCGGCGCATGATCCAAAGTAGGGCAGCAACTCCGACATCTCCATGCCGCAGCGGCCGTAGCGGCGAAAGCCGAACCTCGCACCCATCAGCGGAGCGTTGTAGTTCGTTTGCCCCAGGCGAACGCCGCGGCGATACGACTCGGGAATCCGCTCGCCGTGCAGACGTTGCAGGAGCGGCTTGCGATCGAAGAGATCAACCTGGCTGATGCCGCCGATCAGGAAGATGAAGATGCACGCCTTGGCCTTGGCTTCGAAGTGGGGCGGGCGGGGTCGCAACGGATCGCTGTCGCCCGATTGTGCGAGCAAGCCGTCGTCGCGCAACATCGACGCAAGGGCCACGGCGCCCAGCCCGCTAGCGGCGCTCGTCAAGAAGCGCCGGCGCGTCAGTAGCCCAATGTCCGGTTGCATGCGATCTACTCCCGCGTGATGAATGCATCGATGTTGATGAGCGTCCGCGCGACACCGGTCCAGACGGCGTCGTCCTTGGCGCCGAGCTTTCGCTGTGCTGCAACGAGGTCGCTTAGCACAGCGAGTTCCCTGGCCGTCGCGGCTCGTCCCAGACAGAGCTGGATGCCAAACCTTAGCCGACCGTCCTGATCGGGCGTGGCCTTCTGAATGCGCACGGCCAGGGCCTTGGCGGCCTCGACAAAAACCGGATCGTTGAGGAGCGTCAACGCTTGCATCGGTGTCGTGCTGCGATCGCGGCGCAGGCACGGCTGATTCCCGTCGGCGCCGTCAAACGCCGCCAGCATCGGATACGTCAACGTTCGCTGCACGTGGATGTACACGCCGCGACGACGGTGCTCTTTCGTCGGCAGTTTGAGCGCCTCGGCCTGAAAGCGCTGCGCCAGCAGCCCATCCGGAAACGGCGGCACGATCGACGGCCCGCCCATCTTGAGATCCAGAAGCCCGCTGACCGATAGCGCCAGGTCGCGGACGATCTCCGCCTCGACACGATAGCGGTTTTGCCGAGCAACCAAGCGATTGTCCGGGTCGCGTTTCGCAAGATCGGGGCGCGCCCTTGAGCTTTGCCGATACGCCGCGGACAGCACGATGGTTCGCAGCAAGCCCTTGCGACTCCATTTCAAGCGCACGAACTCGTCCGCCAGCCAGTCGATCAACTCCGGGTGACTCGGCGCCTGGCCGCTGAGGCCGAAGTTCTCGGGGGTCGTCACGAGTCCTTGGCCGAACAGATGTTGCCAAAAGCGATTGACCGCGACGCGCGCAGTCAAGGGATGCTTCGGATCGACCAGCCACAAGGCGAAATCGAACCGATCTGGCGCGCGGCGCTGGGCGTCCGGCTTGTCGCGCAAGATACTGGTCATCGCAAGCGCCGGCAGAAAGGACGGCGTGCCCGGCGGAACTTCGTCACCTTTTTGCAGGAAGTTGCCTCGCTGGTGAATGTGCGTGACGCGTTTTTTCTCGGCGAGCGTCATCGCCGTGCCCCCGCCAGGGAGCTTGAAGTCTTGGTGATCGGTGTTGTTGAAAAACGCATAAACCTGATAATACTCGCGCTGGCGGATCGGGTCGTACTTGTGCGAATGGCATTTGGCGCAGCCGAGCGTGAGTCCCATCCAGGCGGCGGCGGTCGTCTCGACCCGGTCCTTGATGGCGAGCGTGCGGAACTCCTCCTTGTCCGCCGACGCCGCCGAGTTCCACAGCGTGTGCCGATGCAGCCCGGCCGCGATTTTCTGCTCGGGCGTCGCGTTCGGCAGCAGATCGCCGGCAAGCTGCTCAATGGTGAATCGATCGAACGGCATATCGCGATTGATCGCGTCAATCACCCAGTCGCGAAACCGCCAAGCATCGGGCCGCAGCCGATCGTTCTCATACCCATCGCTTTCAGCAAATCGCGCGAGATCGAGCCAGTGCCGACCCCAGCGCTCACCGAAATGGGGCGACGCGAGCAAGCGATCGACTTGCTTTTCGTACGCATCCTGCGTCTCGTCCTTCAGAAACGCTTCGACCTCGGTGGGCGTCGGCGGCAGACCGATCAGGTCCAGGTGCAGGCGCCGCAGCAGGGTTGTTCTGGGCGCCTCCGGCGAAAAGCCCAAGCTCTCGGCTTCGAGGCGCTGCAAGAGAAACGCATCGATAGGGTTGAGAACGCGAGCAGTGTTCTTGACTTTCGGGACCGCCGGCCGAGTCACCCGACGAAAGGCCCAGTGCGATTCGTGCTCTTCCTTGCCGGCAAGTTCATCGGGCCACGGCGCGCCTTGCTTCATCCACTCGCGCAGCAGCTTCTTCTGCTTGTCGCTGAGCGGTTCGCCCGACGGTGGCATGCGTTTGTCGCCGGTGGCATCGATGCGCTGAAGCAGCTCGCCCTTGATGCCCAGCGTCAAGCCGCTGTCGCCGCCGATCTGGACGCGGCGGCGCACGTCGAGCCGTAGGCCGCCTTCCTGGCGCTTGGGGCCGTGGCAACGCACACAACGCTCGGCGAAGATCGGCGCGATGTCGCGGCGAAAATCCACCGGTTCGCCTGCATACAACACGCCCGCGCAAGCCCAGGCCAGCCAGCATGCACCAACGCGCAACCACGCACTGCTCATTGCGATACTCATGAAACGGCGGGAGGCGACGGAACTTTGACTCGCGACTTAGAGTCTATCCGGGAATGTCTGTGGGGCACGTTTTCAACGTGCCACGCCCCGTGTTTTTCCGGGTTATGGCACGTTGAAAACGTGCCTCACGTGACTTGCCGGATAGGCCCTTCGGGCCTTTCTCGCGACACAATGTTGTCGCAAATTCCAAGTCCTTGCTGGGTCTGCCTTTAGCTGCCCCGTCAGGGGCCATTTCTTCCGGGCAATGTCCCGGAAGAAACGTAGGTCCTTCGTCAAAAAAGGAGCTGTCCAAGAGTTCAAGGGTACCGAGAGACAAAAGCAAAAGGTGCCAGGACGCTTTTTGAGACAAAGTTCGCATACGCAACATTACCTAAAAAGGGTCCTGATACCTTTTGTCCTTTTTCGGCGAACTACTATCGCCCGACCACGGCCTTGACCGCGAACACGTTCGCCACACCGAGAAGCAGGCCAAGCACGACAGTCGCGACCTCCACACGCCAATTCACGTTGATCTCATTCCCATCGGGCCCCGCCCATTCGCGCAGGAAGACCAGCATCGCTATGCCCTGTACCAGGAAAACCGGCCCTAACCCAACGCCCGCCTCGCTGACGAATACTCCTTTGGACCAGACCGCTAAGTACCAACTCACGCCGATCCCCCCGATGCCGCCGACAGTCAAGATCGTACCGATCAGATAAATTGGCTGCCACCAACGCATTTCGCTCCCTCGATCCACAGGGGCCCACTCGCCGAACTTGAATTAGAGCGCGCTAGCGCAACGTACCCGGGTATGGTGCGCTGGCGCGCTCTAGTGTTTTGTCACAGCCGTGATTTTGGGAGGGCGAGGCTCCTGCCGAGCCGCGAAGCCGCGGAACGTTCAAGGCTCGGCAGGAGCCTCGCCCTCCCGTGTACCCGAAAATCAAGCTGTGACAAAGCACTAGCAATGGTCTTCATCAAACCATGCCATGATTGTACACGGCGATCCCGAAGAATGCGCGAGGATTCGGACGCCGCGTAAGGGTGATGTGTACGGTGGTGACACCCCAGAAGAAAGACTGAGAAGAGGTGTCAGGACCCCTTTTTAAGACAAATATCGTATGCGTAACAATACCTAAAAAAGTCCTTATCGCACCTTTCGGCCGCGGATAATGGCGCTATCGTTAGTATCGCGCGCTGCATCTCGGCGTGCAATGTCGGTTGAAAAAAAGTGTCCGGCTGTGCCACGCAAGTGGCCATCGTGGCCGCTGGATCAACGATTAGGGCTTCTGTCCATGGACTTATGGCAGGACCCAGGTGGCCATCTGCTGTTGGCCATCTGGCCATCGTGGGGGGGGTGATCGAATTCCCATAATCCTGCCCATAAGCGGTGCAAATTTTGGTTGCGGTTGGCCGGGTCAGCGCGACGCAGGACACGCTCGGCAATCGCGCCGGGGTTGAACGGCGAACGATTTTCCGTTGCTTCCAGCGCCGTGTTGCTGTATCTTGTCTCATATCCTACCCCACGATCCCTCCCAGCGGAGGCGCTTCCGCCATGATTCGAAATCTCACCGCGCTCGTTGTCCTTGGCATCGCAACATCCATCGCTTCTGCCCAAGGCCTGTTGCCCGCGGATCGATCCATCGAGCAGGCGATCGATCACTACATCGACACAGCTCTTAAGGAAAACAAGATCGCCGCCGCGCGAGCGGCGGAGGATGCCGCACTGCTGCGCCGTTTGACGCTTGACCTCAACGGCCGCATTCCGACACTGGGCGAACTGCAAGAGTACCTCGCCGATAACGCGCCGGAAAAGAAAGCCAAGCTAATCGATCGCTTGATGGCGTCGCCGGCCTATGCTCGCCACAACGCTCAGACATTCTACGCCTTCATGCAGTATTCCGACGGCAGGCCGCGCAAGGGGGACAAGGGAAATCCGCTTTACGATTATCTTCTGCGAAGCTTCGGCGAGAATCACACCTGGGATCGCGTCTTCAAGGAGATGATGCTCCCCGACGAAAAGGACGCGAAGACGCAGGGGGCTAACGACTTTCTCAAGACGCGCGTCAAAGACCTCAACCGTCTCACCATCGACGTATCGACCACGTTCTTCGGCGTCAACGTAAGCTGCGCTCAATGCCATGATCATCCGCACGTGCACCAGTGGACGCAGGACCAGTTTTACGGCATGAAGTCGTTTTTCGCCCGCACCGTCGATTCGGGCGGGTTCCTGGGTGAGCGCGATTTCGGCGTCGTCAAATACATTCCCAATAAAGGAACCGAAAAAGTATCGCCGGTGCTATTCTTATCAGGCAAGAAGCTCGATCCGCCCGGCATGAAAGAGCCCACCGGTGAGGAACGCAAGAAGGAGCAGATACGGCTCGACCTCGGCAAGAAAGCGAAGGCCCCGCCGGCCCCGCCGAGCTACAGCCTCCGCGCCAAGCTCGTGGAGACCGCGCTCGCGCCCGATCAACGCGGCTTCTTCGCTCGTAACATCGCCAATCGGCTCGTGCATCGCTTCCTCGGGCGGGGTCTGGTGATGCCGCTCGATCAGGTACACAGCGAAAACCTGGCAAGCCATCCGGATTTGTTGGAATGGCTGGCGCGCGATGTGGCGGAGCACGGGTACGACTTGCGCCGCCTGACGCGCGGCATCGTCCTCAGCAATGCGTATGCTCGGTCGAGCCGATGGGAAGGCGAGAAGCATCCGGACCCACGCCATTTCGCGGTCGCGATGGTGCGTGCCCTGGCGCCGATGCAGATGGCGGCGTCGCTCAAAATCGCCACGTCCGATCCGCTCGCTTTGCCCGCCGACCGCAACAAACTTGAGGAGCGCCTGGAGGCCCTCGAGAAGACCGGCGCGGGATTGGCGATTTACTTCGCACAGCCGAACGACAACTTCCAGGTCGGCGTCGCCGAGGCGATGCTGTTCGCCAACAACGACCCGTTGCAGCGCTCGCTCTTGGAGGGCGCCGGCACATTGACGGAGCGCCTTAAGCAAGAGGCCGATCCGACCAAGCGTGCGGAACTGGCGATCCGCGCAGTCCTGAATCGAGCGGGCCGCACCGACGAAGTGCAAACGCTTGTCAATTACATGCAGCGCCGCCAGGACCGCCCCGACGTCGCCAATCAGCAAGTGATATGGGCGCTGCTGACGAGCGCAGAATTTCGCTTCAATCACTAAACTCAGGTCGGACGCGCCCGTCAGCCGGACGCAGCAGTCGCGGATGAATGGCATCCGTGGCCGGCGCGGCCGGAGTTCGGGTCACTTCAACTGTTCCGGCGCGAAACGGAAAAGCGTAAACGGCGCCAGCGTAAGTACATTGACCGATCCATCCGCGCCGGCGGCGATGCCCAGCGGCTGCCAGGGGGTGTAGGTTCCGTCTTTTTCCTTGCGCAACGTGTGGTGCCACGGTCGCGGCTTGCCCTTCTCGTCCTTGAGCGTGATGTAATCGGGATTGGCAACGCCGATCGGCCCATGATCGCGCGGCGCCTTGGCCCCCGGCGTATAGCTGACCAGGTGCGCTCGCGGACCGATTCCCGACACCGAGTGCGACAACGCCATCCACACTTTGCCCTTGTTGTCCACGCACATCGCACGGCAATCGGTCGCTTTGACGCTGGCCATTAGCGGGCCATGCGTTTTGCCTGGAATCTTGGCCGATGTCGCCGCCAAGTCGAACGAGAAAAGCTGATTCGTGGACATCTCGACACACCAGAGTGTCTTGCGATCCGGCGACCAATCCCAGTTCAAGACGGCACCGTGGCCCGCGCCTTTCTCGGTGCCGTCCTTGGTCAAAGCCAACGGGGGCGGTTGTCCATCGACGGTGATGTCGAGGATATCGAGCTTGTCCGACTTCGGATCGTAGCGTGCGATTTTGCCATTGCGTACCGGATGATACGCTCGGCCTTGATGATCGACGACGATGAACGCGTAGGAAATGCCGGTGTCGCCGAGGTCGCGGTACTTCTTGGTCTTGAGGTCGAGGATCATGAAGTGCGATTTCTCGATCGGGCGGCCGTCATCACAGGTGGAAATGTAACACAGGCCGCGCTCTTCGTCAGGAGTGACGCTGATGACGCCGGCCTGTTTGAGCGGCATGCCGAGGTTCTCGGTCTTGCCCGTCTTGGGATCATACGTCAGGACATAGCCGCCGGGGTAGTCGGTAAGCTTTTCGCCTTTTTCGGGATAGCCTTGTTTGGAGCCGAAGTAGATCTTGCCCGTCAGTTGGCCGACGTTGTTGCGCGTGTGGATTTTGGCCTGAGCGCCGAAGCCGCGCAGCATTGACATGATGGCTCGATGGACATCGACGACCATCTGCATGACGCCGTTGACGGGGTTGAACTCCACCAGATAGGCATTGACGCCGTACTTGGCAGTGCCGATGTAGAGGCGGCCGTTCTTGCCTTCGATTATAGAGAAGTACCCCGATTCCTGATTGGTGAACTCGGACGGGATGTGATACGCCTTGCCGAGCAGCCAGCGCGGCGGATCGGCCTGCTGCTCGGCTTCGACCGGCCAGCCGAATACCGCGGCAACTACGGCGACAAGCAGCCACGTGCGATGTTTGAGGAACAACGATTGCAGCATGTTCATGATGATTTTCCCCCCGAGAGCCCCAGGGCTTCCATTCACCGCTTGATCGGCCGCGGCAGCGGGTCGACTGCGAAGCCCCATTCGGTCGGCTGGTAGCGGATGTCCAAGTACGGCGTGTCCACACGGCGGTTCTTCTCCGCGCGGCTGATCATCACGGCGTCGATCAGGCCCGTTGTCAACAGCGTACGTTCAACGGGATAAGCCGGATGGCCGGTCTGCATCATGGCGTCGATTGCCTTGAGCAAGTATTCGAAGTGTGCGAACGGGTCGGGCTGGAACAGGTAGAACTGGCAGCCGACGGGACGAGGCTCGCCGCGGATTCGGCCTGCAAAGGTGAACCCGCTGCCGGAGCCGTCGGAATCGTGGACCCAGCCGTTGAGCATGGCGACGACCCCCTTGAATCCGTCGCGATAATCGATGAGGAAGGCGCCGGCGCCATCGTTCTTGAGCGTCAGTTTGCGCACATCGCCCGTGGCATGGGCCGGCACGTACGACATGGCCGCGTCCAATAGCTCACGTGAGATGACGCCGCGATCGACGGCATCCCACATCTGCTGCGGACTAAGACACGTGACGGAACGCACGCCGGTTTCGCCGCCGCGCCGCCGCTCGGCCATGCACTGCAAGCCTTCGAGCGCGTGAAAGCCATAACCTTCAAACGGGCCGTAGCCGATCGCGACGGCTTCGGTCAGTTCGCAGCCTCTCGGCAAGCGCAGCGACGGCCGGCGCCAGGTGACTGGGATCGATGACCCAGCCATGAATGGAACCATCAGGTCGCGGGCCCGATCGTACATCCACCGCGCGTCGGCCCAGTTGTACGCAAGATGCTTATCGCTGAAAACCGGCACGACCCGGCGATGCTTGGCGAACACGTCGGTCACGGCTTCGAAAAAGCGCCGCCGCGGATACTGAATCTGCCCACGCGCGTTGCGCGGATAGGTCCCGTGTTCGCCGATGATGATCACGCCGTCAACCGCGACCTCCTTGCGTCGCAGCGTGACGGCGTCGGCGATGTTGTCATAAATCGTGAAGTTGTGCCGTTTCGCCAAATCGCGCGACCAGTCGTTTTTCGGGAACTGATCGACGAACATCGACACGACGCGCAGGTTGGGAAACACTTTGCCGTCGTGGCGATAGCCTTCGAGGATCTTGCCGACGATGACGTCGGCGTGCGAGTGCCGACGGTACTCGGTGATGACTGCGGCGATGCGTTTCGGTTCCGGCATTTTTGTCTTTCTCCCCTCTCCCCTCCGGGGGAGAGGGGTCGGGGGTGAGGGGGCGGCGTTTGCGGCTTCGCGCTCGCCCTTCGAGTTCTAGAGTTTCGTCGGTTCCGTCGCAATGCTGGTGCCAGGCGCGGAACTGTCGGCTCGCTCGAATGTCCAGACGATCAGCACCGCGCTACTCATGAGCGTTATCGGAAAAAGCCAGTATTGGCCAAAGTGCCTCCACATCCACGACGCCGCGCCGACGATATGGCCGAGCGCCACGCCCAGCGAGAGCATTTTCGCCAAGGTGCTGGGCAACACGATGATGAAAACGCAAAAGAGGCCAGCCCATGGGAAGAACTCCAAAACAAAAAGAGCCGGATGGCGTTCCAGGCACCACCTCGAAACCGGATTGGCCTCATTGACCCTGGAATAGTCGCCGGCCCAATACGCCGCCGGCTGTCCATAGAGTGTCAAGCCATAGTCGAGGACGGCCAGCAGCACTGGCGACATGCAGAGCCACATCTTGCCGGTAATAGTCATTTCTTTCGATCCATCGTCTATCACATTCAGCGCATGCCGCAAGCAGCGAGCCCATCACCATTGATCGGCCCGGCTCACCGCCCGTGCCGCGTCCACTTCCGTTCCGCGCGGACGCAACTCCAATCCGACGTGCCCGCGATAGCCGAGATCGTGCAGTTGCTTGAGCACGCGCGTGTAGTTGATCTCGCCGGTCCCAGGCTCGTTGCGGCCCGGATGATCAGCGATTTGGTAATACGCGACGTGCGGGAAGTTGTCGCGCAGATGGCCGCACAAGTCGCCTTCGGTGATTTGCAGGTGATACAGATCGGCCAGCATCTTCACGCGCGTCGAATTGACGGCACGGATAATGCGAACCGTCGGGTCGCTGCCGTACAGGCAGTGCCCCTTGTGATCGACGCGGATGTTCATCGGCTCGAGAATCAGCGTCATGTTGTGCTTGTCGAGAATGCCGATCGCGCGGCGCAGGCCGGCGATGACGTTTTCGTGCATCTGCGTTTGCGTCATGCCGGCGATGTCGTTGCCCGCGACGACGCACATCATTCGGCACTGAAGCCGCTGAGCGATCTTGCACGCTTCTTCGACCTTCTCGACGAAGCGGTTGTGATTGCGCGGATCGTTTAGCCCCGGCGTGAAGCCCCAGGCGGTGAACTGGGCGATCTCGATCTTGAGCCGTTGACAGGTGTCGGCAATGGCGCCGATGTCCTTGCCTTCGTAGGGCCAGAATTCGATGGCCTGGAAGCCGAGGCCGGCGGCCAGTTCGATGCGGCGCGTGAAGGGTTGCACGTTGCGCCACCACATCTCAAGGTTGACGGCGAAGCGCGTGTGCGCGGTTCGCCCCAGCCGGCTCGTGTCGTTCGGGGTCTGCGCCGATTCGGCGCTTGCCGTCAATCCCGCCCCCGCGGCCAGCACGGCGCCGGTCTTCAAGAACTCGCGACGATCATTCGACATGATGAGGGCCCCCGTTTGCCGCTTGCGGCTTCGCGCTCGCGCCTAAACTACTTTTTCTTCTTGGGCGGCTGCACGATTCCCGTGCTTGACTGCAGAAAACGCTTGCGACGCTGTTTGGTTTCGGCGTCGGTTCCTTTTTGCTGCGCTTGCAGGTCGGCGAGATTGGCCATGCAGAAGGCGCAACCAATCGTTTGCAGATGAAAGGCGACGAAATCGTTCTCGCCGGCATCGAGAACGCCCAACAAGTAGTTGCGCAGTTGGTCGCGGGAGAGACACGTCAGGTGTTGACGACGCCAGACGGCGCCGACCGAGTGTTCGCCGCGGTCCTGATCCTTGATGATTTGCCGTAGCTGCTCGCGCAACGTCGGTGAGTGACGCAATTCCTGTTCGACGCGGGCAAGCTCGGCGTCGGTCAGCGTCTCGTCGAGGTAGCACTCCAGCATGTGCGTGGTGACGATCTTGCTCACGACGGCTCCTCGCGCAGTTCGGGGAAAACGTCGGCGGGCAAGCCGGCGTCGCGGATGTGCTCGCTGATCTTCTTGACGGCGGCGAAACGCGTGTTGGCGACGTGTTGCTCGCTGACGCCCAGAAACTTGGCCACGTCGCGATTGGCCCAGCCTTTGACGAACAAGAGCTCCAGGATCTTGACGCGGACGAATTCACCTGCGTGCCGCCATTGATCGAGGAGCGCGGTGAGGCTGCGGGCGACGGCATCGCTTTCGAGGGCCTTGCGTTCGCTGGAGCGGGCTGCGCTCGAAGCCGCCTTCTGGACGTCGAGTTGTTGATTGAGAATATCGCTGTTGCCGTCGACATGTTGCAATGGATGTCGTCCGACTTTGCGCAAATAGTCGGTCAGCTTGTAGGACGCGATCGAAAAAAGATATGTCTGCAGCTCGCGTTTTTCGTCGTAGTTGGGCAAGCTGTTGCGGAAGCCGAGAAACGTCTCCTGCACGACGTCTTCGCTGGCGGCGCGATCGCGCAATCGGCGGTTGACGTAGGCCAAGAGCCGGCCTTCGTAGCGGGCAATGAAGATTTCCCACGCCCGCTCTTCGCCGTTGCGTAGCTGCTGAATCAGAAGCCGATCGCTTTCCGACGCCATGCCACGAGTACCGGAGGTCAGAACTCAGAGATCAGAAGTCAGAAAAGCCATTACTGCCAGTGACCGGAAACTTGTAATTCACCTTGCCGATCTCTGACCTCTGACTTCCTATTTCTGGTACTAGTGTACCGAACGTTCGCCGAGATTGCAAAGGACAACCGCGTTCTAGATCCGCGGAGCCCGCAGCTTCCCCTCGCTTATGCTTCGGGCTCAAATGTCGGCGCTAGGCGCGAGTGCTCCTCGATCAGTACATGGGAGATCGCCATGACGAGCGACGGAAATGATACCCTGCGATAGTGAACATCGAGCCACTTGGGCGCGTCGGCCGAGTCGATGAAAACTGTTGTTCCATCGTCAACGACGCGCCGCACCTCAGGCCATGGTGCGAAGAAACCGGGGCCCTCGATGCCGCCACGATTCAGCACAAGCACGCCGAATTCCTCCGCCTTGCCATGCCAGATCGATCTCAAGCGAGGCAAAAGCTGGGCCGCAGCCATGCGGATTTCGATGTACTCCATGACCGGCATGATCTCTGGAGTATTACCGACGGACAAAACGATCTGCACATCGTCCTTAAGAGTAAGCCAGAACATCGGGCGCCCGGTCTCTCTATTCGCTTGAAAGTCGACGACCTGCTCGTAGGGGACCGCACTCAGTTCCGCGCCGCGCTCCATGAGCAGGCCTTCCTCGAATATCCACAACGTGACGGCAAGCACGGAACGTCCACGTGCGTTTCGGATGGCAAATAGGTCCAAAGCAATTCCAAGGGCCATGAATAGAACAGCGGCAAACATGCCCGTATCGGCGTGGTTCAGGAACTAGCCGAAGATTCGGGCGGCAAAGTACGCAAGTCCGCCCAGCGTGAAAAGCGATCCGAGTCCGAAGAGTGCTGTGACTCCAATCCAAAGAAAGATTGGGCTTACTCCCGGTACGCTCAGCGTCGCGAGAGGTCGTCCCCAGCTATCCATCGCCGCGGGCACATTTTCGGGCAACGGCAGCACGATCACGCCGCGTAAGTCGGGCACGGGCCGCATCGCCAGCGTCATGCGCTCGCGCTCAATTGCCGGCGAGGTTAGGCGAAATTCGTCCCAGGAAGCGTAATTGCCCATCGATGGCTCGCGCCTCTTCTCGATGGGCTCAGGCATGGCTGCCGGTGTTTCTGAGGTTACGTGCGTTTCTTTCTGCGGCAATGACCTGCCGCAGCGCGGACACACGATGTCGCCAGTAACCTCGTCACAAAAGGGACAGACACGTTCAGCCACGGCGAGGACCCCAGTGATGTTGGACCGGTTTTCGTTTAGCGCCCCCATGGCGCCAGGCGGGCGCCAAACAATTGAAGCGAATTTCGTGCGCGTCAGATTCGCTACAACCGTCAAACTCGACATCCATGGCGTAGGCGTTTCTCGATTTTAGAGTTTTCCGAAAAAAGAGTGTAGGCAGGTTTGGCGTTTTGGCGAAGAGAGGCAATATTGGTTTGTCGTGAGAACTTCTCACGACAGAATCGAGGTAGTGACTGGGTGGTACTCGCGTTGAGTTACCGCCTCGCGCTGGGAGTCGCTACCTCGATTTTTTTTCGCGCGCCTCAATCCTCATCCGTCGGCTCGCGCACCGGCTTGAACCCCTTTAGCACCAAGACGCGTCCCATCAGACGAGCCAGGATCGACAGCGGAATCCACTTCAGGATGCCGGGTACCTCCACTCGGCGAAGTTGGCGTTTGTAGATGGTGATCTCCGTGAAGCGCTGAAACAGATCGCTCATCTGCCAGCCGGAGAGACGCCGTTTGCAGCGCAGCGGATTCTTGCCCCGATGGGGCTGAAACCAGCGATTCCAAAAAAACAACGTCCGCACCCAGTAGTCGACGTCATAGTAGGCCGGTGTTACGGCCAGCACCTTGCCGCCCGGCTTGAGCACGCGATAAACCTCTTCGACGACGGTCTCCGGCTCGTCAATGCCGTGATGCAGACTGCTGATGCAAACGACATCAATGCTGGCTGCATCCAGCGGAAGCTTCGTGGGCGCGGCTTGAATAAATCGCCCCGGCAATTCGCGCAGCTCAAAGTTTCGCCGCACCAATTCAAGCTGCGGCGGCGCAGGGCTGCATACGATCACCTGAGCGCCATTCTGGGCGTACTGTACCCAGTCGGTTCCCAGTCCATGACCGAGGCCGAGCAGCTTTTCACCAGAATGCTTCGAGAATTCGAGGAGGTCAGGTATCCACTGACCGTGCTTGGAATGGCGCTGGTTTTCAATGTCGAGAAACCACTGGAGCGAGTACGGTTCCGGCTGCTCCTCGACGTTTGGCCTGGTCGCAGGCGGCTGGAGTGATTCGAGAGTGTAGAGCTTTTGGGCAAAATCGCGCGGATTGTGCGGACCTTGAAGATGGTCCGTCCGGGCATCCGTATCCGTGTCCGGCTGGCCGAAAATCGCATGCAACGCGACGACCGGGTTTTCCCAGAGCTTCAATTTGAAGGGAACAAAGTCCGCCATGGGCGCCTCCTTGCGCCGGCGAAGATCGATGAATATCGCACCTTGTGCCTTACCGTGACTCGATCAAAGAATCAAGCCGAACCGGCGAACTGAGTGTGCCCATCGAGACACACCCGACTTCCCCTTTTCTTTTTCCGGGGCTGCCTTTATAAATCCGAACGCATTATTGTCATCCGATGAGAACGGGATGTCCCATGACCTTGCACACACCATCGCAATCGGCAAATGCACCTTCGCCACCGTCGAACCCCTGGCAGCGCCGGCGACCGGACGGAGCCGACGGCGAGACGCCGATTCTCTTCTGGCTCGCCGTCCTCGGTCTGGGCTGCGTAACGTTTTTCACCGCGGCCTTGGGGGCCTCGGCATGGCTGGGCCAGAAAGCGCCGGAAAGACTCTTGCGGCTGGGGCTGTGGTTCCCTAAGCTCAACCATAATCACGGAGACCGGAAAGCGAGCGCTTTCCGCATGTCGGAGCCGGAAGTCAGCGAGTTGGCTCATTCCAAGGACCGGAAGTCGCCCGAATCGCCGATGCCGCCGGTGGTGATCGCTCCCCCGCAAGGCGCGTTAATCGTGCCCAGGCATTTTGGGGAGGAACCGCCGCGCGTTGCGCCGCCGCTCGGCCTACTGCCGATCGCGCCGGTTGAGTTGGCGCCTACGGTCGAGACATGCCGGGACCCGGTCGTATTCTTACACGCATGCGCCCCGCACCAGGGAGATAGCCCGATGATCCGCAACTGGAAAACGATCACGATGTATTCGCTTCTGACCGTCGCCGCCATCATCATGCCCCCGCCGGCCATGATCCTGGCGCAAGACGCCAAGGGCGATGACCTGCAGAAGTCAATTCAAAAGTTGATCGAGCGCATCGACAAGCTGGAGAAGAAGACTCCCACGCTTAACCAGGACGAGTTGGCCAAAATCATTCGCGACGAACTCAAGTCGTCGCTCGGCGAATTGAACAAGAAAGTCACTGCGATCCAGGCGGATCATACCTGGTACAAGCTGCACATTGAGAAGCAAAAGGAAGATCTGAACAAGCTGGCCCTTGAAGTCGAATCGCTGCGCCGCAAATCCACCGAAGGAACTCCGTCCGTCGATAAGGCTTTCCTGGAAGAGATGCGCAACGCTTTTAAGGCAATCAACGAGACGCTGGCAAAGATCGGCCCGACCAAGGTGCAGACTTCCATGTCCCCGCCGATCAATGGCGCGGCCAAGGGGCGAATCATGCTTGTCAACCTGTACAACGAGAATTTGTTGTTCCTCATCAACGGCAAAGACTACGTGATCCCGGCCGGCAAGTCGCGGCTCGTCGAAGACCTCCCTGCCGGGCCGCTTCACTACCGCGTCCACTGGAAGAACGGCATTCTCGTCGATCAGAGCACGAGCATCGCCGGCGGCGAGACGTTCACACTCACCGCGGCGACACAACGATAGCCAATTCCGCAGAGCCTGCAGCGCAAGCGAAGGTGAACCGTCGCGTCCGCTTCAGGCTCTGAACCTTCTTATCGCGAACCCGCCATGATTGTCACGATCGATGGCCCTGCCGGCGCCGGCAAAAGTACTGCGGCTCGCATGCTCGCAAAGCGCCTGGCTTTCGATTTCCTCGACACCGGCGCCATGTATCGTGCGGTGACCTTGGCGGCGTTACGATCCAACTGCGATTTAGCCGACCAGGTCGCGCTTTCCAGGCTCCTCGAAAGCATCCGTCTCGACATGCCGCCGGGGCGAGTCCATCTCAACGGCGAAGACGTCAGTGACGCGATTCGCACACCCGCCGTCACCGCCGCCTCCGGCGCGATTGCCAGCAGTCCCATCGTCCGCAAGAAACTCGTCGAATGGCAACGCCAGATTGCCGCCGGCAGGGATTTCGTGTGTGAGGGCCGCGATCAAGGCACCATCGTTTTTCCCGATGCACTGTGCAAGTTCTTTCTTGTTGCCGACCCGCAGGAGCGCGCTCGGCGGCGGCATCGCGAGCTGACGGCGCGTGGCGAAACGGTGACGTTCGAAGCGATACTTGCCGCCCAGGAAGAACGCGACGCGCGCGATGCCGCCCGCGACATCGCGCCGATGGTGCCTGCTCCGGACGCCATCCAACTTGACAGCACGAAGCTGACGTTGGAAGAAGTCGTCGATCGCATGGAGCAAGAGGTGCGCCGAAGGCGCGAACCTCCAATGCCGCCCGCCCCGCCGCCGACGCCCATGGCACCCGAATCGCAGGAGTCCGAGGATCCCGTTGCTCGCATCGATTCAACCTGGTTCAAGTACTGGCACGAATTCCTCTACCTTCCGTACCACTTTCTCTTCACGCTCGGCTTCAGCTTGCGCACGACGGGCATGCTGAACATGCCGAAAACGGGCCCTGCCCTGTTGGTGGCCAATCACCAGAGCTTTCTGGATCCGCTGATCATCGGCCTGGTGGCGCGGCGACCTCTGGTCTATTTGGCTCGCAAGACGCTGTTTCGCAACCCGCTTTTCGCCTGGATGATTCGCAGCCTCAACGCCGTGCCGATCGATCAGGAAAGCGTCGGCAAGGAAGGCATTCGCACCATTCTGTCGCAACTGCAGCGTGGCCGACCGGTCGTCGTTTTTCCCGAAGGAAGCCGGACGGACGACGGCAACATGCAGCCGTTCAAGCCGGGCGTTCATTTGCTGATCAAACGAACGCAAGCCCCGATCGTGCCGGTCGGCATCGCCGGCGCTTACGACGCCTGGCCGATATGGCGCTCCTATCCGATCCCGGCGCCGTTGTTCATGCCGGCAGGCCCTGGCACGATCTCCGTGTCGCTGGGCAAGCCGATCGACTCGAGCCACTACGCCGCCATGCCTCGCGAACAGGCGCTGCAAGAACTCTTCGACCGCATCCATGCAGAGCAACAGCACGCCGAAAAACTGCGCCGGCGATGAAAAATTATCCACGAATCGCCACGAAGGGCACGAAGAGAAAATAGAAGCCAGGAAGACCGTGCCGCAGAAATGGCCCCGACGCGCTGTCCACGGTATTGACTTCGTGTTCTTCGTGTCCCTTCGTGGATCAATCTCTTCTTTTCGTTTGCTAAACCTTGCCGATTCTGCGTCCACGTTCTGCGGATTTTGGCGCATTCGGGCGAAACCCGCCTCAAGACGTTTGACCCCGTTGTGTTCCTGGGAAATGCTTGATCTAGGATCGGCCCGGTGCGCAGGCCACGGGACCGACAACGACGGATTTTCTCAAGAAACCGAAGACGAGGCCCGATTCAACAAGAAGACGCCGGATTAGGTTCGATGCTGCGCGCCGGCGTCCAACGAGAGGTTCTTCCCATGCGGGTCGTCTCCTGCATGCTCCTGTTCGCGGTGCTGTGCCTGACCGGCACGGGCTGCTCGCTGTTCAAGAAGAACGCCAACACGAACGGCCCGGGCGGCAATCCGCCCACTGCAAAGTTTCCGGGAGGCAAGGATCCACTCCTGCCCACGCCCCCGCCGCCGACATTCCCGACCGACGCCAAGGGGCAGGCCGCCGCCAACACGTCGATCCTCGCCGGCACCGTCATCGATGCCTATCATCGTCCGGTGAGCAACGCCTACATTCGCTGGGTGAATCTCGAAGAAAAGGACGCCGGTGCTCCGATCGACGTCGCCGCCGACGCCAATGGACATTTCATCATTCAAGGCGTTCGCCTGGGCGCTCGCTACAAGTTAATCGCTCGCACCAAGCAGGGGGAGCGCATGATGGCCGGCGTGTCGCTCACCAATGCTCCCGATCCGCGCGTGGTCATTACAGTGAGCGAAGACCTGGTCACTGCCGACATTCCGCCGCTGCCCGGGGCGCCGACGTACAACAAGACGCCCGATCAGGGTGCTCCCGGAGAAAGCAAGCTCAACGCGAACGATCCGCTCATGGGCATCGGCGGCGCCAAGAAAACCGACGCTCCGAATCTGCCCGCGGCCGTCACCGTGCCGAATACGCCCGTGAGCAATCCCGCCAATTCGCCGACCTCGACGCCGACGTTTGTGCCCGGCGTGGCGGCGACGCCGGGCAAAGATCGTCCGCCGATACTGTCGATACCGCTGCTGAAGAAGGCGGACCCGCCGCGACCGCCGGTGCTGCCGCCGACCGATCGGCTCGACACGGGGCCGACGCGCGTGCCGTCGTGCGTTCTCGTCGGCAATCGCCTCGAGAATCTGGCGCTCAAGGACAGCAAAGGCCAGCCGTGGGAGTATCGCAAGCACGCCTCGGGCAAGCTGGTCCTGCTCGACTTCTGGGGAACTTACTGCCCGCCCTGCCGCGAGACGATGCCGCACCTGAACCGCCTGCAGACGCAGTTTGGTTCGCGCGGTTTGGAAGTCATCGGCATCGCGCTCGAGTCCGGCCAGGACGAACGCAAGGACGCAGAGATGGTCAACAAGGCCTGTGCATCGCTGAAGGTGTCGTATCGACAGTTGATGGGCCGCTCCGCCGGATTCGACGTCGCGCGCCAATTCAAGATCGACACGATGCCGACGCTTCTGTTGGTCAGCGAGACGGGCGACATCATCTACCACCATGTCGGCCGCCCCGATCCCGCCGAACTCGCGACGCTGGAGCGCATCATCCAAAGCCGGTTAGGCCAGCGCTGATTCTCTGGTTCTTCGTTGAGCGTTCGCCCGGCGCCGCGCGAACACAAGACGAAGAATGGAAATCACCCGTCCGCATCCACATTCAAGCACAACCATGCCAGCGCCGTGAAGCCGACGCCGAACGAGGTCAAGATGGCGCACGCTTCGATCACGATCTGCATCTCCGGCTGCGGGTTGGTCAGCAATTGCCGATAGGCGTCGAGGGCCCAGGCGTGCGGAGTAATGCGGCTGAACTGCTGCATCTGCTCAGGCATCATGGCGCGGTCGCCCATCAAGCAGCCGCTCAGGCCCGCAAGCACGAGGACCAGGAGCGTGCCATAGATGGCGACCTGTGTTTCGGTGCGTGCGATGGCCGCGACGAGCACTGCCAGGCCGATGGCGGCCAGCGACGTCGCCACCACGAGCGGAATAAGCCAAAGCGGCGCCGCGCCCCAGTTCATGTCGAAGATCAGCCTGCCGGCCCCAAGTAAAAAGAAACCCTGAAACAGCGAGATGGCCAGGCACGGCAACATCTTGCCGATCAGGATTTCCGCCGTTGTGATTGGAGCGATCATGAGTCGTTTCAACGTCCCCTGCCGTTTTTCCGCGACGAACAGCCAGCCCAATGTCAGCACCAGGAAGAACGCGAACATCACCAGATACGACGGCACGAGCAGTTGATAGCGGCTGCCGCCGCGGCGCAACAGCCCGATGCCGTCCTCCGCGTAGGTCATGTTGGCGCCCGACTTGTTCGTGAGAATCTCATCTTGGCGCGTCAGAGCGGCCCAGGTCTTGGCCGTCAGATCGTAGCGTTTGAAGATTTTTTGCAGCGACTTCTGCAAGCCGACGCTAAGCTCTTTTTTGTTCTTGTCCGACGCCAGCACTGTCAAATAGGTCGAGATAAGCTCGGGCGTCTCCTTTTGCGTGGCGAGCAGGTCGAGAAAGTCGCGCTCGCCGAGCTTGTCGAACGCCCGGCCGATCATCCACGGCATGACTACGCGCAACAAGCTGCCTTGTGCGACTTGATCGATGATGGCCGCCGCGGTCTGCTGCGTCGGATCGCGCAGCACCTCGATGTCGAGCAGTTTCAGATCGACTCCTTCGCGGTAGTACGGATTGAGGCCATCAACGAGATAGAGCGGCAAGGCGCTTTGCTTCTCATCGAAACAGCCGCATAAAGCCGGCGTGACGAAATCGCCCGGCTGTGACATGCTGGAGACGATCGCAAGGTGCAGGAGCCAATCGGGCGCTAGAAAAGAGCACCGTTCCAGGCGTTTGCTGAAATTCTTGCCGACAATGAGAACTGCCGCTCGCTTACCGGTGCGAACCAAACGGTCGGCTTCTTCGCGCGAGTCGATGAACTCGACGCGAATGTCGGCCGTTTCGTTAAGATCGCGAATCAGCAGGTCGGCCCATTTCTGCCTGGGGATGCCTTCGTCGAGATTAAGCACGGTGACACGCAGCCCCGAGCCCGGCGATTTGCCGAAGTTGTCTCCCAGCGACATGCCGAGGACAAGAATGAAAATGAGCGGCATGGCCAAAAGGATGATGAGCGCGCGTGGGTCGCGCAGGAGCAATCGAAGGTCCTTTTTCGCCAGCGTCCAGATAACCATGCGTGACTCGTTCGTAGGGACAAGCTGCCTAGCTTGTCCCGCAGGGGCGCCGTAGCTGATGCCGCCTCAGGGACAAGCTAGGCAGCTTGTCCCTACGAGCTATTTCGGCTCGGTGGCGAATACGCGGTCGTAGGCTTTGAGCGGGTTGCCGCCGAGACGTTCCGCCAATCGGCGATAACCGGCCCGACGATAACCCCAGCCGTAACGCGAGCGCGGCACCTGCTCCAGCCAATCGTACAGGTGCACCCGACACAGATCGTCGAAGTCGGCACGATTCAACTCGACCGGTTCACCCGTGACACGATCGATGAAGCGATAGATCTCTCCGTTGCCTAGAGCCGCTTCGTCAAACGTCTCGCGGAGCATGGAGCAATTGAGATAGGCGATCTTCTCAGCCCGTTCGCCGATCAGCGCGCGCACATCCGCTCGCTGGTGCAGTTCGAGCTTGAACCCCTGGAACTTTTGCGTTCCATAGATCGAATGAAACATCCCCGCTTGACACACTTCTTCGGTGCAGCCTTCCGATTGCATCAAGCGATAGACGTTGATGAGATGACCCAGGTACGTCTTCTCGGTATGCGGCACCTTCTCGATGCCAAGCTCGACAAGAAAGTCGGTGAGTTGTTTGTAGGTCGGTGGCACGGCGTGATCCTCCAGTAGTTGGAAGTAATCATAATGGTCAGCGACCGGTTGGGAAGATTGGATGGCGCAAAAGTAGTGGCGAGCGAGCGCGAAACGCGGAGCAGAACTACCGCCCAGGCTCGATGTCGCGGATTTGAACTTTCGGGAGCGACAGGTCGACCTTGACCTTGTCGTTGGTGACCGCCTCGCCGACGTTGCCGGCCAGGTCGACGGCTTCGACGCGGAGGTAAAACTGATAGGGGAGTCCTTCGGGCATCTTCCAAATGTATTTGCCGCTGTTGGCGAGCTTGTCGGCAAAGGTGTTCCACGGGCCGATCTTGTCCTCGGCGAAGGAGAGGCGGATCGGTTGGCCGCCGAAGTTTTTATCGCGAGCGTTCCAGGCGATGGTGAGCTTGCCTTTCTCGAGGCCGGTGTGGACCTGGATGTCGTGGATCTGCACGATCGGCTTGGTGACATCGACTTCGATCCAGAACTGCGGGCGTTCGCCGGGCTGCGGGGCGCGTTCGCCCAGACCGACGCCGCTCTTGGCGACGAGCGTAATACCGTAGATGCCTTCCTCCTCGACTTCGAAGGCGATTTTCTGGGGCTGATTGGCGTCGAGCGGGTTTTTCACGTCGACGGGGAACTCTTTGAGCTTGTTCCACGCCCGCGCTTTGTAAAGGGTATACCAAAGTTCGACCGCCGAGACGCCGGAGGGACCGACGTCCTTGAGATCGAAGCTGAGCCCGACCTGTTTGCTGCCGACGAACTTGCGGTTGAGGTCCTTGAATGCATCATTGATAAACGGATTGCCGAAGGGCAGGCTGGCGCCGCCGGCGAGGCTGACGGTGGTTTTGTCGTCGCCGAGGTTGCCGGCGCGATCGCGTGCGCTGATGCGAACTTCGACCTGTCCGTTGACTCCGGGCGCCCAATAGATCTGGTTGGCGCCAGGCGGGACCGACAACGGAATCCAATTGGCGGCGCCCAGGATGCGATACTCCACACGCACGGCATCGGGCAACGTCGCGTCCAGGTTGTCGTCCTGAATCGTCCAGCTAACGCCGACCTCCGTATTCCTCGGCGGCAGCGGCGTTACGCGCACCATCGGCGGCAGCGTGTCCACGATCACCTTCAGACTCGCGCGAAAGTCGTCTGACTTTTCTGGATGCAGCTTGCCTTTGTCGTCCCGGCTCTGCACGCAGAACCAGAAGTAGCCATCGTTGGGCGTGCTGAAACGAAAGTGCTGCTCGCGCGGCTCGGCGGTGGCCGTCATCGTCCACGTTCGTCCCTGGTCGCGGGAGACATGGAGGCGAAGCTCCTTGATTGCGGGGTTCTGGTCGTTGCTGAACGGTATCTTGAATTGGCGATGCTGGAAGAAGATGACGCCCGACACGGGGCCTTGCGCGTTCACCGACGAGCCGACAAAGCATGCGGACCACAAGCCGATCAGCAAGATTGCAAGCTTCCGCATGAGAGCAATTCCCAGAGGGATCGTAGGCCGGCGTTGTGTTCAGAGAAGCCTTGGGGTGAGGTACTCCAAACTCCAGGGATCGGAGCACCTCGCCCTGGGGCGTCTGCTGCACATTCGCGCACACCGATGTAGGTATCGGTCAGGCAAACGGCGGACTATCGGCAAAGCCCGCGCGAAGATGCAACGGAAGGCGCGAGACGTGCCGGTTGTGCCGACTGTGCGGGTTGCGGTCGCGCATTTCTTAGGAAAGGAACGCGGCGGGTTCGACGTGAAAGTAGCGGGCGAGCTTGCCGATTTGCGTGCGGTTCAGCTTGCGTTTGCCGGCGAGCACTTCCGAGATCGTCGATTCAGCGATGCCGGCGCCCGTCGCGACTTGGGCTTGTGTTACGTCATTCTGCTCAATCATGAATCGGATGAGATCGGCATCGCCAACGGGCGAAATGGTCTCTGCGTCGGCTTCGTACGCTTCGACCAAGTCGCTGAGCACATCCAGATAGTCCTGTTCCGCGCACGTGAGCACAGGCTGATCGACCAGGCCATCAATGACCGCAATGGCCGCATCGAGGTCGGCGTCATTGCGCAACGGCCGAAGTGGAAACGCCCGGATTAGTTCCAGATACCGATCCTGGGCTCTGCCATAGATGGTTCGAATGCTGCATGCTTGTTTGGCCATTGTCAGTCGCTTTTCCAGTTGTCTCGGTCGTATTCTTCGTGGGTCAACACGTGGCGGAAAAAGAGCTTGCCACGGCTGTAATGGATGGCAGCGATCAGGCGGAACTTGGTGCCGCCGATGTTGAAGACGACAAACCGGCCGACACGATCGGCCGACCCTAAAGTTGGACGGACTTCTGCGAAATCTTGCCACTCGGCGGCTTTGGCAATCTTGTACCACGCCTGAAGCGGCGGTTTTGCTTGCGGATGTCGCGCCCAGAACTCACGAAGTTTCTTCTTCGAGATAACGTGCATTCCTCATTCCAGTTTCCCACCCAGGTTAACTTGGAAAATCAGAATCCGCTAACTTGCGCATCATCTTCGCAAAATGCGAAGATGTCAAGCGGTCATTTCAAGGTGATCTTCAAATCCAGGCGCTTGCCGTTGCGGAGGAGGTTGAGCGTGGCCGACTCGCCGATCAGGTAGTTTTGGCGAACATGACCGAGGAATTGATCCATGGACATTTCGAGTTTCTTGTTGTCGATGCCGAGGATGATGTCGCCGGCCTGCACACCCATGGCCTTGGCAGCGGAATGTACCTGGGCGTCCTGTCGAAAGGCGAGGCGTTTCTCGTCGAAGCCGAGAGCTTTTTTCTGAGCGGCCGAGAGGTCGTCGCCGTAGACCGTGAGCGAGGGGAGCAGATCGAGCAACGAAGGCCGCCAGGTGACGTTGGTGCGTCGCCAGCCGACTTCGAGCGTGAGGGCGCCGGTCATGCGCTCCCCGTCGCGTTGCCAGCCGATCGGCGTCTTCCCCGTCAGCGGCGCCTTGTGCAGGGCATACTGAGCGTCGGCGAACGAGTTCACTGCGATACCGTTGATGGCACTGATCGAATCGCCTGGCTTGACGCCGATTTTCGCGGCGGCGGAGTCGGGCTTGACGAGGCGAACCGCGTTGCCGCGATCGACATCGAGCGTGATGCCAATGTTCTCGGGGAGAGGATACGTGTAGATGCTCTCGCGGACCCATGTGCCGGTGTTGAGCTGATCCTGCCGCATGATCTCCTTGACCTGATGGCAGTGGATACAGCCGCGATAGCTCTTGGCGGCAGGAATCTTCTCGACATAGACCGGGGTGTCGCCGCGGTTCTCAGGCTGAACCTTGGGGTCCTTGCGATGCGTCGCCAGCGCTGCCTTCATGGCATAGCTGAGCCCGGCAAGAGAATTGCGCGTGTCGGGCCCCTTGGCGTCACGCCCGCCATATCGGCCATACATCTTTCCGGAGGCGTTCATGAAGAACGCGGTCCAGGTGAGATCGTAGTCGAACTCGAACACGTTCAGGTCAACGCCTTCAATGCGCAACAAGCGAACGCGCACGAAATCGTTGGCGACATCGTCGAGACCCTCCAGACGGACAACCTGCCCGTCGAATTTGACGCAATCCCCTCAGGGATCACAGCGAAAGACGACCATGAGCGGCTTGCCCGATTTCTGGGCCTGGGTCTTCGCCGCGGCGAGGTTGTTGAGCCAACCCTTTTGCGGAGCGACCTTGGTCGCGGGACTTTGGGCCGTCGCAAAGGAAGCCGACGTCAGGACAGCGAGAGCCGAGAGAAGGATTCGCGTGTGCATTGAGTGCCTCTACCTTGTTACTAGCCCGCAGCGCAAGCAAGGGCCGGCCCTTGCTTGCGCTGCGGGCTAATGGACACGTCGTTATTTCGGATTTGGGACGCGCACAACTTCGATCGCGTGAATGATTGGGCCGTGGTTAGTCAGCACGAACTCGACCGCGACGCGGCTGCCGATCGGCGCCTCGCGAACAGCCGCCAGAAGCTTGTCGGGTAGCTTTGCGTGGACATAGTACTTGCGGGCCTTCTCTTCGCCGTCCGACTTGACCTCGATCCACTTGTTGTTCTCGCGACTTACGATGGCGCCGACAGTCTTGCCTCGCTTCGGTTCGTCCTTTTTGTCGCTGGGCGGCTCGCGAAGCACTTTGACCTTGAGGGCTCGCAGACGTTCCTCAAAGACCCATTCGACTTCGATGCGACTGCCGATCTTGAGATCATGAAAGATCTTGAGTACTTCCTTATCGGGACCGCCACTTGCGTTGCCGACCCACTGGGGCACATAACGTCGTGCTTCCTCCTGACCGTCGCCCTTGACGAAGATTGCCGCTTTCTCTTTGGCGACAAGAATGCCGACGACGGTTCCTTTCTTGCCTTCGAGCGGGTTCTTTTCCTTCTTCTTGTCGGCCAGGGCTGAACCATCGGCAAAGGCGATCAAGCCCCAAGCGATGGCCAAGAAACCTATTCCCAACGTGGATCAATTCATGAATTTCCCCCTTGCGAGAGCGCCCCAGGCGACGAGATTGATCATATCAGCGCTATGTCACCGTGCCAATGCCGCCACGCTGGCCTTGTCCTGGAGAGATGCATCGCTTATTATTTATTGGAACCTCATTGCGACAAAAAGGTTCCACACGGGCAACCTTTGTCGATAGGAGACGGCTGTCGCACGAACCTGCCTAATTGGCGCCAAGATACCACCCCCCGCCGTGGCGCTACCGCCCTTCCGCCAAAGAGGCTGTTTCAACGACGTGTGTGGATCGTCCTTCTCATAGACCGACGCTTCATGGCGCGCCGAAAGGACTATTTGTTAATGCATGCCAAGACCATTTTGTTGGTGGATGATGACACCGCGTTGCGCGACGGCCTGCAGGTGATGCTGCAGCAAAGCGGATATCAGACGCTCGAAGCCGAGGATGGGACGGGAGCGCGTGATCTCATTCACAAGTACCAACCGGACCTCGTCATCCTCGACATGATGATGCCGCGCTGGGGTGGATTCGCTGTGCTCGAGCATTTTCAGGGCATTCCCGAAGCGCCGCCCTTTATCATGTTGACCGGGCACGACGGCGAAACGCACAAGGCCTACGCCAAGAAGATCGGCGTCGTCGACTACCTCATCAAGCCGTATTCACTCGAGCGCCTGGTAAAAAAGGTTGACGGCTTCTTTTGGCCGGCGGGCAAGCAATCGGCCGAAAGCGAAACGTCGCTGACACGCGACGCTTGGACGCTGAAGCCAGGCCGCGATGGGCGAGTCCTGTTGGCCAGCGTGCACAAACCTTTGGCGCGGGCAGTTATGCACGGGCTCGAAGACGAGGGATTTTACGTCGAAACGGCACAGAACGCAGCCGACGCTGCGATCAAGGCCGGCGATTTTTCGTACGACATCGTGGTGCTCGACCTCATGTTCCTCAATGCGGACGGCTGGAACCTGCTGAAGGAGTTTCGAGCCAAGGGCGTGCCGTCGGAGATTCTCGTGCTGGCCGCCAAGAACAGCACGGAAGACAAAGTCAAGGGACTCAACCTGGGCGCCGACGACTGCCTCGCTCGGCCGTTCCAATTAGCAGAACTCCTGGCGAGGCTTCGGGCGCTCTATCGCCGGCGGCGGTTTGTGCCCGAGCCGATGCTGCAGATCGCCGATCTAGAACTGAGCCTGACGGCGCGGACCGTCAAGCACGCGGGCCAATCGATCTCGCTGACGCCGCGCGAATTCGATCTGCTGCTGCTTTTGGCACGGAATCGAGGCCAGGTCGTTACGCGCGCGATGATTTGGGAGAAGCTCTATCCCGACACCAGGCCCAACACGTCCAATGTCATTGATGTCTACGTCCGTTACGTGCGTGCCAAGATCGACAGCGGTTTCGACAAGAAGCTGATCCGAACGATCTGGGGCGAAGGTTACCAGATTGACGCGGATTAGCCGCTCACCTAAGGCGCGCGCGAACGTTCGTGCGCGCCCGAGGCGAGCGGCTCAACAAACTCACGGCAGCTTGCGCTTGGCATTCACCTCACGCGCTTTTTGCATGACGCTTTCAATGGTCACCGGCGCGCCGTTTTGCCGCTTGCTCTCATCCGCCGCCTCCATAAACGCAAATAGCTCGATCGTCTCGGCCGCACTCACGGGAGGAACGCCGGTCTTGAAGAATTTGGCGATCTCGACGACGAGCGGCTTGTAACCGCCCACGTAGCCGGTAGTCGTGATGTCCTGTTTTTCGCCGAAAATCACCGTGCCGTAGCCTTTGCTGCCGGAGCGCAGGCCGCGATAGATGCCGACACGGCCGTCGGCCCAGACGCCGGTGACGACGTCGGTGTCCTTGGTGTGTGTGCGGACGACGGTCTTGCAGCCGGTTCCCATGATCGTGTACAGCGTCTCACAGCCGTGGACGCCATACCAGTAGAGATCGGGATGGTGCGGCTCGATCTCGCACGGGCTGTACGAGATGCAGCCGAGCACCTTGCCGAGCTTGGGATCATTCTTGGCGGCCCGGATGTTGGTCGCGTAACGCAGGCTGGAGCTGGAGAAAAGCGGAACCTTGTATTGATCGGCAAGCTGGAAGATCATCAGCACGTCCGCGAGAGATCCACCGATCGGCTTATCGATGAAGACTTTCTTTCCCGCTTTCAACACGGGGATGACCTGCTCGAGGTGAGGTCGTCCATCGACGCTCTCGATGAGGACGACGTCGACTTTCTGAATGAGTTCATCGATGGAGGCGACGATCTCGACGCCGTATTTCTCTTTGATTTGCTTGGTGAACATCTCGACGCGCGAGTAGCTGGCTTTGACGTCTTTGGAGCCGCCGGGAAAACCGGCGACGACCTTGAACCCGGCAAGGTCGGCTTCGTTCTTCGGATCGTTGAACAGGCCGGTGAAGGCCGGCACATGCGAGGTGTCGAGCCCGATGATGCCGATGCGGATCGGACCTTTTTCCTGAGCGTCCAGACTGGGGACCGCGAACAAAATCGCCGCGATAGCGAATAGAACGATGCCGGTCTTCATGTATCGTCTCCGTTGGTGCAAAAAATGGTGTAGTGGCGATTATCGAGAGAGAGCCAGGACAAAGCAAGGCAAAAGGCGGCTAAGGACTCACCGAAGCCGGTGAGAATCGATCTGTTTTCGCAGGTAGGCAGGAAAGCCCTGATTTTTCCTGGACGAGGGCGCGACCCAAGGCCGTCGGA
>Ga0194132_10003111_pt1 | contig 30063 bp, 32 predicted proteins | sample TA2KigOf80mmetaG_FD_148612 | JGI IMG/M metagenome (GOLD analysis project Ga0194132, IMG submission 148612) | Freshwater microbial communities from Lake Tanganyika, Tanzania - TA2015054 Kigoma Offshore 80m | ecosystem: Environmental > Aquatic > Freshwater > Lake | place: Tanzania: Lake...
GATTTCGAATACGGTGTGCGCTCCGCGTCGATATTCTTTCATCCGCAGACATTACCACAGCTCCGCCAAAACGTGCTAAAGCCGTCGCCTAAAGGCGAGGGCTTCAACCCTCCCAGAGTGGGACAGTGAGAAGCAGCTCGCCGTTTAGATGTTTGGCTAGTTCCACCGCTGGCTCAATCACAGATTCCGCCAGCTCGGAGCCGTCGAGGGCAACGATGATCGAGCGAATCGCCACTTTGTCCGGGGCGCCGTCGGCACGCACCAAGAGCACGGGAGCTGTGGCCGCCTGAACCACTTTGAGCGCCACACTGCCGAGCAGCCAACGGCGCAAGCCGGAGGCACCGTGGGTTGTCATCGCAATCAGGCTCTCCGTGTCACTCTCGGCTCGATCGACGATGACCTCGGCAGGAGTGCCAGGGAGGGTAACGCGATCGACCTTAGCGCCCGCCGGGAAGCTGCGCGCCTCCGCGTCTTTGCAATAATCCGCCGCGCGCGCCAGCGGCGCCTGGTCAGCGCTGTCGGTGACACACAGCAATTCCACCGTGGCACCGGTCGCTTCCGCCAACAACCGAACGTAGGGGAGCGCCTGTTCGGCAAGCTTCGATCCATCCAACGGCACGATAATTTTTCTCATCGTCATGAAAGCGTTCTCCTTGGCACGACGTTGGAGAAACGGCTATCACAATCACCGGGGCACTGCTATAACGCTGGCGTTGAATGCGAGGCCCAGACAAATCGCGGCGCGGTGCTACAACCCCAACTCTTTTTGCGCCTGGCGCACAAAGCTCTGGTCGACGTAACGCTCGGGGGATGGCAGCGGCTCTTTAAGCACACCGTCTTTGAATTGGATGTCGATGTTGGCTTTCAAGCCTTCGATCGTCGGCGCGCCATCAATGGGAAAAACTTTATTCTTGGTAAAGTAGTCGACGCCGCGCCGGGCATAGGGCGGCTTGATGCCCATCTCGGCCGTGAACAGATCGGCCGCTTGGTCGGGATGCTCGTGGATCCAGCGCAGCGAGCGGATATGCGCTTTCAAAAAGCGCACGACTTGGGCGCGGTTTTTCTCGGCCCATGCCGGATTCACCGTGAGGCCGTTGAATTGGTACGTCGAGATCACCTCCATGGTATCGCCCAGTCGTGTGAATCCGTTATCGGCGGCAATATCCGAATAGGGAAAACCCAGCACCGCACCGGCGATGCTGCCGCTCTCCAGCGCCGTCAACCGCGCCACCGTGCCGCCGGAAATAATCGTCAAGAAAAAATCCTTCGGGAAGTGAAGCCCCTTGGTCTTGAGATACTCGAGCAAAATCGAAGTCGCCCCACCGCGCAAACTCGCGACACCCAGCCGCTGGCCCTTCAGCTCGTCGACGCGTTTGATATTCTTAGCGCCGATCAAGAAATACGGCGCCGCGTTGTCGACACCGGCAATGACTTTAAGAATCGCGCCCTTCTCGGCCAGTGCAATGACGCTGTCGGCGTTCAGCGTGCCTAAATGAATCTCGCCGCTGAGCAAAGCCTGCAAATGAATATCCGTCCGGCCGATCATAACCAGCTCGACCTTGACGTTCTCCTGGTTATAAAAACCCCGCTTCTGGGCAACGTAGAAAGGCAAATAGAAAAGCGTCTTCGAAGTCATGCCGACTTTGAAACTTTGCGCGCGGGCCGGCACGCACGCCAAACCGACTCCCAAAGAAATCGCCAAAGCCAACAAAAGCTTGCGTCTCACGTGCAAAGAGTCCTCCTTGCTGATCTCGAACATAGTAATCGCCGAGCTTGCGCGATTACAACTGAAAAAAGCGATTGCAAATCACGGTTCGCTGCAACTAGACACTGCCGCTCGCCGGGCATGTTCTTCAGTCGTGTCCGGCGTATGTAACGATAAGCAGCTCACTTAATAGCCGTTGTCCTGGCCCTATGGTAAATTAGATTGTGGCGCAATCGACCGAACCTGCTCTCCCCGCTTTTGGAAAAGAGGGTGATCTTCCGCGCGGAATTTATCCGTGCGACCTTGCAAGAAACACTGCGCCTTTGGGAAGGGCTCGTGGCAACGGGTCGCTGTGGCTGCGCATTTGCGGCGCGTCGAGACCAACCCTCAAAACTTTCACAGCGCCGTTTCCGGTTTCTTAGCAGAGATCGACCGCATGCAGCTTGAGGTGAGGGAATACCTGAGCATTCATCCCACCGAAGTGTCATCGAGCAGTCCCTCGTGATTACGAACTACCACTTTGAACCTGTCATGAGGACGTACCGAGCCACGTGACGAGTGCGCCAACGAATTCGCGGCAACGCCTTCAGCGATCACGGCAGCGGACTATTCGGCAATTGTTTCTTCACCTGCGGGATCACCTCCGCGCCGAAGCGCTGGAGGGTTTCCGTGATAAACTTCGGGTCCATGCCGGGAAAATCGACCATGAACCACATGACCTCGGCTTGAAATTCTTGGTGATACGCCAGCACCTGTTCGACCACTTCGCTGGGGCTGCCGACGACTAAGCGATCGCGTTTCAGTTCCTCAAACTTCAAATCATATTTCTCGCCGGGCTGGCCCCATTGTTGGTAGCGCAAGTAGCGCCGCTCGTAGCCGTCGCGGATGCGCTCCTCGGCTTCGCGCGTGCTATCGGCGATGCAGAGGTCGCGGAAGATATATAACCCTTTGAACGGTCGCCCCTGTTTTTCCAGCGCGGTTTTGTAAACCGGCAAAGCCTCGCGCAGAAAAGTCTTCGTGTGGCGCCGGCTGGCGATCCAATGGTCGGCGACTTCCGGCACTCTGCCGACGGTTTTCAAAGTATCGGCACCGAGCAAGATCGGCGGGCACGGCCGCTGCAGCGGCCGCGGCTGCGAATTGACTTTGTCGAGCTGATAATATTTTCCTTGGAACGAGACCGTCTCACCGCTCCAGAGCCGGCGCAGTACTTCAACCCCTTCGACCAATCGGCCACGCCGCTCGTGCAGATCGACACCAAAGGATTTGAATTCGTTTTCCCGATAGCCTTGGCCGACCCCCAACAACACTTTACCGCCGCAAAGATTGTCGAGGGTGGCGATATACTCCGCCACCATCACCGGTGGATGCAACGGTAAAATCAGAATCGACGTCCCGAGATACATGCCCGGCACCTGGGGCGCCAGATAAGAGAGCAGCGGAATCGATTGTAGGATCGCCGCATCGGGCCCGCAGAGATAATGCTGCGCGACGAACAACGCTTCAAAGTTATTCTTGTGCGCGACGATTGCCCGCTCGGTGGTTTGCCGACAAACCTCAACTGGATCGACGTCCGATGGATAACTGCCAAACTCAAGACCAAAGCGCATGTAGAGCCCCCTACTCGGAACGCAGAGAAACTAACCACAAAGGGCACATAATCAACTCTCTGGAAATTGTTTTTTGTGTTCTTTGTGCTCTTTGTGGTTAAATCCTCTTCGCGTTTTCACTTCCATGAGTAACACGGGCCCAATTTCTAGTACAACGATCGTTGGCCGGCTGGCGCCGAGTCCGACGGGCCATTTGCATCTCGGCCATGCGCGGTCGTTTCTGATCGCCTGGTGGCACGCGCGCTCGCGCGGCGGAAGAATCGTTTTGCGCCTGGAAGACCTCGACGTCGAACGCGTCAAGCCGAGCTTGATCGAGGCGACGATTGAAGACCTGCGCTGGCTCGGTCTCGATTGGGACGACGAGCCTTACGTGCAATCGCGCAGCGCGGCCGACATCGATGCGGCGGCGCAAGCGCTGCTCGACCGCGGCCTCGTCTACCCCTGCGTCTGTACGCGCAAAGAAATTCTCGCGGCGCAATCGGCGCCGCACGCGGGGGAAACCAGCACCGTCTATCCAGGGATTTGCCGCGGCAGGTTCAAGAATTTAGCTGATGCGGAAAGCGCCAGCGGCCGCCCTGCCGCGCTGCGCTTCATTGTTCCGGATAAACTCGTCCACATCGAAGATGAATTCCAAGGCGTGCGTGAATTCGACGCGCGCCGGCAGATCGGCGATTTTCCCATAGCGCGCAGCTTGGGGCTACCCGCCTATCAACTCGCCGTTGTCGTCGACGACGTCCGCCAGGGTGTGACGGAAATCGTCCGCGGCGCCGACTTGCTAGAAAGCTGCGCGCGCCAGTGGCTGCTGCAAGAAGCGTTGGGCTATCCGCACCCGCGCTGGTGGCATATTCCTCTTGTCACCGATGCCTCCGGGCGCCGCCTGGCCAAGCGCAGCGATGACGTCTCGCTGGCGCGCCTGCGCGGCGCCGGTGTCGACGCCTGGCAGATCGTCGCCTGGGTCGCACGTGGCGCGGGCATAGACATCGGCGATCGCGCCAACGCACGAGATCTCATCAGCTCGTTCGAAATGATGCGGCTACACAGATCCGAAGTTCGCGTTACGCCGGCTGATCTCGCCGCGTTTGGCTTGTAGCAAGCGGGCGCGATGAATCGCGCCCCTACTGCTTTCCGTTTTGCGTTTTTTGCGTATTTTGCAGCATTCTTATCTGCGCCGCAGTGACTAATTGCCGGTGAGGTGATCCAGCTTACCGAAAACCGTCTTTAGTTTGTCGAGCACAATCTTTGGTAGCGGCGGTTTGAGGATCGCGGCGATGTTTTCTTGGAGATGTTCGGGGTTGCCAGTGCCGGTGAGCACAATGTCAACGCCGCGCTCGTGGCGGCAAAAGCGATAGGCCGCCTCCGGCAGCGTCGCGGCGTCGCTCTCTTTCAAAATAAATCCGAGAGGGTCGTAGGCATCGAGTACTCCTTTCGCGATCGCGCCGTTGGCAACGAGCTCGGCGCACATCTCCTTGAGCCGCTTTGGCTGGCTAAGAGCGCGGCGCACGGCGAACATATTGAGCATGCCGACGCCGTCTTTCAGGGTCAGCGGAAAAAGTGTGTTACGCGCGGACGGATTGATCAAGCTAAACCCGACCATCACCACGTCTCACATATTTTCTCGCAGGCTTTGTTGCAGCATGGTGTGCGACGGGTCGGGGACAAAGCCCTCCGTCACACCGATGAAGCGAATCTTGCCCTGTTCTTTTAATTGGCGCATCGCCGGCATCAACCGTTCTTTGCAATACTGATAATCCTTCGGTTCGACGCCATGCAAGTGATAGACATCGATGTAATCTGTGCCAATCAACTTCAGGCTCTGTTCAAACCCTTTCTTTAGTTCCCCCGCAGGATCGGCATGATCTTCACTGGGCAGTGTCTTCTTGGTCGAGATGACGAGCGCATCGCGGCGCATCCCCGCGATCGCTTTACCGACCACCGCTTCGGTGCCGTAGGTCTGAGCCGTATCGAGAAAGTTGACGCCCAGGTCGATGGCTTGCCTGATTAGGGAGACCGCGTGCTGCTCCGAGTTTGGATCGTCGCGCATGCCTAGCCGGCTCGGCCCGCCGCAGCCGAGTCCCGCAACGCTGACTTTCAAACCGGTTTTTCCGAGAGTTGTGTATTCCATGGCACTCGCAGACTTAGTCGCGCTCCACTCTTATCCCCAGCACTTCGCCAGCGGCGCAGACCTCGCCGCGCGCACTGATCGTGCACCGTACCCAAGCCTTGCGCCCTTCACTCTTGGTAATGCAGGCGCGCAATTCGAGGGGCTCTTCGAGGGGCGTCGGTTTCGCGTAGGTAACATTCAGATTGGCCGTGACGTAGCCGATACGCGGCGCGCTGCCGATGGGCCGGTTCTCATTTTTGTAGGCGGTGGCGATTGCCAGATTTAAACTATGACAATCGATCAAGGTCGCGATGATGCCGCCGTTGAGAAACTTTTTTCGGCCGCCGCAGTGGTGCGGCGCCGGCTGCCACTGAGCAACCCCCTCGGCACCGTCCCAGTAGCTTTTGATTTGCAAGCCCTTGTCATTGTCGGCGCCGCAGCCGTAACAAAACGGCACCGCGCCCTGATCTTGGAAGGACGGCTCGCCCATCTCGCGCGGCTATTTGTCTTTGTCGAACTTGAGCGACGCCGAGTTGATGCAGTAGCGCAAGTTGGTTGGCCGCGGTCCGTCGTCGAAGACATGGCCCAAGTGGGCATCGCACTTGGCGCACATCACCTCGGTGCGGCGCATAAAAAAGCTGTTGTCCTCTTCGGTCTCGACGTTCGCTTCGCCCACCGGCGCCCAGAAACTCGGCCAACCGGTGCCCGAGTCGAATTTCGTATCCGAGCTAAACAGCTCGTTGCCGCAGCAGATGCAGCGGTACGTGCCTTTTTCGTGATTGTCCCAATACTGCCCGGTGAAGGCGCGCTCGGTGCCTTTCTCACGGGTGACATGAAACTGTTCGTCGGTGAGGCCTTTTCTCCATTCGGCGTCGGACTTCTTAATCTTTGCCATTGGCGTTCTCCTAGCGCTGCATGTTAACGAACTGCAGCGGGATTGGTTGATTGCTGCCGCGCAGCATCTGGATGACCGTCTGCAAATCGTCGATGCTTTTGCCGGTCACACGCACCTGATTTTCCTGGATCGCCGCTTGCACTTTGAGCTTCTTGTCCTTGATCATCTTAACGATATTGCGCGCTGTATCCGAGTCGACGCCTTCTTTAATGGCGATCTCGCGTTTGATCATGCCCTGCGCCGCCATTTCGTTTTCCTTGGGCTCCAGGCACTTGCGGTCGACCTTGCGCTTGACCAGGTTCTCGATCAGCGTGTCCTGCACCGCGCGCATCTTCATGTCATCTTCGGTGGTGACGTTGATCTTTTTGTCTTTCTTGTCGAGTGTGATCTCAGTTTTAGAGCCGCGGAAGTCGTAGCGCGACAAGATCGTTTTTTTGCTAATGTTCACCGCATTATCGACTTCCTGCAGGTCAATGCGGTTGACAATATCAAATGATGGCATCCGTGCGTCTTCCCTTTAGATGAATGTAGCTCCGATTCGGTTGCGGGAGCCAGTCTATTTTTTTCGCTTTTTGGCGCCGCGCCCTTTCTTGGTCGATTTATTACTGACCTTTGCCTGTGCCAATTGTCCGCCGCTCAAGACAAAGTCAAGAATATCGCTGCGCGTGATGATGCCGACCAACTCCTTGTTATCGAGCACTGGCAGCGAGCCGATGCGGTGTTTGCGCAGCAGCTTCACCGCGTCGCTCAGATTAGTGTCTGGTTTTACCACAAAAACATTGTGGCTCATCACTTCTTCGACGGTGATTTTTTCAGCAAACTCGTCGATCTCTTTGCCGCGGTTGATCAGCATGCTGGTCGGGTAGGCATCGCGGATATCGCGATCGGTGACGATGCCGACTAGCGTTTCGTTTTCGGTCACCGGCAATTGGTTGACGCGCTGCTTGGCCATCAACTGACGAGCGACCGCGATGCTGTCGAAGGTTTCGACGACAAACAGCTTGGTCGACATCCAATCGCGTACCTGTACTCGCTTACCATTGTTTGTCATTTGGGTCATTACTGTTGCTCCACCTTGTAACCCTTTTGCTTGAGCAGCTCGATCACGCCCTCTTTGCCGACCAGATGGGCCGCGCCGACAACAACAAGGGCGTTGTTGCCCTGCTCAATGAATTTCTCGATCTGCGGCAGCCAGCGCCGATTGCGGTCCACGTACAACTTTCGATGCAGATCGGGAAACTCCTTGGCGCCTGTATGCAGCAAAAGTTCCACCGCGCCAGTATCTCCCTTGGCCCAGCTTTGCACGATGTCTTCGACGTATTCATCCAGACGGTCTAAATCTTGGCCCGTCTGCTGAAGCATCGCATCCTGGTCGGCTTTGGACATCTGATCGAGCAGGCCAATCTGAAATTCCAACGTCTCAAGGCCCGCAAGCGGCTTGCCGGTTTCTTTGGCGCGCCCCGCCAGGTATTGGTCAACACCGTAGTTAGGGTCAAAGCCGAGCTTCTGCAGTTTTAAAGCGGTTAGCGTCAGCGCGACAACCCAGGGCTTGAGCGGATTGAACATGCGCAAATCCACCCCGAGCTCCTTGGCGCGCTTTTCCGCCAGGGAAAAAGTTTCAGGTGCAATGTTTTGCTGCAGTGTCGTGCCGTCTCGATAAACGCCTTTGGCGAGGGTCAGCGCCTGCGCCTGCTCGGGCGTCGAAGATTGCAAGTCGATCTCAAGGACCAATCTTTTGGAATTGTCGAAGGCCTCCTCGAGCGCTTTTTTCAGCGGGTAGTGCGTGCGCTTGAGAAAATGGATGGAACCGGCGACGTAGATGCTCTTGGCGCCATCTTTGGAGGTCACACGCCAAAGAAAAGTTTTTTCTTGGGAGCGGGCCGGCGCGGAGAAAAAAAGCAGCGCTAGCAGGGCCACTAGCGCTGTCGTCAAAACCCGGCTCCAGATCGGAGCTTGCGGTCTACTTACCATTCCAACTTGATACAGATTTCTTCGCCGCGCTCTTCGACCGGCAACACCGTCAGCGGAGCGCCACCCTGGGGCAGAGTGCATTCGCCCGACGCCAGATCAAAGCAATAGCTGTGATTGTTGCAGCGCAGTTTGGGACCGTCGAGCAACACGCCCGCCACTTTCAGGTCAGCTTCTTCGTGCGGACACTGTCTGGCAAAGGCAAAATACTTGCCTTCGATGAGCGTCACGAGCACCTGACGCCCACCGAGGTCTGCTTCTTTCATAACGCCGGGGGTGAGTTCTCCGACGCGAGCTACCGGAACGTACGCAACACCCATCGTTACGCGGCCGCCTTTTGTTGGCGATAGAGCGGGCCGCGCATCACCTGCCCCGGCAGGTCGCCGGTCATCCGGCCGTGATCGTGGACCACGGTGCCGTTGACGATGGTATAATGCATGCCCACCGCCTGCTGCACCATGCGCTTGGTGTTTGCTGGAAAATCGTTGGCCCAGGTAGGCTCTTCGGCGTTGACCGTGTTGGGGTCGAAGATAGCGATATCGGCCGCATAGCCCTGACGCAGCAGGCCGCGCCCCTGCAAACCAAAGATCGACGCCGGATGGAACGTTAGTTTGTGAACCGCCTGCTCCAAGCTCATCACCTGGCGCTCACGCACCCACAGGCCTAACAAAATCGTCCCGTAGCCAAAGTCGGCGCCGAACAGCACATGCGCCCCCGCATCCGAAGTTCCGACGAGCACATACGGGCTGCGCAGGATTTCGCCCATGGCATTCCAGTCGCCGCCGTTGTTGGCGTTCCAGAAAATGGTTTCGAGATTCTCTTCGAGGGCAAGATCGAGAAACGCATCGATGGGCGCCTGATTGCGCATGGCCGCCAGCTCGGCAATCGTCTTGCCGACGTATTTTTGGTTCTCCGGCTTAAAAACTTTTTCGACTTTGGGAATGTCCCAACGGCGGTGAAAGTTGGCGTTCTTCACGGTGTCGAGCTCGCCTTGCAGTTTCTTGCGCGTGTCGGCGTCGGCGAAAGCTTGCTTACGCACTTCCACCGGCAGGAACATCAAATTTTTCCAGGTCGGGAATTCATCGAAGATCTGGCAGTCTTTCAACGTGAAATGACGCACCAGCGGCACTGTCATCGACAAGCCGTACGCTTGGTAGCCGGCTTTGAAAATTGGTTCGACGGCGTCGAGCTGCTCGCGCCATAGGTTGGGTTCGGACCAGCGGTGCTGCAGGCTTTGCCAGAGAATCGGCCGCTGCGTGCGCCGCGCCAACTCGTGATACCACTCGAAGTGCTCGACCTTGTTGCGGCCAAGAATGGTCTCGATCACGCCGCCGTTGCGCTCACCCAGCACATCGCACAACGTGAAGAATTCATTGTCGTCCGCCAGCCGGCTCGACACCGGTTTGCCATCTTCGCGCATATGGCGATCGTTGCGATTGGTCGACATGCCGAGCGCGCCGCCATCCATTGCTTCACTGATGAGACCGCGCATTTTTTGGATTTCAGCGCCGCTGGCCTTACGCTCGACGGCGTCTTCACCCATCACATGATGGCGCACGGCGATGTGACCGACTAGCCCGCCGACGTTGATGCCGACTTTGCCTTCGAAGTTGTCGAGATATTCGCCGTAGCTATGCCAATTCCATTTGACGCCCTGCTCCAAGGCGATGCGCGGGATCGCTTCAACCCGCACGAAGCTTTTAACGATGGCGTCTTCGATGCCAGCCTTAACTGGCGCTAGCGATAGACCGCAGTTACCCATGACAACGGACGTCACACCATGCTGCGGCTCACAGGTGCCATAGGGATCCCAAAGCATTTGCGCGTCAAGATGGGTGTGATGGTCGACAAAGCCGGGCGACACCGCAAGGCCAGCCGCGTCAATGGTTTTCGCTGCACCATCTTTGATTTTACCAATCTCGGCAACTTTGCCGTCTTTGACGCCGACATCGGCTATATACGATGGCAGCCCCGAGCCATCAACAACCCGCCCGCCGCGAATCAAGAGATCGTAAGCCATATTCATGCCTCCGTTGAGAGTTTAGGCCATACGGCCTTGCCGGTATTCGATCCAGCCAGGAATAATAATTTGCACCATACGCAATGGTCATTTGTCAGTCAACCAAACGAAACTCATGCCAGAGTCGCAGTTTAGAAATTATGCGGTGCAAAATTTCGCAGTTGCGAGAATCAATGATGATGATCCAATCGACTTAAAGATTGGATCATTACAACAGCTGCAGGTTGAATCCAGAATTTTGGTCTGCCTCCTGTAGGCCCTACCCCTCATGGTCAACCACGTCGCGCGGTTCGCGCCGACCATAAGCCGCAGCAACTTTGTTGGTGGCTAAATCCACTGGGTGGAGAACGTAACCGAAAGTTGGATCTCGCAGGGTCCGAAAAAAACGATAATCGCCGTCAAAAACCCATTCCAGTTTGGTTAGCTCAGCGCCGCGTTCTAGCAACGCCGTGCACATCGCAGGTGTGCGCCGCAGCCATTGCACTTTGAAACCGTGCTGCTCGAGCAGCGCACCGTCAAATTCTGCGACGGTCTTCACACGATTTTCTTGGTCATGAAAGACATCAATGTCTCCAGAAAAACGCGGGGGGGCTTTATTGATAGCCGTGCTACCGGCAACGTAACTCTCTGGATTACGGTGCGCGGCCAACAACTGGAGAATATCGCCTTGAATCTTAGACAGCGGCACCGCAAGCCTGCTCGATCTGCTCGGCGAGCCTGCGCGCTTCCAAATTTCCCTCGACCCGAAGGCTGCGAGTGATCGCTAGTGCGTCCGCCGGTGTGGGGTCGGGGACCGGCCTGCTACTCCACAAAGCAGATACTCCGAACTCTTTGAAAGCGCGGTGATAAAGGCTCACTAAATCGGCATCTATGGCAGTGGATTCGCTTTTTATGGTGGTCAGTTTACCACGAGCCCGGAAACCTGGCAAAACGGTGCCGTTCTATTCGCGCGAGTGATGCGCCAACTCGGCGGCGTGCTGCTCCCAATTCTGGCCGTCGAATTGGCTAATCGTCAGGCTGCGAATCGTGCCGCGCTCGAGGCAGCGCACGTTCACACTGTAGCCGTCGGGATTGGAGCGCGGCACGTAGAACGACTTGATGCCGCAGACTTTACAGAAGAGATGCCGTGCGACACCGGTGTTGAACGTGTACGCGGTGAGCGACTCGGAACCCTGCAAGAGTTTGAAACGTGACTTGGGAACGATGAGGTGGAGATAGGCGGTCTTGCTGCAGATGGAACAGTTGCACTCGGTGGTTTCAATATCGGCGGGTGCCTCGACCGTGAATTTCACGCGGCCGCAATGACACCCGCCGGTGTGGGTGATTAATGCCAACGCCCTGCTACGCGGCCTTTTCCATCGCCGCCGTGTAGCTGCCGGTGCGCGCGGCGCTGTTCATCTTGGCGCGATGATAGAAAATCTTCTGCGCCGCGGCGAGGTTGCCAGCTTCGCCTTTCCAGGTCTTGAGCGCGGGATCTTGCAAGGCGCGCGCGAAGGAGAAGCTTACCTGCCAGGGATGTTTGCCCAATTGGTTCATCCGGTTCAAATGCTCGGTCGAGCTCTCCGGGCTCTGACCGCCGGACAAGAAGGCGATGCCCGGCACAGCGCCGGGCACGGTGCGCTTGAGAGTGCGGATGGTCCGCTCGGCGACTTCGTCGACGCCAGCCTGGCGCGGATTATCTTTGCCGGACACCACCATGCTCGGTTTCAAGATCATGCCTTCCAAGTGCACGCGCTGTTCCATCAACGCGTCAAACGTAATGCGCAGCGTCTCGGTCGTCACTTCTTCACAACATTCGACGGTGTGATTACCATCGAGCAACACTTCCGGCTCGACGATCGGCACGATGCCGCCCTCTTGGCACAGCGACGCGTAGCGTGCTAGCGCATGGGCGTTTTCCTGCAAGCAGGTGTAAGTCGGAATGCCGTCGCCGATGGTGATCACCGCGCGCCACTTGGCGAACTTGGCGCCGAGCTCGCGGTACTCCTTCACGCGAGCGCGCAGGCCATCGAGCCCTTCAGTCACGGTCTCCTTCGGAAAGAAAGGGATATCTACCGGCCCTTTATCGACTTTGATTCCCGGCATGATGCCCTTCTTGGCAAGCAGCTGCGGAAAAAGCGTGCCGTCCACGCCCTTTGTGCGAATCGTCTCGTCGAAAAGAATCACGCCGGCGATCGCTTCTTCGACGCCTTTGGTCGTGAACAACATGTCACGATAGGCTTGGCGGTTCTTATCGTTGTTTTCGATTTTGATGCTGTCGAAACGTCTTTGAATGGTGCCCATGCTCTCGTCAGCGGCGAGAATTCCTTTGCCCGGACCGACCATCGCCTGCGCAATGGATTCAAGTTCTTGTTTAGACATGGCTGCGGTGCCTCCTTGGTTTCATATGCGAGTTGGACCATTTTACATTCTCGGCCGTCCGTGGCAAGGCGTAATGTAGAGAATTCAGGGAGCATAAACATGAAACTGCTAATTCACTGGGTCATCAGCGCCGCCAGTCTGATTATCGTCGCATATCTCTTCCCCGGCATTTCGCTCGAAGGCGTCGGTCCGGCGCTGATCGCGCCCATCGCCATCGGTCTGATCAACGCCACCATCGGGTTCATCCTCAAGATCGTCACTTTTCCACTTACGCTACTGACGTTGGGAATCTTTTGGTTGGTGATCAACGCGCTCATGCTGATGCTCGCCGCCTACTTCGTGCCCGGCTTCTACGTCGCCGGTTTTTGGTCGGCATTCTTTGGCGCCATCGTGCTCAGTATCGTTAGCACTATTCTCAAGCGCATTTTCGATTGACAGCAATTCGGAGTCCTTCGACAGGCTCAGGACGAACTGAACAAGAGTGAAACAAAGAGAACGAATCCGTTCATGCTGAGCCCTTCGACTCCGCTCAGGACAGGCCTGTCGAAGCATGCATGCCCTTTCGCTTTCGTGCTAAAGCCCAGCGACAGCCTCCCGCCAATAGCTCTCGTCGAAAAAACGCTCGGGCGGCTCGCAGGGCGGTTTGTAAACGCCCATCTCCTTGCGCAGCTCGATGACCACGCTGATCGCCACCGGATTGATGCGCGCCCGCGGCACAACTTTGGAATAGGCAATCTCCGCTGCTTTGCGGTTGAGGCCTTCTTTTTCCATCGACAGATTCAACGTCTCTTCGCGATTCTCTCCCTTGAGCAGCCAATCGGTCGCCGCCGCCCAAGCGCGAATGAAGCGCACCACCAACTCGCGGTGCTCCTTCAGCCACGGCCGCAGCGTCCAGCCGCAGGTGAGCGGCCAACCGGGCACGTAGTTAATGGCATCAGCCAGCAAAATACCGCCGGCAGCGAGCGCTTTGTCCGACGCCGGCGGCGTCAGCATCGCCGCGACAACGCGTCTTTCGAGAAACGCCTGCAAGCGCACCGGCGAGCTGCCGATGATCTCGATCTGATACTGGTTATCGTCCATGCCGTGCGTGCGCAGGATTTTCTTGCGGATCAAATCGAGATTGGAATCGCCCGGATCTCCCGCCAGTAATTTGCCGCGCACCTTCTCAATCGAGTCGTAACCTGGTTGGCCAATGAGATAGGCGCTCAGCCCCTCCTCAGCTTGCATGAACAGCGTGTAATCGACGCCATCGGTGGTGGTGCGCGCAATCATGGTATCGGCACTGCTCAAGGTAAAATCCCACTTGCCCTCGGCCATGCCCTTGTTGTGATCCGGCGCATAGGTGGTCTCGTGAAACCGCACTTCAAGATTTTCTTTGGCAAAGAAACCCTTGTACTCCGCCACCAAATGCGGCGGTCGCCGGTTGTAACCAGTAGTGCTTAGAACATCCATCACCGCTCTCCTTCCGAGCCCTCTTACTACCGCCTCGCGCCCCAAGCCTCAAGCCTAATCGCTTGGCATGAGCCCCAAACGAATGTAAAAGTTTTCTCAGGCCATTACTCCAATACACCATCACTCCAACCCCAAAGGATTTCCATGACGCTCAAAGACAAAGTCGCAATCATCACCGGCGGCGGCCGCGGCATCGGCAAAGCCATCGCCGCGCACTACGCCCGCGAAGGCGCCACGCTGGCCCTATGCGCGCGCACTAGCGCGGAGCTAGATCAGACGGTTAAAGCATTGCGCGGGGCCAACACCGAAGTCGAAGGCTGGGTCTGCGACGTGTCGTTGGAAGAACCGGTGAAAGAATTCGTGGCTAATGCCCATAAGCGATTTGGCCGCATCGACGTGCTGGTGAACAACGCTGGCGTCATGACGCGCCCGGCGCCGATGATTGAGATGGACGTGAAGAAATTTGACTACACCATCGCAGTTAATGTGCGCGGGCCCTTTCTAATGACGCAGCAGGTGCTGCCGATCATGATCAAACAAAGAAGCGGCTCGATCATCAACGTGTCGTCGATGATCGGCCGCGGCGCCTACGCCAACTTTCTCGCTTACGCGACCTCAAAATGGGGCTTGGAAGGCTTCACACTAACGCTCGCCGCCGAAGCACGTTCAGCGAATATTCGCGTGAATTCGGTGGAACCAGGCTACGTCGCGACGAAACTTACCGGTTACAATGGCAGCAAACCCGAATCGGTGACCGACGTGTTCGTCTATCTCGCGTCCGATGAATCGAAAGGCGTGACCGGCAAGCAGCTAAGCTCGTCGGGCTGGAAGTCGCAGGTAAAGTAGATTCCTATGGCACCACGAAGACACGCAGTTCGGATTTTGATTCACTAAACTTCTTTTCATAACTTCGTGCACTTCGTGCCTTCGTGGTGAACTGTTTTTCAGATTGCACTTCACACTCGCTCGACACGATACGCCGTGCCGAACGCGCCAAAGTCATGGCTGGTCACGCCGTTTAGCACCGACCCGACGTATTGCTGCAAAGGTTCGACCACGGTCACTTTGACGATGGCGCTCTCATCGATTTTCACCAGGCCTGCGTGCACCACCGCCGCCGCCAGGAGGGAGTCACCGGTGTAGACATCCGTGCCCCACAGCGGCCCATCGTTGACGCCGGTGACGCGAAAGTAGAACGTTGCCCCGGTGCGGTCGCACAGATCGATCATGGTCGGCGGCGCCTCCGAGGCGAGCATGCCTTGATCGAGCAGGTGTTTGATCTGCTTGGGCGAAAAACGTCCTTGGCGATCGAAGTGAGCGACTAGTTCTTGGACTACTTTCATTGGTTCTCCTTGCTTTGACTACAAAGCTGTTACTCCAGCGCAATCACCTGTCCATAGGGCGGGCGAAACGCACCCGAGCTAAGCGGCAGCAGCCACACAACCTGATAGGGCAACGGCTCGGCTGGAAATTCGACATCGCCGTCGGTCACGACCACGACGTTGCGCACCTGCGGATCGTCGGCCAAATGGCGCAGCGCCGGCGACAAGTCGCTGCCGCCGTAACCGGCAATCTCATGCTGCACCAGCTCCGCAGGCACAAGCCACTCGTCCGCCGTGACTTCCGTGTCGCACTGCACCATGCGCACTTGATCGAGGCCCTGGGCGTCGCAAAACTCCGCAAGCGCACCTAGGGCGCGCGGGATCTCGTCGCTCATCGAACCGCTGGTGTCGAGCACGATGTTCAGCAGCCAGCTGTCGCGCCGGCGCCCCGGCAGAACAACGTCCTGGCGCTCGGCGCTGCGCCGCGACGGCCGGGCAAAAGTCCGTTCTCCGGCCGTGGCGGACTCCAGCCAGCGCTGCAGCGCCATCTGCCAAGGCGCGCGATAGATACCGCGCAGCGCCGCCACCATCTGCCGGCTCGCTCCGGCGTCGGTGCCGTGCACTCCTTTGAGCGCGCCCATCAGCTTGGCGAGCGCAAGAGCCTTGCCCGCCGCCGCTTTGACCGCTTCCCCATGCGTCCTTTGATCGGCGACGTCCGCTGGAAAGAGCTCGCGCTCGCGCGTCGTGTCGAGCACGTCGCCGGACTCGCCGCCGCCTGGCTCGGCACGGGAGCGGCCAAAAAGTCGCCGCACGGAGATCGCCGCCCCCTGCCAAACTTGCGTTCGGGTTTGTTGCTGCGCGCGGGCTCGGCGCATTTCCAGAACGATTTGTTCGGCGGATTTGTCACGCGCCCCGCGCATCTCGAGACCGCCCGCCGGAATGGTTTGCATGCCCAGCTCGCGGCGCAGAATATCGTTGATAATGTAGTCGTGCGCGTAGTTGAACTCGAGGCGGCTGCTGCCCTTGGCGCGATCGTGGGTGCGCAGGGCGAGATGCAGCATCTCATGGGCCAGCACGAAAATAAGCTCGCTGTCGTTCAGGCGCTCGACAAACTGCGGATTGGCCACCAGCCGGCCGGAGGCGAAGACGCCCATGGTCGGCACGCGCTCATCAAGCGCAATGCGGGTCGCGGCGGCGAGGCCAGAAAGGTACGGGAACGGCGCCGTTAGCAGACGCAAGCCTTTGTTGAGGCGCGCCAGCTGTGCCGCATCGGGCGATGTTTGCGATGTGCGTGCTGCGTCCAATGGCTGCGTGCGCTATCCTTGGCGGGAAATCTACAGCCGCGCTACTTGTTTCAGCAGGTCGAACATCGCCGGGTCTGCGCCCAGGGCCGACCAGCGGTCGACCATGTCCGCCACCAGGGAAAGCTGGTGCTCCGCCGGCAGGCTGCGCAGAAAGCGGTTGACTCTGCGTGGCTTAACATCGACGAGCTTATTGTCGCGCACTTGCTGGCGAATGCAGTTCAAGACAAACCAGCGCGCGGCGTCACTCTTCGGTAGCAGCGCAGCGTCTTCGATATAGCGCTGCAGCGGCAGCAGCGCGGCGATCGACTCTTCCGCCAAAGCGCAAAAAACCGCGGCGTCTTCGGCGGACAGTTTACCGAAGGCGAGCACGCGGCGCATTTCTTTGGTCAAGATACCGCTGCGCTCGGCCATGTCGAGCGACTGCGAGAGCAACGCCCAAGCCCGCGGCGTCGAGAACGGCACGGGTTCCGCGGGCACGGCGCGCATGAGCGCGTCGGGCACCGTTTGAATGAAACCGCAAATCTCTTTGCGCACGCCGTGGGCCTTGGCCCAGGACAACCATTCGCCGGCATCGACTTTGATATTTAAGAGGGTCACGCGGTTGACCAATGCGGAGCTGAGCGAGCGCACCAGCGCGCGGTCTTGCACCCGGTTGCCGGCGGCCACCACCCATGTGCCCTTGGGCAGCTTATATTCGCCGATGCGCCGTTCGAGTAGCAACGAGTAAAACGCCTTTTGCACATCGGGAGCGCAGGCGGGCAGCTCATCGAGAAACAAACAAAAAGGCTCAGGGTGTTCCGGCAGCAACAGACGCGGCGGGCAGAAGACTGACCGCTCGCCGACAATGCGCGGCACACCGCTGACATCTTCGGGCGCGATCTGCGTGCCCAAGAGCGAGCGGCACGGTAGCTTCATTTCCTTCGCCGCTTCGTAGACCATTTCCGATTTGCCGACCCCAGGCGGCGAGAGCAACAAGAAACTTTGCTCTTGGGCCATGCATTGGATGAGCTTTTTAGCTTGCCTGAGAGTGATGGTCTCTTCAAGCGGACCGGCCTGCACATTCATCAAGTTCAACTCCGGCACACAGAATCGGAAATTTGAGGTCTTGCTGAATTGGACGCAGCGACGGCGGCTTTCTTCAAAATTGCGAAGAAGTCAAAACAGCAACGCAAAAAGGCGGGTCAAAACCCGCCTTTTTCAACTGACGCTGCGTTTTTTGAAATGGCTGGAGAACTCGGGGAGTTGTTTTATTGGCGATGGCGGATCAGGAGAGACCGAGCAGCTCCATAATCTTCAATTGATCGAAGCCGACCACCGATTGGCCATCGATGATGGTCACCGGCGTGCTTTGAAATCCCTGATCGATTAATTCTTTCATCGCCGCTTTGTCGGCGCGGACATTTTTCTCAACGAACTCAACGCCCTTTTGAGATAGAAACTCTACCTCTTTGTGGCACGGCCCTCAGCCGGGTTGGGTATATACGACGACGCTCTTAGCCATGATCTTCTAACCTCCGTGGCATTTTCAAAGTCGCTCGATCCTAGCATTTTCGTGGCAGGAGAGAAACCCGCCACACCCGCCGCTTCTCCTTGGCAGAGAACCGCAGCGATGGCGGTTCACACTCCATTCACAGTGAGCTTCAAAAGAAACTACCGATTTGTTAGCTTTGAAACCGCTATGAACTCTCCCTCCCCCGCGCTGCAGAAAAGAGCGGCCGTCGGTTTGATGGCGGCTTGCCTCGTTCTACTGCTGCACTTTTCTGGGTGGACTTTCGATCTCTCGGGCCCGAGCGATGTGGCGGCGCTCAAAGCGCACGTCAGCTACCTCGCATCCCCAGAACTGACCGGGCGCGGTGTCGACACCCCGGGCATCAAGCTGGCGCGCGACTACATCGCTCGCGAATTTTCCCGCTACGGCCTTGAGCCCGGCGGTGACGGCGGGAGCTTTCTGCAAAGCTTTGAGCTTACCACCGGAGTTACCGTGAAGGAGCCCACGGCCTTGGCCCTCGACAGCGGCAAACCGCTCGCGCTCAACCAAGACTGGGCGCCCATCGGCCTTTCGGCCTCCGGCACCATCGGCGGCGAATTGGTTTTCGCCGGCTACGGCATCACCACCAAGGATTACCCGTATGACGACTACGCCGGCATCGATGCCAAAGGCAAAATCGTCGTGGTGTTGCGCTATGAGCCGCCGCCCAAGGACGACAAGAGTCCCTTTCGCAAGGCGCCGCAATATTCCAACTATGCCACGCTGCGCGCCAAGGCCGACAACGCCAGTGCCCATGGCGCGCTGGGGCTGATCCTAGTCGACGCCGCGCCGCGCCCGGGGGCGCGCGAGCTGGTCTCCACCCGCAACAGCTACGCTCGCGGCGACAACAAAGTCGTCGCGCTGCAAGTCAAGGGTGCCGTCCTTGAACCCTGGTTAAAAGCTCAAGGCTTTTCTTTGGCGGAAGCGAAACAAGCCATCGACCGCGACGAAAAACCGGCATCGAAAGTCCTGTCCGGGGTGAGCGTCACGGCGACCGTCACTTTGGCGCAGCAGCGCCAGCAAGCTGAAAATGTCATTGCCGTGCTTCCCGGCGCCGATCCCAAGCTCAAAAACGAAGCCATCGTCATCGGCGCGCACTACGATCACTTGGGCTATGGTTATTTTGGAACGCGCGATGCCAGCACCGAAGGGCAGATCCATCATGGTGCCGACGACAACGCCTCCGGCACTGCCGTGCTCATGCAGGTGGCCCAACAGATGGCCAAGATGGCCCCCAAGCCCGCCCGCACCATCGTATTCGCCGCCTTTTCTGGTGAGGAGCTGGAACTTTTGGGATCGCGCCATTATGTAAATTTTCCCACAGTGCGGCTATCGGCCACCAAAGCAATGCTCAACATGGACATGGTCGGTAGGCTGCGCGATGACAAGATGACCGTTTTCGGCACCCGCTCGGGGCGGGAGCTCAGCGCCATGGTATTGGCTGAAGCCGCGCTGCGCGGCCTGCAAGTGACCGAGTCCGACGGCGTCGGCCGCAGCGATCACATGTCCTTCTACAATAGGAAGATCCCGGCACTGCACTTTTTCACCGGCTCCCATCCCGACTATCACAGACCTAGCGACACCGCTGGGAAGATCAATATCGATGGCATGGCCAGAGTGGCAAGCCTAGTGGCCGCCGTCGCGCAGCGACTGGCCGACCACCGCGAGGGTTATCAATTCGTCAGCCTGCCGTCGCGACCACCTACCACTGAGGGCGAAAGTTCGAGTGGTTACGGCGCCTATCTCGGTAGCATCCCAGATTTTGCTGAAACCGGGACCGGGGTGAAATTGGCCGGTGTCACGGCGGGCAGCCCGGCGGAGCTGGCCGGACTGCGCGAGGGTGATGTGATCGTCGAATTCGCCAACAGCAAGGTGACCGATCTAGAGGAACTAGCAAAGCTCCTCGGCAGCAAAAAACCGGGCGAAGAGGTCAGTGTCGTGGTCCAGCGCGATGGCGCGGCGATCAGCCTGAAAGTCACCCTGCGCTCGCGCGGATAGCCGATTTTCTTGGGCCAAATGCAAATTTCGGCCCTTAATCCTACAAAAACCTCTCGCAGCGCCGTAACCCTTGTGTTAAGATAACTTCCAAATCAAGGAGGATGCGGCTGATGATCAAGTTATACACCTTTCCGCCATCGACCAACTCCCGCAAAGTGCGGATCGCGCTGTTGGAAAAGGGGTTGGAGTTCGAAAGGGTGAATGTCGATCTTACCAAGCGCGAGCAGAAGAACCCGGAATATTTGAAAATTCATCCCTTTGGCCAGGTGCCGGCTTTAGACGACGAAGGTTTCGTGCTCTACGATTCGACGATCATCAACGAATATCTCGCCGACGAATACCCCTACCCGCCTTTGATGCCAAAGGATTCTGAGGGCCGCGCCCGGGCGCGTATGATGGAGGACTTCCGCGACAGCCGCTTCAATCCAGCTTTCGTCAAGATCATCCAGGAGATGCGCAAGCCGGAAGGCGAGCGGGACGCGAACAACGTCACAGCCGCCAAAAACGAAATCGCCGCCTGTTTCGACCGCATCGAAAAGGAATTGGAAGGCAAAGAATATCTGGTTGGCACCTTCAGCCTGGCGGATATTGCTTTTATGGCCAACATCGAGCTGCTCGACCGTTTCCAAGTGCCGGTGGACGCCAAGTACAAAAACACCATCGCCTGGATCGCGCATTTAAAAGCGCGGCCTAGTTTCGCCGCTTCCGCCACTTGATGCCCGTGAATGCCAACTAGCCTCGTCCTCGCCTGGCTCGTCCACCTCTATACCGCCCTCGGCGCCGTAGTCGCTTTCGCGGCCATAATTCAAATCGAACAGCGGCTCTTCGTCGGAGCGCTCTGGCTCATGCTCCTGGCGGTGGTCATCGATGCCACCGATGGCGCACTGGCGCGCACCGCGCGCGTAAAAGACCACATTCCATGGTTTGATGGTGCGCTCTTGGACAACATCGTCGATTACACGACCTACGTTCTTGTGCCGGTCTATTTCATCTACCGCGCCGAGCTGCTGCCACCGCAAGATGGCTGGTGGCTCGCGCCGCTGCCGCTGTTAGCCAGCGCCTACGGCTTTTGTCAGAAAGAAGCGAAGACCAGCGACCACTTCTTCCAAGGTTTTCCGTCCTATTGGAACGTTGTCGCGTTCTACTGCTACGCTTTCAAAACACCGCCGTGGATCAGCGGTTTTGCTATCATTGCGCTTTCGATTTCGGTGTTTGTACCGATTCGCTACCTTTACCCCAGCCGCAGTCCGACCCAGCGCAGCCTGGTGAACACGTTGGGAATGCTCTGGGCGGTGCTGTTGGCGATTATTCTACACCAGCTGCCGGAGCCTTCGCACATCTTGTTGATTGCCTCGCTGCTCTTTCCAGCCTACTATACAGCGTTGTCGCTTTGGCTCGAATGGCACCGGGCAGTGGATTAGGAGGTTTCTGTGCGATCGAGGATTGATCGAGGCGTATACTTTGCGTTTGCCGGCTTATTGACCGCGCTGCTACAAGCGCAGCTGGCCTTGGGCGCGCAAGCCAACGGCGCTCCCAAATACATCTTTCTCTTTCTTGCCGACGGCGCCGGCGTTCCGCACATGGAAATCGCTCGGCAGTACAATCGAGTCGTGCACAATGAAGGGCTCACCATCAGCGATAAGATCATCAAGCAAGGCAGCTTGGGGCTCATGACGACCCATGCCGCCGATTCGTTATCGACCGATTCGGCGGCTGCCGCCACGGCCCTGGCTGGCGGCTGCAAAGCCAACATCGGCGCGCTGGGCGTGTGTGCCGATGGCTCCCCAGCCGTGTCGGCGATGGAAATCGCTCGGCAAAAAGGCATGCGCCTAGGGCTGATCACCAATTCTACGATCTACGATGCCAGCCCCGCGGCTTTTGTCTGCCACGTGCCGAGCCGGCGCGATTACGCGGCGATTCTTAATCGCTATTTGGATTTGGAGCCACACTTGTTGTTAGGCGGCGGGCGCGATCAGTTTATCCCGAAGAGCCGCGGTGGCCGGCGCGGCGACGAAGTCGACATGATCGCCGAGTTCACCAGGAAGGGCTACACCCATGTTTCCGACAAAGCCGGCTTGGAGCAGGCGAAGCGGAGCAAAGTGCTTGGCCTTTTTAGCAACGGCGATATGAGCTTCGAAATCGACCGCGACCCCAAAAAAGAACCGTCAGTTTATGACATGACCCGCGCCGCGATTCGGCTTTTGCACGACGATAACCCCAACGGCTTCTTCGCTTTCATCGAGAGCGAAAACACCGACACCGCCTCGCACTTGACCGATATTGCCGCCATGGTGCGCGACTACCGTGAGTTCGATCGCGCCGTCGGCTTGGCCTTTGAATTTTACCAAAAGTATCCCAAAGAAACCTTGATCATCGTCACTTCCGACCATGAGACCGGCGGACTGGGATTGACCCTTGGCCTGAAGGATTTGAGCTCGACGCGCGGCAGCAATCAGGTGGCCGGCACCTTCGATGACCTAAAAAAAATCGCCTCGATTCCGATCTCGCTGCGGCGCGCCGCGGAAATTTTGGGGCCGAAACCTACATCGGAAGCGATCGATCAGTTGATGCAATACCATTTCAAGGGTTTCGTGCTCGCGCCGGATATTAAAGAAGCGCTGCTCGCGCGCAAGCCGCTGTCGCGCACGGTTTTTCTCGACCCGACCACCACGGCGCTCGGCATGATGGTCGCCAACAACACCCAGGTCTACTGGCAAACCACTGCGCACACCAACCACCCGGTGTTCGTCGCTGCCATCGGTCCCGGCTCGGAGCGGTTCAAGGGCTACTACGACAACGCCGATTTCGGCAAGCGCCTGAAAGAGCTTGTCGGCGGCGTGAAAGCGGCGCAGCCGCCATTGGTCTCGGTGCCGAAGCAGCATTAAACTATGCCTCTGAACCCATCCCCGCCCTGAGCAGATTCTCCACGCAAATGGTGGCCGCTTCGCCGCCGCTCTCGATCTACCTGGCACGAGCATTTTCCAGATGCGCGCCCACGCCATACTTCAGGCCCGCGGCGAGGTGGTTGCGGTGACCGAGGATCATTGTGTGGCGGCGGCCGAAGCCTGTGCCATTCACGACCACGACAGCCGCTCGATCGCCGCCTTTCGCAGCAAGCGAACAGGCATCGCCGAACGAACTTTGCGCATAGCGGTCGCGTTGACGGCCATGACACCGCTGCTGGTACCCTACGTGCATTGAAATCCGCAAACAGCCAGTATGCGACCGGCCTACCTCAGCAGAGATTCAGTCCGCCTATCCCGCCAACAACCCACCGATGGGCTGGTGCGCGACCGGTATCATCATTGGCATCATGAAACCTCCTGCTTTTGACGCAGCCATCTCGACCGGACGATACTGATTTCACTTGGGCGAAACTCACCGAGGCACCAGTACGCGGCCAAGGCAACCACGGCTAACACGATCATCTTGGCGAAACCCAGCACGCCCGCGACCGGCCAAAAAACCGCACCGCTACCGACGATCAGCGTGACCACGAGACTGCGTATCATCGAGCCCAGCGGCGGCGCCACTTGCCAGAGTCGATGCGTGCTGGTAATCGCAGCGATGGCTCCGGTTAGCGCCACTAACACAGTCACCCAAGCCGCGCCTCTTTGACCCCAATGCGGAATCAGCAGCAAATGCCCGGCACAGGCGAGCGGCACGAGCGGACCAGCGAATACCACGGTCCGAGCTGGGCGCCCGTGCGCCGTCATGATCGTCAAAGCCATGATCAACAACGTGTTGGCGACCGCGCCGAAAATTAGCAGCGCCAGCAAAGCTGCGGCTGGTTTGAACGCGGCACCGAAAACCAGCGGGACGATTTCGTTAGCCGTCCCGGCAACGATGGCGGCCACCGGCAAAAGCCAGAGCGTCACCCGCAGCGCATCACTGGCGCTCTCGCGCGCCTTTGCGATTTGCCCGTCGGCCAGCAACCGACTCAGGCTGGCCAACAGCAACGACGAAAAGGTCCAGCCAAATAGCGCGGGAAGCAGCGCCAGATTCTGCGCGGCATTATAGATACCGGCCTGTGCCGGCGTGCCGCCGAGCCGCTTCAGAAAGAACAGGTCCACACTTGTGTAGGCCATGATACAGATCGACGAAAGCAGCAGCAGCCCACCATAGCGTTGTATCTTCATCGACTCGCGCCAGTGGCTGAAGATCCTCAGTGGGCCGAGATAGTAGCGGCAGATCGCCAGCTCGACGATGGAAGCGCCGATCATGCCCAACAGAGCTCCAGTGATGGCGAAGCCGGCCTCAATCAACAAAACGATCAGAAGAAGTCGGGCCAGCCAACGGCTGGCCCGAGCGATCGCGCTGCCGCGGTAGTTGGCGATTCCCAGTAACACGCCGCGGTAGGCGAAGCCTGCTGCGACAATCGGGATATCGAGCGCCGCCACATAAAGATACGCGGCCAACTCCGTTTCGCCGAGAAATCGGCTGATCGGCGCCGCCGCGAGCCAGACGACGATCATCGCCGCGCAGCCGATCAAAATACTGCCGCGAACGATGGCGGCCGCCAGTCCGTTCCACTGATCGGTTTCGCCGACAAACTTGATCGTCGCTTTGCTAAAAAACGAGTTAAGAGCGCTCTCAATCCAGATTATGACTGTGAGTACGAGCGCGAGCAGTCCGTAGCCATGAGGACCCAGCCGGCGCGTGAGAAAGGCTGAGGTGATCAGCGCCGTTAGAGGGAAAAGCGCCTCGGCCAAGAGATTGCGAACCGTTCCACCGATCAGGCGCCGCCCTGCGGCTGTGCTCAGGAGACTCACTCTGTTGGCCTTTTTGGTATCCGTCCGTTTCGTAGCATCATTGCGGTGCGCCACTTGCCTCTGGTCGAGCTCATCGAAAGATTGTACGAGACTTATTTGCCCAGCCAACGCTGCCAAAAAAACCCGGCCGCGTTGGCGACTTGCGTGGCGCCGAGCAATACAGCCAGCCATACAGCCGCCGCGCCCCTGTGGCTCGTGAACGGGTAGCGCAGAATATTGAGATAAAATGACAGCGGTTCGATCTTAACTTTGCCCTGCCCCCGCTGGGCGCGGGCGCAATGATAGGTCCATGCACCGCGCCCATAGTTAAAATGCTGTCGGCAAAATCTCGCGAGCGTCAGCCTATGCCCATGGCTTACGATCGCTTCCGGCACATACGCCAGCCGATAGCCAGCTAACAATAAGCGATCACAGAAATCTCGATCCTCCGCCGCGGCCCGCCTGTAGCCGGTTTGAAAACCGCCAAGCTTCTCAAACAACTTCGCCGGTAGCGCCAGGTTATTGGAAGCCACGAAGCGCGCCTCGTCACGATTGCGATTGTAGTAAGTATACAAATAGGAAATCAGCAGTTGGCTAGCGGTTGCGTAGGCGTTGTTCGGCAGCGAATTCAGCGTGCGCCCGCCGATGGCACGCTCGGGATCGGCGATAAGATGATTGGCAATCACCCTCAGCCAATCGGGTGCAGGCCGGCAGTCATCATCGATGAACGCAAGAAACTCCGCGCCGGCGCTGGCCGCTCCCAGGTTGCGCGCACTCGCCGGGCCGGCGTTCTTTTGCCGCAATAGCTTCAGGGAAATCTGGGAGGCGTATCTTGCAACCAGCTCGTCGAGCAACTCCGCGCTGCCGTCATCGACCACGACAACTTCAAAACGATCGTGCGGATAGTCCAAGTGCGAAAGCGCCTCCAAACACGCCGAGAGTTCTTCGGGCCGCTCATGGGTCGGAACAACGATGGCAAAACTGGGCAAACTGCGCGCCATAGCTCGTCGCCAAATCAGAGACGCAGCAGGTTGGCAACCGTTTTGCCGCGAAACTTGTCGGGTACCGGCTGATCCATCAGCCGCAAAAACGTCGGCGCCAAGTCCAGCACGTCTATCGCGGGCATCTCGCCCCGCTGCCGAATCGAAGCGCCCGCCGCAGCCAAAAACCCCTGCGATGAATGGTCGCTGACGCGGTAGTAGTCCGGCCTCCTCCGTACTAATTCGCCATTGGGATAGGTTACCCGCTCGATGAAACGGCCAGGCTGCCATTCCACAAACAGATCGGGGAGCGCGGGATCAAATTCCGCACCGAATAGATCGACGGCTTTCATGATCTTGGTCACCGCGGGTTGGCCGGTTTGTCCATCGACGAGCTGCCTCAAGTCACTTTCAAGCCTGTCGAGCAGAGCGGCGTATTCAGCGCCGGGTGAAACAATGCCCTGGGGCTCGCGACCGCGAAGATTGACGCGAATAAAGCTCGTGTAGTGCGTCGGCAGCGCGAATGCAGTAGTTTCGCGCCAGTTCGTAGCGCTGCGAAACTGTTGCGCCAAAAGACGTTCACGCTGCTGGCGCGGCAGATGGCGGCTCAGGGCGACACGCCAAGGTTCGGGCACGAGGCGGCGCGCCAGTGCCATGGGATTGAGTGAAACACCCTGATCCTGCGCTGGCACCTGGTAGCCGAATTGGCGGCAGAACGCATCACTCAAGCCTGTGGTTGGATAATCGTCCTCCATGCCAACGGACGAGACTACGATAACGTTCGCGTCGGCAGGGAGCTGTGCCAACATCAGCCCAATCTCGCGATCGATCGCCTGGTAAATGTCGCGGATGGCGTGGGTCAGCTCATGTTCCGCTTGTGCCGCGTTATCCTGCGGGCGCGGGCGGTATTGCCAAAACTGATGATTGGCGGCATGCGACTCGGCGAACACGAGAATCGCTACATCAAATGGGTCTCGCGCCATGAGATTGCGACAAAGCGCGCCCTTGGTTGCGACATGACTTAGCAGTTGGCGGTAGATGTCTCGGTCCTCCGACAAAGTGCTCCGATGATTTTCCAGCGAGCTTAACTTCCGGCCAAAGCTCTGCTGTATTTCAGCCAGCAAGCTTGCCGGCTCCGCCATCGGCACAAATAGCTCGGGCGCCCAACTGTCGTGGCTCGCCCAGTTGAGCAGCTGTATTCCCGCTAGGCCAGGGAGCAAGCGGGAATCTGGCGCGTCCACGACGAGAACCTTTTTTTTCTGCTCCGCCAAGTAGCTCCAGAAAGGCGGCGCATCGACATCTACGCCGCTCTTCTTTTCAAGATCGTAGCTGCCCACTTTCAACTGGCGAAAATAGTGATAGCCATGCTGGCCGCGCGATAGACCGCTGAATAAGGAGACCCAGACGCCATGCTCGCTGACAAGCTCGGGTCCGCCTGTTTGCCCCCAGCAACCGCGCGCCATGAGAGATGCAATCGTCGGCAGGTGTCCCATGCGCGCCCATTGCTCAATGAATCCCGGGTCGCCGGCATCGAGACCGATTACCACCAGCGGTGGAACATTCGTCTGGCGCATCAGATCGCCTCTCTCTGCAACAGACGCGCGTAGACCGCCACGATGCGGTCGACAAACTTCTCTTCAGTAAAATTCGCCAATGCCACCGCGCGCGCCGCTCTGCCCATGGCGGCGCACAAGTCGCGATCGCCCAACAAAGCGCGCAATCGCTGCGCTAGCGCCGCCGCGTCGCCCGCTGGAACCAAGTAACCCGTTTGTTCATGGCGCACGATTTCCGCCAATCCACCGATATTGCTGGCAATCACCGCCGTGCCGCGCATCATCGCCTCGGCCGCTACCAGACCGAAAGGCTCTGCCCAGAGAGACGGGACAACCTGTAGCCAGGCACCAGCGCCGATGCGCGCCAACTCCGTCTGTCCGAGATGACCGAGAAAAGACACTCGATCTGCCAAACCAAGCTGGCGCGACTTTTCCTCCAAGCGCCCCCGTTCCGGCCCTTCGCCGGCAATTAACAACTCAGCTTCGGCAACCTCTACTTGTGAGAAAGCCTCCAGCAATACTTCGACGCCTTTCTCGCGCACCAGACGTCCGGCAAAAAAGACCGTAGGGTTAGGCGCCAGCGCCGAGCGCGCGGGCTGAGCCGCGACACCGTCGAGCACAACCTCCATCGGTTGCACAGCGTCACTTTCCAGCAGGCGTCCCACGGCTTCACTGCAGACGACCACGCGGTCGAAAACGCTGCGCCACCGCACCCACAGCCGCATCTGCACCGTCAACAGCGGCAGCCAGTCGCGCAGCGGCAAACAGCGCTGCCGGTAACACGCTGCGCCGGCGTTGAAATGACAGGCTTCACCGTTCGGCAACAGTTTGGTGCCGAGCGGACAGATGGCGCGATACCACTGGGCGTGGTAGAGGCATGCGCGCCTGCGCAAGAGCGGCAGAATCAACGGGGAAAGCTGGGCGAGAAACATCATCACATGGACAATCTCGGGTTCGAACTCGGCCAGCACTTTGCGCAAACGCCAGAACGCCCAAGGGTTGGCGGTCTGCAGCAGCGTGCGCAAGCGTGAGGCTGCGCCCAGGCACTCGTAGTCCGCAAAACTTTCTCCGCCTCCGGGGCGCGCCGAGCTGGCGAAAATGCGCGCGTCATGGCCGCGCGCACGCAAGCGCGTGCGCAACATGAGCAGGATGTTTTCAGCACCGCCAAAGCTTGTCGCGTAGTCGCTGACCAACAAGATTTTCATCGGAGTATTACGGCCTGCGCATCTCTACTCGCAAAACCTTTGTCGACTTCCGCCACGGCGACCCTGCGCCCGCTGCGCGCCGATTCCTCAGCGGCCGTGACAACCGCTAGGCTGCGGTAGCCGTCGTAAAAATCTGGCGCCGCCGGCTCGGCCGAGCGAATCTGCCGAACGAAGTGTTGCAGCGCTGCACTGTAGGATGGCTCGTAACTCGATCCCCAAAGCCGCCGCAATCGGCGCTGCAGCACCGCCCAATCCGGACACCATCGCTTGAGAGCGCTTGAGTCACCCCGGCCGTTGATGTCAACGGCCGGCGATCGATGGCGATCGACGGCAAGCTTTCCCTGCCGGCCATAAACTGCAAAACGGTCTTCCTGCACCGTGTTCAGCGAGAAAAACGACTGCACTAACATTCCGTCAGCCAGCTGCAACTCTAAAAAGGCGCTGTCATCCTCGGTCGTTTGGCTGCGCAGCGACGCGAAGACTGCGCAGATCTCCTGGGCGAAAAGAAAGCGCACCATGTCTATGTGATGGGAGGCAAGATCGAGCAGCACTCCGCCGCCGGTGGCGCGCTGCTGTTTCCACCTGGGCAACAATTGGGGCGGCGTCGAAAACAGCGAGCGCGCGCCCACCAGGGCGCCGGCGGTTCCCGCCCGAATATGTTGCTGCAGCGCTAGATGCAGCGCGCTGAAGCGATAGTTAAAACCGATCATGCCAACTACCTGCGATTGCTGCCAGGCGGCGACAAGCCGTTGGGCATCGCCGAGCGAGGTGGCCAGAGGTTTTTCAAGATACACGTGTTTGTTCATCGCCAGCGCCGCTTCGGCGGCCTCGGCATGCAGCGCGCTCGGCAAACAGATGACTACTGCATCGACGTCTGCCTGGGCCAGCAGGTCTTGATAGGTGGCATAGCTTTGTGCCGCCGGTGCGCGGAGTTGGGCCGCGTGGCGCCGCTCTGGATCGACTTCTGCAAGAGCCGTAAGCTCGGCCTCGGGAAGTTGCGTAAGAATATTCAGATGAACCAAGCGGACGATTTCGCCACAACCTACAAGGCCAACTTTAGTCCGGCTCAGCATCGGTTTACTCGGCGACTTCTGCTACTCGTAATCGTCCAATTTTCGCGACATAACGTGGAGAACTATATTTCCTGCACAGAACTTGCAGTGATGCCGGTCCATGCAGCAAAATTGAGCCGTTGTCAATAGGTGTGTAAAAAGATACTAGGCGGCGACCCTCATCTCTTTGCCATTGTCATACTTCGTCCCGCGCGCTACTTTTCCGACAAGCTGTGGTGCGTTCAGTTTGCGGAAGCTCTT